>Ga0105046_10007947_pt1 | contig 16664 bp, 15 predicted proteins | sample MAT03_FD_78385 | JGI IMG/M metagenome (GOLD analysis project Ga0105046, IMG submission 78385) | Freshwater microbial communities from Lake Fryxell liftoff mats and glacier meltwater in Antarctica - MAT-03 (megahit assembly) | ecosystem: Environmental > Aquatic > Freshwater > Ice > Liftoff...
AAAACCGCGCAGGCGTTCGCCGTGCTGCTGCCCGTGCAATCCGTGGGCGTGATGGGCGATTGCCGCACTTACGAGAACGCCGTTTGCCTTCGCGCCGTGCAAACCGACGACTTCATGACCGCCGATTGGTCCCGCCTACCCGAGGACTTATTGGCCCGCGTCGCCACCGCGATTATCAATCGCGTCCCCGGCGTGAACCGCGTCGTCTACGATATCAGTAGCAAGCCACCCGCTACAATCGAGTGGGAGTAGTTTGGAACGCAAACCGGAATCTCAGGGAGAAACACTGATGATGGCGTGGCCGACGATCATTTGCGGCGGGTTGCTCGTGGCGGTTGGGGTGTTCGGTTACACGAACGCGACCCCCGGCGAGGATGGGAAGGTGAGCATGACGGCGCTGATCCCTGCGTTCCTCGGGGCTGCACTCGTGGTTTGCGGGGTACTGGCTTTCAAGGACGGGTTGCGAAAGCACGTTATGCACCTGGCAGCGATGCTCGGGTTGCTCGGTGCCGTGGGTGGGTTGATGCCGCTTGTTCGGCAGTTCAACAAGACCGGTGAATTCGACCCGACGAAACCTTCGGCTTTAGCGGGCGAAGCGATGATCGTGATTTGCCTCGTGTTCGTGGCATTGTGTGTGAACTCGTTCATCGCCGCTAAGAAAGCTCGCAAAGCTGCCGCCCTGACTACTTGACGCGATGCTCGGCGTTCGGCGAGGCGGTATTACGAACACGGCGGCCTTCATCTCATTCGAGAAATCTATGCAAGCGTTAGTGAAGGTCCGCGATCTCTACAAGTCATTCACTCGGGGCACCGAATCAATTGATGTGCTGCGCGACCTCACACTTGATGTAGGTGAAGCCGAGTTCGTCGCATTGATGGGGCCGTCCGGTTCTGGCAAAACGACGCTCTTGAACCTCATCGCTGGCCTCGACCAGCCGACGAGCGGGAGCGTCACCGTCGGGCAGAATGTCATCTCCGATATGTCCGAAAGCGAACTGGCCCGCTGGCGCACCCGACACGTGGGGTTCATCTTCCAGTTCTACTATCTGTTGCCAGTCCTCACGGCTTACGAAAACGTGGAACTGCCCCTGCTGCTGCTGCCGCTCACCAAGGAGCAACGCCGCAAGCAGGTGAACACGGCCCTCGACCTCGTCGGCCTGACGGATCGCATGGATCACCGGCCTGGGCAACTCTCCGGCGGTCAGCAGCAGCGAGTCGGCATTGCTCGCGCGATGGTGACCGACCCCGAACTCATCGTGGCCGACGAACCGACGGGCGACCTGGACACCAAGAGCGCCGATGAGATTCTCACATTGATGGAGATTCTTCGGGCACAACTGGGCAAGACGATCATCATGGTGACGCACGACCCCAAGGCCGCCGCTCGCGCACAGCGGATAACGCACCTCGAAAAAGGTCAACTTGTCGGCGAGACTGTGCATTGAGAATTGCGGACTGATATACGGAATCGCGTGTGATTTGCCTCTGAATGTGCTTGATTTCCCTGCCTGCGGGCAAGATGTACGCGGTCCCAGGATGAGACAAAACCTGCGGGTTCGTGAACAAGGAGTTTGAGATGTTCGGTATGCCTTCAGACGGGATGGGAGCCGGGCTTGATCCGTCAATGCCGCTCCTCTCGGGCTTTCTTTTTGTGTTGCTCGCCAAGTTGATTGGCTACGCCCTTGCCGTCGGGTTGGTTACTTTACCCGTCTTCTTTGTCGTACTCTTCGTGGTTGAATACATCGCGGCCGCTATCGCCAATTCAAGCGGCTCGTTCGTCGCCAAACTCGTCGTCATCATGTTCCGCGGCCTGCGGCGGGCACCACTGCGCACATCATTAATGTACCTCGCGCTGTTCGTCCTCACGCTGATGCTCACCGGGATATACTCGGTGTTGTCGTTCATCGGCCGCGCCACAACGGAGAAAGAAGCGAACTTCAAAGCAATCGCGACGCACAAGACGATTATTCCGAGCCAGATGCCGCGTGCACACTACGAGGAGTTCAAGAACCAACTCAAGAAGCTCCCCGACAACATGAAGCCCGTGAACGGCGAAGCCGACCTGATGGCGTGGTCGTTCTTTCTCGGAACTACGGACCCGATTACCAAGCGGCCCGATAACAACCTGTTCATGTTCTGCATCGAGCCTCGCAAAATTCTCACTATGATGGACGGGTTGGACGACCTGGCCGGGAAGGAACTCGAAGACCTGAGCAAAGCAATTGATGTGATGGAACGCAACCCGCAATGCGTGGTGATGAGTAAGGTGCAGATGAAGAAACTCAACATGCGCGTTGGCCAGAATATCAAGGTGACCGGGCTAAACTATGCGGACCTCGTGTTCGACCTGAAGATTATCGGCCAACTTCCAGACGGAAAGTATGATGGCGTTGGCTTCATGAACTCGGCATATCTCTTCAGCCAGCTTGACTCTTACAAGCTCGGAAAGGGTAAGGGTGAGCCGCACCCGATGGATGCGAAATGTATCAACCTCATTTGGGTGCGTTTGCCGAACAAGGAAGGCTTCGAGCAACTTGGGGCGATGGTTAACGATGGGGCGAACTTTAACGCGCCACAGATCAAGTTAGAAACCGCCTCCGGTGGGATCGGCACATTCATGGAGGCGTACAAGAGCATCTTCTTCGGCTTAAAGTTTCTGCTCGCGCCAGCAATGGTGGCCATCATGTGCCTTGTAATCGCAAACGCCATTAGTATCAGTGTGCGGGAACGGCGCACGGAAATGGCGGTGCTGAAAGTGTTGGGATTCCAACCTCGGCATATCCTGCGGCTTGTTCTGGGTGAAGCCATCCTGATTGGGTTGTTGGCGGGCGGCATGAGTTCTTTTCTCGCGTGGGCATTGATTGGGAACTTGAAACTCCAGATCGGATTCTTCGGGGCTTTCTTCGTCCCGATAGAAGTGCTGCTCTACGGCCCTTTGCTGGGCATGGCGGTCTCCGTCGCGGGGAGTTATGGTCCCGCCACGAGCGCGAAAAATGTGAAGGTCGCCGAGGTCTTTGCCAAGGTGGCGTAATCCTATTCTTGGACCGAATTGAGACATTGAGCGGCGTTTTTGTTTAGCGTTGTCCCCAACGGGAACAACTCTCAAAGCGTGCCCCGCTGGAGGCTCCGCTAAACGAAACCCCGACACCAACATCTCATTCTGAGCCATAAGAAGTATCGTTGCGAGAACCCATGAATCCCACCGACACACCCACCCCGAAACCCGCGACTCCGACTGCAACCACAAGACGCAGTTTCGCTAAGCGAGTTGGCCGGCGAGCGGTCGGATTCGGCCGTGGGTTCATTCGCGCCATTAGCACGATGGGTGTGATCGCGCTTTCGCTTCTTCCGCTGGCCGCGCTCCTCATCGCGTTGCCTGCGGTGTCCCCGAGCGAGGCGGTATTGTCCGATACGGTTCGTCCCGCCAAGTCGTGGTTGCGCCGGACCGCCCGACGGGTTCTCGCCCTCGTTGCCGGTAGCGTCGTGCTGGTCGCCATCTTCGCGTTCGCCATTGAGGTCACGAGCCGGTTGGGGTTGCCGCCGGGCGGGCAACTTGGGACGCTCGCCAAGAAAGTCCTTGGCACTTCAGTCACCGATTTCCTGCCCGACGACGCGAACCCCGCGCTGACCGAACCGCTGAAGGGGTTGCTCGACCGCCAGGCCGAACTCGTGGCGCTGCTCCAACGAGACGACACGGCAGCCACCGCCCGTAAAGAAGCCGAAAGCGACCTGATTACGATTAACCGGACGATCACCGACTGGGCGATGGCGTCATCGGATGCGTGGATCATTCCCGCACCACTCGCGGATCGTTGGTCGGCACTCCGAGAGGCCGGTGATGAGGCGAAACTCACGCCGGTTGAGAAGGAAATCGCCAGCCTGGTCGCCTTCGCGCTCAATGGCCGACTTTCACCCGCGGAGTTGCTGGAGAAACAACGAACCCTCCGGTTGGCGCTGGCCAAGTCGAACGCCGATCCAATCGCGAAGGCCGGGAGCGAGAAGGAACTGGCGTTAGTCGAGCAGGAACTCGCGGAGCGGTCGCCGCGGGTGCGCAAACTTCGGATCATGCAAGACCCCGACCTCGCGCCGATCCTGGCAAAACCGCTCTGGACGCTTCTCCCGCCGACGCTCGTGCAACACTGGCCGTTCGTGTTCCTCATTGTGTACGCCACCGATCTTGGTCTACTTCTGCTTATCGGCAAAGTGCCCCTCTCCTACAACCTCCGCTATCTGTGGGTACGGCGGCGCGACACAATTCTGACCTCAGTGGTTTTCACGGTGGTGGTCGCACTTGTCGTTGTCTTGCTTGCGTTCGTGAATGGCATGTACAAGTTGAATGAAGGCACAGGCGTTCCCGGAAATGTGATGGTGTTATCCGAAGGCTCCACGGATGAAATCTTCAGCAATCTGAGCCGCACGGATGTCGGAGATATTGCCAAGGTGACTGTTAAAGATGGCCGAGGCAAACCTCTGAGTATTCTACAACTCACCCCCGGCCCGAATGGTTTGCCGCTTCTTGGGGGCGATGGAAAGGTGATTCCGCTTTCAGCGGAGGCGACGGCAGAGATGAAGTCTAAGGCTCTGTACATGGCCAGTTCAGAAACCTACATGGTGATGAACCAACCCGTCCCCACGAAGGCGGGTGAAGCCCAGCGCCGGCGGTTGATCCAGGTCCGTGCGCTCGAAGATTGCCAGATTGCCGCTGCGGTTCACAACGTCGAACTTTACCCCGGTGGAAAGTGGTTCCCCAAACTGTCCGTTGAGTCGAAGGACGGGAAAACCTACCTCGCGTGCTGTGTCGGCGAAGGTGTGGCGGGCACCCTCGGCGCGGATATCGGCAAGCGTCGCCTCGAACCCGGCGACACGTTCCGCCTGGGCGACGAAGATTGGGTGGTGACGGGCATCATGAACACGCAGGGTACAACCTACGGTTCAGAAATTTGGACGGGTGTTAACAACACGGTGGTGCAAGGCACTGGCCGCGGGAATAAATATACGACGCTCGTGATGCGCATGGCGGACAACACCGAAGCCGCCTCACGCGGTATGGCGACTTATCTGCAGGACACATACACACAGGTGAAGTTGAAGGCATTCTCGGAGCCGGAGTATTACAAAGAACTGAGCAAGTCGAACGAGAGCTTTTTGATATGTATTGCCGTTGTGGCGGGGGTGATGGCCGTCGGTGGGGTCTTTGGTGTGATGAACACGATGTTCGCCTCGATTGCGGCGCGGATTAAGGAAGTCGGGGTGATGCGTATTCTCGGCTTCAAGCGATGGCAAATCTTGATCGCCTTCATGCTCGAATCACTGATGATCGCGTTTGCCGGCGGCCTTCTCGGGTGCGTGATCGGTTCAGCGGTCGATGGCATGGAAACGTCGAGCAACCTGAGCGGTGGCGCGGGCAGTGGCAAAAGTGTGGCGCTGAAGATGGTTGTCGATTACCAGATTATCGCGGCGGGTATGCTGTTCACGCTCGTACTCGGCCGCCTCGGTGGCCTCGTGCCGGCGCTCTCCGCGATGCGAATGGAGATTCTGGACTCGCTGCGATAAATGGGTTGTCTTCCCCTGGGACCGCGGGCATCCTGCCCGCTTTTGTCAATGCGGCCGAGACGGCCGCGATCCCAGGTCAGAACCAGCACAAGTGGCCTCGTGCCGGCGCTCTCCGCGATGCGAATGGAGATTCTGGACTCGCTACGATGATGCTGCTTCCTTCATATAGCCCCGGCTTGCAGGGGGTTCTTCTCCACGCGCAAAAGACCCCCCCCCGCAAGCCGGGGGCTATCTGCCAAATGGTAATCATCACGCCCCAAAGAAGTGCTGCAACTTCTTGACGGCCTTGTACTTCTCGTCGCTGATCCGTTCGGCCGTCGTGCCCAACTCGGTGGCGATTTCGGGGACGGTCCAGCCTTCCGCCGTGAGTTCCAGGAGGCGGCGTTGACGTGGGCTGAGAACCTCCGTTGCCGCCTTCGCAACGGCTTCGCGGTCGTCCTTTGCGGTGTTGTGCAGCGGGCGGGCGTCGGCGTGATCGACGGAGAGTCCCGCGAACTTCCGGGCACGCTGTGTCCGCTTTTTCACCGCGTCGATGGCTCGCAGGAACTCACGGCGTTCGGTGGTCTCGTCGTCCACGAGAACCGCGCCCCACTTTTCGCCCTCGACACGTTCGAGGAGGCGGAGGAAAACCTCCTGGGTGCAGTCCTGCCAGCGGTCGGCGGGAAGCCGGGCATTGCGCCAGCACGTCTGGCAGTACTTGCTAATGCCAACGACCGCCTTGGAATCCGGGCCTGACGCCTGGGGCCCACGAGATTCCCCCGACGCTTCTGTCGGCGAGACGGCCAGCGCACCCAGCACCACCGCGACCATCATTTGGCGCGAGCCAGGTTTGGAAGGAAAGAATCGGCTCATCCGTGGTGACTCGGTTCGAGGAAGAACATACCGCCCATTATACCGACTTTGCGGACCAAGAATCTCGCAAGCTGCCAGAAAAGAATCCGGTATGCTGTTTCATTACCCAGAGACAATGCTCTGCCGAGGAGTATTCGTTTAGCGTTGTCCCCAACGGGGACGACTCTGACAGGCGCGGCCCCGCTTGGGGCTACGCTAAACGAATATTCTGCCGTCTCGATTCCCGCCAATCCGTCTCCAATCCCTCCAAAGGAACCCTACATGTTTCGCAGTCTTCTCCCGCTTGGCCTCTTCTTGGCCGCCACTCTTGGGTTCGCCCAAGAAGCCAAGTAACTCGACCCCGTGCCCAAGGGCGACACGTTCAGCTTTACGTTCGACAAAAGCAAGGTGTTCCCCGGAACCTCGCGGAACGTCACGGTTTATGTGCCGAAACAGTACGACGGCAAGACCCCCGCGTGCGTCTATGTGAACCAGGATGGCATGCAGTGGAACGCGCCGGCCGTGTTCGACAAGCTCATTGCCGAGAAGAGCATGTCGGTCACAATCGCCATCGGCGTGACGCCTGGCATCCTGAAGGCCGCGAACAAGGACGCACTACCCCGCTTCAACCGAAGCCCGGAATACGATGGCCTCGGTGGCGATTATGCCCGCTTCTTGCTCGATGAATTGCTCCCTGAAGTCGAGACGAAGATGGCAGCGGCGACCGCAAGATTATCCTCTCGAAGAGTGGGAACGATCGGGCCATTGGCGGCTCCTTCAGCGGTGCCGACGGGATGCGCGCCGACCGCGACGGCCGCCTCTGGGTAGCGACGGTAGCGACTCGCTCGGGGTTGCGAGTGTGCGATCAAGCCGGCCGCGTCAACTGCATCATTCCCACGCCGAATGGCAAAGTCTCCAACCTGACGTTCGGCGGCGCGGAAATGGACGTTGTTTACGCAACCTGCGGCGACAAAGTTTACAGCCGCAAAGTGAAGGTGAAAGGCGCGAACGCCTTTGAAGCGCCGTTCAAGCCGAAGGCTCCGAACTTGTAACACCAAATCTTGATGTTCCCACTTCCCACTATCCACTATCCACTATCCACTTCCCACTTCCCACTTCCCACTATCCACTATCCACTTCCCACTTCCCACTTCCCACTTCCCACTTCCCACTTCCCACTTCCCACTTCCCACTTCCCACTTCTCACTTCCCACTGCCACTCTCCACTATCCACAGGCCGCGTGTCTGCTAAAATGCCCTGGTGAAACGAGAACCGCACCATTCCAGTTCCGAAGTTCCCGCGTCAGGTCGAGGCTTGTCCGCGTACCTGCTCGGTATCCTGAACTTCGACGCCTTGCTCGCCCTCCAGCGCCGGCTTGTCTACGATGTCAGCGGCGACCACTCGGCTTCAATCATCCTCTGCGATCACGGCCTGGGTATTACCGTGGGCCGTGAAGGTAGCTCCCGCGATGTGCGGCCCAATCCCGACGAATTGCACAGGCGAGGATGGTCGGTGCAGTGGGTCAGCCGGGGTGGCGGAACAATGCTGCACCTTCCTGGGCAGGTCGCGTGTTACCCCGTGTTCCCGCTCGATGTGCTCGGTTTCACCCCGGCTCGCTATGTTGAAGAACTGCAAGCCGTTGTCGTGGATTTGTGCCGCGAGTATGGCTTGGCCGGGCACCCGGATGCGGAACATCCCGGAGTTCGCGTGAACGGTCGGCGAGTCGCCCACGTTGGGGTGGCTGTGCGCCACGGAATCACCTGCTTCGGCCTCATTGTGAATGCCGACCCGGACCTGGAACCGTTCCGCGACGTAAAATGCGCTGGCGACTCACTACCAATGACCTCGCTGGCCCGCGAATCATCAATGCGGGTTCGCGTGTCGGGCGTGCGCCAGAAGTTGCTCGAACTCACCGCTACCCGGTTCGGATTCGACCGGCTTTCCGTCTTCCACACGCTTCCGGGCGTATTGCCGAGGCCCAGCCATCATGCTCGCGCTCACCGTCCTTGACGCCGTGCCTTCGCCAAAAGCGTCCCTGCCAACAGCCACCGGCGGCCGGCTGCCGTCGTGGCTGAAACGGCCGCTCCCCGCCGGGAACGGCAACGCCTTCACGCAACACTTGCTCGAAGACCTCAAACTCGAAACCGTGTGCGAGAACGCCAAGTGCCCGAACCGGCCCGAGTGCTGGTCGCGCCGCACCGCCACGTTCATGATCCTCGGGAATGTCTGCACGCGGCCTTGCAGCTTTTGCTCGGTTCCCAAGGGCCAACCGCTGCATATCGAAGACGACGAACCGGCCCGCGTCGCGGAAGCCTGCGTGCGACTGGGGTTGAAGCACGTCGTCATTACAAGCGTCACCCGCGACGACCTTGCCGACGGCGGCGCGGATCACTTCGCCCGCTGCGTGGTTGCCGTGCGGGAACGCCTTGCCGGTGTCGCGGTGGAAGTCCTGACGCCGGATTTCATGGGGAATCACGCCGCCATCGACCGCGTGACCGACGTTTCCCCCGACGTGTTCAACCACAACATCGAAACCGTGCCCCGCCTCTACCGCGTCGCTCGTGGCCGGGCCGAATATCGCCGCAGCCTCGACTTGCTCAACCGCGTGAAACAGCGTGCCCCGCACGTCGTCACCAAGGCGGGCTTGATGCTCGGCATAGGCGAGACCATCGACGAGTTATTCGATGTGCTCGCCGACCTGCGTTCCATTCAATGCGACATCATCACGCTGGGTCAGTATCTGGCTCCCACGATGAAACACAGCATCCCCGTGGCACGTTATGTGCCGCCGGAGGAGTTCGACACAATCGCCGTGAAAGCCCGCCTCATGGGCTTCCGCAAAGTGGTCGCCGGGCCGTTCGTGCGGTCGAGTTACCACGCCGACGACATGGTGCCCGCGTGAAGTCGGCCGTGGTGTTACCCGAACTTGGGACGAGCCGTGCGGCGTTCAGCCTGTGGTACGTTCAGCCCGGAGAGCGAGTCTACGAAGGCGACCGCGTGGCCGAAGTGCTGATCCCCGGCGCGACCGTGGATGTCCACGCTGTGGCCGACGGAGTGCTAACCGAGCAACTGGCTTTCCCCAATGATGTGCTGGTTGTGGGGCAACTTCTGGGATGGATCGACTAATGCCGCAAGCGGCATCGCAATCCGTCCCTTGCGGCTTCGCAATCCGTCCCTTGCGGCTCCGCAATTCACCTGGATCACGAAACTCATGCCGAAGCCGGTGTTTCTCTCGTTCGACGGTCTCGACGGCACGGGGAAATCGACCCAGTGTCGGTTGCTCGTCGATTGGCTCGCCGGCCAGAAAATTCCCGTGACCGCGTGTACCGATCCTGGCGGCACCGCACTGGGGGCCGAGCTTCGTAAGCTCCTGCTATTCGGCCGCGAACACCGCCTCGCCATCACGACGGAAACGATGCTCTTCATGGCCTCGCGGGCGCAACTCGTCGAAGAAGTGATTCGCCCGGCTCTGGAACGCGGCGAAGTCGTCATCTCGGATCGCTTCACGCTGGCGAATGTCGCGTATCAGGGCCACGCGGGCGGCCTGGACCCCTTGGACTTGTGGGCCGTCGGTGCCGTCGCAACCGGCGGTCTCGAACCCGACCTCACGCTCGTTTTCGATGCGACTCTCGAAGTCACCCTTGCGAGGCGGAACCGCGTCGCCGACCGCATGGAAGAACGCGACCGCGAGTACCAGCAAGCCGTGAAGCGGGGTTTCCTGTTCGAGGCTGGTCGGCGGCCCGAGAAGTTCCGCATCATTGATGCGACCCCGGAACCGGACGTAGTGCAACGCACCGCCCGGCGCGAGGTGGCCCGTTTGCTTGCCGCCCACGGATGGAATCTGAACGAGGCGTGAGGGAACACAGCATGTCGTGGAGCCACATTCGCGGACACAATGCGGCGCTCGAAACGTTCCATTCCGCGTTCACCCGTGGCCGTTTGGGACAGGCGTATTTGCTCGTCGGCCCCGACGGCGTCGGCAAGCGGCTTTTCGCAAAGGAGCTTGCCAAAGCGCTACTCTGCGAACTCTCCCCCGCGCCGCTCACGGCGTGCGACGCTTGCCCTGCCTGTGCCCAGGTGGAAGTCGGCTCGCACCCCGACTTACTCGCGCTGCGTACCCCCGAAGGCAAACACGAACTGCCCATTGATGAGATGCGGCAGTTCTGCGTTCAACTCTCGCGCAAGCCCGGTCGCGGTGGTCGCAAAATCGGCATTGTCGAGGACACCGACGACTTCAACGCCGCCTCCGCGAACAGCTTCCTGAAGTCGCTTGAGGAACCGCCACCGGGTGGCTTGCTCCTCCTCATCGCCACCGGCACCGACCGGCAGTTGCCGACGATTCTTTCCCGCTGTCAGGTCGTGCGGTTCAACCCGCTCGCACACGCTGACCTCGTCGCCGTGCTGGCCGCGCAAGGTGTCGAAGACCCAAGCCACCGCGACCGCCTGGCTCGCCTCGCCGGTGGGAGTGTGGCCCGCGCTTTGGCGCTGGACGATGAAACCATCTGGAAGGTCCGCGAGGAGTTGATCGCCGGGGTGACCGCGACTCGGCCGAACTTCACCGCGCTGGCCGAGACTTGGGAAGCCTTTGTGATCGCCGGTAAGAAGGACTCGGCCGTGCAGCGCACCCGCGCCTCGGTCGTGGCTGGCTTCCTCGTGGACGCCATGCGGCAAGCCCTTCGCCTCGCGCTTGGGGCGAGCGTGCCGGGGCTTGACCCTGCCGAAGAAACGCGACTGCGGGCGTTTGCCGAACGTCACGGCCCCGATAAGTTGATCGCACTCATCGAGAAATGCGTGGAAGCCGATTACCGCCTGGAACGCCACGTCCAGTTGATCTTGGTCATCGAGTCCGTACTGGAACAGTTCACGAAGTAGTGGACATTGGGCAGTGGGCAAAGAAGACAGTGGACAGTGGGGAGCGAAGACAGAAGACAGAGAAGACAGAGGACAGAAGGGTGATTGGTCTTTGGCTTCCAGCCCAAAGGGCGACGGCGTATAGCCAGGGGCGGAGCGCTTCGTGCAACCCCTGGCGGGCCAACGCAGAACATCCGTTATCGCGCACCCTCTTGCTTGGTTGACGCCTCACGCCAGGGGTTGCGTTACGCTTCGCTCCACTTCACCCCTGGCTACCATCCGACGCCCTCCGGGCTAAAAGACGGCTGCTGCCTTCTGCCCACTGCCCACTGCCCACTGCCTTCTGCCCACTCCCCCCACTCCCCACTGTCCACTCTCCATGTACCATTCGCCACTGATCTTGGCTCTGCTGGTCACGCTGGCGAACATGGCGAAGCCCGTGGTGATCGACGATACGGCGTACCTCGCTTACGCCCGCCACGCGGCGATTCACCCAGGCGATCCCTACGGCTTCGACATCTACTGGTACTCCGAACCGGAGTCGGCGTTTGGGGTGCTGTGCCCACCCGTCGTGCCGTATTGGCTTGCCATCGGGATACGGCTGTTCGGCGAACACATCGCGTTACTGAAGCTCTGGCTCCTCCCGTTTGTCTGGTTGTTCGCGGCCTCCGTGCGTTCGCTTCTGCGCCGCTTCGCACCGGGCACCGACTCGCGGTTGCTTCCCCTCATTGTGTTGTCGCCGGCCGTGCTGCCGATGGTGAACGTGATGCTCGATCTGCCCGCGCTGGCGCTCGGGTTGGGTGCGGTCGTGCTCTTCATTCGCGCGGGGGATGTTGGCTCTTGGCGGCTCGCGATCATTGCTGGGTTGCTGGCCGCGTTGGCAATGCAGACGAAGTACACGATGCTGCTCATCCCGCCCGCACTCGGGTGGTACGGCCTCACGCACGGGCGGTTCCGGCTGGTTTTGAGTGTCGTTGCCGTGGCGGTGGCGATTGCCGGCTTCGCCGCGTGGGAATTCGTTCTGGTCGAACAATATGGGCAGTCGCATTTCCTGTTTCACGCCGCGGATCAGGCGGCGGCCCCACCCGACGCAAGCAAAGTGATGGCCTTTGTTCGCTCGAAATTGAGCCTGAGTGGACCGCTCGTCGGGCACCTGGGTTGCCTGGGTGTCGGCGTGGGCCTGGTCGGGTTCGCGGCGCTCGGTGTGCCCCGCCGGGGGTTGGCGACCTTGGGCACCGCGTGGGGCGTCGGATTCGTGCTGATCGCGGTGTTGCCGGGTTCCGCAACCAACTTCGCCGTAGCGACGTTATGGAAGACGTTCGGAACGCTCTGGCTGATCGGAGGTGCCGGGTGTGCCGTGCTGCTCACGTTCCGCTTGGGGAAGGGGTTACGACTCCGTTGGAACGCGGACAGCGCTTTCCTTGTCGGTTGGCTTCTCCTCGAACTCGCCGGCTACTTCGCGCTGACGCCATTCGGCGCGGCGCGGCGGTTGGTGGGCCTTATCGTAGTTGGGGGATTGGTCGTGGGTCGGGTGCTGAGTCGCGTGGAAAGGGTGAAGCCCGAACGCCGCACGCCGGGTTGGCTCATCGGCTTCGGCATCGGTGCCGGGGTCGCCGTTGCAGCAATTGATGCCTTCGACGCTTACCCCGAGAAAGATTGCGCTGAACGGGCGACCGCCATAGTGCCACGCGACCGGCCCGCGGATGCGCTCGTGTGGTACACGGGGCACTGGGGCTTTCAGTATTATTGCGAACGCGCGGGGATGACGCCACTGGTTCCCGGCCGCTCACTGCTGTTGCCGGGCGACATTCTCGTGCTGCCCATTCACCCCAACGAAGACGGCTTCTACCGCCCGCACACGGGTTCGGCCCCGATCCGCGTGCCACCGTGGGCCGCCGAAGAACTCGCCGAGGTGGTTTGGGATGACTGGCTCTCGGCCACGACCGTGCCCAACTTCTACGGCGGCGGCCTCGCCGTCGTGGGCCGCGACCATCCTCGCTTGCGGGTGATCGTGTATCGCGTCATCGAGCCGTGGCAGGTGCCGCGGTAGCGTCTCACTCAGGGGTTGCGCGTCAATCGCCCCCCCTGACACCCGAGCTAAACCATAGCCCGATTCCGAGCTGTCCTACGCGAGAACCAACGCCGTCGCAGGTCGCGCGAACGTCATACCGAATTGGGTTGATTCTTAACAATCGGTCATTAACCGCGATGCCGCAAAAGGCCCGCCGCTTGCGGCATCGCGGTCTCAAACGATGTCGGGTTGTTCACGTTGCCGATGGACACTGCGGCCGGGCGGGTCGCGGTGTCCAGGCGGTCACACGGTCGGGCGGGCGACGGCCAAGCCGACGACCAGTTCCCCGCCGGCGATTGTCCCGCGGAGTGTCGCCGCGCCGGTGGTGAGGTTAATGGTGTAGAAACCGGACGACGTGCCGCCGACAACCGTGAATGCGGCGTAGGCGGTGCCGTTGGCCGAGATGTCGAAACCGCCAGCGGTATCGACGTTAATGCCCAGTGACCCCACGGTGTTCAGCGTGCCGTCGTTCGGCGGGGCTTGGGTGAGCAGCACATCGAGGGCCGAGTCGATGCCGAAAAGCGTTGTCGAAGTCGCCCCCACCACGTTGTTGGTGTACGCCGCCGCGATCACGTTCGGGTTCGCGCCGTTGTTGGTATCGGCCGCCGCGAAAGCGAGCGCGGTGTCCGTGGTCACCGTCTGGGCGTCGATGTTCACCCGCGAGTTCTGGTCGGCGTCCGAAACCACCCGCAGGCGATCCACGACGGGGTTGAAGTCGAAACCGAAGGAGGCTCCCTGGAAAGCCGTGAACGGGGACGACGTGTCCGCCGGGTCGGGCATCAGGAAGACGCGGGTCGCCACTCCCGTCGTGGGAAGGATAGAGTACACGCGGCCGGTGGTGCCCAGCCCGTACAGGCGGCCCGTGGCCGGGCGGAAGTCGATGGCCGTAATCACCTCGCCGGGGCGCAGGCCGGTGATGGCGACCTTGCTCGTGAGGACATCTGGCCGCGGGGCGTTGAAGCCGATCAGGTTGTTGCTCGCGGTCACGGCGAACACCGGCTCGGTGGGCAGGGCCACCGCCACGTCGAGGAGCGGCCCGCTGGCCCCGACCCGCCCGACAACAGTCGCCGCCCCCGTCGCCAGGTTGACCGTGTACAGGTTGGACCCGTTGCGGCCGCTGAGGGTCGCGTAGGCCGTGTTCGAGGCGTCGATGTCGAAGCCGATGTTCCGGTTTGAATCGACGTTCAGGCCGCCGACGGTGGTGAGGGTGCCGTCGTTCGGCGGGTTCTGGATGACGAGGGCGTCGCGGGCGAAGTCGATGTCGTACAGGGTGGTTAACGTGACCGGGTCGTTGTCGGGGTTGGTGTACGCGGACCCAACCACCGCGGGGGCGGCTCCGGCGTTGGTGTCGGCGATGCCGTAGGCCAGCGGGGTGTCGGTCGTGACTAGCCCCGTGTCGACGTTGATGCGCAGGTTCTGGCCGGTGTTGCTCACCAGCCGGAGGCGGTCCGGCACCGGGTTGAAGTCCACCCCGAACACGGTTCCTTGGATGGCGGTAAACGGGCTGGTCGTGTCGGCCGGGTCGGCCGCCAGTCTCGCCCGGATTGTCGCCACCCCGCTGACGCTATTGAGGGTGTAAATCCGGCCGCCGCTGCCGACGCCGTAGAGTTGGCCGGTCGCCGGGCGGTAGTCGATGCCGATGAGTTGGTCGCCGCCCCGCAAGCCACTCACGGCAACTTGCCGCGTGATCGTGGTCGGGGTGGCGCTGTCGAACGTCGCCAGCATACCGTTGGCGGTCAGCCCGACGAGGGTGGCGGGGACGCGGCGGTCTTCCAGGGCTTCGACACCGAGTTTGGGCTGGTGCAGGGCCGCGCTCTTGCCGCGGCCAGTCAGTGCGGGGTGCGACATCTGTGCTTCCTGGTGAGGGTTAAAATGGGTCGTTTAGAGTTTAGCGAGCCGCTGGCGCTTCGCCTCAGAATTACCAGGAATTCACGATCCCGAGTGGCAACCCTTGCCTCAGGGCTGACCCCGGTTCGTTCTACACCCGGCGCGGCGCGGCCGCAAGTCGCGGGGTTGCCCGAAATCGCAATGGGGTTGGTCGTTCTCGCCCACCGGCTTATAACTCATTCCAAAGACCCAGGCCGACAGGAATCGGGTGGGAAGTTCAGGACGGCCAGAACAAGGGAACGCGATGAAGAAGCGGGCACTCATCACCGGCGTCACCGGGCAGGACGGCAGCTATCTGTCGGAACTTCTCCTGGCCGAAGGCTACGAAGTTCACGGAATCGTGCGCCGCTCGAGTACCGAGAGTTTCGAGCGAATCTCGCACCTCTCCGGGAAGATTCAGCTTCACCAAGCGGACTTGCTCGACCAACTTTCCATCATTGATGTCATCAAGGAAACGAAGCCCCACGAGGTGTACAACCTCGCGGCGATGAGTTTCGTGCCCACGAGTTGGAAACAACCCGTCCTCACCGGCGAGTTCACCGGTATCGGCGTGACGCGAGTTCTCGAAGCCATCAAGCACCTCGGGAAAGACGAAATCAAGTTCTACCAGGCGTCGTCGAGCGAGATGTTCGGCAAGGTCGTCGAGGTGCCGCAAACGGAATCGACGCCGTTCTACCCGCGCAGCCCCTATGGCGTTGCCAAGGTTTACGGACACTGGATCACGGTAAACTACCGCGAAAGCTACAATATGTACTGCTGTAGCGGCATCCTCTTCAACCACGAGAGTGAGCGACGCGGCAAGGAATTCGTAACTCGCAAGGTCACCGACGGCGTTGCCCGCATCAAACTCGGCATGGCGAAGGAACTCCGCCTCGGCAACCTCGACTCGAAGCGGGACTGGGGCTTCGCCGGCGACTACGTTCGCGCCATGTGGCTGATGCTTCAGCAGGATAAGCCGGACGACTATGTGGTCGCCACGGGCCAAACACACACCGTGAAGCGGTTGGTCGAACTCGCGTTCGGCGCGGTCGGGCTGGACTGGAGCAAGCACGTCGTCATCGACACGTCGCTGGTTCGGCCCGCGGAGGTCGATTTGCTCATCGGCGACCCCGCGAAAGCCAAGGCCAAACTCGGCTGGGTGCCGGAAGTCACCTTCGAGAAACTCGTCGAGCGGATGGTGCAAGCCGACCTCGCCCGCCTCCAAGGGCAACCCGTACCCGACTTCAAAGCCAAGGGAATCTAAGGGAGCGGGTAACGGAAGACGAAGAGCGAAGAGCGGGACGTGTTCTTCCGTGTCGTAAACCTGAACTGCGTCGTGGGACTCACCCCCCACCCGGCGACCAAAGCGTCGCCGACCTCCCCCGCAACATAGGTATTATCACAACGTTGGAAGTCGTTACTGGAAAGGAGTTTGCGGCGAGGAAAATGGCGATTTTGGAGTGCTTCTTTCAAGGGCAATGTCAGCCAGCT
>Ga0105046_10007950_pt1 | contig 16661 bp, 15 predicted proteins | sample MAT03_FD_78385 | JGI IMG/M metagenome (GOLD analysis project Ga0105046, IMG submission 78385) | Freshwater microbial communities from Lake Fryxell liftoff mats and glacier meltwater in Antarctica - MAT-03 (megahit assembly) | ecosystem: Environmental > Aquatic > Freshwater > Ice > Liftoff...
GAGCGTCCCAGGACCAGATCGCAGGCAGCGAGGCTGTCTCCGAGGTCGGGTTCATACTCGATCAGCGTGTACCCGGCCTGGTTGCCGGCAACGTCAAGCCTGGCCTTCAGATCGGCGTAGTCCCGTTTTCCGGAAAGGTGGATGACGTCGAAATCCCTGCCACTCCGTTCGGCGAACGCTTCGACTGCGGCGTAGTTGATGGTGCGGGCGCCGAGACTGCCGCCCATCACGAGCAGGACCTTGCGTTCGGGGGCGATGCCAAACCTCTGCCGGGCGTTAGTCCGATCGCCGGATAGCACGGCGCGGTTGACCGGCCGCCCGGTGACCATGTACCGGTCACCATCGAGGCCGTCGATAGCGAAGGCGAGGCAGACCCGGTCGGCCCGCCGGGCGAGCAGGCGGTTGGCCAGTCCGAGGTGGCGGTCTGCTTCGGTGAGGACCAGGGGCAGCTTCATGGTGCGTGCAGCAACACCGGCGGGACCGGCGACGAACCCGCCACCACCCATCACGACGTCTGCCCCGCGGGACTTGAGCAGCCGGCGGGCCCTCGGTGTGGCGGCAGCAGCCTGAATCGCTGCGCGGGCGGCCTTGAGGGGGTTCTTGCGGTCGATCCCGGAGAGTTCGAGCAGGTCGATCTCGTAGCCGGCCCCGGGTACGAGGTCGGCTTCCACCCTGCCGCGGGCGCCCAGGAAAGTGACTTCCGCTCCCCTATCTCGAAGCTCGTCGGCTACGGCTACGGCCGGCACTACGTGACCCGCCGTCCCGCCCGCCGCTATAACGACTCTGGGCACTTCTCGCCTGCCTCTTGATAGGTGGTCTGTGTGTTCTGTCTCGCTCGTCTTCAACCAGTCGGAGTTTCGCAAGTTGTCTTCCGTCACGGCTCGGCACCTTCGGCAGCGGACGGCGCACGGCTTCGATCCGCCCGCCCCGGGCCACATTGAGGATCAGCCCGACCGCGACCAGGGTCACGACCAGGCTGTTGTTGCCGTAGGAAACGAGCGGCAACGGGATGCCGGTCAGCGGCGCCATACCCATGACTGCGTAAAGGTTGAGGCACGCCTGGACCAGCACCAGTCCGGTGAGGCCCGCGGCCAGGATGCGTCCATAGTCGTCCTTCGCCTTGCGGGCGATCTGGAAGCCGGCATAACCGAACAGGCCGAAGACGAGGATCAGCAGGCCGAAACCGATCAGGCCGAACTCCTCACCGATCACGGCCGAGATCATGTCGGTGTGGGCTTCCGGCAGGTAGAACGCCTTCTGGACGCCATTGCCGATGCCGACCCCGTCGAAGCCCCCGGAGCCGATCGCGATCTTCGCCTGGATTACCTGGAAACCGGACCCGGTCACGTCGGCATCCGGATTGAGGAAAGTGAGCAGGCGATCGCGCCGGTAAGGGGCGGCCAGGGCCATGACCAGCCCCAGCGAAGCGATGCCGCCGGCCAGCAGTCCGAGGTCCCGGGGACGCGCACCGGCGACGAACAGAGTGATCCCGACCGCGAACAGGGCGATCATCATCGTGCCCATGTCCGGCTGCAGCATCACCAGGGCAGCCGCTGCCGCGGTGAACAGCAGGTAGGGCCGCATTTCCCTGACCGAGTGCAGGCGGTCGGGACGGTTGGCGAAGAAATACGCCCCATAAAGCACGAGGGCCAGCTTGAGGAATTCGGCCGGCTGGATCTGGACCGGGCCGGCGATGAACCAGCCTTTGGTCCCGTTGACCGCGGTACCGAGGAGCAGGACCCCGGCGAGCCCGGCGAGAGTCAGGCCCATGAATAGCGGGGTCTTGTCGTGGATGAAAGTGAGTTTGCGCCGGGCAACGATGTGCATCAGGACCAGTCCGATCACGGCGACGATCAATGTCTTCTTGAGGTAGAAAGCACTGTCGGAGAGGCCGCCGTCCTGCAGGATCCGCGTGGTCGAGCTGGCCGAGAAGACCATCACCGCACCGAACGCCAGCAGAATGAGTGTCGCGGTCAGCAGCAGGTTGTACTCGACCGAGGTCTGGACCTTCGGCTTCTTCGATGCCCGGCCCGATCGTTTACCTGCCTTGCGCGGCAGCACACTCTTCTGGCCGCGGGCACGGGTCTTCTTATCTGCCATCGAGATCCCCGACGAGACGGCGGAAGCTGTCGCCGCGGTCTTCGTAGTCGCTGAACTGGTCGAAACTGGCACAGGCGGGTGAAAGCAGGACAGTCTCGCCGAGCAGGGCCCGGCCCGAGGCGTCGGTGACAGCGGTGGCCAGGTCGCCGCTCGGCAGGATTTCGACCCCGTCGGCCACGGCGGGAGCGAGGGCGATTTCGAGACCGGGTGCCGCCTCGCCGATCAGGTAGACAGCGCGGCAGTGTTCGGCGACCAGTGGCAGCAGTCCATCGAAGCTCTCGCCCTTGAGGCTGCCTCCGAGGATCAGGTGGACTCCGGACTCGAAGGAAGCCAGGGCGGTCCGGGTCGCTTCGATATTGGTGGCTTTCGAGTCGTTGACGTAACGGACCCCCGATATCTCGGCGAGCGGCTCGAGCCGATGAGCGACACCGCCGAAGCTGCGCAAACCCTTCGCCACGGTCTCCATCGACAGCCCGAGACTGAGTGCCCCGGCGGCGGCGGCCATGGCGTTGGCGACGTTGTGATTGCCGAGCACACGGAGTTCGCGTGTGCCGATCAGGGATTCACCGTCAACCCGGATCTCGTCTTCGATGAGGGTGATCTCGACGTCCGGTCCACCGGCGGCACTGAACCGGACCAGCGACGCTTCACCGGGCGGATCGATCTGGCCGATGGCCGGGTCGTCGGCGTTCAGGACGGCGACATCGCCCGTCACCTGGTTGCGGAAGATCGCGAGTTTGGCCTGTCCGTAGCTTTCGAAGTCGCCATGGCGGTCGAGGTGGTCCGGTGACAGGTTGAGGTGGATCGCGACCTCGGGTGAGAAAGCGACCGTGTCTTCGAGCTGGAAGCTGGAGCATTCACAGACGACCGTGGTGCCTTTTTCGACCGGGCTGAGCGCGAGGGCGGTGAGGGGACTGCCGACGTTGCCGGCCGCTTCCACAGGCCGTCCGGCCGACCGGAAGATGTGGGCGGCCATTTCGGTGGTGGTCGTCTTGCCGTTGGTGCCTGTGACGGCGAGGTAACGGGCTTCGACCAGCCGCCAGCCGAGTTCGAGTTCACCGATCACCTGGATGCCACGATCACGGGCCGCAGCGACGACCGGTGCCCCGGACGGCACCCCCGGACTCTTGACCAGGGTGCCGATGCCTTCGAGCCGGTCGAGTCCGTCGTTTCCGAGTTCGTAAGCGATCCCGGCAGAATCAAGTTCCTCGATGATTTCCGGGCTCCCGGAATCGACCCCGTATACGGCTTGCCCATGGGCTTTGAGGGCGATCGCGGCGGCCACTCCGGAGCGGGCGAGCCCGACGACCAGAAAAGGCCCTGGCGGTAGTGGCGGGCGCACCTTGGATGAGTGGACGGATACCACCTTCATTCCTTCTAGCCCGGGCGCCGAAATCCTGTCCTTCGCCCCCGGTTTCTTCTGTCCTTCAAATCAGCCGGCGAGCGGCTGCTCATCCCCCGATGGACTGCTGGTAAATGGCGAAGCCGACCCCACTGCAGACCGCGGCGATGATCCAGAAGCGCAGCATGATCCTGGTCTCGGACCAGGCCATCATTTCGAAGTGGTGATGGAGCGGAGCCATCAACAGGACCCTCTTCCCGAAGGTCTTGAAACTGAACACCTGGATCAGGACTGAAAGTGCTTCGATCACGAAGATCCCGCCGATGATGATCAGCAGGATCTCGGTCTGGGTCATCACCGCGAGCGCACCGATGGCTCCGCCCAGGCCGAGCGAGCCGGTATCCCCCATGAACACCGATGCAGGGAACGCGTTGAACCAGAGGAAACCGACGCAGGCACCAACCAGGCATACCGAAAGCAGGGCGAGGTCGTGCTGGCCGACCGTGATGAAACAGATCGCCGTGTAGGTCATCAGCACGATCGCGCTGACACCTGCCGCAAGACCGTCGAGGCCGTCGGTGAGGTTGACCCCGTTGGTTGCACCGACAAGAACCAGTAGCACCAGAACGAAATACGCCACCGGGCCGATGTCGACGCTGAGGTCGGATATGCGGAACAACAGTTCGGGCTCGAGGCCGACCTCGTGCCGGGCCACCCACCAGAGCACCAGCGCCAGGAATATCTGGCCAAGCAGCTTCCAGCGGGCGGAAAGGCCGAGCGATCGCCGTTTGACGATCTTGATGAAGTCGTCGGCGAAACCAAGGGCAGCACAGCCGAGGGCGACGAAAAAGACCGTCATCGCCGCCACGTCGCGGTCGGAGAGGACCAGGAACGGCACGATGATCGCGGTGAAGATGATCAGGCCACCCATGGTCGGGGTGCCGGCCTTGGTCTGGTGCCCGGCGGGCCCTTCCTCCCGGATGTGTTGACCGAACTCCCGTCCCCTCAGGAACGTGATGAAACGAGGCGACAGGAAGAGGCAGATGAGCATCGAAGCCATCGCGCCAATGACGATTTCACCCATCAGCCCACCGTACCTTGCTCAGGGGCGGCATCGGGGCGGGCGGTCAACCGCTCGGCGACTGCCTCAAGGCCGGCCGAGCGTGAACCCTTGATCAGGACGGCGTCTCCGGCCTCGACGAGTCCGGCCAGCAGCGCCGCCGCGGCTTCGGGCGAATCGACCAATCGGTCGGGAGAGTAACCCCTGGCCATGTCCCCCACGCCGATCAGCAGGTCGACGCCGACATCACGCGCGAACTCGCCGATCTCAGCGTGAAAGAGGTCCTGATCGGGTCCGAGTTCCGCCATCAGGCCAAGCACTGCGATCTTGCGTCCCGTGGTGTCAAGACTGGTCAGGTATTCGATCGCGGACCTCATCGAAAGCGGGTTTGCGTTGTAGCAGTCGTTGACCAGCAGAACCCCGGGTTCGATTTCGATGTGCTCACCGCGCAGCTTCGAGAACGAGATCGAACCGGTCCTGACCGAAAGCTCATTGAGCGCCGCGCCGTGAGCGAGGCCGGCCGCGATCGCGGCGAGAGCGTTGGTGACGTTGTGGGGTTCGAAGAACGGGAACTCGAAGAATTCGGTGCCGGCACCGGTCCTCACCGTGACCAGGGATCCGCCCGGTCCGGCTTCAACCCGCATCGCTTCGACGTCGCCATCGGGCCCGAATCGAAGCAGCCCGGGGATATCGCCGAGGTGCGGCTCGAGGTGGCCCGCCTCTGACGGCACGACAAGCAGCCCCCCGGGCGCCAGCCCGCCGATCAGTTCGGCCTTGGCGGCGGCCACCGCTTCAATCGAGCCGAGCAGCTCGACGTGAACCGGACCGACGTTGGTGATCACGCCGATATCGGGTTCGGCGATACCGGCCAGCTCGGCGATCTGGCCGGCGCCGCGCATCGCCATTTCGAGGACCAGGGTTTCGGTGCCTGCCGGTGCGGAGAGGATGGTCAGGGGCAGGCCGATCTCGGTGTTGAAGTTCTCCTCGGAGGCATGGACCTTGCCCGGGATCAGCGAACGGGTGATGTCCTTGACCGAGGTCTTGCCGACCGAACCGGTGATTCCGATCACGGTCGCTTCGAGTTCGCGCCGCCAGGCACGGGCCAGCATCTGGAGCGAGAGCAGCGGGTCTTCGCAGATGAAGATCCAGCCGCCGCCGGTGGCTTCCAACTCCGTTTGCCACCCGGGACCGGCGACCACACCCCAAGCCCCTTCCTCCAGCGCCCGGGCCGCGAACCGGCCGCCGTCATCGTTTTCCCCGATCAGGCCGAAGAAAAGCTCACCACCAGCGATCTCCCGGGAATCGATCGAAGCCGAACCAGGGAAGCCCCCGTCGCCGCGCTTCAGGATCTCGGCCCCCATCGCGGCGGCCATGCGTTCCGCCGTAAGTTCGATCACCCGGCATCACCGATCCGCTCCCGGAGATGCTCGCGGGCTACTTCACGGTCGTCAAAGGGGATCTTTCGCCCGTTCTCGAACTCCTGGCCCTGTTCGTGGCCCTTGCCGGCGATCACGATCGTGTCGCCCGGGGCCGCCAGGTTCACTGCGAGCCTGATCGCGGCGCTGCGGTCGAGTTCGACCTCGACCGAATCACGGTTTTCGATGCCTTCGAGTACGTCTTCGACGATCGCGGCGGGATCCTCCGAACGCGGGTTGTCAGAGGTGATGATCGCGATGTCGGCAATCTCGGAGGCGGCCCGACCCATCAAGGGTCGTTTGGCGCGGTCACGGTCGCCACCGGCTCCGACGATCGCTATCAACCGGTCGTCGCCGAGGTCCCGGGCGGCACGAAGTGCGTTCTCGACCGAGTCCGGGGTGTGCGCGTAATCGACCAGCACGGCGAAATCCTGGCCTTCGTCGATCGGTTCGAAACGTCCCGGCACCCGGCCCGCCCCGGCCAGGGCGGCGACCGCGTCTTCGGGATCAACACCGAGAGAAATGCTTGCGGCCAGCGCGGCAAGGGCGTTGGCCACGTTGAAACGGCCGGGCAGGGCGGTGCGCACGATCAGGTCACCGTGCTCGGATTCGACCAGGAAGTCGGCGCCGGTGGCGTCGAACTGGACTTCTGATGCTGTGTAGTCGGCGGCGTTGCCTTCAGCCGAGTAGGTGATCGTCTCGAACTCGGTGGCGAGCCGCTGGCCATAAGGGTCGTCGATGTTGACCACGCTGACCCCCGGTCCGGAGACGAAAAGAAGCCGTTTGGCGGCGAAGTACTCCTCCATGTCTTCATGGAAGTCGAGGTGGTCCTGGGTCAGGTTGGTGAACACCGCCACATCGAACTGGATTGCGTCGCAGCGGTGCATGACCAGCGCGTGGGATGAGACCTCCATGACACAGGCTTCGTCGCCGGCATCGTCCATCCGCCGGAAAGCGGCCTGGAGGTCAATCGCTTCGGGGGTGGTCCTTTCGACCGCTTCTTCCTCCCCGCCGACCAGTTGCTTGACCGTGCCCATCAGGCCTGAATGGATGCCGGCGAACTCGAGGATGTCGTGGAGCAGGAAAGCCGTCGTCGTCTTGCCGTTGGTTCCCGTGATGCCGGCGACCTTCAGATCGGCGGTCGGAAACTCATGGTAGGCGGCTGCGGCCAGGGCCATCGCCGCCCGCGAGTCGGGAACGAGCACTTCCGGTACACCGAGGCCGAGAGATCGCTCGCAGAGCAGGGCCACGGCGCCTGCTTCGACGGCCGCGGCAGCGTAGTCATGGCCGTCCGAGTCAAGGCCCCTGACACAGAAGAAAAGCGCTCCAGGAATGACTTTCCGGTTGTCGAACGCCAGGGATTCGATCTCGGTCCCGGGGTCGCCCTCCAAAGTGTGTGAATCGAGGCCCCGGAGGATTTGGTCCAGCCGCATGCCCATGATTCTAGGTGGCTACTCGGTGGGTACGCCGAGGTAAGGCAGCACGAACGAGGCGAGCTCGCCGAATGCAGGAGCCGCGGCCTCGGCTCCGGTGTGCCCGTTCTGCGGCTCGTTGATCATCACCGAGACCGCGATCCGCGGGTTATCAGCCGGAGCGATGCCCATGAAGGAGGCGACGTAACGGGTATCGGAATAGCCGTCTTCGGTGGCGATCTGGGCGGTACCGGTCTTGCCGGCCAAGGTGTATCCGGGCACCGAAACTTCCGAAGCGGTGCCGCCCGGAGCGAGCACACCCTTCAGCATGTCCCTGACTTCCGCGGCGACTTCCGGTGAGATGATTTCCCGTCCGGGGTCGACCGGAGTCCTGACCCCACCGATCGACTTGATCAGCTTGGGTTGCCGGAGGATGCCGTCGTTGGCGAGTGCCCCGTAACCGGCGACCATCTGGATCGGGGTGACCGCGAGGCCCTGCCCGATCGGCACGTTGCCGATGGTCGAACCGGACCAGTCCCCGTAGGGCAGGACGATTCCCTGTTCTTCGGCGGGGTACTCGATGCCGGTGGGCCTGCCGAACCCGAAACGGTTTATCCACTTGCTGAAGTTGCGTCCGCCCATCTCGAGGCCGATCGTCACTGCGCCGACGTTCGAGGACTGGGCGAGGATGTCGCCGACGTCCAGGGTGACTGTTCCACGGGGATGGCTCTCTTCGATCACCCGGTCGTAGATCTGGATCGAGGGGGCCAGGGTGAAAGTGCTTTCGGGCGTGACCGTGCCCGATTCGAGCGCGGCAGCGACGGTGAAAGCCTTGAAGGTCGAGCCCGGCTCGTAGTTGTATGAGGTACCGACGTTGAGCAACGAGTCGCTGCTGGCCTCTCCAAGGTTGTCGAGGTCGACCGGCGGCCAGTTGGCCATCGCCAGAACCTGCGAGGTCTTGGTGTCCATCACGATCGCCGAGGCGTTCACCGGGGTGTGGATCTCGCCGACTTCGGCCAGTACCCTCTCTGCCTCCGCCTGGATCGCGGCGTCGATCGTCAACTCGATCGGGGCGCCGTCTTCGGCTTCGCTCAGTGTGTCCATGCGGATCGGGTCACCGAGCGCGTCCTTGACCAGCAGCCGTTCACCGTTGGTGCCGCGTAGCGCGTCTTCCTGCGCGGACTCGAGCCCGGTCAGGCCGTCCCCTTCTTCGTTGACCGCCCCGATCACCTGTGAGGCGAGGGCACCCTGAGGCCTGGTGCGCAAAGTGTCGGGATGCTGGCCGATGCCTTCGAGTCCGAGCTTCTCGACCTTCTGGGCACGGGCGACGTCGACCTTCTTCTGCACGTAGGAGAAGCCACCCGGCTGGGTGATCGCCTGAAGCACGTCGCCCTGGCTCACGCCCAGGGCCGAAGCAACCGCCTTGGATTCAGCCTGGGGATCCTTGATCTGGTAGGGCGTCGCATAAACAGAAGCGCCGGGCTCCGAGCCGGCCAACTCAAGCCCGTTGCGGTCGAGGATGGCACCCCTGAGGCCAGGGATCTCGATCAGGTCTTCCTGCTGGCTCGATGCCTGGGAGGCAAAAGACGATCCCTGGACACCCTGCAGCCAGAAAGCCCGGAGCATGATGCTGGAGAGAAGGACGAGGCAGAGGAAGAAGAGGATCCCGACGCGGCGCTCGAGACGCATGGCCGGCCCTCAGCCCCCTTCGGCGGCGAGGCGCTGCGCGGCAGCGGCGACGTCACCGTCCTTGAAGGTGAGGTAGCGGATCTCTTCCGGTGCTGGTACGGCCATTCCGGCTGCCAGAGCCGCATTCCTGACTCGCGGCATTGAGAGGGCCGTGACCTCGGAAGATTCGAGAATCGCGTTTCGCCGCTCGAGAGTCTGGATGTCAGCTTCGATGTTGCTCGCCATCGAGCCGTAACTGACGGTGAGCACGTTGACCGCGACGATGCCGATCAAAAGGACTCCGATCACGGCGATCCAGACCCTGGAACGGGACATGCCGACAACAGCACCCGATTCAGGCAGGTGGGTTACGGCGTGGGCGGTACCTCGCACCAGGCGCCGGGTCGAGTGGCGTTTCGGCGGTGCAGGGTGACGGTGCCGGGCGGGTGCGGAGCGTCGGCGGCCCGGTGCCGAGCGTCGGCGGCCCGGTGCCGGCAGCGCAGCCGGGAGGGCGGAAGCCATCTGGCGCGCAGGAGCGGGCATCAGCCCCTGCCTTCGATTTCGCCGAGCTTGAGGGCTCCGCGCAGACGGGCCGAACGGGAGCGCGGGTTGTTTTCCAGTTCGGTTTCGTCGGCGGTGATCGAGCGGCGGGTGAGCAGTTCGGCTTCTGGTTCATGGCCGCAGGCGCAGACCGGCAGGTCCGGCGGGCACTTGCAGCCCGTGGCGAGCCCGGCAAAGAACTGCTTTACCCGGCGGTCCTCAAGTGAATGGAACGAGATCGCGGCCATGCGGCCACCGATCTTCAGCGTGTCCCAGGCGGCTGGCAGAGCCGCATCGATCGCTTCGAGTTCTCCGTTGACGGCGATCCGCAGCGCCTGGAAGGTCCTCCGTGCCGGGTGGCCACTGCCGAAGCGGGCGGCGGTCGGCATGCCGGCCTTGATCGCATCGACCAGATCCGAAGTGGTTGCCAGCGGGCGGCGACGCACAATCTCCCGGCTGATGCCGCCGGAGTAACGCTCCTCGCCGTAAGCCCGGAGTATCTGGTTGATCCGGCTCTCGGGCCATTCGTTCAGCACGACTTCCGCAGTCAGCTCCTGCCTCGGATCCATTCTCATGTCGAGGGGCGCTTCGTGGGAGTAGGAGAAGCCGCGCTCGGCGGCGTCAACCTGCAGGGAAGACATACCAAGATCCATATACACGGTGTCAGCCCGAATACCTTCCTTTTGCAGGACATTCAGGCCATCGCTGAACTCCAGCGCGAGGAACCGGGTCTCACATTTAGCGGTCGACTGGAACTCCTGGAAACGGGCTCTGGCCACCGGATCGCGGTCGATCGCGATCAAAGTCCCCTCGGGGCCGATCAGGTCGGCCACCAGCCGCGCGTGGCCGCCGGCACCAAAAGTGCAGTCGACGGTGACGTCCCCCGGCTGCGGTCCGATCAGGTCGACCAGTTCAGTCGCAAGTACCGGGATGTGGCCCTGTGGCGAAGGATTCATGTGCTGCTCCCAGGATCGGTGAGCGCGCGCGGCGGCGCTCACTCCGGGGCTCCTGAAAGTCCCTCGGCGATGTCGGCAAACTCGGCGTCGAGCTGCTCTTCTTCCTGCTTCCAGGCCTCGGAGCTCCAGATTTCGATGTAATCGCCGGCTCCGATCACGGCGCAGGCACCGTCCAGTCCGGCCCCTTCGATCAACTTCCTGGGGATACGGACCCGGCCGGCCGAGTCCAGTTCGCTTTCTTCCGCGGTTGAATTGAAACGGCGGCGAAGCTTGCGGGCGTCGGCCCCGAAAGGACTGTGCGGCTTGATGTACTCGTCTTCCATTGCCTGGAAGGCCTGCTCGGTCATCATCCAGAGGCAGGCATCGGGCGCCTTGGCCAGGACTACTCCGTCGGCGAGGCCGTTTCGGAACTTGGACGGCACGGTGAGGCGGTCCTTCGAATCGAGGCTGTGTTCGTGCTGGCCTCTGAACGCCACCGCTTGGTCCTTTCTAAGAAGTTCCGGCCTGAAGTGCCGGGTGTCTGCCGAATGTTGTTGCCGGGGAAAGAGTTGGACCGAGGTGATGAAGTGGGAGGAACCTCATCACCCCGGTCCTTGGCTTCAACTCGATTGGAAACTTACCCCACTTTCTCCCACTTTGCAACACGATGTCCCACTCGGCCGATTTTTGGGGCGATCCGGCCTCGCCGGCCCCCACTGCGTGCGCTCCGTCACTTTCAGCAACCATGCGCATTTGGCTCCACCAATACGAACGTACGTCCGTGTGACCTCTGGGTGGGGCGCAATTCCGCGTGCAGAAATCGAGAGTAGATTTCAGGACATGTCAGAGATCACGCACGCCAATCAGCTCCGCGGCCCGGAGTTCAAGAGACTCATGTCGAAGCCGCTCACCTGGATCCTCATTCTCGGGTTCGCGATCGTCATCGGAGGGGGCGTCGGCGCGGTGGTCGGCCCGGCAATCGGTGGCGCGGCCTTCGTCGTGGTGCTCCTGATCGGGGCCATCATCACTTTCGCGATCGCTGACAGCAAGGCTGCCGGCGCGTTCTATGACGCCTACGCCAAGTCGCGCGGCCTCACCCGCTCGGATGGCGACCTGGGCGGGCTCACCCCCCTGCTGCGTAAAGGTGACAGCCGCAAGACCGACGAGATGTTCACCGGCAAGCTGAGCGACGACTTCGACGGAACCCTCGCCCTCTACACCTACACGATCGAAAGTCGCGACTCGGATGGTGACCGCACCGAGACCGACTATCCGTTCACGGTCGTGCTGTTCAACCTGCCCGAGACCGTAGAACCGATCCCGGAGTTGCTGCTCCAGCGCAAATCGGGCCTCAAGGCCCTCGAGAAGTTCGAGGATTCGTTCCGCCGCAACCACGAGCGGGTCACCCTCGAAAGCGAAGCGATGCGCGACCGCTACGAGATCTTCGTCAAGAAGGAGCAGGACGCGATCTTCGTACGGCGCCTGTTCGCCCCCTCCTTCATCGTCTGGCTGACCGAGACACCACCGAAGAAGTACTCCTTCGAACTGGTCGAAGGCAATCTCTGCTGTTACGTACCCAAGCACCGGGACGACGCCGAGGGTTTCGACGAGATGATCTCGGTCTCCGCCGCGGTCGCGAAACGCCTGCGCGAGGAAATCAACGGCTGATCCCTTGGCCGGGATAACCCACGACTCGGTCCGTACTCAGAGTCCGGCGCCGAGCAGGGCGTCGCTGTTTGCGACCAGGGCCGCCACGATCAGCAGCAGCACCGAGGGCACGAGGATCAAGGCGATGACCAGCTGAATCTTGGGGGCGGCCCGGGCCGCCTCTTCCTCGACCATCCGCCGCTGGTTCTGGCGCAGCCCGGTCGACTGGCGCCGCAGCTGCTCGGCGAGCGGTGAGCCGAGTTTTCGCGATCGCTCGAGTGACGAGCAGAAGGAGGCGATCTCCTTGCCACGCACCCGCTGCCGCAGCGCGTCGAGGGCTGCCTTCTGGCCGCTGCCCCAGGCCATGTCGTCCCCGGCCAGGCCGAGTTCGGCCGCAAGCGGACCTCGGCCCGACCTGGCGAGGTCAACCAGCCCTGCGCCGAGACTCCGCCCGGTGGAGACTGAGACGGAAAGCAGGTCGAGTGCGTCGGGCAGCGCGGCGACCATGCGCCGGTGCCGGGTGCGGGCGGACCGTTCGAGCATGAGGTCGGGCAGGAAGAACCCGAGGATCGCTGATGCGGCGAGCACCAGGGGGCTGAACCGTTCCGGCAGGACCGGCGAGAAGATCAGGCCGGACATCAGGCCCATCCCGGAGGTCATCGCTTTGACCATGAGGATCGAGCGGGCAGTGAAACGGTCGGTCATGCCAGCCCGGCGCAGGCGCTCCGGCAGGCCGAGATTGCGTGCTGCCGGTGGCACGTCACCCGCGGCACCGGCCCGTTTCTTCGCCACTTGGGATCCGGATTCATCGGCGACGGTCAACTGACGCGCGGCGGCAAACGCAAAAACGAGCGCAACAAGCAGCAGGAGGATCGCCAGGGGCATCAGAACTCACCGACTTGCGCCAGCTTCGAGATCGCGAAGAAACCGGCCAGCTGGAGGATGCCCGCCAGGCAGACCAGCACCGCGCTCGCCGTAGAGCTGAAGAGCGACGCAATGAAGCCCGGCTGGAGCAGCTCGGTGAAAAGCGCGCCGCCGACCGGCATCGCGACGACCAGGTAACCGGTGAAGCGGGCCTGCGCGGTTGCGGACCGGGCGTCTTCGGCGACCCGGTCGCGCTCGGCGGCGCCGTCGGCGAAACGGCGAAGCAGTGCCGCCAGGTCCCCGCCGGCTGTCCTCTGGCTGACCAGGGCCATGGCGAAGGCGTCGACCCGCTCCGAGCGGAAACGCTCAGCGAGGGCTTCGATGGCGTCCCCGGTCGCGTGCCCGAGCTCGAGCCCGTGCCTGACCCTGGAGAACTCGGTTGCCGCCGGACCCTCGAGCGATGTCGCCGCAGCCGCCACGGCTCCCCTCGGTGAGTGCCCGGCCGAAAGACTGTCGGCGATCGCCCTGGCGACATCCGGCAGGGCCCGCTCTACGGTCCGCCGGTAGCGGCGGCGGCTACGACCGAGTGCGTAACCGGCGAGCAGGGGCGCGGACGCGGCGAGGACCAGAGCAACGACGGGCCCGGCGAGATACCAACCGGCAGCGATCGCGACGGTTCCTCCGAGCAGGGCCAGCCGGAGTCGTTCGGCCGAGGTCGGCAGGTACCCCTCTCCCCTCGCCCGTCGCAGCGGCTCGACCGCGTGGCGCAGCCAATCAGTGAATGCCGGGCTGGCGGTAACCAGCTCCCTCAGAGCCAGCACCGCCAATGAACCGGCGATGCCGGCAAGCAGGACCGGAGCGAGGCTTATGCCGCCCATCATTCACCTACACGGTCAATCGAGATGACCCGCCTTGATCCGTCGGGCAACCGGGCGAGGTGTACCACGAGGTCGATGCCACGACGCAACTGGGTGGCAATCACGTCGAGCGGCAGGCCGATGCCGGCCATCAGGGTCAGAACCTCGAGCCGGCTGAGGGCGTCGGACGCGGAGCTTGCGTGAACGGTCGAAAGCGCCCCGTCGTGGCCGGTGTTGAGGGCGGTCAGCAGGTCGAGTGCTTCGGGTCCACGGACCTCGCCGATCAGGATCCGGTCGGGCCGCATCCTCAGGGCGTTCCGCAGGAGGTCCCGGATGGTCACTTCTCCCCGGCCTTCGATGCTGGGCGGCCTGGATTCGAGGCGGATCACATGCGGCTGCCCGAGGTTCAGTTCGGCCGCGTCTTCGATCGTCACGATGCGTTCGTCAGGGTCGATGTAGCGGGCAAGCGCGTTCAGCAGGGTCGTCTTGCCCGATCCGGTTCCACCACTGATCAGCACGCTCTGATGCTCGGTGATCGCCCGTTCAAGCTCGCCGGCCTGCTCCCGGGTGATCGTGCCGAGTCCGATCAGATCCTCGGGACCGGGCCGCTCGATCGAGAAGCGCCGGATCGACACGGTGGGGCCATCGACCGCCAGCGGCGGGATCACCACGTTCACCCTGGATCCGTCAGGAAGCCGGGCGTCTGCCATCGGACTGAGTTCGTCAACCCGCCTTCCCAAAGGAGCGAGGATGCGCTCGATCGTGTTTCTCAACTGCTCTTCGTCGCGGAACCGCACCGGCACTTCCTCCACCCGGCCACCCCTCTCGACGTAGACCTTTTCGTGACCGTTGACCATCACTTCTTCGACTTCCGGGTCATCGAGCAGGTCTTCGAGCGGACCGAGCCCGGTCGCCTCCCGGGTGATCCGCTCCACGAGGACCTGCCGGGTGTCCGGGGAGAGGACCGCCGCCGCTTCCTCAACGGCACCGCGAATCGCTTCGCCGATCGACTCTCCGCCGGCCGGTGAGGAGCCGGTGTGTCGCCGCTCGACCAGGGAGCGGTGGATCGCCCCGGCAAGCCGGTCGATCGCTGGTTCCACCTCGGTCTCGAGCTCGACTTCGGGCTCCATGGTCATGCGCCCGGCCTGCCCGGCAGGATCGTCACCTTCCTGGCAAAACTCTCTGCTTCGACCAACTCGACCGCCTGTCTCCGGGTGAGGCCGAGCGTCACCTGGGTGAGACCAACCCCGGCGTCACTGGCACCGGTCTGGGCCACCGCCAGCAGTGGGATCCCGCGCGCCGCGACGTATGTTCGGCCGGAACCTGCGGTGGTCGGTTCGGTCGTGACCAACACGTCCACCCGCCCCGATGTTCCGGCGAGCGCGCCCGCACCGGAGACCGCGATCTCGACCGCATGGCGTCCCGGCCCCGGAGTGCGCTCATCGTTTTTCCTTTCGGATTCCGGGCGCCTCAGGAGGTTGGATGTCAGGTAGCTGCCGACGTACAGGGGTCCGGACGTTTCGAGTCCGACTGCCTGGCCTGCGTCGGAAATCGTGCCCGCCGGGGAAAACCGGGCCGGCACCCGCCGCACCTCGAAACCAGTCCTGGCAGCCTTGCCGGTGATACTCGCGCCGGCCGGCAGGGCATTGGTCACAACCACAACCGGGCGCATCGCGCCGTAGCTGTCGACAACCGACGATGAATAGCCGCTGACCAGGCTCATGGCAATAATGGCCGCGACCCCAGCCAGCACGGTGAACAGCAATGCCCTTCGCCTGCGGCTCACCACATTGCCCGTACTGCTGTGTCGCGGGAAGCGCCGGCTTCGTTGACCGGCAGGACCAGCGCCGCCTTCGAACCCCGCTCGGTGATCTCCACACTCAGCCTGCCACCGTGTCCCTCGGCCGCCCGCCGAGCGACCCGCAGGCCGTGCCCATGACGCCGGTTGCTCCGTCTGCCCTGAAGGCATTGACGGCCACCGGAGTCGATGACTTCGATCCGCAATCGTTTGGCCACGGTGAGGGCGTTCACGGTGATCTCCGGCCCGCCGTGTTCGATCGCGTTCAGCAGAAGGTTTTCGAGTGCCGCAGCGAGCGCAGCACCGTCACCCCTGATCAGAGCGTCGGGTCCGGTCCATCGGAGATGGATCCGCGCTCCGGCAAGTCGGGCCCGGGGCCCGCAACGGCGAATACACGCGTCGCTCATCAACCGGCAGGCGACGAGTTCGTCCGGTTCACCATGGCGTGGCCCGCCGTTCAGTTCCTGGTCGAGTTGCCCGACGGCCCGAATCGCCTGCCACACCGCACCGGCACCTGGCGCGGCAGGACCACGTTCGGCCAGCGCCAGTGACTGAAGCGGCCGCCGGATCTCGTGAAGGGCCTGGTTGATCGCGTTGCGGCGCAGCCTTCCTTTCCAGAACTGGCTGGCCGCCAGGCAAAGCAGGGCCAGCAGGACCAGCCAATAGGCCGTGTCGCCGCCGGCCGCCATCAGGGCGCCACCAACCTGTAGCCGACGCCCCAGCAATTGACTACGAATCGTCCACGTTCGGGGTCCAGCTTGCGCCTCAGCCGGCTGGCGTGGGCTTCGAGCGTTCGGGTGTGGCCAAGCGACCTGTAACCCCACACGTCACGCAGCAACTCCTCTTTCGAATAGACCCGGGTGGGTTCGGATGCCAGGGCGCCGAGCAGCGCGTACTCCTTGCCCGACAGTTCGATCTCTCGCTCACCGACCCTCACGGTGCGTTCGGATCGGTTGATTACGATGCCACCGGCGTGGAGCACATCGCCCCGGTCACATGTCTTGCGTCGCAGCACGGCACTGA
>Ga0105046_10007951_pt1 | contig 16659 bp, 14 predicted proteins | sample MAT03_FD_78385 | JGI IMG/M metagenome (GOLD analysis project Ga0105046, IMG submission 78385) | Freshwater microbial communities from Lake Fryxell liftoff mats and glacier meltwater in Antarctica - MAT-03 (megahit assembly) | ecosystem: Environmental > Aquatic > Freshwater > Ice > Liftoff...
ATCGACTTCTTGTCGTCGCTGACCTCGGGGAGGGTGCTCACGAGTCCGAGGCCGACCGACGGGTCGGCTCCGGAGTCGAAGTACACGACGTCGGTCGGGTAGGAATCGGTGAACTCGCCGGTTTCGGGGTCGGTGAACTCGGAAGGGTCGAACTCGGGGGTGTCCAGAGCGCCGGAGAGCGCGGCCCACTGCAGCATGAGGTCGGCCGCATCGACGGCGGTGCCGTCAGACCACTTGACGCCGTCAGCGATTGTGTACTTGACCACCAGCGGGTCGTCGGAGAGCTTCTCGTACGAACCGAACGACTTGTCATCCACCAGGGCGGGCTCGTCGTTGTAGTAGTTGAAGGTCGCGAGCGTCGAGTAGGTGATGTTGTTGTTGGCAGTTGCGTTACCGAACGAGGTAAGGCCGTTGTACGAGTAGAACGGCTGGTTCCAGGCCACTGCAAGCGATGAACCCTCAACGATCTCAGACTGCGGCGCTGCGCAGCCCGAGAGGATGAGAGCACCAGCAGCAACCGTGGCAGCTGCTGCCACGAGTCGTCTGATTCTCAATTTTCCTCCTGTGCAAGATGGCACGGCCGCGACGATTCCTAGCGTCGTGACGTGCGTGATTAGTCACACCATAAACGGGGGTCTGGCCCCCACAAAACTGTAGGGGGAAACGTTACACAGTGGTAACGCTGTGGTGAATTGTTTGCGCATCCTGACGCATTAGTGCGCCAGAGCGGCCGAGAACGCAATAATGTTGCACTGAACATGCGGGTATGCGCAGAACGAGCGTGCTCGGACGCGTAGCCTTAGCGTGTGACCAGGAGCGACGTGCCGAAACCGCCCACAGGGCCGCTACTCGTTTTTGACGGAGATTGCGCGTTCTGCACTACCTGGGTCAATCGCCTCGAGAACTGGCTTCCCTATTTTCCTGCCGTCACACCGTGGCAGTGGATCGACCTTGATGCTTTCGGGCTGACGCAACGAGACGTGACCGATTACGCCTGGGTCCTCACCCCGCGTCGCCAGTTCGCCGGACACCTGGCGTTCTCTGCCCTGCTGCGGATGCAACCCACCGCCGGTTGGCGCTTTCTCGGGCACCTGCTGGCCACTGCCCCATTCTCCTGGATTGCCGCCATAGGCTACTCGGCAATCGCAGCGAACCGGCACCGCCTTCCCGGCGGCACTCCGGCGTGCGCCCTGCCGCGCGCGTGACCGATGTCGCCCCGAGCTCGGGCGTTCCCGCGCTGCTGAGTCGCCGACGCGTTGGTGCCGAGGTGCTCATTGTGCTCGGGCTCTCGCTCGGGGCATCCGCTGCGTACTCGATCGTGTCGATTGTTAATCGGCTGACTCGCACCCAGGCACTGTCAGACCAGACCGCAACGCTCAACAACTCGCTGAGCGAACGACCCACCTTCGATCTGATCTACCAGCTGATGGGGATCTTCTTCGACCTCGTGCCGGTGGCGCTCGTTGGATTCCTGCTCTGGCAGGCGGCGCGGCCACACCTGGGGCGACTGGGCATTGACTTCACCCGACCGGGCCGAGATGCGCTCACGGGCCTCGCCCTGGCGTTGCTGATCGGCGTGCCCGGTATCGGCGTCTATCTGGCCGGGCGCGCTCTCGGAATCACCGTCAATGTCGTGCCAACGGCCCTCGATGCCTACTGGTGGACGATCCCGGTATTGATCCTGTCGGCGGTGCGCGCAGGGGTCACCGAAGAGGTGATCGTGATCGGCTACCTCTTCGCGAGATTGCGCGATCTCGGGTGGGGCACATGGCAGATCATCTTCGCGAGCGCCGCACTGCGCGGCAGCTATCACCTGTATCAGGGCATCGGGGCATTCATCGGCAATTTCGCCATGGGCCTGATCTTTGGCTGGTTGTACAACCGGACCGGCCGCGTGCTGCCCCTTGTAATCGCGCACGTGATCATCGATTCGGCGATCTTTGTGGGTTACCCGTGGGCCGCGGTGACGTTCCCGGATTTGTTCGCGCTGTGAGCGATGATGGAGCGGGGTCGCGATCTCGGCTCCGCTCGATCACCGGAGACACTACTCGGCGAATGCTTCGATCGGCGGGCACGCGCACACCAGGTTGCGGTCACCGAAGGCGTTGTCGATGCGACGCACCGGCGGCCAGTATTTGTGCCGGATGAGCGACCGCAGCGGATACACGGCCTGCTCGCGTGAGTAGGGGTGAGTCCACTCCCCCTCGATGACCGATTGGGCGGTGTGCGGAGCGTGGATGAGCGGATTATCGTTCGCCGACCAGACTCCGGCGGCAACGGCATCCGCCTCTTCCTTGATCGCGATCATCGCATCGATGAAGCGGTCGATCTCGGCGAGGTCTTCGCTTTCGGTCGGCTCGACCATCAGGGTGCCCGCAACGGGGAACGACATGGTTGGCGCGTGGAATCCGAAATCGACGAGGCGCTTGGCAACATCGTTGTTGTCGATGCCGGTGGCCTCCTTGAGCGGTCGCAGGTCGAGGATGCACTCGTGCGCGACGAGGCCGTTGTCCCCCGCATAAAGCACGGGGTAATAATCGCGCAAACGCACAGCGACATAGTTGGCCGCGAGCACCGCCGCCCCGGTTGCCGCAGTGAGTCCGTCGGACCCCATCATGCGCACGTAGGCCCACGAGATGGGCAGGATGCTCGGGCTGCCGTACGGGGCAGCCGAGATGACATTCATGGGCGAACCACTGAACTCACGCTGCGCCATCGGATGTCCGGGCAGGAACGGCGCGAGGTGCGCCTTCGCCGCAACCGGGCCAACACCGGGGCCGCCACCGCCGTGCGGAATACAGAACGTCTTGTGCAGGTTGAGGTGCGAGACGTCTCCACCGAAGTCGCCGAAGCGGGCGTAGCCCAGCAATGCGTTGAGGTTCGCGCCGTCGACATAGACCTGGCCACCGGCGTCGTGTACGGCCTGGCAGATCGCCACGACCTCGTGCTCATAGACGCCGTGTGTCGAGGGGTAGGTGATCATCAGTGCCGCGAGCTCGTCGGCGTGCAGCGCGATTTTTGCCCGCAGGTCGTCAAGGTCGACGTTGCCCAGCTCGTTGGTGTCGACGACAACAACGCGCATACCGGCGAGCACGGCCGAGGCAGCGTTGGTGCCGTGCGCGCTCGACGGGATGAGGCACACCGTGCGGTGCTGGTCTGAACGAGAGAGGTGGTAACCGCGGATAGCGAGCAGACCCGCGAGTTCACCCTGGCTGCCCGCGTTGGGCTGCAGCGAGACGGAGTCGTAGCCGGTGACCTCGGCGAGCCAGCCCTGGAGTTGCTCAATCAGCTGCAGGTACCCTTCGACATCAGCCGCGGGGGCAAACGGGTGCAGTCCGCCGAACTCGGGCCAGGTCACGGCCTCCATCTCGGTGGCCGCGTTGAGCTTCATCGTGCAGGATCCGAGCGGAATCATGCCGCGATCCAGCGCGTAATCCTTATCCGACAGGTACTTCAGATAGCGCATCATGCTCGTCTCCGAGCGGTGCGTGGTGAATACCGGGTGGGTAAGGTAGCCGCTCGTTCGTTCGAGCGAGGTGGGGATGCCCGTGGCATCCGTCACCGTCAGCTCACCCGAGAGCGCTCCCCCGAACGCGCGAACAACCGCCCGCAGGTCGGCGAGCTCGGTCGTCTCGTCGACGGAGACCGACACCGTGTCGGCGTCAACGAGGTGCAGCAACACCCCGAGGTCGTAGGCCGCGGCGACCACTTCGGCGGCACGCCCGGGCACGGCAACCGTGAGAGTGTCGAAGTGGTCGGTGCCAACCACACCGTCGAGGGCGCCGGCGAGTGTCGCGGTCTTGCGGGCGACATCCCGAGCTATGCGGCGCAACCCCTCGGCACCGTGGTAGACGGCGTACATCGAGGCCATCACCGCGAGCAGCACCTGTGCCGTGCAGATGTTGGACGTGGCCTTGTCGCGACGGATGTGCTGTTCGCGCGCCTGCAGCGAGAGGCGGTAGGCGGGGTGGCCCGCGGCATCCTGTGACACTCCGACGAGGCGACCGGGAAGCTGGCGTTCGAGCCCCGCGCGCACGGCCATGTAACCCGCGTGCGGACCGCCAAAGCCCATCGGAACTCCGAAGCGCTGCGACGTGCCGACGGCAACATCGGCTCCCAACTCTCCCGGAGGGGTGAGCAGAGTGAGGGCAAGCAGGTCTGCGGCAACGACGGCGAGGCCGCCCTCGGCCTTGACCTTGGCGATGGTAGCGCTCGGATCCCAGACCCGACCGGACGCTCCGGGGTACTGCACAACGACGCCGAAAGCGGCGGGGAGGTCTGCGGGCGCTGTGCCCGCAAGCTCAATGATCTCGAGCGTGATGCCGACGGCCTCAGCTCGGTTTTGGAGAAGAGCCTTCGTCTGGGGCAGCAGGTCGGCGTCCACAATGAACGTGTTCGCTTCGACCCCGGATGCCCGGCGCGCTAACAGCATGGCCTCGACAACGGCCGTGCCCTCGTCGAGCATCGACGCGTTGGCAGTGGTCATCGACGTGAGGTCGCTGACCATGGTCTGGAAGTTGATCAAAGCCTCGAGGCGACCCTGCGAAATCTCGGGCTGGTACGGCGTGTACGCGGTGTACCAACTGGGGTTCTCGAGCACGTTGCGTTTGATCACCGCGGGGGTGATGGTGTCGTAGTACCCGAGGCCAATCATCGATCGATTCACGGTGTTCTTCTTTGCGAGCGCCCGAAGCTCGCGAATCGCTTCGCGCTCGCTCGCCGCGGCGGGGATGCTGGAACTCGCAAGCGGCTTGATGTGGATCGACTCCGGCACGGCAGCGTTGACCAGCTGCTCGACCGAGGAATAGCCGACGACAGCGAGCATCGCGGCCTGGGCCGCGGTGTCGGTTCCGATATGACGATCAGCGAATATCTCGACAGGCTCGATAACCGACAAGGTCACTCTCCGGTCAGCGCGGTGTACGCGTCGAAATCGAGAAGGTCTGGCAGGGCCGAAAACTCGATCCTAATGAGCCAGCCCGCGCCAAGCGGGTCGCTGTTAACCAACTCGGGGCTGTCGACAACGGCCTGGTTCGACTCGACAACGGTGCCGTTGACCGGTGCGAAAAGCTCGCCAACCGATTTAGTCGATTCGATCTCACCCACGACCTTGCCCTCGGTAACCGTCGAACCGGCCTTCGGAAGATCGACGAACACGATGTCCCCGAGCTTGTCGGCGGCGTACTCGGTGATGCCCACGGTGGCGATTGTTCCGTCGACGAGAATCCACTCGTGCTCGGCGGTGTACTGCAGCTGCTTCTTGTCGACCATGGTCAGTTCTCTCTCTTGTAGAAGGGAAGTGCAACAACGGTTGCCGCGACGTGCGACCCCCGAACATCGATGCTCAGCTCGGTGCCAACCTCGCTCACCGCGCGGTCGACGTAAGCCATAGCCACCGGGTAGCCCAGTGTGGGCGACAGCGCGCCGCTGGTGATGACGCCAACCTGCTCGTCTTCGCCGAACACGGCGTAGCCGGCTCGCCCGGCCCGCTTGCCCTCGGAAACGAGGCCAACAAGCACCGGGGTATCTTCGTCCGGCCCACGCTCGATGGCCTGCCGGCCGACGAAATCGCCCTCTTTCTTGAGGCTGACCACGCGAGCCAGTCCCGCCTGCTCCGGCAGGGTGTCGAGACCGAGCTCGTGACCGTAGAGCGGCATCCCGGCCTCAAGGCGCAGGGTGTCGCGGCTGGCCAGTCCCGCGGGGGTGAGGCCTCGGCTGGCCCCGGCGTCGACCAACGCGGTCCACAGCGCCGCGGCATCCGCCACCGGAGCGTAAAGTTCGTAACCGTCTTCGCCGGTGTACCCCGTGCGGGCGATGAGCACGGTGGCGTCGGCAAAAGTCGACCCGGTCGACGCGTAGTACTTGAGGTCATCGAATGCCTCGATGGCAAGCCCCGCGGTGTTCTGAAGAATGTCGTGGGAGGCGGGACCCTGCACCGCGATCAGCACGATGTCATCGGTGAGGTCGGCAATGACGACGTCGAATCCGGTGCTGCGATCCTGCAGGGCGGCGACCACGACCTCCCGATTGCCCGCGTTCGCGACCACGAAGTATTCGTCGTCACCCAGCACATAAACGATCAGGTCGTCGAGGATGCCGCCACCGGCCTCCAGCATCAGCGAGTACTTTGCCTTGCCGACGGCCACAGCGCCAATGTTGCCCGCCAGCGCGAAATCCAGAAATCGGGAGGCGTCGGCGCCGGCCACCGAGATCTCAGCCATGTGCGAAATGTCGAAGATTCCCGCGGTGGTGCGCACCGCGTGGTGCTCGGCGAGGTCGGAGGTGTAGCGCACGGGCATCTGCCACCCCGCGAAGTCGGTGAAGCTGGCACCGGCGTCGACATGAAGCTGGTGCAGCGGTGAATATCGGTACTCGGGACTGTCGGTCACGGAGTTCTCCTTCAGGCAGGGCTGTGGGTGGAACTCCCCCTCTGTCATTGGCCTGAGAGTTTCGCGCGTGTTGAGAGCGCTTTCACCGTCGGCGGATCGGTGGCCCAATCGCTTTCCAGAGTGGCCAGTCGATGCGGTACGTGTACCTGAGAGATTGGCGGGGAGGCTTGCTCCTTCGGTGCCCTCGTGAGTGAAGGCTCTCCCGCATCGCGTTGCGGCCCGATGTTCTGTTGTGCCGCAAGCATACCAACGCCCACGTTTCGCGCGGGTTACTGTTGCGCGTCGCCGGGCGGGTCGTCGGGCCACAGCGCCTGAAGCATCTGCTCGGCCTCCAGCGTGCGCTCGATGAGAGTCGACAGCAGCTGTTCGAGAGACTCGCACTGCAGCAGGGCGACCTGGTCGAGGGCACCCAGCGGTGCGATCGCGGCGAGCTGCCAGCATGCGGCCACCGGGTCATCTGACAGCTCCGTATCGGGCGGCCAGACCTGGTCGGCGAACTCGCTGGCCATCGCGAGTGCCCGCCGCACCGATACTTCGGCGCGGTCGCGCAGGGGCTGAAGATCGGTATGCCACACCAGATCGGCAACCGCACTCACCGTTGCGCGCGGAAACGGGTCGTCGTCAAGCCATTCGTCGACGCGCACTCGACGGTCGCCCTCAGCCACGAGCACCACAAAGCCTTCGTTGGCGTCGAGCTGTGTGATCTGGGCCACAGTGCCCACCGAAAAACGTTGCTCTCCGCCGCCGACCTCCTGGCCCCGCTCGATCAGGGTGACACCGAATTCGGAGGGCTCATTCTGCAAAATCTGCGACAGCATCGTGAGGTAGCGATCCTCGAAAACTCGCAGCAGCAGGGGCATGTGCGGAAACAGCACAGACCCCAGGGGAAACATGGCAAGTTCACTCACGCGATCAGTCCCGACCCGCAGTGCGCTGCCGCGCCCACCGCGGGGGTGGTCTCTGCGGTGTTGGCCATATCGGCACGATACCTTAGCGGGTCTCCGTACCGATCACGACGGTCGCGACGCTGTCGGCTAACCGCACGACACCTCGGGGTCAGACGACAGGTCAAGTGCCGTACGGATACGCTGCGACGCCTCGCCCGCCTTGGCACCGTCGGGGAACGAAACGCTGTTGGCCTCGTCAAGGGCGACGATCTTGGTGAGCTCTTCGTACGCGGTGGCCAGGGCGATGGAGGCATCACGGAGCACGAGGATGTCGGCCACCGTCACCGGGTCGGGCCACGTGACATCCGTGCTGGCGAACCGTGTCGCCGAAGCCTTGTAAGCATCGCGCGCAGTTGCTGCCGCTGTGGTGAACGCGCCGAGATCGTCGGCGGCGTAGGCCTCGCTCAGCGCGCCCGCGACCGCGTTGGAGGGGCAGACGGTGTCGAGGTAGTACTGCCCAGCCTGCTCGATGCTCATCGGTTCGGGTGCCGCGGTTGGGGACGGGCTCGGGGTCGGCGCGAGGGTGCAGCCGGCGAGGGCAAGCACGCTCAATGCAACGACAACGAGGGCGCGCAGGGGCGAAGTCTTCATCCGCACATCCTGCCGCATGTGGCCTGGGAGCGGGGCCGACGCGAGCACTGGCGTAGCCTGAAGATCCTCATGGACCATAACCTTCTGCGCCAATTCGTCGCTGCAGCGCACTACCTGCACTTCGCTCACGCCGCGCGGGCTCTCGGGGTGCCACGGTCGACGGTCGTGGCATCCGTTCGCACAATCGAGGCAGCGCTCGGGTATGACCTCTTCGACAAGACGGCGAACGCGACAGTGCTGACTCCCGAAGGCGAAGTCTTTCTGCGTGACGCGCAGCGACAACTCGACAAATCGGCGAAGGCAGCAGCGGCGTCGGCCGCCAAGCCCGGCGGTAAGGCCAAGGCATCCAAGGGCAAGGGTCGGGCACCCGCGGTGAAGGGTGAGCGCAAGCCGGGTCGCAAACCGCAGTCGCGCTGAGACGTTCGCGACTCTCAGCCGAGCGCGCGCTAACCGCGCTTGACCGCGATGCCGTACGCGACGTAGCGCCAGCGCTCGGGTGTGATGGCATTGAGAAATGCGTCATCAACCCGGGCGAGCGCCGCGCGCTGCGACTCGCTGACCCCAAAAACGCCCAGTACTCCCGTGGTCTGTAGCTCGAAACTCGCAAAGGGGGCCAGCAGGTCGCGCATCTCTTGTACCGAGAGAAAACGCCAACTCGCCCTGCGGGCCCGATAGGCAATCGCCCGACCCCATCGGTGAACAAGGGTGCCGCGCATGTTCTCGGCGAACAACAACCGCCCGCCCGGCTTGAGGGCCCGGATGATGCCCGCCATAGTCGCGCGCGCGCCCGCCGGGTCACTACCAAGCCCCCCGAGAACCGACTTGAACACGACGATGTCGAACTCGTTCTCGAACGGAATCTTCGTGGCGTCGACGTCGCGGTACTCCACGGTCGTGATTTCCGGATGCTGCGCCTGCAGCCGCTCGGCCTGCTGCGCGGTGAACTCGAGATTGGTGCACACCACGCTGTGGCCGCGCGATGCCAGCCACAGAGACACCCCGCCGGGACCCGCGCCAAGCTCGAGCACCCGCAGCGGCTGTGTCGACGCGCCCAGCCGCTCATTCCACAGGCGCACGGCTTTCGACCACGTGCGTACATCCCAGCCAAGGATCTCGCGCATGGTCGCATCGTCGATAGGAAGGGAGTCCCCCGGCTCGTTATCCACCATCGGAGACTACCGGGCGCTGGCTCCGCGCGAAAACCGAGCCGAGCGCGGGATGCCGGGCGGATTCGTCGGCGAGATTCACCGAGTGTTCCGTTTCGGGGAGTGCTAGCTGCCTGACACCCCCAGAAACGGAACACTCGACGCCAAGGGCACCGCGCACCGCGCGGCGCGCGGCGGCACGAGGTACGTCCAGGCTTCAGTGGCCGAACCTAGTTGTTGAACCGGAACTCGACCACGTCGCCGTCTTGCATGACGTAATCTTTGCCCTCGATGCGGGCCTTGCCCTTGGCGCGCGCCTCGGCGATCGAGCCGGTCGCGACGAGGTCATCGAAGCCGATGATCTCCGCCTTGATGAAGCCCTTCTCGAAGTCGGTGTGGATGACGCCAGCGGCCTGCGGTGCCTTCCAACCCTTGCCGATGGTCCAGGCCCGCGACTCCTTCGGGCCGGCGGTGAGGTAGGTCTGCAGTCCGAGGGTGTCGAATCCGATGCGCGCGAGCTGGTCGAGCCCGCTCTCGGCCTGGCCGGTGGAGGCGAGCAACTCCGCCGCATCCTCAGGGTCGAGGTCGATTAGCTCGGACTCGAGCTTCGCGTCGAGGAAGATGGCCTTGGCCGGCGCGACCAGGGCGGCCAGTGTGGCCAGAGCCGCGGCATCCCCCAAAATTGCTTCGTCAATGTTGAAGACGTAGATGAACGGCTTGGCGGTGAGCAGGCCGAGTTCGCGAATCGGTTCGATGTCTACGCCGGATGCCGAGAGCGGCTTGCCGTCATTGAGCACCTTCTGCGCGGCGAGCGCGGTTTCTAACACGACCGGCGCGATTCGCTTGGTCTTGAGCTCTTTCTCGTAGCGCTCGATCGCCTTCGACAGCGTCTGCAGGTCGGCGAGGATCAGCTCGGTATTGATGGTCTCCATGTCGCTGGCAGCATCGACCTTGCCGTCGACGTGCACGACATCCGAGTCGGTGAAACCACGGATGACCTGCGCGATCGCGTCGGCCTCGCGAATGTTGGCCAGGAACTTGTTGCCGAGCCCTTCACCCACCGAGGCGCCCTTGACGATACCGGCGATGTCGACGAACGACACCGGCGCCGCGAGAATGCGCTCGCTGCCGAAGATCTCAGCGAGTTTGCTCAGGCGTGGGTCGGGCAGGCTCACGACACCCACGTTGGGCTCGATCGTCGCGAACGGGTAGTTCGCAGCAAGCACCTGATTCTTGGTCAGGGCATTGAAAAGAGTCGACTTGCCGACGTTGGGGAGACCGACGATTGCGATAGTAAGAGCCACGGGGGTCTAGCGTACCTGCGCCTAGCCCAGCGTGCTGCGGAACGAGTACGTGCGGTACGGCATCTCGAACGTTGCCTTGCCCGCGAGCGCCGGGTCGGTTGCCAGCAGGTGACGCACCGAGTCGAAAATTCGCTGGCGGGATGCCGCATCCGCTGTGATCACAGCGCTGCGAGACGCGACAAGGTCGAGTAGCGATTGGGGCGTGAACTCGCGCGTCCACTCGACGATCCGCGTCTGGGTGGCGCCAAATGGTGCACCGATCACCACGGGCTCACGCATCCGCTGTTCGGCCGCGCTGTCACCCATTGCGAGGGTCAGCTGGTGCACCCAGGGCACACTCTCATCACGGATGTTCCAGACCAGGCCCAGCGTGCCGCCGGGCTTCAACACGCGCGCGACCTCGGGCAGAGCGCGAGTCTCGTCAACCCAGTGCCAGGCCTGAGCCGCGACGATCGCGTCGACGCTCGCGTCGGGAAGGGGGATGGACTCAGCCGTACCTGGCACGGCGCGCACTGTCGGGAGGTTGGTCACGAGCCGCTGCAACATCGCGAAGTCGGGCTCGACCGCGACGACCTGTAGCCCGCGCTCGACGAGCGACGCGGTGAACTTGCCGGTGCCCGCACCCAGGTCGACGACGGTAGTGGCGGACGCCGGCACGAGCCACTCGGCGGTCCCCGCCGGATAGGTCGGGCGAGCGGAGTCGTAGCTCTCGACGGCGGCCCCGAATGAGCGGGCCAGGTCGACGGCTTTCGGGCCAACAGTTGTGGGCGGGGCATCCGCACGGATCTGGATCTTGTTGCGGCGCGCCCACCACGTGCTGAACAGTGCAGCTGCCAGGCACAGGGCCATCGGCACGAGGATGAACGGCCCGCCGGTTCCCTCGCTGCGATCAATGCCCTGGTCAAGCTGCCCGAGCAGAGCTGCCGGGATGAACAGCAGAACGTTGTTGGTGGCGTGCACCAGAATTGGCGCCTCGAGACCGCCGGTGCCACGAGCCGCGATCGCGCCCGAGACCCCGAACATGAAGTAGTAGCTGATGAGCCACGGGTCGGCGGCGAGGTGCGCCGAGGCAAAGACTGCCCCCGAGATTATCGTGCCGACGATGAACGCCGCGGCCGGGTTACGAAACCACGAGCCCACGGATCGCAGAATCAGACCCCGCGTTCCGTACTCCTCGCCCGCCGCCTGGAGTGGAGTGGTGAGCACCACGATGGCGAGCATCAGAATGACACCGCCATCGATGCGCCAGTCGCCGCTGGGATCGAGAACGATGCTCGCACCCACGTACACGAGCCACACCGGAACGATGATGAGCGCGAGCCGCCCCAGCCACCGCCAACGAAACCTGCCGGTCACCGACGCGAGCCAGCCGCCCTTGACGCCGAAGAATGCGCGCTGCAGCAGGATGGCCAGCGGGATCGCCGCCGCGAGCGAGAGGTTGTTGGTGAGCATGATCGCCGGAGTCAGCGGCAGAATCCCGGATGTGAGCGCGTCCAGATCGATCTCGCCGCGAGCGACTTCGAAGAAGATTCCTGCTCCCCCAACCACGGTGGAGATGATCAGAAAGCCGACGATGAAGCTAAGAATCGCGAGCACACCGCGCCACTTCCCCTTGATCGGGCTTAGCGCATGGTCGTACGTGAGGCCGGGCGTCGTCGTGTCGGTCATACTTCCACTCTAAGCAGGCGGGCCTGTTCGTCGACCACCGGCGTGCCCGCGGCCCAGCGTCGGTCGCCCGTGTGACCATCGACTCGTGCCCTTGGATTTCACTGCGATCGACTTCGAAACCGCCAACAATTCGGCGGCCAGCGCGTGCTCGGTCGGCCTCGTGAAGGTGCGCGACGGCCGCGTGGTCGACACGGCGTACTGGCTCATCAAACCGCCGTTCGGTTACGACGCGTTTCTCGAGTGGAACGTGCGCATTCACGGCATCATGGCCGCCGACGTCGTCGACGCGATGCTGTGGAGCGAGCAGCTACCCGAGCTGAGCGCCTTCGCCGAGAACGATCACCTGGTCGCCCACAACGCCCAGTTCGACATGGGGGTCATCGCCTCTGCGAGCCGTGCGAGCTTCGTCGAGACCCCCAGCCACGACTACCTGTGCAGCCTGCAGGTCGCCCGCAAGACCTACCATCTCGACTCGTACAAGCTGCCGTCTGCGGCGATGGCGGCGGGCTTCGAAGACTTCGAACACCACAACGCTCTCGCCGATTCGCGAGCGTGCGCGGCGATCATCATTCACGCGGCCGACCGGCACGGGGCATCCACCATCGCCGAACTCGCCGAACTCACCGGCTCGCGCATCGGGCGCCTGGGCGTTGCGGATGCCGCGGCCGCCGTCATGGCGTAGTGATTAAGCCGACCGAGCCTGCCGAGAACTCACCGACGTAATCCGTTCGGCGGATCTCGACAGGCTCGATCAGCGGCAAGACAGGCTCGATCAGCGGCAAGACAGGCTCGATCAGCGGCAAGACAGGCTCGATCAGCGGCTCGAACTAGTTGTTCTCGGGGAAACCCAGGTTGATTCCCCCGTGGCTCGGGTCAAGCCACCGGCTCGTGATGGCCTTCTGGCGCGTAAAGAAATGCACGGCATCCGGCCCGTAGGCCTTCGTGTCGCCGAACAGCGAGTCCTTCCAGCCACCGAACGAGTAATACCCGACCGGCACCGGAATCGGCACGTTGATGCCGACCATGCCGACCTGCACCTCGCGCTGGAAGCGGCGGGCCGCGCCACCATCATTGGTGAAGATCGCGGTGCCGTTGCCGTACTGGCTGGCGTTGATCAGGGCAAGGCCCTCGTCGTAGCTCTCGACGCGAACGATCGACAGCACCGGTCCGAAAATCTCGTGCTTGTACACGTCGGATGTGGTGGCAACTTTGTCGATCAGGGTCGGTCCCAGCCAGAACCCGTCGGCACCCCCGTCGACCTCGATACCGCGGCCGTCGACCACCACGTCCGCACCGTCGGCGATCGCCACGTCGATGTAGCTGGCGACCTTGTCGCGGTGCTCCTTGGTGATGAGCGGACCCATGTCGCAGCCGCGCGTGCCGTCCCCGACGGTCAGGCCCGACATCCGCTGCGTGATCTTGGCGATGAGTTCGTCGGCGACCGGCTCGACCGCAACAATGACCGAGATCGCCATGCAGCGCTCACCGGCAGAGCCGAAGCCCGCGTTCACGGCGGAGTCGGCGACGAGGTCCAGGTCGGCGTCGGGCAAAACGAGCATGTGGTTCTTGGCGCCGCCAAGCGCCTGAACGCGCTTTCCGTGCTTCGACGCGGTCTCGTAGATGTACTTCGCGATCGGAGTAGACCCAACAAAGGAGATGGACTGCACGTCGGGGTGCTCGAGCAGGGCATCCACGGACTCTTTATCTCCGTGCACGACGTTGAACACTCCGTCAGGCAAACCAGCTTCTTTCAGCAGCTTCGCCATCCAGATCGCGGCCGACGGGTCTTTCTCCGAAGGCTTGAGCACGACGGCGTTGCCCGCGGCAAGCGCGATGGGAAAGAACCACAGTGGCACCATCGCCGGAAAGTTGAACGGGCTAATGATGCCGACCACGCCGAGCGGCTGGTGCACCGAGTAGACGTCGACCCCGGTGGATACATTCTCGCTGTACTCGCCCTTCATGAGTTGGGGTATGGATGTCGCGAACTCGACAACCTCGAGTCCGCGAGCGACTTCGCCCAGCGCGTCGCTCGTCACCTTGCCGTGCTCGTTCGTGAGGATCGCGGCGACCTCCGCCTTGCGGGCGTTGAGCAACTCGCGGAAGGCGAACAGCACCGTCTGGCGCTTGGCGAGCGAGGCTTCGGCCCAGGCCGGGAAAGCGGCCTTGGCTGCCTGCACTGCGGTGTCGACGTCGGCGACGGTCGCGAGGCGCACCTCGCGCGAGACAGTGCCTTCGGCGGGGTTGAAGATGGGCGAAGTGCGAGTGGATGCTCCGGCGAATTCGGTGCCGCTAACCCAGTGATCGAGGATGTCAGTCATAAGCCCAGTGTGGGCCGGGATTGATCTGCAATCAAGTGCTATTCGTGCACATCCAAAGTGCATATGTGCACATTCGGCTGGTGATCACGGAAGCAGTTCGCGCGCGCGCTCGTGCACCTCTCGCGTCAGGGCGTCGCGCACGATCGCGACCGCCTCCACACCGAGACTGTCTTTGCGCACCGACATCGAGAACTGCAGGCGAAAATCGACCTCGTTCGGCAGCACAGGCACGAGTGCCGGGTCAAGATCGGCCATGAAAGCATGCAGCAATCCGATGCCCGCTCCGCGCCTGGTCGCCTCGAGCTGCGCGAAGGCGTTCGTCGATCCGAACCGCACGTGCATGCCGCCGAGCACGGGAGCAAGGTCGAGTTCGCGAACGGTGAGCAGGGCATCCACGTAGAAGACCAAAGGATGGGTGTCGAGATCGCCCAGCGACCGGATTGGCCGGTGGGCGGCTAGGTACGCCGGCGATGCGTACAGCCGCAGCGCGTACGGGGCGAGCATCTCGGCCGCCAGGCGCGAGCTCGCCGCGGAACCGACGGCCACCGCGATGTCGTACCCCGACCCGCGCAGGCTCGGCGGTTTGGTCGAAGTGACGAGCTCGACAGTGATGGCCGGATGCTCACGCTGAACCCGCGCGAGCGCGGGCACGACGAATAAAATGCCGAACGCTTCGGGCGCGACGATGCGCACCGTTCCGCGCACTCCCTCGCTGCCACCGGAGGCAGCGCCCACAACCTCCTCGACGAGATGCTCAAGCGGGGCGGCGCGCGCCGCCACCTCCCGGCCGATGGCGGTGAGCTCCCACCCGTCCGCGCCGCGGTCGAGCAGCCTCACACCGAGCGTGGTTTCCAGCCGGTCGATGCGCCGCCGAACGGTCGTGTGGTCAACCCGCAGCAGAGTGGCCGCCGACACGAGCCGCCCCGACCTAGCGACCGCGAGCAGGTAGCGCAGGTCATCCGTCGACACGTCGTGCGGGTGCGGAACCTGGGCAGACATGCGTTCACCCTAGTTGCCGATCGCCCGGCAAGGTGGTTCGCGCCGAGCATTGTCTGGGGGCGCTGGCACACTGGCCATATGGATCCCATCGTTGCCCTACTCATCGGCCTGGTCGTCGGTGTCGCGCTCGGCGCCATCATCGGCATGCTCGTCACGCGCGCCCGCGCCACGGGGGAAAGTCCCGCGCTGACCGAGGCCAGGCACGCCGCCGCTCTCGCGCAGTTGCAAGCCGACGAGCGCACTGTGCACGCGCAACTTGCCTCGGAGCGCGCCGCGATCCACGCAACCGCCGACGCTCTGAGCAAACAGGTCGACTCGCTTCAGGCGCAATATCGCGAGGTCGTTGAACGCCAGCGAACGGATGCCCAGACCCAAGCCGAGCGCGAACAGCGCGAGTCGCGTGTGCTGCAGGCACTCACCCCCGTGCAAGAGTCGCTTCGCACAATGCAACACAAGGTCACCGAGCTCGAGACCCAACGCAGCCTTCAGCACGGCGAGCTGACGCAGCAGCTGCGCGCCGCCACCGAGTCAGAGGAGCGCCTGCGCTCGACCGCCGAGTCGCTGGCCTCCGCCCTGCGCAGCAACAGCACGCGCGGCGTCTGGGGCGAGACCCAGCTTCGCAACGTCGTGCAGGCAGCGGGCCTGATCGAGCGGGTCGACTTTGACGTGCAGCATTCGATCAATTCGGATGCCGGTGCCGGCCGCCCCGACATGGTCATCCACCTGCCCGGCGGCAAGAACATTGCCGTCGACGCGAAGGTGCCATTCACCGCATACCTCGAGGCCAGCCAGATTTCGGTCACCGCGACCGGTGAAGAGGGCGCGCGACGCGAGGCGCTCATCAAGCAGCACGTGAAGGCGATGCGCGGGCACATCGATACTCTCGCGAACAAGGCCTACTGGTCGGGGCTGGATGCCTCGCCCGAACTCGTGATCGCCTTCATCCCGAGCGAGTCGCTCGTGTCGTCCGCCATGGAGGCCGACCCCGCAATCATGGACTATGCGTTCGGCAAGCGCGTTGCGCTCGCCTCTCCGGTCACGCTGTGGTCGGTGCTCAAAACGGTTGCATTCTCGTGGCAGCAAGACGTGCTCACCGACCAGGCCAAGACACTGTTCGACTTGAGCAAAGAGCTCTACGGCCGTCTCGCGACGCTCTCCGATCACGCCGACAAGTTGCGCCGATCGATTGACTCCACGGTCAACAGCTACAACCAGTTCGCGAATTCGCTGGAGACTCGCGTGTTGGTAACGGCGCGCAAACTCAATGCCCTCGACGAGTCGAAGGTGATCGGCAC
>Ga0105046_10007953_pt1 | contig 16659 bp, 16 predicted proteins | sample MAT03_FD_78385 | JGI IMG/M metagenome (GOLD analysis project Ga0105046, IMG submission 78385) | Freshwater microbial communities from Lake Fryxell liftoff mats and glacier meltwater in Antarctica - MAT-03 (megahit assembly) | ecosystem: Environmental > Aquatic > Freshwater > Ice > Liftoff...
ACCACCTGCACCTGAGCGGCACGGCCCACGCTGTGCCCTGGGCGCGCCATGCCCAGGCCGCGCTGGTGTCGCTGGCCGATGGCCGGCTGGCCTGGCTGGATCTGCGCGCCGCGCCGGGTGTCAGCGTGCAAGCCCATGCCAACCACGCCGGCCTGCCGTCCGACACGCTGCTGCTGCACCAGGCCCGGCTGCGCGCCGTGGCGCCCAACCCGCTGGCGCTGGCCCAACCGGTGTGGACGCTGGGCGCTGTGGCGCGCAGTGCGATGCTGGTGGGCGCGTTGGGTGCCGCGCTGGCGCAGGCGGTGCAGTACGCCAGTGAGCGGGTGCAGTTCGGCAAGCCGATCGGCAAGAACCAGGCCATCCAGCAAAGCCTGGCCCTGATGGCCGGCGACGTGGCCGCCGCCCGCGTGGCCGCGCTGGTGGCCGCTGCCGATGCGCCCTGCAGCGTGTTGCACGATTGCCGCGCCACGCCCTTCAGCGCTGCCGTGGCCAAGGTGCGCACCGGTGAGGCGGCCACCCGCGGCACCGCGATCGCGCACCAGGTGCATGGCGCCATCGGCTTCACGCATGAGCATGCGCTGCACTTCACCACCCGCCGGCTGTGGGCCTGGCGCGAGGAGTTTGGCAGCGATGCGCACTGGGCGGCCGAGCTGGGCCGCGCGGCCATCCAGGCGCGGGCCGCCGGCTTTTGGCCCGGCCTCACCGACAAACATTTCTGAGCGCAACTTGAGCGCCATCTGAGAGCAACCCATGAGCAATGACAGCCCCGACGTGCAGGTGAGCTTTGACGGCAACGTGGCCACGGTGGAGATCTGCCGCCCGCCGCACAACTTTTTCACCATCCCGTTGATCCAGCACCTGGCCGATGCCTTCGAGGATCTGGAGGCCGACCGCCGCTGCCACAGCATCGTGCTGGCCGCGCAGGGCAGCGCTTTCTGCGCCGGTGCGGATTTTTCCAACCGGGACGCCACCCCCCCGCACCGCAGCCCACGCGCGGTCAACCCGATCTACGGCGAGGCGCTGCGCATGTTTGCCTGCAGCAAGCCGGTGGTGGCAGCGGTGCAGGGGCCGGCGGTCGGCGGCGGGCTGGGCCTGGCGCTGGTGGCTGACTTCCGCGTCACCTGCGCCGAGGCCAAGTTCTCGGCCAACTTCAACCGGCTGGGCTTCCACCCGGGCTTCGGGCTGTCGGTCACGCTGCCGCGGCTGGTGGGCGTGCAGCGCGCGGCGATGCTGTTCTACACCGGGCGGCGCATTGCGGGCGAAGAGGCGGTGGCCATCGGCCTGGCCGACTTGCTGGTGGCGCAGGACCAGGTGCGCATCGAGGCCGCCAAACTGGCGCGCGAGATCGCCATTTCGGCGCCGCTGGCGGTGCAATCCACCCGCGCCACGCTGCGGCGAGGCCTGGTCGAGCAAATTCGCCTGGCGGTGGCGCGTGAAAGCGCCGAGCAGAACGCGCAGTTCAAGACTGCCGATTTCCGGGAGGGCGTGGCGGCGATGGCGGCACGCCGCGAGCCGCGCTTCACCGGCGAATAGCCGGGCCGGTGCCGGGGCGGCCGCCATGTGCCGACTCGGCCCGCTGGCAAAAAAATGGGCCTGACCGAAGCCAAGCCCAAGATTTTGTTGGTGGAGACGAGGAGGATCGAACTCCTGACCTCTGCATTGCGAACGCAGCGCTCTCCCAGCTGAGCTACGCCCCCACAGACAGCACAATTCTAGCAGCTGGCAAACGCCGCCTCGGGTGGCTCATCGGCGGTGGAGAATGCGGCCAACTTCTGGAAAACTGGAGCGCGCATGGCCCAACACGATGCTGACTGGTTCAACACGCAATACAACAACCGGGCCCGTGTGCCCGAGTATGTGAACCTGCTTCCGCGCTGGACCGAGGCCTCGGTGCTGGCGCGTTCGCGCATGACTTGCCTGCTCGATGAGGCCTATGGCGACGGGCCGGGTGAGGCACTGGATGTGTTTCCGGCGCGCGATTCGGGCTCACCGGTGTTGGTGTTCATCCACGGCGGTTACTGGCGTGCGCTTGACAAGGCCGACCACTCGTTTGTGGCGCCGGCCTTCGTGCAAGCCGGGGCGATGGTGGTGGTGCCCAACTACGCGCTGTGCCCGGCGGTGACGATCGAACAGATCGCGCTGCAAACCACCCGTGCCGTGGCCTGGGCCTGGCGCAACGCCCGACGGTTTGGCGGTGACCCGAAGCGCATCGTGCTGGTCGGCCACTCCGCGGGCGGGCATCTGGCCACGTTGCTGCTGAGCTGCCACTGGAAGACCGTGGCTGCCGACTTGCCGCACCGCCTGGTGGCCGGCGCGGTGTCGATCTCGGGCCTGTTCGACCTGGAGCCGATTCGACAGACGCCCTTCGTGCAGGCCGATGTGCGGCTGACGCAGGCGGCGGTGCGGCGGCTCAGCCCGGCGTTTTTCCCACGACCGCGTGGGCCGCTGGTGGCGCTGGTGGGTGGCGACGAGAGTGATGAGTTCATCCGCCAGAACCAGCTCATCCGCGACCAGTGGGGCCCCAGTACCGTACCGGTATGCGAGGCGCTGCCCGGGCTGAACCATTTCACCGTGTTGCACGACCTGGTGGACCCAGCCGGGCGGGCACACCGGCACGCCCTGCGGCTGCTGGGCTTGACAGGCACTTGACGACTGCAGCATCTCTATCAGGGTTAACCATTGAATAGCAATCGGCTATTCAAATCATTGATCCTTTGTATTGGCGCAGGCCCGTTTCGCCTGTTAGCGTCCGCCTGTTCGAGCCCTGACAACGGGGCCGACATTGGCCTGATCGGCAGCCGCCGATCCCCTGCACTGCCTGCCTGTGCAACCACCGATAGGAGCTTCCCATGAGCTTGAAGGGTTCCAAGACCGAGCAAAACCTGAAGGACGCCTTTGCCGGCGAGTCCCAGGCCAACCGCCGTTACCTGTATTTTGCAAACAAGGCCGACATCGAGGGCCAGAACGATGTGGCCGCGCTGTTCCGCTCCACCGCCGAAGGCGAGACCGGCCATGCACACGGTCACCTCGAATTCCTTGAAACGGTGGGCGACCCGGCCACCGGCCTGCCGATCGGCAGCAGCCGGCTGAACCTGGCCGCCGCCGTGGCCGGCGAGACGCACGAGTACACCGACATGTACCCGGGCATGGCCAAGTCGGCACGCGAAGAAGGTTTCGACGAAATCGCCGATTGGTTTGAAACGCTGGCCAAGGCCGAGCGCTCGCACGCCAACCGCTACCAGAAGGCCCTGGACGCGCTGGTCGACTGACCTGCCGCCCCGGCGTCACGCCAGCTCACCACAAGGGGTCCGAAACGGCCCCTTGTTCGTTGAGGCCGGCCGCATTGGCTTGCCACGGCGTGGCGCCCCCCACTTTTGACCGCAGGCACCCACGATGAGCACCCGCGAAGGCAACCTCGAAGCCCCCACCCGGCATGCGCTGGACTGGAAAAACCCCGCGTTCTACGACAAGGACGCCTGCTTCACCGAGATGGAGCGGGTGTTCGACATCTGCCACGGCTGCCGCCGCTGCGTGAGCCTGTGCCAGTCATTCCCCAACCTGTTCAACCTGGTGGACGCCACCGGCGACGGCGAGGTGCACGGCGTCAAGAAGGAGGCGTACTGGCAGGTGGTCGACCAGTGCTACCTGTGTGACCTGTGCTTCATGACCAAGTGCCCGTACACGCCGCCGCACCCCTGGCAGGTGGATTTTCCGCACCTGATGCTGCGCGCCAAGGCCATCAAGTACAGCGCCGGGCTGGTGGGCGAGGGCGAAAAGTTTCTGGCCTCCACCGATGTGCATGGCAGCTTTGCCGGCATCCCGGTGGTGGTGCAGGCCGTCAACGCAGTGAACAAGACCCGGCTTGCGCGCGGCGCGATGGACAGCGTGCTGGGTGTGCACCCCGATGCCTGGATTCCCGGCCTGGCCGAGAAGCGCTTCCGCTGGTCGGCCGCCAAACAAGGCAGCGCCACCATGGTGACCGACGGCACCCGCACGCCCGGCAAGGTGGCGGTGTTTGCCACCTGCTTTGTCAACTACAACGAGCCCGGCATCGGGCATGACCTGCTCAAGGTGCTGGAGCACAACGCCATCCCCTACGTCATCGTCGAGAAAGAAAGCTGCTGCGGCATGCCCAAGCTCGAACTGGGCGATTTGAAGGGCGTGGAAAAGCACAAGAACGACAACATCCCGGTGCTGGCGAAGTACGCAAAAGAGGGTTATGCCATCGTCAGCGCCATCCCCAGCTGCACGTTGATGTTCAAGCAGGAGCTGCCGCTGATGTTCCCCGACGAGGCCGATGTTCAGCTCGTCAAGGCGGCGATGTTCGACCCTTTCGAGTACCTGGTGGCGCGCCAGAAAGACGGCCTGCTGAAAACCGACTTCAAGCGCGACCTGGGCAAGGTGAGTTACCACATTCCCTGCCACGGCCGGGTGCAGAAGATCGGCAAGAAGACCGAGGAGATGTTCAAGCTGATCGGCCAGACGGTGGCCGTGACGCTCAACACCGTGGAGCGCTGCTCGGGCCATGCCGGCACCTACGGCGTGAAAACCGCCACCCACCCGGTGGCGATGAAGATCGGCAAGCCGGTGTTCAAGCTGATGGCCAAGGACGAGCCCGACTTCATCAGCAGTGATTGCGCGCTGGCCGGCCACCACATCGCCCAGGGCATGCAGCAGGCCGGCACGCCGGCCAAGGCGCTGCAGCACCCGCTGAGCCTGCTTCGATTTGCCTACGGTTTGGAGTGACCACCACATGACCACCCCCCGCAACATCACCAAAGACAGCCTGCTCACACTGGAGGCCTACGCCAAGATCCGCAAGACCAGCAAGCCCGAGGTCATCGCCCACCGCCGCCTGCGCAGCGTGCACCTGGGCGAGCACATCACCTTGCAGTTCGAGGACGAGCACACCATCCGCCGGCAGATCCAGGAGATGCTGCACATCGAGAAGATCTTCGAGTCCGACGGCATCCAGCAGGAGATCGACGCCTACGCCGCACTGGTGCCCGACGGCAGCAACTGGAAGGCCACGATGTTGATCGAGTACCCCGACCCCAACGAGCGCAAGCGTGAGCTGGGCCGGCTGATCGGCGTGGAAGACCGCCTCTTTGTCGAGGTGGAAGGCCACGCACGCGCCTACGCCATCGCCGACGAAGACCTGGACCGCGAAAACGCCGAGAAAACCTCCGCCGTGCACTTCGTGCGGTTCGAGTTCAGCCCCGCCGCCCGCGAGGCAGTGCGGGCGGGCGCAGCCGTCAAGCTGGGCTGTGACCACCACCACTACCCGGCGCACTTGAACATCGCACCCGAAACCCTGGCCAGCCTGGCGGGCGACCTGCGCTGACACGCGCCTGGCCGGCGCGCTGAGCCAGGGCGGTTCAGGCGGCTGAGGCCGCCGCCGCCGCCGAACGGCTGCGCCGCAGCACCCGCCAGCTCTCGGCGCTGTACAGCGCCAGCGCCGCCCAGATCAGCAGAAAGCCGATGCCGCGGCGGGTGGAAAACGGCTCCTGGTACAAAAATACCCCCAGCACAAACTGGATCGACGGCGACACATACTGCAGCAGCCCCAGCGTGGCCATCGACACCCGCCGTGCGCCCGATGCAAACAGCAGCAGCGGCACGGCGGTGAGCGGCCCGGCGGCCAGCAGCCAGGCGTTGGTCGGCCAGTCGCCCTGCGCAAAATGCCCTTGGCCGGTCAGCGCCAGCACCGCCAGGCCGCTGAAGGCCAGCGGCGCCAGCAGCAGTGTTTCCAGCGCCAGGCCTTCGATCGCGCCCAGTGTGGCGGTTTTGCGCAGCAGGCCGTAGAGCCCGAAGCTGAGCGCCAGCACCACCGACACCCAGGGCAGGTGGCCGGCGCCGATAGCCAGCCACAAAACGCCGGCGGCCGCCAGCGCCACGGCGGCCCACTGCAGCGGGCGCGGGCGCTCATGCAGCACGCCGTAACCCAGCACCACGTTGACCAGCGGGTTGATGAAGTAGCCCAGGCTGGCATCCAGCACCCGCCCGGCATTCACCGCCCATACGTACAGCAGCCAGTTGCAGGCCAGCAGCAGCGCGCTCAGCGTAAACAAGGCCAGCGTGCGCGGCTGGCGCAGCACCGGGCCCAGCCAAGCGAAGCGCCGCAACACCGCCAGCAGGCCGAAGACAAACAGCAGCGACCAGGCCGAGCGGTGCAGCACGATCTCAAGCGCCGGCACCTGCGCCACCTGCTTGATGTAGAGCGGAAACAGGCCCCACAGGATGTAGGCCAGGGCGGCGGTAAGCGGTCCGGAGGGCATGGGCACGGGGCGCCGCGGCGCCCAAACAGGTTGGGCCGCATTGTCGCCGGGGCCTGCCGGCGGCATGGTCGGCGGCCCTGACCCGTGGCCACGACACTGCTGCAGGTCTACCCGTTGCGCTTCGGCTGATCGAGGAAGGGCGGGTCGCCGAGCCCGGCCAGGGCAGCCGGTTCGGCCCAGGCCGCCCAGCGTTGCCACTCCGGGCCGGGCTCGGCGCGCAGGCACAGCGGTTGGCCGGTGGCCGGGTGCGGCACGGTCAGTTCAAGCGCATGCAGCCACAGCCGCTGCTGCCCGATGAAGGCGGCGATGGCGCGGTTCAACGGCCCCTTGCCGTGGGTGGCGTCGCCGATCAGCGGGTGGGCCAGCGCCTTGAAGTGGCGGCGGATCTGGTGGCGCCGGCCGCTCAGTGGCTGCACTGCCACCAGCGCCAGCCGGGTGTCGGCATGCCGGCCGTCGGTGGCCAGCGGCACCAGCAGCCGCTGCAGCACCTGCCAGCGCGTGCGGGCGGACAGTTGCGGCTGGCCGGTGGAGGGCAGCTCGGGGTCACGCGCCAGGGGCAGGTCGATCTCGCCGGCGTCGGCGGGCCAACCACGCACCAGCGCCAGGTAGCGTTTGTCGATGGCCGGGCCTGGCTGACCGGCTTCGCAGGCCTGGCCGGCCGCGCCGTCTTTGTCGGCTTCACCCGCTGCGCCGGCCGCAAACACCGGCCCCAGGCGTCGCGCGCTGGCCACATCGCGCGCCAGCAGCAGCACTCCCGAGGTGCCCTTGTCCAGCCGGTGCAGCGGCCACACCGGCGCGCCGGTCTCGGCCCGCAGGCGGGTGACCAGGTCGTCGGGCTCACCGGCATCGAGCGCGGTGCGGTGCACCAGCAGGCCGGCGGGCTTGTGCACCGCGATGACATGCGCATCCTGGTAGAGCCACACCAGCGGCTCGCCCACCGGCGCCTTCACCACACGCATCGGCGGCGGTGGGGCCGGTTCAAGCGGCAGGGCGGGTGTGTGGCTTGTCACGGGCTGTTACCTGGTGTTGAAAAACGGGGTGTTTCCCACCCATTTAGGGGGCAGCGCAACACCGCGGTCTGCCGAAAAATGGCTGTCACGAAGTGTCGTCATCATCGCTTGCGATGCCGGCTTCGGGGCCTACACAACTGGCTGGGAGAGATCACCATGACACAGACATTCAACGTCGGCGCGCGCTCGCTGTTCGTCACCATCACGGCGTGGGTCTTCATCGTGCTGGGGCTGCTGGCCTCGGCCTCGGCGCTGGTGCAAAACGCCACCGTGGCCTCGCTGCCCGGGCAGCTAGCGCTGGCTGGCACGCCCATGCCGCAGCCCGGCCTCACCGGCTGGCTGTTGGCCTACCTGCCCTGGGTGGTGGGCGCCGGGTTGGTGGTGTCGGTGGCCATGCTGTCGGCGGCCGTCGGCCTGCTGCTGCGCCTGGAATGGGCGCGCCGCACTTTCATCGGCCTGCTGATCGTGGCCATCGTCGCCAACCTGTGCGGCCTGTGGCTGCAACAGGAGGTGATGCTGTCGCTGGTGGATGCCACGCTGCAAAAAGCGCCGCTGCCGCCGCAAGTGGCCGACGTCTTTGGCGGTTTCGTGGTGGCCGCGCGGTCGATGGCGGTACTGGTCACGCTGGTGGCCTGCGGATTCCTGGGCTGGATCGCCTGGCGCCTGACCCTGCCGCCGATCCGCCAGGAATTTGCCTGATCCTGAGGCTGCCGGCCGGCGCCCGGCATCACCGGCCGCACGGCTGATCACGGCGCCGGCAGGGCGCCATCGACATAAAACCAACGGCCCGCCTCGTTGACGAAGCGGCTGGTCTCGTGCAGCCGGTGCGCCCGGCCGCCTTGCTTGCTGCGGGCGATGAAGTCCACCGTGGCGTGCAGGTCGTCCTGGCGACGATGCTGGCGCACCTGCAGCCCCAACCAGCGCAGGCCAGGCTCAAGGTCGATGTGGGATGGCCGTGTGCTGGCATGCCAGGTGGCCAGCAGGTAGCCGCTGAGTTCAAGCACGAAGGCGCTGTAGCGCGAGCGCATCAGCGCCTCCGCGTCGGGCGCCTGCAGGTGCAGCGGGCCGGCGTGCCAGCGGCCGCAGCAATCGGCATAGGCGGCGGGGTGGCCGCAAGGGCAGGGCGGCGGCGCGGGCATGGCCGGCATCATGCCGCAGGGTTGCTGCGCCAGGCCGCCATCCATCCCGCCGATACACTGGCCCGGCACCCCTTGCCCGCCAAGACGCCGGCTCCGAAGTCGGCCCAGGAGACACCATGCTCGACCCCCAAGCCAAGGCCTTGCTCGACCTGATGGTCGAACGTGGCGTGCCGCCCACCCACACGCTGAGCCCGCAAGACGCACGGCGCTTCTACCTGGAGCGCCGGGGCGTCACCCAGCCCGAGCCGCGGCCGGTGGCCGAGGTGCGTGACCTGGTGGCCACCGGCCCGCATGGCGCGATCCCGCTGCGGCTGTACCGCCCGGTCACTGTACCCAACCCAGCCCCCAGCCCGGCGCCCACGCTGGTGTACTACCACGGTGGTGGCTGGACGATGGGCGACCTGGACACCCATGACGTGCTGTGCCGCCAACTGGCCGACGAGTCGGCTTGCGTGGTGGTGGCGGTGGATTACCGCATGGGCCCCGAGCACGCCTTTCCGGCCGCGGTGGACGACGTGCTGGCGGCCACCCGCTGGCTGCAGGCCAACGCGGCCACGCTGGGGCTCGACCCCACGCGCTTTGCGGTGGGCGGTGACAGCGCCGGCGGCAACCTGGCCGCGGTGGTGGCGCTGGCCTGGCGCGATGCCGGCGAGGCGGTGCCGCTGAAGTTTCAGCTGCTGATCTACCCGGCCACCGACATGCGCGCTGTGGCGCCATCCCACACCCACAACGGCCAGGGCTACTTGCTGACAGCCGACACGATTGCCTACTTTCGCGGCCAGTACATCGCGCCCGAGCACTACGCCGATTGGCGCGCCTCGCCGCTGTTGCATGCCGATTTGTCCGGCCTGCCGCCTGCGCTGGTGATCACCGCCGGCTTTGACCCGCTGCGCGACGAGGGCCGGCAGTATGCCGACGCGCTGTCGGCCGCCGGCAGCCCGGCGCAATACGTCTGCTTCGAGCGGCAGATCCACGGTTTCATCACGATGGGGCGGATGCTGGACGAGGCGCATACGGCGGTGGGTTTGAGCGCCGCCGCGCTGCGCCGGGCCCTGGCGTGAGTTGGCGCCCCCGGCTTCGGTGTACCGAAGCCATCCCCCACGGGGCTGCCTGCCTACAATTGGCGCTGCAGGCCGCTTGCAGCCCGCGTGGCCGGCAACAGGCTCAACCGCATTTCGGAACCCTTTCGCCACAGCCCGACTCCCTCCTGATCGATGCCGATTAACCGACGACGTTTCAGCGCGGCCCTGGCCGCCACCGCGATCACCCCCCCTGCCGCCTGGGCGCAGTTCCGGGTTGAGATCGCCGGCATCGGCGCCACACAGCTGCCGCTGGCCGTCACCCGCTTTCGCGATGAAGACCGCAGCGGCCAGGCGATTTCGGCCATCGTGCGGGCCGACCTGGAGCGCAGTGGCGCCTTCCGCATCGTTGAATCCAGTGGTGCGCTCGACGAGCGCAGCACGCCGCTGTACCCCGACTGGCGCAGCCGTGGCGCCGATGCGCTGGTGTCGGGCTCGGCCACCCGGCTGGCCGATGGCCGCTTCGACCTGCGCTACAAGCTGTGGGACGTGGTCAAGGGCGAAGAGCTGCTGGGCCAGGCGCTGGCCGTGCCCGCTGCCGATTTGCGGCTGGCCGCGCACCGCATGGCCGACGCGGTGCAGGAAAAACTCACCGGCGAGCGCGGTGTCAACGCCACGCGCATCGCCTACGTCACCCGGGCGGCCAACCGCTACACGCTGCGCATCACCGACGCCGACGGCGAAGGTGGCCAGGTGGCGCTGGCCAGCCCGCAGCCGATCATCTCGCCCGCCTGGTCGCCCGACGGCCGCAGGCTGGCCTATGTCTCGTTCGAGTCCGGCAAGGCGGTGGTGCTGGTGCAGGACGTGATCACCGGCGAGCGCCGCTCGGTGGCCAGCTTCAAGGGCAGCAACAGCGCACCGGCCTGGTCACCCGACGGCCGCAAGCTGGCAGTCACCCTGTCGCGCGACGGCGTGGCGCAGCTCTACCTGCTGGACCTGGAAGGCGACAGCCTGCGCCGCCTGACCACCAGCAGCGCCATCGATACCGAGGCGGCTTTTGCGCCCGACGGCGCCAGCCTGTATTTTGTCAGTGACCGCGGCGGCGGCCCGCAGGTCTACCGCCTGGCCGTCAATGGCGGCGGTGCGCCCGAGCGGGTCACCTTCAACGGTGTCTACAACATCAGCCCGGCCATCAGCCCCGACGGCCGCACGCTGGCCTATGTCAACCGCGGCACCGGCTTCCGGGTGATGGTGCAGCCGCTGGACGGCAGCAGCCCGCCGCTGGCGGTGAGCGACACCAACGACGACGAAAGCCCCAGCTTCTCGCCCAACGGCCGGCTGCTGATCTACGCCAGCCGCAGCGGCGGACGTGACGTGTTGATGACCACCACGCTGGATGGCAAGATCAGGACGCGGCTGCTGTCGTCAGGCGCGGACGTGCGCGAGCCGGCCTGGGGGCCGTTCGTGCGATGAGCCGGGCAGCGCCGGTGGTGAAGTTTCTGGCCGGCCAGCCGCCGGCAGCCGGGCAGCCCACGGGCGGCCCTTGATCGAGGAGTGATGACGATGATGGGATTTCGCACAACCGGGCTGACATCTCTGGCCGCCCTGGTGCTGGCGGGCTGCGGCTCGACGGTCAAGCTCGACGAAACGCCGGTCGAAAGCCGCACGCCCACGGCGGTTGCGCCGGGCACGGGCAGCAACTCGGCCAGCGCCAGCGGCCTGGGGCAAGGCGCCGGCACCACGCCGCAATCGAAGGTGGCCACGGTCAACCTGCCGGCGGCCGGCGCGGGCGGTGCCGCGGCGGGCGGGGCGGGCGGCGCGATGGCGGGCGCCGGCAGCCTGGGCCGGGTGGTGTACTTCGACTACGACAGTTTTGTCGTCAAGGACGACTTCCGCGCGCTGATCGAAAGCCATGCCAAGGTGCTGGCCGCCAACCGCGGCAAGCGCCTGGTGGTGGAGGGCCACACCGATGATCGTGGCGGCCGCGAATACAACCTGGCGCTGGGCCAGAAACGCGCCGAGGCGGTGGCCAAGTCGCTGGCGCTGTTGGGCGCCACCGAGGCGCAGGTCGAGGCGGTCAGCTTCGGCAAGGAGCGCCCGGTGAACGAAAACCATGACGAAGCAGCCTGGGCCCAAAACCGCCGTGCCGAGCTGAAGGACCGTTGAAGATGGCTTCCTTCCGATGCGCCGTTGGCGCCGCCGCCATGGCAGGCGCCGCCAACGGCCTGGCCGCGCCCGGTGCGCTGGCTTCGCGGCGGCGGCCAGGCCCGGTCACGTCACTGGCCATCGCTTGCGTGCTGTTGCTGTCGGCGGGCAGCGCCCGCGCCGGCCTGTTTGACGACGAAGAAGCCCGCAAGGCCATCCTCGACCTGCGCACCCGCATCCAGGCTGGCGACGACAACTCACGCGCCCGCACCGCTGAGCTGGCCACCGCCCAGACCCAGTTGCTGGAGCAAGTGACGCAACTGCGCCGCAGCCTGCTTGACCTCAACACCCAGCTCGAGGCCCAACGGGCCGACAGCGCCAAGTTGCGTGGCAGCCAGGAGCAGATGGCGCGTGACGTGGCCGAGTTGCAGCGCACGCTGAAGGACGTGTCCAAGGGTATGGACGACCGGCTGCGGCTGATGGAGCCGCAGAAGGTGTCGCTAGACGGCAAGGATTTCACCGCCGAACCCGAAGAACGCCGCAGCCACGACGCGGCCATGGCCGCGCTGCGCGGCGGTGACTTCGACAAGGCGGCGGCGGCATTGGGCACCTTTGTGCAGCGCTACCCGTCCAGCGGTTATGTGGATTCGGCGCGCTTCTGGCTGGGCAATGCGTTGTATGGCCAGAAGAATTACAAAGAGGCGGTGGCCGTGTTCAAGGCGCTGGTGACCAGCTCACCGATGCACCCGCGCACGCCCGAGGCGCTGCTGGCGGTGGCCAATTGCCAGATCGAGATGAAAGATGCCCGGTCGGCCCGCAAGACCATCGACGACCTGATCAAGGCCTACCCCGCCAGCGAGGCGGCCGCCGCAGGCAAGGAGCGCCTGGCCACGCTCAAAGGTTGAGGCGGATGGGCATGCCCGCATGAACGACGCCGCGCTGCTGGCGCTGGAGCACCAGGTGCTGTGGGCCGCGCTGGCGCTGGGCGTGGCCTTTGGCGCCATCGCGCAGCGCACGCACTTCTGCACGATGGGTGCGCTGGCTGATCTGGTGACGATGGGCGACACCGCGCGCCTGCGCATGTGGGCGCTGGCGGCGGGTGTGGCCATGCTGGGCTTCAATGCGATGGTGGCGCTGGGCTGGGTGAAGGCTGCCGACACCGTGTACGCCCTGCCGGCACTGCGTTGGCTGTCGATGATCTTGGGCGGGCTGATGTTCGGCATCGGCATGGTGTTGGCCTCGGGCTGCGGCAGCAAGACGCTGGTACGCATTGGCGGTGGCAACCTCAAGGCGCTGGTGGTGTTTGGCGTGCTGGGCTTGTCGGCCTACGCCACGATGCGCGGCGTTACCGCGGTGCTGCGCGTCAACACAGTGGACCAGATGCAATGGCTGCTGCCAGGCGGGCAGGACCTGCCGTCGCTGGCGGCGGGCCTGGGCGGCACGCCAGGCCAACGGGCAGCGGTGCTGGGCGGCTTGATCGGCGGCGCGCTGGTGGCCTGGGCGCTGGCCTGCCGCGCCGGCCGCAGCGCCGAGGTGGTGCTGGGTGGTTTCGGCATCGGCGCGGTGGTGGTGGCGCTGTGGTGGGTGTCGGGCGTGATGGGCCATGTCGACGAGCACCCCCAAACCCTGCAGGAAGCGTTTCTGGCCACCAATTCGCAGCGCATGGAATCCTTCAGTTTCGTGGCGCCTCTGGCCTATGTGATCGACGGGCTGATCTTCTACAGCGATGCCAGCCGCCGCATCACCCAGGGCATGGTGCTGGTGGTGGGCGTGGTGCTGGGCAGCGGCATGGTGGCGCTGGCTTGCGGCAGCTTCCGCTGGGAAGGGTTTCGCGGCGTGGACGACACCGCCAGCCACCTGGTCGGCGCGGTGTTGATGGGCGTGGGCGGCATCACTGCGATGGGCTGCACCATCGGCCAGGGGCTGTCGGGCGTGTCCACGCTGTCGCTGGGCAGCTTCATCGCGGTGGCGGGCATCGTGGCAGGCGCCTTGGCGGCCTTGCGCTGGCAAAGCTGGCGGCTGGACCGCGCGGCATGACGGCGTTGATCGGCGGGCCGGCCGACGCCGACGCCGACACCGACACCTCGGCCGACGGTGCTGCCGCCGCGGTGGCCGACATCGACACCCCCGATCTGGAGCGCCGCTTCGGCGGCCTGCGCCGGCTGTATGGTGAGGCCGGCTACCTGCAGGTGCGCCAGGCCCGGGTGGCGGTGGTGGGGCTGGGCGGCGTGGGCTCCTGGGCGGTGGAGGCGCTGGCGCGCAGCGGCGTGGCGCGGCTGGTACTGATCGACCTGGACCACGTTGCCGAATCCAACATCAACCGGCAGGTGCAGGCGCTGGGCAGCACGCTGGGCATGGCCAAGGCCGACGCACTGCGCCAGCGCATTGCCGACATCCACCCGGGCTGCGAGGTGTATGTGGTCGAGGAATTTGCCGGCCCCGACAACTGGCCAGCGCTTTTGCCGGCCGAGATTGACGTGCTGATCGATGCCTGTGACCAGAGCGCGGCCAAGCTGGCGCTGGCCGCCTGGGCGCTGCACACCGGCACTGCGGCGGTGTGCGTGGGCGCGGCCGGTGGCAAGCAGCAGGCGCAGCGCGTGGAGGTGGCCGACCTGGCCGAAGTGACGCACGATCCGTTGCTGGCCTCACTGCGGCAGCGGCTGCGCAAGCAGGGCGCGGCAGGTTCGCGCCGATCGGGCCCTGCGGGCCCTGGGCGCCGGATGGGCCTGGCCTGCGTGTTCTCGCGCGAAAACGTGGCCGCGCCGGCCGATGAAGCCTGCGCCGCCGACGGCACGTTGAACTGTCACGGTTATGGCTCTAGCGTTACCGTCACCGCCACCTTCGGCCTGGTGGCCGCGGGTGAGGCGCTGCGCCTGTGCATGGCGCCGGCGTTGCAGCCAGCGCCGCCGCAGCCAGCGCCGCCGCGGGCAGCCGCTGCGGCCTTGGTTTCAACACCCGAGCCGGGGTGAAGCCCCACTGATCAGCATGCTAGAATCATGAGCTCTACGCGAGAGGGGTCGTTAGCTCAGTCGGTAGAGCAGCGGACTTTTAATCCGTTGGTCGCGTGTTCGAGTCACGCACGACCCACCAGCCGAAGTTTGATCCGGCGCCAGTTCCAGGGCTCTTAGCTCAGTTGGTAGAGCAGCGGACTCTTAATCCGTTGGTCGACAGTTCGAATCTGTCAGGGCCCACCAAGTAAACGCTAGGTGCGACAAGTACTTAGCTACGAAAGCCACCGTCGGGTGGCTTTTTCGTTGCCGGGCGCGTCATTCGAGTCTGCGACCAGGACTGGGGTGAAATGGTGTGATCTGGCGCCTGCGCGATAGTTTGCTGCGCAAGCAGGCCTGCGCCGACCGCTTCGACGAGGCGGCGCAAGGCTGGCGTCGCGCCGCAACGCTGACTTGTCTGCGGCCGTGTGGCAGCGCACAGACACGCTGCGTGGTGGCGCGCATTGTGGGCGGATGAACTGCTTCCGCCAGTCTGAATTTGCCCGCCCGTCACGTCATCGGTCGGACTCGGAATGAACGGTGCCGGTGTTTCGACCCCAGACGTGGTGCGGCCGAACTCGTGCGTGGGCTCACCATTACCCTGGCGCGAGCCGGCGCAGGGCCTGGTGATCGACGATGGCGGTGACCCCCGGAACGCCCGAGCCGACCTGCGCAGGCTGGCAGTGCAACAACGCCAGGTTGCCCGGGGTGAGCCGTTGTACCGGCAGGGCGATCCGATGTGCGCGCTTTACGAGGTTCTGGAAGGCCAGTTCAAGAGCGACCACGTCGACGCCCGCGGGCGCCATCAGATCACCAGCTTCAACCTCACCGGCGAGTTGCTCGGCCTCGATGGCCTCGGCACCGGCCGCCACTGCGTGGATGTGGTGGCGCTGGAAACAGCGTGTGTTCGCCTCTTTCCCTACTCGGGCGTCAAAGGCTTGTTGCAGGAAAGTGCTGCCTTCAGGGTGGCCTTCAACAAGATCATGGGCCATGAGATCGTGCGCGACCAGGCGATGATGCTGCTGCTCGGCACCATGGCGGCCGAAGGCCGTATCGCCGCCTTCGTGATTGATCTGGGGCTGCGTTTGAGCGCCAACGGTCGGCCGGCACCGGTGTTGCTGCTGCACATGTCGCGCCTGGAAATCGGCAGTTACCTCGGCCTGACGCTGGAGACCGTGAGCCGCACCTTGTCGAAGCTGCGGCGCGACGGCGTGATCGACATCGACCGCAGGCAATTGCAGGTGACCGACGCGCCAGCCTTGCGCCTCATCGCCCAACGAGGCGGCGGGCGGTGTGGCCCCATGGGCACCCAACAGGTGTGCGCAGCATCCAGGGTTGAGCCGGCCGAAGTGCTTTAACCGCACAAGAACGGCTGGCAGAAAGACCGCAAAGGTGCGCGCTGAAACGCTGGCTGCACACGGCCCAACGTGGGCAGCAGCGATCGCGCCGATGCATTCGGGCTCGGCCCAGGCCCGGTCAGCGTGGTCATGAGCAAGAGGGCACGCCCCCGCCGGGCTGGTCAACGCGGCACGTACGGCCGGTCAAGTGCCCGGAGTCACGGTGTCGTTGAGGCTCTTACCCAGGGGTTCAGCAGCTTTTTGCGCCGCCGGCGTGTGCAAAGGCACTTTGAGCGCCGGCCGCTGCTGGAGACGCTGGCGCCGGCGGTGGTGCCCGATCTGCCTGCTGAGGGTTTGGCTGCGCCGCCGCCGCAGCGGCCCGCACTGGGCCAGGAGTTGCTGGCCGCCGCGCACGAAGATGCAGCGGCAGCACTGGCACGATTGCAGTCTCGGGCCGACGGACTGGACGCCGATGAGGCTGCGCGCCGCCTGGGGCGGGGCCGCTGGCGGGCTACTTCAAGCTGCAAGCCCTGCCACTGGCGTTTTACGGCTGGCTGGTGGCCGTCCTGCTGGGCTACAGCCTGCTGACGACCAGGATGAAGCGTTTTTACATCCGGCGCTACGGCTGGTAGTAGCGCCGGGTGTGCGTTGGCTCAGAGGCTGAGAGTTTTTCGGGTGTGCCAGAGCGGCGCGCCAGAAGGCGCCCGATCTAGGCGCAAAGCGCAGCCATAGCGGGCTATGGCG
>Ga0105046_10007954_pt1 | contig 16658 bp, 15 predicted proteins | sample MAT03_FD_78385 | JGI IMG/M metagenome (GOLD analysis project Ga0105046, IMG submission 78385) | Freshwater microbial communities from Lake Fryxell liftoff mats and glacier meltwater in Antarctica - MAT-03 (megahit assembly) | ecosystem: Environmental > Aquatic > Freshwater > Ice > Liftoff...
AACATCGCCCGCATTATGGATGCTGGCGATACTGACGACGGCATTCCTTACTACGTCCTCGAATACATCGAGGGCTCGCCCATCGATGAGTATGTCGAAGAAAAGCATCTGAGCCTGTCGGCTCGCATTCAACTTTTTGAGCAGGTTTGTATTGCGGTACAGCATTTACACGAGCGAAAGATCATTCACCGTGATCTGAAGCCATCCAACATCCTGGTAGATTCTACTGGCCAGGCGAAGTTGCTCGATTTCGGCATCGCCAAGCAGCAAGTGGCTGGCAATTTGGACCTCACGAGTGCTGAGGGCCGCTTATTGACTCCGGCATATGCCAGCCCCGAACAACTGACGATGAAGCCGGTTCATGAGGCCTCTGACATTTATTCGCTGGGTGTGATCCTGTATTTGATGATCACTGGACAGATGCCCGATAAGATGCCGCCGTCGCCACCAAGTGGGCGCATTAGAGAAACTGGCAAAGCCCGCCCGGAAACAACGCAGAAACTGCGCAAGCGCGTAATGGGCGACCTCGACATGATCGTGCTGAAGGCGATGGAGATGGATTCGGATGCTCGCTACCGTTCTCCACGTGCCTTTGCCGAAGATCTTGAAAATTTTCTCAATGGTCGCAATGTTGAGGCTTCAAATCCTTCTTTACTCCGTCGCCTCGCTAAGGTCAGCGCTCGCAATCAACGGGCAATTTCGATTGCCGCTTTGGTATGCGTTCTTGCGGCTGGCGGGGGTTGGTATGCGTGGTTAAGCTACCAGCGCAGCGTGGACATTGATACCAAAGACGCTGAAATTAAGAGACTGCTGGCTCAAGGTACAGGCGGGCCGGTTTCTCAATCGACCAATCTTGATGAAATTAGTGCCAAGGTAAAGCAACTCCGCGATTTACTTGCAACTGAATTTCCTGAGGGCAAAACCCTGAATAGTGAGGGTGAAAAACAACGGGAAGTCATTCTCAGTCGCTCCACTGAATATTTGTCGAAGTTAAGCACACAAGCCGAAGCCAACCCGCCGCTGGCCCAGGAGGTTAGCGCTGCCTTCCAACAAATTGCGACGATCCACAGCTTTCGCCCAGTGAAAAACGAGGCTCAGCGCGCCGCGCAGGTGGACAATTATATTGCAGCCGCACAGGTGTTGAACAAGGTGGCGGAACGTAATCCCAGCGACCAGAAAATTCTGGACAGTCTGGCGGAAATTGACCGAAAGGTTACTGCCCTCGGTGCCAGTCTTCCGGCGGGATGGAGAGCAAGGCTTGGTTCCTCGCCAACGTCTCCCCCCCAATCGTCGTCAACTCAAGAAGCTAAAAGCTATAATCCGTCTACTCCAATTGTGCCGCCGGTAGCTCCTACTATGGCAGTGGCCAGCCCCAAACCTATGCCAAGCGTGGTGAAATCGACACAAACCACTCCAAACAATGTCGCCGTGAATGATCCGTTGCTCGATCAAGCTCGTGAGCGATACATCCAATCGGCCAGTAAAGTGATGAGCACGCAGGAGTTGTTCGACGCCATGCGTGCCGAACTTGCACAGAAGGGCCTGAGTCCCCGTTCAGACACGGTGGCCACAGCGATGCGAATGAAGCTCATGCTTGACCAGGCAAAGAATCAGATTGCCGCTGGAGATTCCGCCCGTGCATTGGAAAGTTTACAGGCAGCGGAGGCCCTGGCTGCCCGAATTTCAAAGGAGTATGGCCGATGAGCCAAACTTTTTTCACATTTTTCCTGACTAAATACGCATACTGAACGTGACTATAAAACTTATGAAGCTTTTTAACTTGCAACACTGGACGGTTCTACTCGCCACGATCTCTATCTTGGATTCCAGTCTGCTGGCTCAGCAGGCTCCAGTCAAGACGGCGGTACCAACCCCCAAGCCGCCCGCAGTTCCCGCTGTCGCACCTAAGCCTGTGGTACCAACCCCCAAGCCGCCCGTAGTTCCCGCTGTCGTACCTAAGCCTGCTACACCCAACGCACCGGCGAAGCCTGCCGTGCCTTCAGCAGCAGCGCCCGCTGCCGCTGCAATCCAAAAGGCGTCTCCAAAGGCTACTGCTTCGGTTGCCGATACGGTGATCCGACTTACAAAACTGAAGCTTTCTGAGGCTTCGATCCTATCTACGGTTCGAACGATGCTCAAGAATAACCCACTGAAACCAGATGATGTGATCAAGATGGCCGAAAACGGCGTATCGCCTTCCTTGATCGATGCACTGACCATTGGAGCCTCGACCATACCGACCACTGCTTCTCTGGCTTCAACGTCAGCCACGCCGGCGAAGTCGGCCACCCCGGTTGTCAGTCTTGCTGCCTCGGCTTTGGCTTCTTTTGTAACTGATTTCTCCACGCTCTCTTGTGAAACTCCAAATCTGCAGCGCAAGCGCGTGCTCGCTGTCGATGAATTCGACTTTGGAACTCAGAAAAATGCGGAACAGGCAATCTTGCAGACACAAGCCGCTATTGGGACGGGGATGACCGCACTGGCGGTTAAGCGCATTCAAGAAGCGAATGCCTACCGTGTGGTGGAACGCAAGGGAATTAAGGCAATTCTTCAGGAACAAGACTTTGGTGCCTCTAACCGAGCCAAGCAGGGAACGAACGCCCGGATCGGAAAGATTCAGGGCGCTGACGCCATTCTTATGGGTACGATCACGGTCTTCGGCCGTGATGACAAAAAGACGTCCATAGGTGCAGGTGCACTGGCTCCGGGTCTGCTTGGAGCTGTTTCTTTCGGCAAGAAGGAAGACAAGGCCGTTGTTGCTGTGGCCTACCGGCTGGTGGATTCTGAAACCTCTGAGGTGATTCAAAGTGGAGAAGCGCGGGGTGAATCCATGCGCAAATCGAAGGGCCTCGCCCTGGGTGGTCTCGGCTCTGGCGGTGGTGCCGCTGGTGGCTTCGATATGACGAGTTCTAACTTTGCACAAACCATTATTGGCGAAGCAACGGTTGATTGCATGAACAAACTGATCGCGATTCTCAATGCCAATGAGCCTCGTGTGCGCCGCCGTACTGTTGAACTCGATACACGCATCGCCGATATCGTTGGTAAACAAATCTATATTTCGAGTGGCTCGGCCGAAAGCGTTGCCAAGTGCGACAAATTTGAAGTTTCGCGAATCATTAAAGAAGTGAAGGATCCAGTCACCAAAGAGATTCTGGATCTGCAACTGGAGCGCGTCGGCGAAATGATGATCACAGAGGTGCGTGACAAGATCTCGATCGGAGTCTTCAACGGTACGGCGATGCCAGACGTTGGGATGTCGGTGAAGAAGATCTTGCCTCCAGATCCTCCTGCGCCGCCAGCTCCGCCTCCTCCGCCTCCTCCCGCTCCAGAAGAGCCAAAGAAGAAAAAGAAATAGTCAATTCAATTTCAAGATCCAAACCATGCAAAAAAACATTCTTGCTTTCTCACTCCTTCTCGCCGTTCCTGGCTTTGCTTTTCAGAAACGTAGCGTCGCAATAGAAGATTTTGAATTTGCCACAGTCATGACCGACGTACAGGCCATTTTTGGCACGCAAATGAACATTGGTAAGGGCATTAGCGGGCTAATGGCCAAGCGCATTGCGCAAGGCAACAAGTTCACTGTTGTCGAGCGAAACAAAGTATCCAGCATCCTTAAGGAGCAGGATTTTGGTGCCAGCGGTCGAGTGAAGAAGGGCACCAACGCCCGTATCGGACAGATCCGCGGAGCAGACTTTACGATCATGGGAGACATCGTTACCTTTGGCCGTGATGACCAACGCAGGCGAGGTAGTGTCGGGGTGATTGTCCCAGGCGCTGGTGGTGTGGCTGGGGGATCCAAAAGTGAATTCAAAGCCGTTGTCACGCTCAGCTTTCGCATGATTGATAACGAGACCAGCGAAGTAGTGATGGCTGGAGAGGCTCGTGGTGAATCCAGGCGTATGTCCAAAGGCGGCTTTGCCGGGCTTCTCATTGGCGGAGTTGGTGTTGGCGGATTTGCCGATATGACCAGTTCAAACTTCGGCGAAACGATTATTGGAGAGGCTGTCATTGATGCTTGCGATAAACTTTCCGCCCAGGTGGGTGAACAAGCCGGCCAGATCAGCACAACGCGTCAGATCGACATTGAAGGCCGTGTTGCCGACGTCAATGGTTCCACTGTCTACATCAATGTCGGGTCGTCTTCTGGCGTCGCTGTTGGAGACAAATTTAGTGTCTCCCGGATCATTCGAGAAGTGAAAGATCCTGCTACCAAAGAAGTCCTGGACGTAGTTACTGAACCCATTGGTTCACTTACGATCACGTCTGTGCGCGAAAAAATTGCAATTGGCACGATCAGTGGTGGAACCGCCAAAGCGGGTGACCGCGTCGAAAAGTAAAAGGATTCATTATGCGATCTCTAGTTCTCCTTCTTTCTTCTGGCCTGGGGCTGCTGTCCGCACAGGATATTGATTCTTGGCTTAACCCTTTGGAGCGGCGGGTCGCTATGAAAAGCCCTGTACCGACTTCGATTCAGGCAGACCTCAACCTGTTCTCTGCGCGACTGGCTGGGCTTCCGCCGACTTACTGGAATGCACGCCCCGCTATAGGGCCCAATTCTCAGTCTTCTTTCGTCGCCCGAAGTTTGGCCTATCTAACTGGGGTTTCGAGATTCGCCGGCCAGAATCCCGCTCTTGGGGTGCCTCTTTCTGGTGCCTATCGCACTCTTGGCGGATTACAAGAATCGGGTGGAATCGGTGATCCCAATGGTGCGCTGCTCAGCTATCAGAACTCAGGGCTCTTTCTTACCCAGCTTGCCAACCAGAATCCGAACGATCCTGCGGTACGTGGTCAGCTGGTCGTGCTCGGTTCCCGTATTCAAGCATTGGGCGGCAACATTCCCGTCTGGTTTTCAGTTCCGATAGGTGGGGCAGCCCAAGCTGGGCCTCCCCGAGGGATCCCTGACCAGTATCTCGCTCCAATTCAAAGAGACGCCGGGCCTGTGATTGAATCTCCGGCTGTTGATCTGAGGTCGATCACAGCAGCAGAGCGCCCCGAGTATGATGCTGCGATGGAAAAATACATCAACGCCAGTGCCAGTGTCCAGGCGGCTTCGAGCGCTTTGGGTTCGATCCGTCAAAGTGTCAATTCTCAAGGCTGGTCGCTTGCGGCATCCTCTGAGAAGAGTTTGATTCGGATGCGGCTCACGCTGGAAGAGGCCAAGAGGCTTATCGAACAGAAGAACTTCGAGCCCAGCCGCCGTATGCTTGAAATCGCAGAAGGTGAAGCCCGAAAAGTGCTGCGTTCGCTCGGTCAATAACTACGGCTATGTCTCTCGCACCTTCCGGGTGTTCGCTATTGTGGATTTTGTCCCAAAAGCGGACACCTTTTTTAATTGTCAGGTATATGTTCTCAAAGCCTATCTCACTCAAAGTAAAAGTCTTTCCATTGATAGGGCTGCTTGGTTCACCGCGTGCATCTGTTACATTCAAGAATCATGGATATTAAGCGCGAAGGTATCGGCAAAAAGAAGCTCATCCGGCGAGTGGTTCTCGGCATTGTGGCCGTTGCCGCTCTGGGGGCCACCACCTACGGCCTAAGCCGTTTAAAGCCGGCAGCGCCCAACGTTGAAACTGCTACTTTGTGGTTCGGATCGGCCAAGCGCGGAGCGATGGTTCGTCAGGTACGGGGACTTGGCACATTGGTTCCTCAAGAGATTCTTTTTGTGCCTGCCACGAGTGAAGGCCGCGTTGAAAAACGCCTGATGCTTCCCGGCACCACTGTCAAAGCCAACACTGTCATCATTGAGCTTTCTAACCAGGAACTGATGACCGCATTGAGCGACGCAGAGTGGGCGGTAAAAGCTGGTGAGGCGGAAATGGTGGATCTCAGAGTGCGTCTGAATCGCGAAAAACTCGAGCAAAAATCTAAAACTGCCCAAGTGCAAAGCGAGCAGGTTCAAGCCCAGCTCGGGGCTGATCGTGACGTCAAGCTTTTCAAAGAAGGGCTCACCGCAGACCTGACGATGAAGCTGTCCAAGGCGAAGGCTGAAGAGCTTGCTCATCGTCTCGAGATCGAGCGCGAGCGCCTTGCCTCAAACGACGACATGATCAAGGCCCAGGTAGAAGCCAAGCGTGTCAATATCGAAAAGTTGAGGGCTGCCTATAGTCTCAAAAAGAAGCAGGTGGCTGATTTGCGGGTTCGGGCCGGGGTGGATGGAGTGTTGCAAGACCTGCCTGTGCAGGTAGGCCAGCGTGTCACGATGGGTGCGGTATTGGCTAAGGTCAGCCAGCCTTGGCGCCTGAAGACGGAACTGAAGATCCCGGAAACGCAGATGAACGAAATTCGAATCGGCATGTCGGCCGAGGTGGATACACGTAACGGAATCATCAAGGGTGAAGTAGCAAGAATAGATCCTGCCGCAGTAAACGGAACGGTAACCGTTGACATACGTCTTATTGGAGAACTGCCGCCCGGCGCAAGACCGGACTTGAGCGTCGACGGTACGATTGAGATCGAAAAACTCACCGATGTGCTCTATGTCGAGCGACCTGTGATCGGACAGGCCAATGCCACCGTGGGTTTGTTTCGCGTTAACGCCGACGGTAAAGAAGCCGAGCGTGTCCAAGTCAGATTTGGGCGCAGCTCAGTAAATACGATCGAAGTAATCAGTGGACTGAAATTGGGAGACAAAGTTGTGCTCTCAGATATGAGCCAGTGGGATGCCCACAATCGAGTCAGATTGAATTAGAGGAGCGATTCAGCAATGAGCGACACACAACCAGATCTTTTGACTATGGACGGGGTGACGAAGGTATTTCTCACCGACGAGGTGGAAACACATGCCTTGAGCGGCATTCACGTTAACATCCGCAAAGGCGAATATGTATCGATCTCTGGACCCTCAGGCTGCGGTAAATCTACGCTTCTCGCCATTCTCGGCTTACTTGATTCTCCGTCCGGCGGCACTTACGTCTTGAACGGTCGGCCCGTACAGAGCCTCAAGATGAGCGAGCGGGCACGCATTCGCAATCGCGAAATTGGCTTTATTTTTCAGGCCTTCAACCTGATTGGCGACCTGACGGTATATGAAAACGTTGAGCTACCGCTCACCTACCGTGGCATGTCCGGCGCAGAACGAAAGAAGCGTGTCCACGACGCTCTTGAACGAGTCGGTATGGGGCACCGTGTCAAGCATTACCCATCGCAGCTCTCTGGCGGTCAGCAACAGCGTGTTGCCGTGGCTCGTGCGCTTGCTGGCGACCCAGCGATACTGCTTGCTGACGAACCGACGGGTAACCTCGATTCGGCCAACGGTGAAGCGGTGATGGAACTTATGCGGGAGCTACACCGCGGCGGAGCTACTATCTGCATGGTTACCCATGACGCTCGTTATGCCCGTTATGCGGATCGCACAATCAAGCTTTTTGATGGGCGAATCGTAGAAGAATCCAGCGAAATGGCAACTGCGGCGGAGGCTGAAAAATGAAAGGCCGTATCGATCGCTACTTCGAACTCCTGCCCATCATGATCATCGTTTTGATTGTGATGGCCAGTGAGTACCGCCATCAATGCATCGAGTCAAAATCATTTGGCTTGACTAGCGTCGAAGTACAAAGCCCCAAGGTTGAATTTGCAACGCCGCGCCTGATTTTCCGTTAATAAAAATTCAAGAGTAAAGACCTTGCACTTCTTTCGGTTTTGCGACTGGATTGATTGCCGGAGTGAGAGATGCCAGTCCCCTTTGGGAAACTTGGCCGCTCTTGCCGTTTATCCTCCTGCCTTTAAAGCAATTCAAATGGATCCAGCCACCGCACTGCGGCATGATTGATAAAGAAATGATTGAACTGCGTAATATTGAAAAGTTCTACCAGCACGGCCCCTCGAAGAGCTTTGTGTTGAGACGTGTCGATGTAACGATTAAGGAAGGCGAATTCGTTTCCATCATGGGGCCGTCCGGTGCCGGCAAGAGCACTCTGCTTTACGTGATCGGTATGCACGATAGCGACTGGACCGGTGAGTACTTCCTGATGGGCCAACCCGTCCACAAGATGAACCGTAAAGAGCGAAACGAAGTTTACAAAACGAACTTTGGCTTTGTTTTCCAGAGTTACCATCTCCTCGACAACCTAACGGTGGCTGAAAACATCGAGATGCCGCTTAGTTATCGCAACATCAAGAAGAGCGACCGGGAGGCCGTCGTGGCCGATACGCTGGACCGCTTTCAGATGGTAGGAAAGAAAGACCTCTTCCCCAACCAGCTCTCCGGCGGGCAGCAACAACTTGTTGGCATTGCGCGAGCCATGGTTGCCAACCCCAAGGTCATCCTTGCCGACGAACCTACTGGCAACCTTCACACCAGCCAGGGCAAAGAGGTCATGGAGATGTTCAAGAAGCTGAACGACGCGGGCACTACAATCATCCAGGTTACTCATTCCGATCTCAATGCCACCTACGGCAATCGCATCATTGAGCTCCGCGACGGTTGGATCGAGAAGTGAAGCCTCGCATTCTGATCGCCGACGATCAGGTGGATGTGCTTGAAGCCTTACGCCTCTTGTTGAAGCCAGAAGGGTATGAGATTGAAATCGTAACTAGCCCGGCCGATGTTACGCGGTCTCTTCAAAAGCGCGAATACGACGCCCTCCTGATGGATCTGAACTATACCCGGGACACTACTTCGGGTGAAGAGGGCTTGGAGTTGCTCTGCAAGGTTCAGGAAATCGATCCGATGCTGCCGGTAATTGTCATGACGGCTTGGGGCAGTGTGAAGCTGGCTGTAGACGCGATGCGTCGCGGCGCACGGGATTTTGTAACGAAGCCCTGGGAGAACGAGCGGCTCGTCTCGATTGTTCAAACGCAGCTCAAGCTCAGTAACGCCTTAAAGAGGCAACAGCGACTCGAAGCCGAGAACATGCTTCTTCGCGACGAGAGTGGCCCGGTGATGATTGCCAAATCTTCTGCCATGGAGCCTGTCATTGATCTGATCGCGCGCGTCGGCCCGAGTGACGCCAACATTCTTGTGACAGGTGAGCCCGGGGTAGGTAAAGAAGTGGTGGCTCGCAAGCTCCACGCTATTTCGACGCGTTCAAGCAAACCTATGGTCAGTGTCAACGCTGGCGGCCTGGCTGAAGGTGTCTTTGAGAGTGAACTATTCGGCCATGTGAAGGGCGCTTTCACCGACGCCAAGACCGACCGTGTCGGACGCTTTGAGCTTGCCGATACGGGAACGCTTTTTCTCGATGAAATTGCGAACGTCTCCATCGGCCTGCAGTCGAAACTGCTCCGCGTTCTCGAGACTGGCGAGATGGAGCGGGTTGGCTCTTCACGCACCAAGAAAGTGGACGTCCGCGTGATCAGCGCCACCAACGCGGACCTGCATCGCGAAGTGGAAGAAGGCCGCTTTCGTCAGGATCTGCTCTTCAGACTCAATACGATTGAGATTCACATCCCTCCCTTGCGAGACCGGCGCGAAGATACTCTGGCTCTGGCAAATTTCTTTCTCGATAAACATGCGCAGCGCTACCGCAAGGCCCTTGCCGGTTTTGACCAAGGTGCGATCCAGGCAATGATGGAACATCGATGGCCTGGTAATGTCCGCGAGCTCAATCACGTGATTGAGCGTGCCGTTTTGATGTCGGGTGGCACCCAGATCCGCGCCCTGGATCTTGCGCTGCGCCCCAGTTCTGGTGTGTCGCAAAAGTTGGAAGATATGAGTCTTGAAGATGTCGAAGCGCACCTCATCAAGAAAGCCTTAGACCGCTTCGGTGGTAATGTCAGTGCCGCAGCGGGGGCTCTCGGTCTGAGCCGCAGTGCACTCTACCGTCGTCTGCAGCGATACAATCTTCATCGATACACCTCATGAAAATTGCCCACGAGCGGCGCATCCAGTTTGCGGCTTTAGCTTCAGGATTTCCTGCGGTATTTGTCTCTCTCTATATTCTTTGGACGGGCGACTACTCACCCAAGGTCCAATGGACAGTCACGTCACTGGTTGTACTCTGCTGGATTGGCTTTGCTAACTCCGTTCGTGAGATGGTGGCCTCGCCCATGCGTACGGTGGCCAATCTGCTGGAAGCGATTCGTGAGGGTGACTATTCGATCCGTGGGCGCGCCCTGGTGCCCGATGATGCCTTGGGCGAGGTACTTCAACAGGTCAACGCGATGGGTACGACACTTCAAGCGCAGCGCCTCGGTGCTCTTGAAGCGACAGCGCTTCTACGTAAGGTCATGGAAGAAATCAATGTCGCTATTTTTGCTTTCGATGCCGTCAACAAACTTCGCTTAGTCAACAAGGGTGGGGAAGCGCTTCTTGGCCGCCCGATGGAGCGGCTCCTTGGTGAGACCGCTGAAGCACTCGGCCTTGAAGATTGTTTGCGTGGCGACATGCGCACCATGACTCGCAGTTTTCCCGGTGGAAGCGGCCGCTGGGGTGTGGGCTGCAGTTCCTTTCGCGAAGGCGGTGTGCCACACCGACTACTGGTTCTTACGGATCTCACACGACCTTTGCGCGAAGAAGAACTTCAAGCCTGGCAGCGGCTCGTCCGCGTCCTTGGCCATGAGTTAAACAATTCTCTTGCTCCGATCAAATCGATTGCCGGGAGTCTCGGCAATATCATTGAACGAGATCCGCTTCCTGAGGATTGGCAAGACGACATGCGCCACGGTCTCAATATTATTGGCTCGCGTGCAGAGAGCCTACAGCGCTTTCTAAGCGCATACACACGCCTTGCCAAGCTTCCTAACCCGACACTTGCGCCTACCTCTGTTGAAGCTCTTGTTCGCCGCGCTGCAGCCATGGAGCTACGCCAGAAAATCGAGATAATGCCCGGCCCGCAAATGATTCTCGATGTCGATGCCGATCAGTTGGAACAAGTGTTGATCAATCTATTTAAGAACGCCGTGGAAGCCACTCAAGCGGCTGGTTGTCAGGTCCGGGTTGGATGGAAGCGAACCGTGGTCCTTGCCGGCCCAAGACTTGAGATCTGGATCGAAGATGAAGGTCCCGGTCTTGCCAATACGGCCAACCTCTTTGTCCCCTTTTTTACCACCAAGCCTGGTGGCAGCGGGATTGGTCTTGTTCTTAGCCGACAAATTGCTGAAGCTCATGGAGGTACTCTGGAATTGAAGAATAACAGTGGCAAGCCGGGCTGTACCGCCCGCCTGCTGCTGCCATACCCATCCCATGACCCTTTGGCTCTTCCTGTTGGCCCTGCAGTTTGACCCGAACTCCTCACCCAAGTTCGTCGAAACGACCCGTCTGCTCCAACAGCAGAAATATACTGAGGCGATTCTGATTCTTGAAGAGCTTACGCGTGCCAAACCTACTGTTGGTGAATACTGGTTTGCACTCGGGGTTGCGAACGCCGCAAACAACAACATCCCCGCGTCGTTGGAACCATTCAGCAAAGCCTGTTCAGCGAGTCTGCGCCCATCCCGGGCCTGCTACCAGTATGGTCGTGTCCTGCAAGCTTCGGGCCGCCATGCGGATGCCGTATTGGCCTTTGACGCCGCCGGCAAGAACGCCCAGGATTCAGTTCTACTCACTGCTAAAGCCCAAAGCCACGAAGCCCTAGATCAAATGTCCGCAGCGGACCAGGCCTACCGTGCCGCACTCTCAGAAAGCGCACTTCGCCCGGCGAACTCCGCTGAAGTCCAACTCCGGTATGGGGTCTTTCTGGCAGGTCAAGGAAAGTTTGAATCTTCTCGTTGGCAACTGGACCAGGTTCTCCGCAAGCGACCTTTCCTCGGGCCAGCGTGGCGCGAGAAAGCAAATGTTCTAATTGCTCTTGAGCGCAAAGAGGATGCCATTGACGCGCTGGAACAGGCGATTTCTCATGGCGAGCGGACCCGTGAAAACCTTCTGCTGCTGGCCCGCCTTTGTGACGAACTGGGCGATAAAACCAAGGCCGAAGCTTACCGCCAGGACGCCCGGTGATTCAACCTATCTTGAACTAGTCGCCTTGCGGATATCCGCTGGCTTCGAATTCATTTTGTCCGCGCACACGGCCAGTTCTTCTTCCCGGCCATTCCAGCCGCATGTCTTTGCTCACTTCATCGAGCATTTCGACCGTACAGACTTTGGTTTCAAGGGCAAAGGCGCTCAAAAGCATGTTGTCGCAAACGGCATTGATCAGGCGGGGAATTCCCTGCGTTCGAAGATGAATGTCCGCCAGAAGTGGTTCTGGGAAAATTGTCTGATTCTCTACGCCAGAGTGGATCAATCTCGAGTCAATATACTCAGAACTTTCTTTCAGTGTCAGTGGTTGCAAGTTGCAGCGCAGTACAATGCGTTGCTTCAGTTGCCGCAAGTTTGGAGCATCCAACTTACGATCCAGTTCCGGCTGGCCACTCAAGATGATTTGCATCAGTTTGCCGATGCGTGGATTTTCAAGGTTGCCTAACAATCGAATTTCTTCGAGAACTTCCCATTCCAAATTGTGGGCTTCGTCGACGATTAGTACACTGGTGCGGCCTTCGTTAGCCTGTTGAATCAATAAATGATTCAATGCAAATAAGACTTCAGTCTTAGATGTCCTGTCGCAGCGCAGATCCAGATCATAGGCGATCATCTCGAAGAACTGCTTGGAATCGATGCGAGAGTTGAACACAAAAGCAAACTCAACACCAGCTTGCTCAAGATAATCACGGAGACACTCAAGCATCGTCGTTTTGCCCGTACCGACTTCACCCGTGAGAACGATAAACCCTTTGCGTGACTGCACTCCGTAGATGAGATTGGCCAAGGCCTCCTCATGCTGCGGACTTCGATATAGAAACGCGGGATCGGGACTTAAATTGAAGGGGTCTTCTTTGAAACCGAAAAAACCGTTATACATTAATCAAACCTGTTAGAACTACTTATCGTAACATGTGGTGTCATTTATGAGCCCATCCACTCTAAATGGATCCAACCCGGCAATGCGGCTGGCGTATTCTCAAGAAAAACGACTCGCCTTGTCTTAGGGAAGGGCAGCCCCGTGCGCAGTGCCGAACTATAGAATGGCATTTTTTTCAGAATCTCCTGGTAAGCGGGAGCACTGGTATCGCCTATAGCGGCCTTGGAAGCAAAGCCACCACCCCAGCCGATCTGCAGCAGGCAGCCACGATTGCCGCCGCGGATCACGTCCAGCCTTTTTTCTAACTCGCCCAATATCTGGTTCAAAATAGGCAGGCCACTACGCTCAGCATATTGTTTCTGAATTGCCAGTTGATTTACAGCCCAAAGGTTGGCAGCATCGGCCATGGGCTGGTGGCTGACCTTTTCTTTCCATGCGCCTTCGAACAGAGTGCCAGGGAGCGCCATCTCAGCAAAGGTCGGAGCTGGTTTCCACTCCACTCCAAATTTCTCACCCTGTTTGGTGAGCTTTGCGGTTCGCGTTAAGTAAACGCGAAAACTCTCGGCCGGCACGGGCTTGGAATCTCCAACACTGATAGCGCGCATCCGGTCTTTGCCGCGAGTGCCCATGGCTGCGCTTTCTTCTGGCTGTGCCGCATAGCGGAAGCCGCGCTCGTTCTGGAACTGCTGCTCCCAAACGCTAAATAATTTATCGCCGCGTTCGGTCCAGGATTTATGGACGAGAGCCGTTCGTAACGCACCACGCAGCGCACTGCCAGGCAAATAATGGCCCTGCGGACCTTTCAAAAAAGTCGGAATAAACAGGTCGTCGGCGCGCGCCCGATCCCAGATGGGTGAATAGGCCGGGCTCTCAAACGGGATGCGGCGTAAAGCCGCACTTTGAGCGAGGCCACCCCAGTTCTGAAAGTCAAACTTCTCGGCTTTGCGCAATTGGGTCAGATAACCTTCAAAGACAGGTCGTTTCGCCATCAGGGCAAAAATCTTGGTTTGGTCCAGTACGTTGACATGGTCTTTCCAAACCATGTAATCGATGGGAGAGAGCGCTTGCCCGTCCCCAACCAAGGTGGGGGTGAGGATAGTGGCACGGTACTTCATTAGTTGTCCTCCTCGACATAACGGGGCTCTTCGACAATCCGCGCTTCTTCGACGATGTTTGCCTCTTCGACGACGAGAGCGTCCGTGAGATAAACATCAGCCAAGACCGGCTCAGCCACAGCCTTGCGCGCGGGCTCTACTTTTGCTGGTGGCAAGGGTATTTGGAAGCTCGGCGCTTTCCATGGCACCTCTACGGCTGCGGCAAATCCCGCCCGCCAAACCGGGTGTGCAAATCCATCGGGGGCAACATCGACGGCTGCCCCTACTGGTGCTCCAGTTGAAACTACAACTCCGCCTTCGCGCACCATATTCAAAGTCTTTTTTTCGCTGCCCCAGCCCGCCATCGATTCGACCCGTCCGTTGCGACGTTTGAGTTCGTAGAAGCCATTCTTCCAATCTATGGAGTCGCTCGCCGCCGGTACAAAACTGCTCAACAGCCAATAGGCAGAAGTACCTTCGACGGCCTCTGGTGCATGGTCAAGAATTAAAGAGGGCCAGCGCCCCTGCTGAAACTCAGGCGTCTCCGCCCGGCCCCAGCCGCGGGAGCGCTCACCGCCAAAACCGCTATCGGTGAGCAAGCGCAACGCCGCACGCACAGGACCATCCCAACGGGTGCGCGCCTCGTCGCTCGAAAAAATCACACTCAGCCAAAGGCCAACGCCCTGGTTAAATTCGATACACCCGCTGGTGTAGGACTCGCCGCTCGTTGACGTCAATCGATCCACTGGCGCAGTGGCTCTGACGATTTCCCGAAACGGGCTCTGTGACCCTGCCGGCAACAAACAACCGCTCAAGCCATCCACTTCCCAACGGTCTTCGCGAAAGGGCTGGCCTGCCAGCAATTCGTCAATCACGCTCAGAGGAATGAGTCTTGCGGCATGCCAATTCATCTTGGCCGTTGCCTGCGATGGTGGCCAAAGGGTTACCGGGGCCGGCGCAAATAATTGCCGCCCAAAATACGGGTACATCGAGGTAAATCGGGTTGCTGGTTTTCCACCGCTGGTAGTGGCCGCAAGCCAGGCATCAAGTTCGCCCAGTTGTGCCATAGCCTGGGTGACCGCACTAAAGACCCGGTCTGACGGAAATGTCGAATTGAGTTCATCCTGGCGGCCGTTGTCTCCGCCAATACGCCATGGCCCTGTCGGGCGCAGGCGCACCAGCAGCGCGGGCTCGCGTTGTCCAGACATCATGGCTCTTAGGCCTCTAGCTTCTGTGCAAGCTCGGCAGTGACCCCACGCAATCCGGCAAGGTTTTCAGCGGCGGCTAATTCTGCTTCTGCTCCGCCCTTGTAATAACCGGCATTGCGCCAAGTGAGTTTCAGGTTTTGAAAGCGAACCCGCCCGCTGCCCCGGCTCCCACCACCACCAAGCGTATCGTCTTCGAGCAGCATCAGGCCCTGCATAATGCTTCCAATCAATTCTTTGTCTTCTTCACAAAGAACATCAAGAATCATTCGCAGTTTGAAGCTCGCCCCAGCCGGGACGCGCTCCAGCGTCCGTGCCTGGCTCTGGCTCGTAATACGGTCAATTGCCGACTCGCTCTTTACTTCGGTAAGCTCGTCGTCGAGGCTCTCGCGCATTGCTGCCGTGATGCTGTCCAAATTGAGTGCGGCATCATAAACAGTCAAACGTGCTGGGGTAATTGTGTTTTGGCTGAGTGCATCACCTTCGACGCGTTCTACTCGGCCCGGAGCCCGGCCAAACAAAAGACAGATCTCATCATTGGCAAGGTCTGAGGCGTGAATGCGTACTTCCTGGCCCTTGCGTTTAGAAACATAAACCAGTTGCTTCGGTGTAGCCAATCCCATTGCCTGTTCAAGCAGGGATCGCAAACGACCACGGAGACTTGATCCTGGAACGTAAGGCCGACCAAAGGCATCCTTCACCACCGGGTTATCCGCTCCGCCAATCTCAAGCGTGCCTTTGCCGGCGCCAATATGCAGGCCAGTTTCGCAAACCAGCTCGCCTTCAATCAGGAGCTTGCCGAGGAAGCTCAATTCAGTTTGTGCAGTATGTGAACTCATGGTGGATACCTTTATTCGTTGTAGGCCACGATGGCCTCAAACAGATCGCGAAAGCGCTCGTAACCGCGCTGATCATTCTTGCGTGTTACTTGTAGCAGCAGGCGTTCGAGTACGTCTAGACTACGCAGTCCGTGCCGGGCAATGGTGTAGGCAAGCCGGGCGCGAAGCATGACAAATTCATGCTGGCGCTCACTTTCAACAGTGCGGCAGGCGCGGCGTACGGCATTGTAGAAACGTCGTAACTGACTCTTTGTGCCAGAGTCCATATCGCGCAAACGTGCCACCACAGCATGGGCTTGGTTGTCCAAATACAATGCATCGACGATCAATTTTTCAAGATCGATGTCTGGGGCAAAATCGCCAAAGCGCTGGGGACGAGGGCCGACTCGATCGCTTCCACGATCACTGCCACGGTCGCCGCCACGGTCGCCACCACGATCACTGCCACGGTCGCCGCCTTGCGGCCTGCCAACCCCGCCGGCACTTGGCGGGCGGTTTCCTTGAGGAGGTCTTCCGCTTAGTTGCGGGGGCCTCGCTGTTCTCTGTCTAGTGTCCGCCTTCGGTGCTTCCGAGGCCGGTGTTTCTTGTTTTACTTCTTCCGACATGGTTGTGTCCTCGCGTTTAAGCGTTGATCGAGATTCGGGTTAATTCCAGGCCAACTCGGCCCGAAGGCCTCAGCCTGGTTTGTCCGGCATTCTTGCCGATAAACTCAGCAAGCAGCCGGTTGCGCGTGCGTTCAAA
>Ga0105046_10007956_pt1 | contig 16656 bp, 11 predicted proteins | sample MAT03_FD_78385 | JGI IMG/M metagenome (GOLD analysis project Ga0105046, IMG submission 78385) | Freshwater microbial communities from Lake Fryxell liftoff mats and glacier meltwater in Antarctica - MAT-03 (megahit assembly) | ecosystem: Environmental > Aquatic > Freshwater > Ice > Liftoff...
AACAACGCGCTCCAGCTCGGTGAAGATGGTCAGCGCCGGGACATCTTTTACTCACCCGACGCAACGTTCAACGCCGAGCTGATCGTCTCGGTCGATGCGATCTACGAGCGCATCGTCGGCGACCCGCGCAAGGATCCGGTCATCATCTTCGGCAAGAACGCGCCCGCGCCGAACCCGACGCCCGGCACGCAGCAGCTGCCCCCGGCGATGGCGACCTTCTGAACGTCGGAGGTGGAGGGGCGGCAGCGCTCCTCCACCGCCACCGACATGCCCGGCGTCAGAACCGAATCCTGCCCGTGGTGATCGCCTCGAAGGCGGCGTCGTCGAGCGGCTCGTAGGAGCGGTTCCGATCGTCGCGATAAAAGAGGAGATCGTCCGTCAGCGAGGGGTCGAACCCCGCACGCTGCAGGTCCGCCTTCTGCAGCTTGAAGGTCGCGGTGAGCGCCGCCCCGCCGACCAGGCGCACGAATGCAGGGCGTGCGAACGAGGCGATCGACTGGACGTGCTCGTAGAAAGCCTGCGGGCGAAACACGGCACCTTCACATAGCGTGAGGGCGACCATACCGGCGCGACCGTCGGCGCCCGGGATCTCCACCCCGAAGACGTTGGCCGTCTCCACTCCGGGATGACGGGAGATGCTCTCGGCCACCTCGCTCGTGGAGACGTTCTCACCCTTCCATCGGAAGGTGTCGCCGATGCGATCGACGAAGTAGAAGTAGCCCAGCCAATCCTTCTTCATCAGATCGCCGGATCGGAAGTAGGCGTCCCCCGGCTCCACCACGTCGCGCAGGATCTTGGTCTGGGTCTCGGCCTCCGACGCGTATCCATCGAACCGGGTCAGCACCTTGGACGGGTCGATGCACCCGAGCAGCTCGCCGACCTCCCCTCGCTTGCACTCGACGCACCGACCACGCCGATCGCGGACCGGCATCTGCGTCCCGTGATCGAAGCGCGCGACGAAGGTGTTGTCGTACCCGGGGATGGGGGGCATGCGCCCGACCGAGCCTTCGCGACCTAGCACATTGACCATGTTCACGTTGCCCTCGGTGGCGCCGTAGAACTCGTGAATGAGATCGATCCCGAAGCGCTCCTGGAACGCCGGCCAGACGTCGGGACGCATCCCGTTGCCGGCGATGCGGCGAACGGCGTGCCTTCGCTCGTCGGGGTGGGGCGGCGCGGCCAGCAGGTAGCGGCAGATCTCACCGATGTAGACGAATGCGGTGGCCCGCGCCTCGACGACGTCGGTCCAGAACCGACGCACGCTGAGCTTGCGACCGATCGCGAGCGTCGCGCCCGCGACCAGCGCGCCGCCCGCTCCGATGAGCAGACCCGTCGAATGGAAAAGGGGCAGACAGACGTAAAGGACGTCGTCGCCGTCGAGGCCCATCGTGAAGAGCCCGAAGCCAGTGCCTGCCGAGACGGCGCGCGCATGAATCACGCGGCCGGCCTTGGGCAGGCCCGTCGTCCCCGACGTATAGATGTACGCGAACGTGTCGGTCCCCGAGACGAGCGCGACGGGCGGCGGCGCGTCGAATTCGCTCGTAAGCTCGGCCTCCTCGAGGAGTCGCTCGTTGGCGAACGGCGACAGGCGCTCCCCATTGCGCGCTGCGAGTAGGGTCACGGCCAGGGGAGGCGCATCGTCAGCATTCATCGCTTCGCGAAAGCCGCTCAAGAGCTCGGCGTCGACGATTGCGATGCGCGGCGCGGCGACGCGGATGGCGTGGCGGAGCGCGGACCCGAGCAGGTTGGTGTTCAGCAGGGCGGGGGCGGCGCCGAGCCATGTGAGCGCGAGGATGTCGACCAGCAGCTCGGCGTGGTTGGGCTCGAGCACGGCTACGGTGTCGCCGCGAAGGACCCCGACGTGGCAGAGCGCCCGGGCACGCGCGACGATGCGCGTGCGCACCTCGGCGTAAGTCCAGTCCGTTCCTTCGAAGCGAATGGCCACCCGATCCGGCGCCAGCGTCGCCCACTCATCCACGACCAAGGCGAGGCTCGTGGTCGACTCCGGGTCGAACGAAAGGACGCGGATGGCACCGACCACGCGGGCGCCCATGTCGTGGCGGAGCGCGGCCGCGCGTCTCCTCACGTCACGCAGCAGAGCCAGAGGCTTCACTTCTTCGGCTCGCTTTCGGCAGCGGAGGTCCTCATGGGCGACTTCTCTTCTCCAGGATGGCAGCAGAGACTACCCTCGCGCCGGTGGGTTGGGACTATGACCTCGTCGTGATCGGCTCGGGGCCTGCCGGGGAGAAGGGCGCCGTGCAGGCGGCCTACTTCGGCAAACGCGTCGCCATCGTCGAAAAGGAGCCGCAGCCCGGCGGCGCCTGCGTGCACACCGGCACGCTGCCCTCCAAGACCATGCGCGAGACCGCGATCTTCCTGTCCGGTCGCGCGCAGCGCGAGGTCTACGGCGTCCATGTGACCGTCGATCCAGCGGTCGCCGTGCCCAAGCTCCTGTCGCGCAAGGATGCAGTGCGAGCCGCCGAGGTCGACCGCATCAACTGGAACATCGGCCGCCACAAGGTCGACTCGATCCTCGGTCGGGCGCAGCTACTCGGCCCCAACGAGATGGTCGTCACCGCGACGCGCGGCGCGGCACGCCGCATCACGTCGGAATTCATCCTGATCGCGAGCGGCTCCATTCCGCACCGCCCGTCGCACGTTCCTTTCGACGACCCCGATGTGGACGACAGCGACACGATCCTCCAGCTCGACCGCATGCCAAAGGACCTCGTGATCCTCGGGGCCGGCGTCATCGGCTGCGAGTACGCGTCGATGTTTGCGGCTCTCGAGGTTCGGGTGACGCTCGTCGAGGGGCGCAAGGAGATCCTCTCTTTCCTCGACGCGGACATGAGCGAGGCGCTCCGCCTGGCGATGACCGAGCTCGGGGTGAACTTTCTCCTCGGAGACTCGGCGACCAGGGTCGTCCGCGAAGGGACTCGCATCGTGACGGAGCTTGCGTCCGGGGGCCTCCTCGAGAGCGAGAAGCTTCTGTTCGCGGCGGGACGCAGCGGCGCGACGGCGGGCCTCGGTCTCGAAGAGGTCGGCGTCAATCAGGGAGCGCGGGGGTCCATCGTGGTCGACGCCGACTTCCGCACCAATGTCCGTTCCATCTTCGCCGCCGGCGACGTCGTCGGCTTCCCGGCCCTCGCCTCCACGTCGATGGAGCAGGGTCGCGTCGCGGTCTGCAACATGTTCGGCTTCACTTACAAGAAGCAGATGTCCGGGCTCTGGCCAATGGGCGTCTACACGATCCCCGAGGTGTCGGCGGTCGGTGTCGCCGAGGAGGATGCTCAGGCCCAAGGGCGCAAGGTGGTGGTCGGCCGGGGGCCCTATGCCCTCAATGCGCGGGGCAAGATCATCGGCGATACCCGCGGCATGGTGAAGCTGGTGTTCGACGCGACGACCCGGGTCCTCATCGGGGCACACGTCATCGGAGACCACGCGACAGAGCTCGTTCACATCGGTCAGGCCATCATTGGCCTGGGCGGCACGGTCGATACGATCGTCGGAATGGTCTTCAACTATCCGACGCTTTCCGAATGTTACAAGGACGCGGCGTACGACGCGCTGGGGCGATTCGAAGGTGCGGGGCGTGAAGCGCGCCGTGCTGGACCGCTCAGCGCGCCCGACGTCGCGGCAGCAGCAGAACCCGCGCGCTAGGCGCCGTCTCCCCGGTCAGGCAAGTGAGAAAAAACTACGTCCTCGACACGAACGTCCTGCTTCACGATCCGCGCTCGATCTTCAAGTTCGAGGACAACGTCGTCATCTTGCCGATCTTCGTCCTGGAGGAGTTCGACCAGTTCAAGCGCGAGGGGTCGGAGCGCGGTCGCAATGCACGCCACATCTCCCGTCTCCTCGACGAAATCCGCGTCGGCGGCTCGCTGACCGAGGGCGTGGGGCTCGAGGGCGGGGGGATGTTGCGCATCTCCATCCCCGAGCGGCGGCCCAATCTCGCCGTATCGCTCGAGAAGAACGCCCAGGACCACGCGATTCTCCAGACCGCGATCGACGTGCGGGATCGCGACCCCGAGCATCCGACGATCTTCGTCACGATGGACACGAACCTCCGTGTCCGCGCCGATGCGCTAGGTATCTCGACCCAGACCTACGAAAATCAGCGTGTCCGCGACGACGAGCTGGAGCAGGTGGTCCTCGAGCTCGACTTGCCCACCGAGCTGGTCGATGCCTTTTATCGCGACGGCGCGGTGACCCCGCCCGAGCTGGGCGCGCTCTACCCCAATGCGCCGGTGTTGCTCCGCGACGCCGCGGCGCCAAGCCACAGCGCGCTCGGCCGCTTCGATGCGACCAAGGGGCAAGTGGTCCAGCTTCGCGTCTCCCGCGATGGAATCATGGGCGTGAGGCCGCGCAACAAGGAGCAGAGCTTCGCGCTCGACCTCCTACTCGACGACTCCGTCCAGCTGGTGACATTGCTGGGCAAGGCGGGCACGGGCAAGACGCTCCTGGCGATCGCCGCCGGCCTCAAGAAGACCACCGAGGAGGGGGCGTACACGCGCCTGCTGGTCAGCCGCCCGATCATGCCGATGGGGCGGGATCTTGGCTTTTTACCAGGTGACGTGGACGACAAGCTCAACCCGTGGATGCAGCCGATCTTCGACAACTTGGAGTTTCTGTTCTCCAATGGCGCGGGCGGCAACGGGCGTGATTCGAAGGGCTTCGTCGACCTTCTGGAGAGCGGTCTGATCCAGGTCGAGCCGTTGACGTACATCCGCGGGCGCTCGCTACCGCGCCAGTACCTCATCGTCGACGAGGCGCAGAACCTCACGCCGCACGAGGTCAAGACCATCATCACCCGCTGCGGGGAAGGGACGAAGATCGTGCTCACCGGCGACCCCCAGCAGATCGACAACCCCTATGTCGATCACGCGTCCAACGGGCTCAGCGTCGTCGCCGATCGCTTCAAGAACGAGCGTATTGCTGGCAGCGTGGTACTCGCCAAGGGCGAGCGCAGCGAGCTCGCCGAGCTCGCTGCCAACCTGCTTTGACATCGCGAGGGACAAGCGGCGCACCCACGGTTCCCCCGTGGGTTCCGTCGCTCGATCTGCTCCTGCGCGACGCGATCCGGCGGGTGCCGCTGATCGCCTTTGCTACGCCGACCAACTTCGAGACCGAGGTCGAGCGCGTCGTGGCTTCGCTCGAGCGAGGCGAGCTCGTGGAGCCCGCCTTCACGTATCGCCCTGTTCCCGACGGCCTGCCCGACGTGGCGGCGGCCCTCGGCGCACTGGTGCGTGGTCTGCCCGACGACCCGCTGGCCCGGGTCTATGCGCGTCGCGCGCTGCAGGTGTGCGGCGATCTGCATTGGGCGCGCGATCTGGAGAGCGGTATCGCCACGGCCGCGGGCGCGCAACGCTTTCCGCGCCGCGATGAATGCGACGACGAGGGTGACGTGCTCGCGCTGCGCTGGGCCCTCGCGGGGGCGAGCGCAGTGAGCGGCGCCCAGGCGGGCGCGGTGGTGACGGGTGGGCCCTATCGGGCGCGCGAGCCTCAGCGCGAGACCGACCTCGAGCACGAAGCGCGCTTCGAGTCCGAGCGCGCAGGCGCGATCGTCAGCGACGACGAGGCGGACCCGCGTTCGCTCGTATCGCGGATGCGTCAGGAAATCGGAGCGCGTCGGCTCGCCGCGCGGGTCGTCGTCGTGCGCGGCATCGCGCCGCTCGCTGCCACCGGGGACGGCCTCGTTCAGGTCGCGGCGGCGCGCAGGGTCAGTCCAGCCGACGTCGAGCGCACCGTCGCCCACGAGATCGAGGGGCACCTCGTCCCCTCCTGCATCGCCCGGGAGAAGCGGATCGGCATCTTCGCTCTCGGGACTGTCAATGGTACCGGCGACCAGGAAGGGCGCGCCCTCGCCATCGAACGCCGCCTCGGTCACCTGGATCTGCTCCGCATGCGGACGCTCGGCTTGCGTCACATGGCGGCTCGCGCCGCGCATCGGGGGTGCGACTTCATTCCAATGGTCGAGGAGCTGCGAAAGCTGGGTGCAATGCCTCGTGAGTCGGTGCGCCTCGCGGCGCGCGCCTTTCGCGGCGGCGGGCTCGGTCGCGAGGCGGTCTACATTCCCGGATTGCTCCGGGTCGACGCTGCGGTCGCGAAGGATCCCTCGATCGACTCCGTGCTCGCCAATGGTCGGGTGGGCGTCGACGACGCGGAGGCGCTGCGTCCCTGGATTTGACCGATACCGTTCAGGGAAAGTCCGGCCAGCGATCCCCGAGGGCCCAGCGGTAGCGCAAAGACACCTGCCCGAAGTCGGCGCTCTGCAGGCCGATCTCGTCCTTGCTTTCGACCGAAAAGGCCGCAGCGGCGATGGCGTCGAGGTGATGAGTGAGCGACACGGTCACCGCTGGACCGACGCGGACCATCACTTCTTCACGCCTGGGTACGCCCACGAGCTCGAGCAGCGCGCCGAGCTGGAGCGTGTCGTACTTGCCGACGGGCACCAGGTAGGCGGTGCGTGCTCGCCAGACAAGCGGCGGATCGATCACGACGCGCCACTGTTGATCGAAGACGTTGAACGGCTCCGGCACGTCACCCAGGTGCTCGACCGCAGCGAGCGTGCTGAGGATCCCGAACGGCAGCGGGATGTCGAAGTTGAGCTCCGCATCGAGGGCGAAGTAGTGAGCGCGCGGGCCAACATCCAACAGGATTTGTTCACGCGTGTAGATGTCGCGCGGGGCGAGAAAGCGACGGTCGGCGGACGCGAAGTAGCGCGCCCCGGCGCGGAGCGAAATGCCGGGGATGACGAAGCGGAAGCTCGCGGAAGTCTGCGTGCCGCTCAGCGAGATCTGCGGCGTGAGCTCGAGACCGACCCAGTGGAAGTGAGGCTTCCCGTAGCCGAGATCGAGCTCGGAGCGATAGTTGACCGCCGCAAAATCGATGGTCCCCGCGATGAACCAGCGCGACTTCCCGGACTCCCAGTAGGGACGCGCGGAGCCGATGCCGTCACGGGCTCCCAGCTGAGGCTCGCCCGTCGACGACACGCCACCAATCTCTTGGGCGTGCGCGTACGAAGGGATCGACGCGGCAAGCGCGAGAGCGCCCGCCACGACGAGAGTCTTGAAGGCACTCATCTCAGAAGGCCCCCGAGACGACGGCGCCGCCCGGCGTCGGTGCGACCGTCCACGACAGCTCGGGTGGCTTGGCAGGGCGCGCTTCGTCGCTCGCCTTGGCCTTGGCGCCGCCCGAATAGTGGAAAATCCATGGAATGGCCAGACCACTTCCGAGGCCGAAGACGGAGCCGGCGATGATGTCGGTCGCCCAGTGCTGATCGGACACCACGCGCATGGTGGCAACCGTTCCAGCGACCCCGAGCGCTCCGACGCAGGCTGCGCCATCGGCCACCGGGTGCCCGTAGGTAGGAACGTTCGCATGATGCATGCATGTCAGACCCGCCAGCGCGAATGCCGTCGAGGTGTGTCCGCTGAAGAAGGACCGGTAGCGGTTGTTGCCGGTGCAATCGGAGGTCTGCTCCTCGAGTGGGGCCTTGCAGAGCGAGTCCTTGAAGGGGCGCTCGCGCGCCGCGACGCCCGCGACGATGCCGTTGACCGCCGCGGTGAAGGTCACGACCTGCAGATCGATCATGGTCATCTGCCAGGCGACACTTCCCTCGTCGTAACCCCACCAGGTGACGACCGCGGAGTCGACGATGCGCTGGTTGATGAGCAGGGTGAGCCCGACGTCGCTGATGTCGCGCGCGCGGATGTAGCCGTCGTAGGTGGTCGCGCGCAGGGCATCACGCACCGATTCGTCGAAGCCGTTGTTCAGCGTCAGGCGGCCTCCGCCCGGCGGGATCGCCTGCGCGCCCAGGGCGGCCACGGCTTGTGCGCCGATCGCCACGTATTGCCACGTCTGGAAGCGCGGCCAGTCCTCGTCCCAGACGATCGCACTGCCCGCATCCTTCTCGGTCACGGGCTGGCGCGGCCCGATGGGCACCGCCTCGTCAACGGTGGCCTGCGCCTGGGCCGAATCGGTGACCGAAGACATGCCGGCGGCGATGAGGATCGATGCGCCAATGGCGACGCCCCGGCGACCACCACCCTTCACCGAGCGGGCTCCACCGTGGATTCGTCCTTCTTCGCGCCCTCGGCCGTGAGCTTGGTGTTCTCCGTCACGATCAGCTTCGCCACGACGAGCCACACCGCCACCAGCACGATGTTGGCCACCGCCATGGCGCGTACGCCGAGGTGAAGCTGCTGGATCAACACGAAGACGACCAGGCCAGACCCGACGTCGCCGACCCGGACGAAGAAGGTGTCGACCGCCTGCTTCGCCTGGTATTTCTCCTCACGTGTGGTGGGCAGCCACAGCATGTTCCGCAGCGTGTTGTTGAGCGAGTAGTCGACCGAGTTCTCCGCGATCTTACCGATGCGGGCGATCGCGAGGATGGGGAGCAGCGCGATACCCACCGCGTCGGCGCAGGCGATCACCGGGAGGATGAAGAAGGCCACGCGGAAGCCGAAGAACTTCACGATCCGCGAGACCACGAAGGTCTGCAGGCCAAGGCCGACCAGGTTCACGATCAGGTAGAACTGCCCATAAAACGCAGTAAGGTACTTGCCGGCATCGGGGGAGCTTGCGCTTGCGCCCTTGGCCAGCTTGCCCAGGATGTATTCACCATTCGTGTTGGCCAGCGTAAACACCGCGCTGAAGATCGCGATCAGCAGGAGGTAGCGGTGGCGAAGGACCATCCCGAAGGGCCCGCCCTTGCCAGCGTCCTTGCCAGCGTCCTTGCCAGCGTCCTTGCCAGCGTCCTTGCCAGCGTCCTTGCCAGCGTCCTTGCCAGCGTCCTTGCCAGGGGTGTCGGTCTTCTTCGACTCCTTCTCCGTCTCGCCGTCGCCGCTGGCGGTCTTGGGCCCTGACTTCGTCTCGCGAACATGCACCACCTGGATGAGAAATGCGCTGATACCCAGCAGCGCCGCCGCGATCAGGAAGAGCGGCTTGGTGCCGAGCTTCTCGGCCAGCGCAGGCAGGACGCTGCCCGCGACCGATCCGAGACTTGCGCCCATGCCGACGAGAGCAAAGAGTCTCTTGCCTTGCTTGTCGTCGTAGAGATCGTTCGCGAAGGCCCAGAACTGGGCAACGATCATCATGTTGAAGACGCCGATCCAGAGGAAGAAGCCGAGTGCGAAGAGGAGCCCGCCGCGGCCGTTCTGGGTGAAGGGCATCAGACTGAGGAAGTAGAAGATGACGAGGTTTGCGATGAAGAAGACGCTGACCCCGATGAGGAGGCGATTGCGCTGCAGCCGCGAAGCGATCCAGCCGTAGGCCGGCACCGCGAAGAGAAGAGCAATGGCGATCGCCCCGCCCATGTACGACTTGTATTCGGCCCCACCCTCGACGTTGATGATGAGGCTGTCGCGGATCGGCTTCAGAATGTAGTAGGCCGCCATCAGTAGGAACAGGTTCAGGGTCAGAAGGAGCGCGGTCGGGCCTTCGCCCGGACGCACCTCGGTGACGATGCCGAGACCACGCTCGACGAGAGACTTCGATTCGTCTGCGGACGGCTTGGTCATTTGAAGGGCGGGAGGATACGGCCGTGCTATCGATGCGCGATAGAGTCTGCGGACGTTGGTTGCGTCTTCGCATCGTCTTTTTTTGATTCTCGAGGGAACGAGCCTGTTCGCGGTTCTGGAACCGGCGCCGTCACGGCGGCAGACGGTTGCGCTCGCGCGCGATGGGCCGTGCGCGCGAGACGGATCGCCCCATGTCGTCGACTGACGCCGGGTCGCTCAGGTCATCGCGCGGACGTCGGCGACGCCGTCTGGCGCAATCCGCCGCGCAACGATCGCTGCCCTTTTGAATCCTCGCTATCGATGAGATCCCGCGCAAGAAAGCGCGACATCTTGACGCCCATCGCTCCGTGGGTCTCGGCGATGGCGAGCATTGTGGCAACCTTGACGCGGTGGATGACGAGCGGCGTCTCCGCCACCGCCGAGTACGACCTCGGCAGGTCCCCCCAGCTATCGAGGACGCCAAGGACACGACGCGTCCCGGCCCAGGCTACCTGACTGTCCGGGGCCTCGCAGCGGACGCGCCCGTACTCGATGCCGATCCAGAACGGCGACGGCTCGCCGATGGACCATATCTTCTCACCGGCCGGGACGCGCTGCTCGGTCATGCCGCGCGCTATCTCCGCCGTCGCGTCCATGTTGGCGAAGTGCCCCAGCGGGGTCCTCCTCAGCATGATGAGACGCTCGACCAACGTCATCGGCTCTTGGCGCATCGACCCCAGCGCGACCATTTCTGGCCCACCTTCATCGGCGGGCAAGGCCCCCCTGCGATCGACCAGCTGGCGCGAAAGCGAGCGGATCGTCAGCCGGGTGATGGCGAAGCTCTCGTTCATCACGCGAAGGGCGGTCGCCGCCGGTACTTCCAGCACGCGGCAGTCGACGACGGCGATCGCGTCCACGCCGCCTCTCTGGCCGGCCAGCAGGTTCAGGAAGCCGATGCCACCGAACGCGTCGAGATCGAGTTTGATCTGCCCGTGGCTCACCTGGATACCGCCGTCGATCGAGAGGTAGACGAGCTCGACCGGACGGTCCGCGCGGAGCAGCACGTCGCCGCGACGAAGACGGCGCACCCGCGAGCTTTCGGCGAGGAGCGCGAGCGTGTCCATGTCGAGCATCGCGAAGCCTGGCATCGCGCGGAGCTCGAGGATCCGGGTGCGCAGATCGCGAAGGGCCGGCTTGTCATCGAGCATCAGCGATCTCCAGCGGGGGTGCCGAGCCACGCAATGAAGGCGTGCCGTCGAGGATGGCCAGAGCGCGCAGCACGTCGGGCGTCCCGCGCCCCGAACCCTCGAGGTCGCGTAGCGCTTGCCCGAACGTGCCGAGGTGCAGCTCGGCGACGTGATAGGCCGCCAGATCGCGCACGATTTCGCTGGTACTGGCGAGCAGCTCTCCCAGCACCTCATCGTACGTCTCGCTGGCAGGCGCGTGGTACTCGAAGCCAGCGGCACCCCGCGCCTCGTCGTCGATGTCGTCGACCAGCGCCACCAGTGCTTCGCGAAGGGGAGACGACAGGAAGTTTTCGATGAGCTCGATCGCCGAAGCTCGCGCCTTCTTCTCTCCGCTGCCGAGGCTACGGTGCATCTCCAGGAATGGATGCTTGGGATGGCGCAGCCCCAGCAGAAGGAAGACGCGCTCGACGGCGTTGTCGCGCTTGTCCTCGAGCATCTGCGCGAGCAGCTGGTGCCCCTCGGTCGCGCGCGCCGGCGTCTCCACCGCGCCCTGCTTGATGACCTGACTCCGATGCAGGTAGCGGTAGCCCCGCGACATGGTCCGCGTGACCTCGTCGTCGACCATGATCTTCTGCGCCTTGGTCAATCGCGGCTCCTCCCGTCGGCGTTGGGCCCAGCCCAGCGCGAGGATCGATCGATAGCGAATCATCCCGTCGGGCTCCGACGCGAGGCTGGTGAGGAGCGTCGGCGTCGCCGCTTCCGGGTCGGTCTGCGCCAGGACCTGCGGCAGGCTCCACCGGACCGGCTTGTCGAGGCTCGTGTCGCGCATTCCGGCCACCACCGCCTGCCAGCCGATGCTCCCTGCGAGCACCAGTGCCTCGCGCGCCAGCTCCCGAGTCGATTCGTCGCCCAGTCGCCGAACCAGCGCGGCCGCCGCTTCCGGCGTGCCGAGGTTGCCGAGTGCCCGGACCGCGGCCCTCCGCGCTTCTGGCTCCGGCGCCTCCGCAAGCGAGATCAGGAGCGAGGACAGCCCGATCGCCTTGCGCCAGCCGATCACCTCGGCGATGACGACCTTGCTGGCGACATCGCCGGCTTCGAGCGTGGCTTGCAGCAGATCGAGAGCCACCTGCGCCTCGATTGCGCCCGAGGCCGCCATCGTCGCGATGAGCGCGGCACGCACCTCGGGCGACTCCTCGACTTCCAGGTGCTCGGAGAGGTGCCGGTCGGGGTCGATGACCGCGCGCGCGGCGACCGCCTCGGCGCGGATTCGAGGGATCGAATGTTCGAGCAGATGCTCGATGGCGTGGAGCGCAACGCGACGTTTCGCGGCCGCGAAGAGGCGTAGTGACGTGATCACCACCTCCGCGGACGGGTGATAGAGGATGAGGGTCGGCACGACGTTCGCTTTCCCCTCGCGTTCGAGCACAGCCAGCGCCGCGACCACCTTGGCGTCCGACTCGTCATCGAGGGCCTCGAGCAGCGCTTCGAGGCCGGCTACGTCGAGATCCGGGTGCTCGTCGAGCCTGCGTCGACCTCCCATGACGGTCGCGCGAAAGAGCTCGAGATAGGGCTCGCGCAGCGCGAGTGCCACGCCGACCCAGACCAGTGCGAGGACGACCACCAGCGCAGCCGAGATCTGTCGCGCGTAGACCGCTTGCGCGATCGCCAGGCCGAGCACGGCGGCGACGACCTGTCCTCCGCGCGTCGCGACGACCTCCAGGAACGCCTTCGCCTTTCGACGTTCGGCCTCGGAGAGCGGGACGTACAGCAGCTCCGTTCCCGTCTTGTGCAGGCTGTAGCGCAGCGAGCCGTCGGCTCCCTTGAGTGCGAACGCCGCCATGACGCCGCCCCCGACGAGGAGGCCCATGCCGCCGAGCGACAGCAGCGACGGAAGGGTCGCGAGCGCCCAGGGCAGAGGGACGCGGCGCAGGATCGGGCCGCTCGCGAACTGCACGGCGAGCGACACGACGTTGAGGCCGAGGGTGAGCGCGGCGAAGGTGCGGGCGAGTTGCTCTTTGGGGATTTCCTGCGCGATGGTGGTGCGGAACGCGAGGTCGGAGAGGGCCAACACGGTCGCCGAGGCCCCGGTCACCAGCGCCACCCGGAAGACGTAGGGGTGCCGCCCGACGAAGCTCGCCGACTCGGCAAGGCCGGAGACCCAGCCTTCACGCGAAGGCGCGGTCGGCGCGGCGTCGTCCGCGCTCTTGGACAAGAAGAGCGGCACGAAGGCGGCGACGCCGAAGCCCACGCCTCCGAGCAGGACGAACATCGAGGTCGGGATGCGGTCGGCGAAGATCGCGACGAGCGAGCTTCCCCCGATGGCGCCGAGGACGGCCCCGGTGCTCACGATGCCGAACAGCCGCTTGGCCTGGGTGACGCTGAAGAGGTCGCCCATCATCGTCCAGAAGCGGAGCAGCACCAGCGTCGTGACGACGCCCGCCCAGACGTAGAGGATGTAGAGCCCGGCATCGCCCAGGCGCGGTAGGAATGCCCAGAGCGCCACCGTCCAGCCGCTGGAGGCGATCGCCATCATCGTGAGAGTTCGCCGCGCTCGCCAGCGGGTGAAGGTGTTCTGGAGCCCGTTCACCACCAGCGAGACGACCGCGATCGCGGCCATCATGAAGGGGAGATGCTGGGGAGGGATCTTCGAGAGAAACAGCGCGTCGCGCGCGGTCTCGAGCGCTGCGTGGGCGCCCACGAAGAGCACCAGGAACGCGAAAGCCGCGCCGACGTCGCGTCGCTCCTCGGGACGTACCGGGAGCGTCGGGCGCCACATCCATTTGTCGTCTAGCACGCGGGTTCTCGGGCGAGGGTCCCCGCGACCATGCTGACCACCGGGCGGGCGGGCGGCTCGCTCGGCCCGCCTGCTAACGCCTACCTGCTACGCTCCGCTGCGTGTCGCTCAAGATCGACCAAGACCACGGCCGCTTCCGACAGATCGTCCGCGGCAAGATCCGCCAGAACCTACGGAGATACATCTCGCAAGGCGAGCTCCTCGGTCGCAAAGGAAAGGATGTCGTCTCGATTCCGATTCCGCAGATCGACATCCCGCGCTTCCGCTTCGGCGACAAACAGCAAGGCGGGGTAGGCCAGGGCGACGGCGAGCCCGGCGACGCCATGGGCGGCGAGCCCAAGGAGGGCGACGGCAAGGGCAAGGCCGGCAAAGACGGGGGAGACCACTCGCTCGACGTCGACGTCACCCTCGACGAGCTCGCCGACATCCTCGGCGAGGAGCTGGAGCTTCCGGACATCCTCCACAAGGGCAAGAGCAAGATAAGCGACGCCCACGACAAGTACTCGGGCATCCGCCGGGTCGGTCCCGAGTCGCTGCGCCACTTCAAGCGGACGTACCGCGAGGCCCTCAAGCGGATGATCTCGAGCGGCAGCTTCAACGCCGACAAGCCGGTCATCGTCCCGGTGCCCGACGACAAGCGCTACCGCTCCTGGAAGACGATAAACGAGCCGATCGCCAATGCCGTCATCATCTACATGATGGACGTGTCCGGCTCGATGGGCGACGAGCAGAAGGAGATCGTCCGCATCGAATCTTTCTGGCTCGATGCCTGGCTGACCCGCCAGTACAAGGGCCTGGAGTCGCGTTTCATCATCCACGACGCCGTCGCCCGCGAGGTCGATCGCGATACGTTCTTCCGCACCCGCGAGTCGGGCGGCACGATGATCTCGAGCGCCTACAAGCTGTGCGCCCAAATGATCACCGACCATTACCCGGCCAGCGAGTGGAATATCTACCCGTTCCACTTCTCCGACGGAGACAACTGGTCGATGGACGACACGCTCCAATGCGTGGAAATCCTGAAGAAACAGCTGCTGCCCGCGGTGAACATGTTCGCCTATGGCCAGGTGGAGAGCCCCTATGGCTCGGGTCAGTTCATCAAGGATCTGAAAGAGCACTTCGCGGGCGACGAGCGCGTGGTGACCAGTGAGATCCGCGACAAGGACGCCGTCGTCGGGTCCATCAAAGACTTTCTCGGGAAGGGTAAGTGAGCACGTGAGCCAGTTCGCCCTCCAGACTGCGCTGCCGAGCTACCTCCGCGAGTGGCAGATCAAGATCCAGGAAGATGCCAAGAGCTACGGGCTCGACTTCTTCCCGATCGTCTTCGAGATGCTCAAGTACGACCAGATGAACGAGATCGCCGCCTACGGCGGTTTCCCCAGCCGTTACCCCCATTGGCGCTGGGGGATGGACTACGAGCAGCTCTCCAAGAGCTACGAGTATGGCCTCTCGAAGATCTACGAGATGGTCATCAATAACAACCCGTCGTACGCCTATCTGCTCGAGGGCAACTCGCTCACCGATCAGAAGCTCGTGATGGCGCACGTGTGTGGCCACGTCGACTTTTTCAAGAACAACTTCTGCTTCCGCACGACCGATCTCGATGCGCGCGGGCCCATCCTCGATCCGTCGCGCCGGCCGAAGGTCTACGACCCCGACCGCCGCTGGATCGACAAGATGGCGAACCACGGCTCGCGGATCTCGCGCCACATCGAGCGTCACGGCATCAACAAGGTCGAGGCCTTCATCGACCAATGCCTGTCCCTCGAGAACCTGATCGACCCCTGGTCACCGTTCACGGGTCGGGCTCCCAAACCCGACGACGAGGACGTTGCCCCCAAGGAGGTCCCGAGGCTCGCCGCCAAGGACTACATGCAGTCCTTCATCAATCCGCCCGAGTACATCGAGCGCGAGAAGAAGAAGATGGAGGAAAAGAGCAAGGAGGACCGACGATTCCCCGAGCGGCCCGAGCGCGACGTACTGCGCTTCCTCCTCGAGAATGCTCCGCTCGAGCGATGGGAGCACGATGTGCTCGACGTCCTCCGCGACGAAGCCCTCTACTTCATTCCTCAGCGCCAGACCAAGATCATGAACGAGGGCTGGGCCTCGTATTGGCACTCCCGTCTCATGACCGAGAAGGTCCTCGATGCGTCGGAGATCGTCGACTACGCCGACGCCAACGCGGGCGTCATGTCGACCGCCGGCGGGCGGTTCAACCCGTACAAGGTCGGGGTCGAGCTGTACCGCCATGTCGAACAGCGGTGGAACAAGGGCCAGTTCGGGCGCGAATGGGAGGAATGCACGGACCTCGATACCAAGCAGTCGTGGGACATGCGGCTCGGCGAAGGCCAGAAGAAGATCTTCGAGGTTCGCGCGCTCTACAACGACGTGACCTTCATCGACGAGTTCCTGACCCCCGAGTTCTGCATCGAGCACAAGCTCTATACGTTCGGCTTCTCCGGTCGCAATGACCGCTTCGAAGTGGAGAGTCGCAAGTTCAAGGACGTCAAAGACAAGCTCCTCTTCCAGCTCACCAACTCCGGGGAGCCGGTGATCATGGTCCACGACGCCAATCACGCGAACCGTGGCGAGCTGCTCCTCGTGCACGAGCACCTCGGCATGGACCTTCGCCAGGACTACGCCAAGGAGACGCTCTCGGCGCTCGTCCGCGTATGGAAGCGCCCCGTGTGCATCGCCACCAAGTCCGAGGGCAAGAGCGTGCTCCTCCGCTACGACGGCAGCGAACACTCCTCGAGCCCTTATCGCGTCTGACGCACGCACCAGCCCGAGCATCACCATGCGCACGCCCATCTCCGTCACCATCTGGGGGCTCGTGGCGTTTGTCGGGGCCGTCGCGAGCCTCGGCGCATGCTCACCGCCGCCGCTACCAGCCTCGGACCTTCCGACGGCGTGGCGGCCGCAGGAGGCGGTGGCGCCGCCTCCTGGGCCCGCGCCGGCGCCCGCTCCTCCAGCCCCTGCGGCCAGCGCGCTGCTCCCTCCGATCGACGCGCCGGCCGCGCCGCTGCCGCCTCCGGCTCGTCGCGGTCCGTCGCCGCTCGCGCGCGGCGACGGCAGCAGGGCCGACGCCGACCTCCAGGCTGGCGACGCCTCGCTCGCCAAGGGCGACGGAGCGGCGGCGCAAGTGAGCTATGCGCGGGCCCGAGGCTTGGCG
>Ga0105046_10007957_pt1 | contig 16656 bp, 12 predicted proteins | sample MAT03_FD_78385 | JGI IMG/M metagenome (GOLD analysis project Ga0105046, IMG submission 78385) | Freshwater microbial communities from Lake Fryxell liftoff mats and glacier meltwater in Antarctica - MAT-03 (megahit assembly) | ecosystem: Environmental > Aquatic > Freshwater > Ice > Liftoff...
AGACCGGGATCAAAAGTCGACGGATTCAGCCGCTTGCGGCATAGCGTTGCAGAGCGGTCACCTGTCGAGGAAAGCGAGATCGCAATCCCGATGCGCCGTAACAGGTGGTCGCGCTGGGAGCCGTGTCGTGCGGTCTAAGGCCGACGTAGAGAGACCGCCCGCGCCCCGCCGGAACTAATGCCTTGTTCCAACTTCCAAATCGGCTGTTGAATGTGGTGGCACCATACTGACCATGTTGCTTGTATGTGGGTCAAGATACGGGCGGCCACCCGGTAAAGGGCGACCAGGGAGGTGATGTTAAGGACCAGCCAGACCAGGCCGAACACCCAGTCCGGTGGGGCGACCGCTGGCTGCCGGAAGCTGTTGTAGAAGTTGAAATCGCCACCGAGCCCGGCGGGCAACGCGCTGGTCAAGTTGGCTGCCACGAAGATGGCGACCGCGTGCCGCCGCCGGAATGAACCGCGCCCCGGCATCCGAAAGCCCCCGCCGTCGAACGCTGTCTTATGCGTTCACCAGTTCCGGCGGAAGGATGTTGACTCGCTTGCCGCTCTGGTCGAAGTAGACGGTCCCTTCGCAGAGAGCGAAGAGCGAGTCATTCTTGGCGCGTCGGACATTGCGACCGGCGCTGTAGCGAGTGCCGACCTGCGTGACGATGATGCTTCCCGTCGTCACGGACTGACCGCCATACGCCTTGAGGCCTCGACGCTTCGGTTGCGAATCTCGCCCGTTGCGAACCGAGCCTTGACCTTTCTTATGTGCCATGTCTGGCTCCCCCGTCAAAGTCAGAAATACAGAGAAGGGCATTGTAGGAAAGCATCGCCTGGAGGCAACGGGGCTCAGGAAGTTTCAGCCGTTGCAGCGAGTCGCAGGATGACAGCAGTTGAGTAAGGAGCGTAACACTTCCCGCTCAGGGCTGGAGAATCAACAATCGTCGGGATTGCCGTTTCAGCCTCCGGCCAGTGCACCAGAACCGTAGACGTTTATCGGTCGGAGATCGGGCGTGATTCCAGTTATCGTTCGATTCGGAAGTCGAGTGCGGCCATGAGGTTAAACTTGAGAAGGGAGTGATTCCAGCTTTCGACATGATTCCACCAAGGGGTGGGAGCGTCGGCGCTGGAATCAACTCAATCGACGGATCGCAGGCGCTGCCGCATGTGGGCGGGGGCCAGTGGAAGGAAGAGCTGCCCGCCCAGCCAGCCGCCGAGGATGCCGAAGAGGGTGAGAGTGCATCCCATTGCCATTGCGGCGGCGGTGATCGGTTGGGGCGGGACCGAGAGCAGCTCCAGGGTGTACGAGATTGGCGAAGGGAGATTGCCCGGGCGAGACGCCATCACGCCCACGACCAGAGCGGAGGTGAACATCGAGGCGTACATGCCGTGGCGAGCTCCAGCCCCGGTGCCCGCAGCGGCGGTCATGCCTCCGACGAGGACGGCCAGCGTCGCCAGCTGGAAGCTTACGAACCGGCCCTGGCCCACCGAGTCCACTTTGAACATCCCGGCCGTGCCTCGCTGAATGGCGGTGCGGAAGTCATCTGCGAGGAGCACGCCGACGGACATGAGCGCGATGCCGAGGGTCACCTTCAGCCAGGAGGTGGGCCGTTCGGTGTGGCTGGGCATGTCCGTCATCAGCAAGCGTACGGAACTCAGCGTCTTGGCGGCTCGTACGGGTGTGTCGATTTCGGGAATGGCAGGCCAGATGCGCGATCCCACGCCCGCAGCGATGCCGCCGAGGACGCCGAGAAGCAGTGGCTGGATGTAGAGGGCGAGGAGTTGTGGGGGCGTGCCGTCGAAGACTTCCGCCGCCAGGAACAGCCCGCCGCAGAGGCTGCCGATCAGCGCACCGGTGGCGAAACCGCGGGTTCGGGCCGCACCGCCCAGGAGGCCGCCGACAAGCACCGCGACCGTCTGGAGGCCGAAGATCGTGCTGAGGCCCGGAATGGAGTCCCACCACGTCTCCGGGTTGACGTTTCGAGCGAGCAACACGCCGCTGGCCAGGCGACGGAAGCCGAGATAAAGGCCGAGCCCGACGAGCGCCCCGACGACGAAGCGATGAAGCAACGCGGATCGACCGATGTTTGAATCAAGCGTCGGCTGCGTGAAGTCGCTCTGAGGCGCTTCATCAGGCGAAATGAGTTCACCACCGCAGCGTGGACAACGCGCGGAGCCGACGAACGTTGCCTGGCAGGCCGTGCAAAACACGTGCTTCTCCCGACCTCAGTGAACCCAGCCTCCCAAACCTAGTGCGTATTTGGCCGGGGTCAAAACTTCGTGCCGATTCTTTCAAGTCTGAGGATCGCACCGGCAGCTTCACCCAGGCCACCCAGATTGCCGAATCCGCAAATTCCTGCTAATCGGCCTTGCCCGTCGAGTCGGCAAGGTGCGACTCCCGCGAACTCCCGCAGCCTGCGAAGTTTCTCCTGGTGCAGGACGATATTAACCCGGCAACGTCGAACGGACAGGATGTCACGCTGTTGGGGCGCAGGAGGCGGGCATGAGCGGAGCGGGAAACGAACTCCTGGTGACCTCGGCTTACACCGAGAAGCAGCTCCAGGCACGGTTCGGAAAGCCAGCGTACTCGTATCGAGTCGTGAAGCTGGCTTTCAACTCGCTGCTTCGTCGCTGGGCCCCGTCCACGGATATTGACGACCCCGCGGGCCAGCTTTCGGCGGCTGTGAAACGAGCTCAATCCCAGGGGCGCGAGGCGATTCACCTCAGCTTCCTGCCGTTACAGGACCATCTCGACTGCCCCGAGGCGGTGAATGTGGCAGTGCCGGCGTGGGAATTCCCCGACCTGCCGGCGGAGGCTCTTGGCGGCAACCCGCGTGAGAACTGGGTTCGGCAGTGCGAGAAGCTTGATCTCGTCATCACCCACACGCAGTTCTCCCGCAATGCGTTCCTGAAGGCGGGCGTGCAGACGCCGGTGCATGTGGTGCCCGTTCCCGTGAACCCGGCTTTCTTCGAGATCCCCCGCTGGCGGCCGGGGCAGAAGGTGACGTTGGCTGTGCCCTGTCACATCTTCTGCCCCGGCTTCACGCAGTCGGCTCGCGCTATTGAGCCCGCTCCGCCGGTGGTGAAGTCCCTTGCCAAGCGAGCCTTTGCCAGTGTCAAGCGGTGGTTCCCCGAACGCCTCACCCACTCCATGCAGCGGTTGAAGCACGCGATCCATGTCGGGCGGACGGCGTACAAGCAGTTCCCCACACGGATCACCTTCAACGAAGAGCCGCGGCTCGATCTTGAAGGGATCGTTTACACCAGCGTCTTCAACCCGGCGGACAACCGCAAGAACTGGGAAGACATGCTGAGCGCGTACCTTTACGCCCTCGCCGATCGCCCGGACGCCACGCTGGTCTTCAAGATCACCACGAACAAGCAGGACGCGGCCTTCTGGCTGCGGCAGGTGGCCGACCGCTACCTCCACTTCCGGATTCCCCACGTCTGCAAGGTGGCCTTCGTCACGGCGTATCTCAGCGAGACTCAGATGGCGGACCTGGTGCGGGGCAGCACGTTTTACATGAACTCCTCGCGGGCGGAGGGTTCGTGCCTGCCGTTGCAGGATTTCCTTTCCGCGGGGCGCCCGGCGATCGCGCCGCCGAACACCGGTATGGCGGACTCCCTCGATACCGACAGTTCCTTCCTTGTCGAATCAAGCGTCGAGCCGAGCTGCTGGCCGCACGATCCTGAGCAACGACTTCTCACCACCTGGCACCGCATCAACTGGGAATCGCTTCGCGAGCAGATTCGCCTGAGCTATCGACTCGCGAAGGATGAGCCCACGCGGATCACGCGAATGGGTGCGCTCGCCCGCGCGAAGATGCAAGCACTCGTCGGCCCCGAGGCTGTCTGGCCGCTGCTGAAGCTTGCACTGGACGAGGCGGTGGTGCGTTCACGGAGCCGAACGCCCGTGCGGATCGCGGCCTAGACTCAGAATTCAAAACAGGGATCGCGGATCTCGAAGTGGGGAACGAAAGCCAATCCTCGTTTCCGGGCTTCGAGTCAGGAGATCACACAATGAAGATGGTCAAGCTGCTTCGCACGCCCAAGAGCGCTCTGCGCTGGGCGATCCAACGCCTCGTGCCGGAAGCCCCCGAGGCCTCGAGCCACCACTTTCCCTCGCTGGGCTGGGTGATGGCCCGGCTGCTGCTGAGCAGTTCCAAGAATCATGCGTTCCTCGACCGTGCCTCGATCCCGCTGATGTTTCGGCTCACCCCGAAGAGTAGTCACAAGGGCCTCGGCCTAAGGCTGCTGTCGCTGAGCCCGCACTACTGGATTTACCAGTTCAACGACAGCCATTACCCGAAGTGGTACACGCGGCGGCAGGTGCTCGACGGCGAGTTCACCCGCAACGCGGACTCGCGCCGCGTGCTGGCGGAGCGTGTGCTTCAGCCGTTCCTGAAGCCGGGGACAACTGCCCTGGATTTCGGCAGCGGGCCGGGCTTTCTCGCGAATGCGGTCTCGCGTTTCGTGGGCAAGGTCATCGCCGCGGACATCTCGCGAGGCGTGGCGGCTTGTGCGAAGGCGATCAATGGCGCTCCGAACATCGACTTCGTGGTGAACCGCACGTCCGGCCTGCCGATCGTGGAGGATCACACCGTCGACCTCGTGTACACCTTCGCGGTGTTCCAGCATCTGCTGAAGGAGCAGACGGCCTCGTTCCTGCACGAGTTTCATCGCGTGCTGAAGCCCGGCGGCCAGGGCGTCTGCCACATGATTTTGAAGGAGACGGGGGCCGAGGAGACCACACCGGAGGTCGAGGCTCCCCAGTTCAAAAGCCGCATCCGCCGCTGGCTTTACAGCCGACTGATGCTTCGCATGACCTACTACACCAAGGCGGAGATGACCGAACTTCTCACGAAGATCGGTTACCGAGACATCCGCATCGTGCATGTGAAGGACGTGGCAAAGATCGACGACGACATCGGCCACGAGCACCTGCTGCTCTTCAAGAAGTAAAAGTGTGCCTCGAACGGTTCCCCCCATCCCATACCGCCAAGCGGTTGCCGGGGAAGGAACGGCCCGACACGAGCTTTGCGAGCCGCCATGCGCATCATCCTCAACCAGCAGGCCGCCATCGGGCAGCGAACAGGCGTGGGTTGCTACGCCTACGAACTGCTACGGCACCTGCAGAAACTGCCCGGTCATCGTGTGGACGGCTTCCCCTGTGGCTGGGAACGCCACATCGTGAAGGCCTGGACGCGCGCACGGCCTCACTTTGAACCCAAGATCCCGGAAGACGACACGCCTCGCGGAACGGACAGTCTCTCCAACCGCTTTCGGCGACGAGCGATCTCGGGCATCCGCAAAGCGGGTCGATCCTTCATGGAGGCCCGGCTGCGTAGCTTGTGTCGAACGATGGACTACGACGTCTATCACGAGACGAATTTCGTCCCGTACCTGATGGACCGTCCGACGGTCACCACGATCCACGATCTCTCCGCGCTGCTCCACCCGGACTGGCACCCGGCCGATCGTGTTCGGCACTTCGAGAAGCTCTTCTACGCCAGCCTGCCGCAGTCGAAGCACTTCTTCGCTGTCTCGAAGTTCACGCGGGACGAGATGATCCGCCATCTGGGACTGAGGCCCGATCAGATATCGGTGACATACAACGGCATCCGCCCGGAGCTGCGCCTGCTGCCCCTGGCGGAGGTGGCACCGGTGCTGAAGTCGCATAACCTGCCGCCGCACTATCTGCTTTACCTTGGCACTCTGGAGCCGAGGAAGAATCTGCTTCGCTTGCTGCAAAGCTACTGCTCGCTGCCCGATGCGATCCGCGAACGCTACCCGCTGGTGCTCGTCGGCCGCTGGGGCTGGAAGGCGGGGCCGATTGCCCAGTTCCTCCAGGATGTGGCCCGGCACAAGGGCGTCATCCATGCGGGGTACATCCCCGACGCCCACTTGCCGGCGATTTACAACGGAGCCCGGGCTCTGGTCTATCCGTCCATGTACGAAGGCTTCGGCCTGCCCCCCGTGGAGATGATGGCCTGCGGCGGCGCCGTCATCACGTCGACGGCCGGGGCGCTTGAAGAAATGTTCGGCGGCCAGGCCCATCTCGTGGACGCCGAGGACACGGATGGCTGGCGCGAAGCCTTGCTACGTGTAACGACCGACGATGACTGGTGGACGACCCTTCGCCACGGATCGCTGGAGCGTGCCAGCCGATACACCTGGGCCCGCTGTGCCGCCGATACCATGCGAGTCTACGAATCGCTAATGCCCGCACAGCCACGCGAGATCCGTCGGGCAGCGTAGGGGGCGGCGAGAGGACAGAAGACAGAGGACAGAAGACAGAGGCACCGCTGGAATTCTCGGTATTGATCCCACATTCCGATCTCCGGTTGACGTGCGGTTCCGCGTCGGGCTACTTTCCCGACGCACATGCCGATGGGGAACCACACTGCCGATCGCCTCGATGACTCGCGACTCGCCTCGCCGAGCCCGGCCGCGTTCGCACGGATGGCGAGAAGCCCCTCACGATACGCACCTTCTCGACGCGGGGCCGATCGACCTCCATTCGTGCCGACGGGACTGCCCTTGCTCGAAGCCTGCTCGGCTCGCGATCTCGTGATTCGCGACGGGGTCGTGGAGTCGGTGTCCCTCTCCGGGCGAGCCTTCCTCAGCCATGGCGATCGGCTCTTCCGCGAAATGCCGATCCGAGGCGTCCGACTCGTCGCGATCCAGCCGTTTGTGCGAGAACTCGCGAGTTGCCCTCATCTCGCACATGTCCATGCCCTCGATCTCACCGGAAATCAGCTCAGTGCTGCGGGCCTTCGCGAACTGCTGGCGTCTCCCCATGCACGATTCGACTCGATCGATCTCGCACAAAACGGACTGGGCGACGAAGGCCTTCGCGCATTGGCTTCGTGGCCGGGCTTCGCCTCGCTTCGCTCACTGGGCTTGAGCGGGAATGGCCTTACGGAAGCCACCCTCGGCCTGCTGGCGGACGCTGCGAATCTTGACTCTCTCACTCTGTCACGGAACCCGCTTCCGCGATCCTCGCTCGACGGCCTGCCGGGCTCGCTCCGGTCGCTGGCACTTTCGGGCTGCGAGGTCGCCTCGCTCGATCTGCGGCGTCTCACTTTGCTCGAACACCTGAATCTCTCGCACAACGTCGGTGCCGCCAGGGAGGGCACTCGGTTTCCCGACTCCCTGCTCCATCTTGACCTGAGCTTTTGCGAGATCGATTCCTGCCGTGAGGGGTGGCCGAGGCTTCGTTCACTGAAGCTGCGAGGCAACCGCTTACAGTACTTGGAATCCAGGCTGCCGCCGTCACTCGAAGCGATCGATCTGGCGCTCAATCCCCTGGGTGATGTCGGCGTACGCTGTCTCGCCGAGCGGGCTCGTCCTGCGAATTTGAAATCCCTCGACCTCACGAACGTCGGGCTGACTCGTGCCGGTCTCGAATTCCTCGACACTTCAGGTTGGCTAGCGGGGCTGGAGCATCTCTCGCTGGACTGGAATCCCTGTGTGGCTCGCGTCGGTTCGTAGAATTGCCTCGCCGCGAATCCACGATGGGAACCCGCCATGGCTGTCAATCTTCCGCCGCACTACCACGATGCCGAGGCCCGCTACAAGAAAGGGCGAACGCCCGAGGAGAAGCTGACGGCCCTCAAGGAAATGTGGGTGATCCTGCCCAAGCACAAGGCCAGCGAGAAGGTGCAGGCGGACCTCAAGACGCGAATCAGCGAACTCACGGACGAGATCGAAAGCGCCAAGCTTGGGCCGAAGAAGGCCGCCCCCGGGACATTCAAGATTCCTCGGCAGGGAGCCGGTCAGGTGGTGTTTCTGGGTCCGCCGAACGCGGGGAAGTCCCAGCTTTTGGCGAAGTTGACGAAGGCGACGCCGACGGTGGCGCCCTATCCCTTCACGACGCGCGAGCCGCAGCCGGGCATGATGGAGTACGAGGATGTCCGCGTTCAACTGGTCGATCTGCCGCCGGTGACGGCGGATCACTATGAGCCGTTCATCACGGACATCACGCGGAGTGCCGATGCCGCGGTGCTGTTCCTGGACCTGGCGGACGACGACGGCCCCGCCGCCACGCAGGCGGTGATCGATCGCCTGAAACTCTCTCGCAGGGCTCTGGTTCGCTCGAAGCCCGAGCACGACGACGACCCTGCCGCGTATCACTTGCTGACGCTTCTGGTCGCCACCAAGAGTGACGACGAAGCCGCGGACATCCGCCTGGAACTGGCGAAGGAAACGCTGGGCGACGCCTACCCGATGTTCCTCATCGCCGCCGAGCAGGGCCGGGGGTTGGAGGAACTTCGCAAGGCGATCTACGAAGTGCTGGGCGTGATGCGAATCTACACGAAGCAACCCGGCAAGGCGCCGGACATGTCGAGCCCGTTCACTTGCCCTCACGGCAGCAGTGTCAGCGAGTTCGCCGGGTACGTCCACCGCGACTTCGAGGACAGCATGAAGTCCGCCCGCGTCTGGGGCAGCGGCGCCTTCGACGGCCAAACCGTCGGTCGCGATCATGTACTGAAGGACAGGGATGTCGTCGAGTTGCACATGTAGGAACGGACGTTTCGAGGCGGCTTCATTCCGCGGGAGGGAGAATGTCCGCCACGGCGATGCGGCCGAGTTCGCTGCCATCGAGCACAAGCGGGATCGCGTCGCCAAGCTTGAAGACTTCACGGCCCTCGAACCTCGGCAAGCTTGCGGATGCGGTCGGCCTGGAATAAACCTCGACGACGCCCTCCTCGATATTGACGATCCAGTAGCAAGCGACGTTGGCGCGAGCGTAGATCCGGGCTTTCTCATTGCGATCGCGAAGCAGCGAGGAAGAGGACACCTCGATAATCAGGACGCAGTCTTCAGGGATCGGATGACGTGTTCGGTACTTCGTGATCGGTCCGCGTGCAACGGCAAGATCAGGCTCCGGTTCACTGTCGTTCATCGTCAGGGCTAACTGAGGTCGAAGCACATACGCCCTTGTGAGGAGCGCAAGAATCGCAGCATTCAGAACGGTGATCGCGTAGTCGTGCTGAGGTGTTCGCAGCATTTTCTTCACCAGATAGCCTTCGAGAAGTTCCACAGGCTCGCCTTCCTGGAGCACGCCATGCTGGATCATCCGGTGATATTCCTCCACTGTGATCTTGCGAATCCACGCGAGGTTTCCTTCGGGCTCGGTCGAAGTGCTGGGAAGCGGAGGCGCCCCCGTCGGCATTGCGGCGATCGTCGGCAGGTTGGGGGAAGTCATCACGGTCATGGTCGTTTCCTCGAAGTCGATGTCATTCTATCTCGGCGAATGCTCGCCCTCAATCCGTGATCACCACGCGGCGGCCCTGCACGGTCACCCGGCCTTCGGCCAGCAGCGTGATCGCTTCGGGGTAAGCCTCGCACTCCACCTGGAACACCCGGGCAGCAAGAGTGTCCGGCGTATCCTGATCCTGCACCAGCACGCAGCGCTGCACCAGGATCGGGCCGGTGTCGTAAGTGTCGTCCGCGAAGTGGACGGTGCAGCCCGTCACCTTCGCGCCATGCTCCAGCACGGCCTCGTGAACATGATGGCCGTACATGCCCTTGCCGCCGAACGCGGGAAGCAGCGACGGGTGAATGTTCAGCACGCGATGCTTGAACTCCCCCGGCACCGGCAGAAGATGCAACCATCCCGCAAGCACCACGAGTTCCGGCTCGAACTCGCGAACAGCCTTCCAAACACGATCCGCGAACGGTGGAGCGGAACGAGCAGCAGACTCTGCGGTTTCTGTCTGCCTGGATGACGAGGGCGAGTGAGAGCTTGAGCGCTCCACGACCTTCACCGGAATCCCCGCAGCCTCGGCCCGGCGAATGCCTCCCGAGTCTGTGCGACTGGCAATGACGCCGACGATCTGGGCCATCAATCGCCCTTCGGTGATGCGATCGATCAGGTTCTGAAGCGTCGTGCCGCCACCGCTCACGAGCACCACGAGTCTGACAGGAGGCTTCATCTTCGTCCACCGTTGCGAGTACTGAATGCTGAGTGCTGAGTGTTGGGTACACTGTGGCACAGGCGTCTCGCGGTTGCGAAATACCGCCCCATAGGTTCGCGTTCCGCATTCCGAGTTTCTTGTCCGGTCTTGCTGATGTAAAACCGACGCGATTGTTTTATGCTGATAGACTGCCGGTAAGCACACCGGCCCCACAGGACGACTGGCGGATGGACGGACTTTACCACGAACTGGCCCGCAAAACCGACCCGGCCAAGCTGGTCGGCTATTTGAATTTCTCCGATGGCCGGCCCGATCCGAAATGGCAACGGCTGCTCGCCGATGCCTTCGGTTTCGTCCAGGACCGAGCCCCGGGAGAGCCTCACGTCCACCTCGCGGAGTGGCTAGGTCAGGCCTGCGCGGAGTTGGAATCGTCCGGTTCCGCAGCTTTTCGTGAGGCCTCGCAGGCCCGGGCCGTCATCGAAGCCGCGTTCACCAAGCTGCCCCCGGCGTATCGCATTCACCACGCGGACCTGCTGGCCCATCAGTCGGACTCGAGTCTCTTCACGGCGTTCTTCTTCGCCCGAGCGGCCGAAGCCGTGCTCAGGCAGGGGCCGCCGTGGGACGAATCCGATCGGCTGACCGCCGGGGCACTGTCGCTTCTCAATGATTACGTCGGCTATCGGCCCATTGCGATCCTCGAAACCCGCCCCAACACGGAATACTATCCGCACGAGAAGATCCGCCCCGTGCCGCTGTATCTCAAGGGTGCCGGCGTGGCCCCAGGCCAGTACGCGGATCTGGTGCGGCCGGCCCTTGAACTGCTCACAGCCACGGATCGCCATCTCCTGGACGATGCCTGTTTCGATCCAGATAAACTCGACGAACTCGCCTTCGACCCTCGCGCTCACGACCACTTTCACCCCATCAACAAACGCCCCAACGTCCTCTTCGGAGAATGGGACCCGCACACGATCGACAACCGTGGCTACTATCGCCGATTCGTGCTCCGCGAGGCGACGCTGCGAACGCTCCTCACGTGGTTCAGCCCTGGGTCCAGGACGAAAGACGCTCCGCCTTTGGAGATGCTAACGGGCACCCCCGGGGAACGGCTCGTGGAATCCGCGGCCGTCCTCGCGGGCACCATCCTCATGGGCTCCGGCGTCAGCGGCACCGGGCCCAACTACTACGACTCGACGGTGACCCTCGCCAAGCTCGTTCCGAAGATTGCTCGCTATCGCGATGCCTTTTACCAGCGGCTTCTCGAAACATTGCCCGGCCCCCACGGCGATCGACTCCGTGAGGAAGCCAAGGTGCGTCGCCAACCGTTCGCGGGTGTGCGGCAGTTCCTCAATCAGGCCATTGCCACCCAGCGAGCCTCGCATTTGCAGGACCGCCGTCTCGCTCAACTCTTCGCCAACATGGGCTACCCCCTCGCGGCTCGCGAACGCGCGAAGCTTATCCCGGTGCCTGCCGTCCGTTTCGGCACCGAGGTGCGCCTTCGTCAGACGGAGTGCGAATTCCACATCCGCAAGGGCGACTTGCCGAACGCCCTGCGATTGCTGGAAGAAGCCGAAGCTCTGTTTCGCCGAGGCATCGACTGCGGGGCGATCATCGATCCGTGGAACATCCTGGGCTATCAGGGCTTGTTCCCGATCTTCCCGAGCCGGGACGACACCGTTCGCGATCCGCGGGCGGATGAACTGATCGCCAAGATGGCTCGCCAGTTTGACCTCTACGCCGAACTCCAGGCGGCCGCCGCGGTGTCGGGCGAACCGGAACCTGCGGTTGTCGGTGCACGGATGCGGCACCTCGCGGAATGGTGGGATCGCTTCGCCACGGGCACGGTGACCGACCTGCCCCGCATCCTGGGCGGCGAACGCGCGGACGCAGCCGAGCACGTCGCCAGAGCCCTGGCTGCGTGGTCCAAACGCGATCCTTCCACCAACGATCTCGCCTTCTGGCGGCAGCATCGCGAAGGCTTCAGCAGCCCGGCTGCCTTTGCCCAGGTGATCGAGGCCCTGCTCGAACACCGCGAGTGGCGCGCCGCCATGGCCCTGCTCATGACCTGGCTTTCCGAGAGCGATACCGTCGCCCTCGAAGATCCGTCGGCCTCCTTCGAGAGACTCGCCGAACGCTGGCTGCGGCTGGTCGCACAGGCGCAGGATCTTCCCGCGGAGCATCGTGTCGGCTTCGTCCGCCGCTTCTTCGAGCTTCTCGAAGCGAACGCCCACGACTGGTGGGAGATGCCGAACGATCTCTTTCTTGAGGGCGACGAATCCGATGAGGAAGACGAAGGCGAACTCGACGAGGACGAAGAGCCCGGCAGCGAGTTCGACGCGGCTTACGAAGGGATGACGTACAAGGACTCCACGGACGATGGCGAGGAAAGTTCCGTGGCGGACGGTTCGGGTCCGCCGATCGGCGACTTCCCGCTCGAAGCCGAGTCCGAGTCGCTGGAACGTCGCCTTCGTTTCCTGCTCGCCGTCGCCAGACTCTGGCGCACCGCCGCACGGCCGGTGCTCTGGATGAAGGCCGATAACCCGCCGTTCGAGGCCCTGACCGAGTGGCTGGCCACGGCTCGTCGCAATCAGGCGCGACTGCAATCGCTTCTGGACACGCTCGACGCTTTCCCGGTGCCGGAGCCGATCACGGGCCACGAAGCGATGATCGAGTACGATCGCCGGCGGGCCCTCAAGGGCCACCTGCTCGATTTGGGAGTCGCCGTCTGCGTCGACATGGGTCGTGCCGCCCGTGCCCTCGCGGCGCTGCTGGTGCAGGGCACCGAGCTCCCCGCCGCCGGTGCGGAGAGCGAAAAATCCCCCGCTCCGCCCGAGTGGGAGACGCTGGCGATTCGCGTCGAAAAGGCCCTCGGCCGCAGCGATCCCGGGCGGGTTCGCAAGCTTCTTCCGGGCTTCGTCGCCGCGTTCCGATACGAGCCGCTGCTTTACTGTCCGCCCTCCGATGGCGGCAAACCGCAGGATGTGCTCCGCGCCCAGACAGCCCTGCATGTGCTCGAAGATCTCGTCACCCGGCTTCCGCGGCTCGGGTTGCTTCGCGAGACGTTTTCGCTCACGAAGCTCGCCCGGCAGATGGAGTGGAATGGCCCGCCGGAAGGCCGCCGCGTCAGCAGCTTCGATCAGCTTTTCAAGAACGCCTTGACCGCCGTGGTGGAAGCGCTGCTGGCCTCCGCGGTCGATGCGGGCGACGAAGCCGGCCCGGATGGCCCTCTCTCCGCGATCCTGCTTCGCCTCGCCGAGTCGTTCCAGGATCTCTGGATCGAGCACAGTCAATCGCTAAGGCTCTCCGTGCTCGAGTCCGTGTCGGAGGAATCCGACTGGAAGCCCGTGCGAGATTTTATCAAGGGCTACGGGGGTGAACTTTTCACCGTGCCCTTCCTGGCCCTTTCGAACATGCGAGGCATCCTCGCTCGAGGCGTGACAGCCTGGCTCGATCAGGAGGCCGCCGAGAACGAGTCGCCCAAACGCCCCAAGCTCTTCGACGCCTGGGAAGAAGGCAAGCTCGACCGCGTTCGAAGTGCCAGGCACATGGAGATCGCGTTGCAGGCCCTCGTCGAACATTACGACGAGTACCGCGACTACAACACCACGACGACGCAATCCGACTATGGAGAGAACCTTTACATTCTCCTCGACTTCCTGCGTCTGAAGGTGTCGTATGACCGCTTCGCCTGGCGGATGAAGCCGCTGATTCTGGCTCACGAAGTGCTCTGCCGTCGTGCCCAAGATGGGCTGGCGGTACGCTGGCGGGAGTTCCTGGCGGAGAAAACGGTCAAGCTTTCAGGGGAACTGCTCGACTCTCTTGGAAAGCGTGAGACGAAGTACGGTGTTCGGCTGCGAACGATCCGCGATCGCCTGGAAGAGCGGTTTCTGCTGCCATTGCAGATCGACCGTGCCGCGTCGCGCGTGGCCCCGGCCGCGTTGGCGGCCCGCGACGGCGCGGTGGAGGCCAACCCCGCTTTCGCCGGGTTGCTGGAAGCCATGGCCCCCCTGTCCAACACGGTCAGCGGCGTCGGCCTGGAGGTTCCCGTCTGGGTTCGCCGACTTGAGGACGCCCTCCGACAATCCCGCGACACGCTGCCTGGCGACACGGAAGATGATGGCTCGCTGCCTCGTCGGCCGGTCGACTTCAGTGAACTCCGCCGCCAACTGGGCGACTGGGACAAACCGATAGAGTAAAGATCCGCACCAAAGGTAAGGTGCACCGGCCTTTCGCCGGCGCAAGCTTTCACGCACCGGCGAGACGCCAGTGCCGCAGTCCCGAGAGCGTCAAGCTCACTGCGATTGCGAACCAGCAGGCGGCGGGGAGCCAGTCGCCCACGCGGGCGTACCACGACTCGCGATCGTCGATCGGCACCACCACCGTCATCACGTCTTCCATCTTCTTCGAGGCACTCCACGGCTCGCCGGGCCGCGGTAACGCGATCACGCGGCCGTCCGAATCGATCGCACACGACACTCCCATGTTCACGCTCCGCACGATCGCCCGTCGGGCTTCGATCGCACGGAATCGGCAGATCGCCAGATGCTGCTCGTGCTCCTCCGTGCCGTCGAACCAGCCATCGTTGGAAATGTTGACGATGAAGTTCACAGGCTCCGATCGCACATACTGGCGGGCGAGATACGGATCCGAGTCCTCGTAGCAGATCAGGCAACCGAAGCGGTAATCGCGATTGCCGACCTTCAGCGGGAATCGCGTCCAGCGTTCGCCGGGTCGGCAGGAGTAGTCGTGCTTGTACGGCGTGAAAAGGCTCATCCAGGGCAAGGTTTCCTTGAAGGGAACATATTCACCGAAGGGGACGAGGTGCATCTTGTCGTAACGTCCCTGGTAGTGCCCGCCCCGGCCGATCAGCACCGCGGAGTTCGACTTGAATTGCCGGCCGTTCTGCCAGTTATAACCGTTGAGGCCGAGAAGCACATTCGTGTGAGGCTGTGAAGCGAGGAGTTGCCTCTGCGCTTCTGCGAGTCCTTCCCTGTACGCCTCGGGCACCTCCCATTCTTGAGAGGGCGAGAGCGGTTCAAACCAGTCCACCGCACAGCAGGTTTCCGGCCACAGCACGAGATCGGGCCTGGGCGACTGAGCCAACGCGGCGAGGTAGAGATTTTTGTAAGTCGTCACCAGATCCTGGCCTCGCTCCATCTTCTTCATCTGCGGGACGCTGCCCTGAATCGCTGCGACTCGTGGCCCTTCCAGGAAGGGGGCGTGATCGAGGCGTGAGGTGCCATAAACGATCGAACCGAGACAGAGCAGAACCGTGACGACGGTGCTGACGATCGGCCTTCGCGCGGGGGCGAGGGCCTCCAGTTTCATCCTGCGTCGCACCGAAGCGAAGCCGAGCACCCACTCGCACAGGGCCCCGTTCACCATCGCGACCAGGAACGAGACGACATACACACCGCCGAGATCTGCGACCTGCGTGAAGGGAAGGAAGCCGTGCTGAGTGTAACCCAGGAAGTACCAGCCGAAGCCCACCATCTGATAGAGGCCGAGGGGTTCGAGGAACGTGAACCCGGTGGGAAAGTGAGCGCGAGCGTACTCGAGCGCAACCCACACGAGGGGTACCGAGAACGCGAGCGGCACCACGCCAAGGCGATCGATTCGGCGAATCAAGAACAGCCCCGCGACCCAGAACAGCGGGCAGGCGAGTGCGAGACCGATCCAGGAGAAGTACATCATGGGATGGGCGACGCGAATCCACTGCAAGGCCGGGAGGAAAAACGCCAGGCCGCCGACGTACGCGGCGAGGTACCGACGGCGCTTCGACCCCGGCGACCGCACAAGCGTGAGCCAGGGAACCAAAGCGATGAACGCCAGCGGCCCAAGGTCGAGCGGAAAGAACGACGCCCAGAGCAGCAGACCAGTGAGGATCGCGGGCACAAACACGTGGGAATCCTTCCTGAGCAGATAATCGGAGTGCAACCTCGTGAGGACCAAGTTCACGAGATCGCGATCACCGTCATCACGTCGCCTATTTGATATCGTACCTCGCCAGCCGGAAGTTCGAGAAGGGCGTTGGCGTCGAGCAGCCCGCGAAGGTCCGGCGCGCCGCCCCAGGGCAAGGCTCGGATCGCGAGGCCGCTCGCAGTCGGCTCGACTCTCGCGGGGTGAAACGTCGGGCGATCGTTCTTCTGCATGAGCGGTTCCATGAGCGGCAGAGACGACCGCGGTGGCTCGACGTCGGCGTGGCCCATCAGCTTCCGCAGGGCAGGGCGGACGAACAGCTCGAAGCTGACGTACGCACTCACGGGGTTGCCGGGAAGGCCGAAGATGAGCTTGCGAGTTCCGGTTCCGTCATGTGTGCCGAAGAGCATCGGCTTCCCCGGCTTCATCCGCACCTGGCGAACGTGAGTGATGACGCCGAATTCTTCCAGCACTTTCGGCACGAGATCATAGTCGCCGACGGAGACGCCCCCGGCGAGGATCAGCACGTGGGCGTCCGCGAGGGCCCCGTCGACCGCGGCTCGAAGTTTGTCGAGTGTGTCTCGGGCGATGCCCAGGTTGGAGGCGATCGCGCCCGCTCTGTGAATCTGCGCGACGAGCATCGGCCCGTTGGAATTGCGAATCTGCCCCGGCCCGGGCGCCTGGTCGGGCGGCACAAGCTCGTCGCCGGTCGCCAGCACTGCGACGCGAGGCACCGGAACGAGTTCCGGCCGGGTGCAGCCGACGTTCGCGAGCAATCCGATCACGGCGGGGCTCAGGACCGTGCCGCGGGGCACCACGATGTCGCC
>Ga0105046_10007958_pt1 | contig 16656 bp, 13 predicted proteins | sample MAT03_FD_78385 | JGI IMG/M metagenome (GOLD analysis project Ga0105046, IMG submission 78385) | Freshwater microbial communities from Lake Fryxell liftoff mats and glacier meltwater in Antarctica - MAT-03 (megahit assembly) | ecosystem: Environmental > Aquatic > Freshwater > Ice > Liftoff...
TCCCGAATTAATTCGGGACAGAGAGGCCTCCATGTGCCTCCAATCAGAGCAAGTATCCAGATGTTTCGCTGCGCTCAACATGACACGCTGCGTTTGGGATGAGAAAGAATATACGAAGTTTGTTAGTCAAAGAACTATAGAGGGTTTAGGGGAGCTTCGAGCCGGGTAATCATATAGACCCGGTGCGAAGCTCCCCTAAACCCCCTAAACCCCTCTAAATCATTTCTTTACAAACCGCCCTTTCAAAAACTGCGTACCCGCAATAACCTGCACCACGTACATCCCATCCGGTAATTCCGCCACATCCAGCAGTTCGCCTTGCTCCAGGGTTTGGGTTAGCACCAGTTGCCCTGCCGCTGTCCACATGCTGACTTGCAAGGGGTTTTTACCCGCATCGGCCGGCAACTGCAACTGAATCGTCGTTTGGGCCGGGTTCGGAGCAATGGTCAGCTCGCCCGAAACGCCTTCCACACGCACGGCCTGCACATCGGAATAGATCACAGAACCATCGGTATTCATCTGTGCGAGGCGGTAGAAATACGTCACGCCGCGTTGCAGATCGCGGTCTTCAAAACTATATTGTTGTTCAATTTGCGTACTGCCGTGGCCGCTTAGCCAGCCGATCGATTTAAAGTCTCCAGTGTTCTCCGTGCTGCGTTCCACATGGAATCCTTCGTTGTCCTTTTCGGAGGCCGTCGACCAATTTAGCCGGACCAAGTCCTCCTCGTAGCGGGCGTGGAAATTCAGCAATTCCACCGGAAGGGTCATGCTGATGGTAAAATCTGCGTTTGAGACGTCGTAAAACACATTATTCGTACAGGTGATCATGATGCGGGCATCGTTCGTTGTCGGGCCTGGAATCGTAACTACCTGTGAACCGTCGTTGGGCGTACTGGCAGCCAATGCGGTATAGGAAGCGCCGCCGTTGTGCGAAAGCAGGATAGACACATTGGTACAACTAACCGGCGCTGCGGCGGTATTCGCTACGTTCCAGTTGATGGTCTGGTTGGAATTGATCGGGTAATTTACGTTCGTATTGGGCTGGGTCACGAGGAAAGGTCCTGCGCCGCCGCTAACGGTGAGTACGATATCCTTTTCACTGGTACAGCCGGCGCCTGCGTGGTTGTCGCGCACCGTTACCCGGAAATTCATGGTACGGCCCACCGAAGGCAACACCTCCCAGATATCGTTCGTATTGTTCAATACATCGGCATATTTGGGGAAATAACGGCTGGAATTACCTTCCGGAATCAGCGAACGAAACACGGGGCCGGAGGTGTTGGTCGGTTCCGGCGGCATCGGCTGGGTATTGGTATAGGCGTTCATCTGCTCCCAGCAATAGGTCAGGGCATCGCCGTTCGGGTCTGTCGCACTGGCCGACAGTACAAAAGGCGTGGAAATGGGGATCGTTTTGTTGGTCAGGTTAGCCACAACTGGCGCAGAATTGCCGGTCCCGCTGAGGGAAGCGCAGCCGGCGCCGTCGACAAACCCCGCGATCTGTTGCAAACTACGGGCATGAAAATAATCGTCGCTGTTGTCCTGCACATTCGGGGAGCAAATGCCGGCGTATCCCATGATGGTGGAGGCGCTGCCGGGCTCCATCGCCGAGCTGTTGGAACGGTTGCAGTTGTTGAACTGCGTATGGGCAGCTCCGTATTGGTGTCCCATTTCGTGGGCCACGTAATCGATGTCGAATGGATCGCCCACGGGGTTAGAGCCGCCCGTTACGCCTTTGGCTTTATTGCCGTTGGCGCAAGGGCTGTTCAACACGGCCACCCCGCCGCCGCCGGTACTGAATACGTGCCCGATATCGTAATTGGCCGAGCCTATGACGTTGTCGCAGGTGGTTTGGTTTTCGCCGAGCATAGTGCCGCCATTGTTGTTCGTATACGGGTCGGTGGCTCCATTGGTATAAATGATATTGGTAGTATTAGCGATAATCGACATGAAAATGCCCGATTCCGAGGTGAATACGCCGTTTATGCGGGTCATGGAAGTATTCATGGCGGCTAAGGCCGGGGCTTTGTCGGTACCGAAGGAGCCGTGGTAATTGGCATATTCGCCGGTGCAGGCCAAGGCCAAGCGGAAGCTTCGCAGGTTGCCGCAATTGCCGGCCCGGTCATCCACCGGTATCTCTGCCGATACGATTACGTCGTCTTCCACGTGGCACACGAAGTTATTGCCGGTCCGTTTGACAAAATCTTTTTTGAAATAACAAATGTAATCGATGGTGTTGCCTTTGGCATACGGGTCGATGTAAACGCTGCCTTTTCCGCTGCGCAAGGTCATGGCGTGCAGACCCTTGGGTGAAATATCGAAATAAATCAGGGCAGCCGGCAAGTCGATTCCTATGCCGGCAAACGAGCGGATTTCGGGGTATTGGGCGGCTAATTCCGGCGCCATCACCGGGTTATACCAGACCTTGTACCGGGTCATACGGCCATCCGGCAAGGGAAAGGACAATTCCAGCCCAGGGTTGCCAGCCTGTACTTGTGCCGCATCGGGCGCAGTGGCTAAAATGGATTTGAGTTGCGGAAAATCAAGCCGAAGCGTTCTGTATTGGTTCGGAAAAATCTGGCGGTCGTCCTGGGACGCCAGGATGTCAGATTCCGGAATATCCACCCAAAGGGCGTTTTGTGCCGAACCGGTTTGGATTACAGATAAAAAACTCAGGGCAAGGAAGGAAACAACAAGGGAAACGTTTTTCATAATTCGAGCGGATTCAAAATTTCAGCTAAACAACTAAAAAAAATTTGTTCGACAGGAAAAATTGAATGGGTAAACGCTTGATTGTCCCCGATTTGCTCAAAACGGATGTTTCGTTTCACTCCGCGCGCTCGTATTTCAGCGCGATCTGGTGCCGATGATCATTTTTCGCGTAATGACCTTGTGATTCCCGCCCACGATTCGAATAAGATACGGGCCCGGCGCCAGTGCTTTCGTTTCCAGCCGGAGCTGGTCTGCGCCTGTTTTTTGCAACACCATTTTCCCCTCCATATTGAATACCATAACGGAGAACGGGCCCTCCAATGCAACCTCCACCTGCGCTCCTGCCGGGTTTGGATAGATATTAAGCGGTTCGGAATCAATTACTTGTGAAACACCAACCAAATAAGCCCAATGGTAGCCAAACACTCGCCGCGACACGTTTTGCCCAGCCTCCATGCCACCGGCCGTAACGAAATATTCCGGTGCAATCTGCGCGGCGCCCCGTAAATCCATGATCGCAGGCAAAAATGCCGTATCACCCGTCATGGTGCTTAAATATCCATTGTGCTTATCATAATCGAGTACACGCGACAAGGCCGGCACGCCGCCCGAACCGTTGTAGGCGATGCCGTTGTAATTATACGTCACATTGGCCCCCCCGACCCAGACCGCATGCCCTGCCATCGCCGCAGCGGCCATGCGGTAACCCTGTGCATTGGGCGTGTTGAAACCCGTCCAGCTTATCTGCGCCGGATTAGCCGGGTCGATATAGCCTTTCCGGAAAAAAGTAGTGGCCGGAAAAGCGGAGCCCTGCCTGGCGCCACCGCAGTAATAAATCGTATCGTTCAGAATGATCCCGGAAGCGCCGAATACTTTATAATTTGTATTGTCCGGCACAGGAGTTCCTGATAGCCAGGTATCTGCGGATGGGTTGTAAATCTGCACGTTGGGTAAGTTGCCGGTATTGCTCCAACCCGTTATCACGAAGATCAGGCTGTCGCGCCACACGGCCTGCACCTGATCATCGATGGGTTTTGGCAGGTTGGCGCCGTCGGACAGCCAGGCATTGGCCACCGGGTCGAAGCGATGTACCTTGGCGGAGGAGCTTTCCGCGCCGTTTTGCGCTACGTGATAGCCGCCGATGAGGTATACCCGGCCTTTAACTGTACTGGCTGCGGTGGCAATTTTTCCGCCGGCCGGGTCGGGCGCGGACGGCAATTGCTCCCAGTGTTGCGTGATCAGATTCATCCGCCAGGCTTTCAAATGGATGCCAGACCAGATTTTTGTGCTGTCCAGGCCGCAGAAAGAATACACGTACGGCGTATCGGCAACCCAAGCGGCCGTAACGGCATTATTTGTTACCCGTTCGGGTAGGGAGGGGAGTTCGTAGTAGAAACCGGATACCTGGGCCGGGAGATCGGCTGCCGCAAGAAAGAGAAGAAAAAAGGGTAAGATTTGTTTCATCCTATTTCGCCCCCATCAGGCCTTCGCCCTGTGTCTTTTCCACTTTTTTAAACGCTTCCAATCCGCATTCCAGAAAAGCCTGGTATTCTGTCACATCGGGCGTGAACGCGCGGGGCTGATTGAGTACCGTGCTGCCGTCGTTGTGCATCAACACATAATACGGTTGCGAGCTGATGCCAAAATTATTGACCTGAAATTTACCCCATTTATCGCCCACCGTGCGCATTTTTTCGCCGGTATGCGGGTCGAAGAGGTAGTGAAATTTATCTTCGGGGAACAGGCGTTCCTGGTCGTCCACGTAGAGCGAGACCACCACGTACCGGTCGCGCAATTGTTCGATAACCCCCTGTTTATCCCACACATTTTCTTCCATTTTGCGACAATTGACGCAGCCGTGGCCGGTAAAATCCACAAAAACGGGTTTATTCTGGCGTTTGGCCTCGGCTAACCCTTCGTCGAAATCGTGGTAACAATCCAGGTTATGCGGGCAGCCAATGCCTTTTTTTTCGCTTTTAGGGCCCCAGATATTGTAGTGCACCGGGGGCGCCAGGCCGCTCAGGGCCGACAAAGATTGATAATTGGCCAGGCCCCAGCCGAGATAGCCGGCAAATGCCAGCGAGGCGATGCCCACCCCTGCCCGCAACAAACCCGGCCAGCCCTTCGCGCCTTTCCAGCCGAGGATGCCCAGTTGATACGCACCCAGTAAAAGCGCGAGCAGCACCCAGAGCCCGAGGAAAATTTCAAATTTGAGCAAACCCCAGTGGCGCACCAGGTCGGCCGTGCTGAAAAATTTCAGGGCCAGAGCCAGTTCGACCACCCCGAGGGTGATTTTAACGTTGTCCATCCAGCCGCCAGATTTCGGCAGGGAGTTGAGCCAGCCGGGAAACATGGCGAACAAACCGAAGGGCAGGGCCAGGGCCAGGCCGAAGGCAAACATACCGATCGTAGGTTTCATCGGAATGACGCCGAACAATGCAGCGCCGTCGTTCGATTTGGCGGCCTCCACCAGCAGGGTGCCGACGATGGGGCCGGTGCAGGAAAACGACACCAGCGCCAGCGTGAAGGCCATAAAAAAGATGCCGAGGTAGCCGCCTTTATCCGCCATTTTATCGCTGGCATTGACCCAGGAAGACGGCAGGGTAATTTCGAATAAGCCGAAGAAAGACAGGGCGAAAATCACAAAGACCGAGAAAAAGAGCAGGTTGAACCACATATCCGTACTCATCTCGTTCAGGATGTTCGGGCCCAGCACCGCGGTGAGTGCCACGCCCAGGCCGACGTAGATCAGGATGATGCTGAGTCCGTACCAAAGTGCGTTGCGCAACCCGGCCTTGCGGTCTTTGGAGCGTTTGACGAAAAAACTCACCGTCATCGGGATCATCGGAAATACGCAGGGCGTCAGCAAAGCCAGCAAACCGCCCAGGAAGCCGCCGATAAACACGCCGATGGAAGTGGTACTGGTTTCCACGGCGCCGCAGGAGTTGACGAATTTTGCGGAATTGATTTCCGCGCGTTTCGAATCGAACACGCCTTTGCAGTTCGGGTCTTCGGGCACGGCCGTTATGGCAATGTCGGATTGTTGTACGGGAGCGGTCATTGATGTGCCCGATTCAGGGGTACCGCCGCCGGCTGGCGTATTGCCGGGCGCAGGTGTTTCGGGCGCAGGCGTGTTTTTTTCCGGGGCGGTTTTATCCGGCGCCGCCGCGCCGCCGCAGTTGCCCGCAGGCGTTACTTTAAAATTGAAATCGAAGGTTTTGGGTGGCAGGCACATTTCGTCGTTGCAGGCCATGGCGCTTATGTACCCGATGATCGGTTTACTCGCGTCTTTTACGTCCACCCGCTGGGTAAAAATGGCCTTGTGTTTGAACTTGGAGAGGTTCATCTCGAAGACCTTGTCATACACTGTAATCTTTTCCCCGCCTTCTTTGGCTTTGCCCATCAATTTGTAGTGGGCGCCTTCCTTAAACGTAAGTTCTGTGGGCAAAGGACCGTCCTCGCTCTCCAGAAACTGCGAATAGGTGTACCAGCCATCCTCAATCACGGCGGTAAAAACCAGGTCGACCTGGCAATTTCCGGCGTCTTTTGAGGAAAAAGACCATTTCAGCGGGTTTGGATTTTGGGCCATCAGGGAAAAGGAGGCCAGGAACGCGAAGAGTAGCAAACGGATCTTCATAAACAGGAGGATAAAAAAATTTAAGGGCAAAAGAACGGCGTTTTCACCGTACCTTAACGCATATCTGGCGCTTTATCAAAACTTTAACCCGCTAAAATGTCTTCGGGGCGCTAATTCGGGCGGGATTCAGAAATCTTTAACAGGATAAATTATTCGACGTTTTCTTTTATTTATCCGAAAGTGCGCTACCTTTGCGCTCCGATTTTGAAATTGCAACACTTTTTATACTTGATCCGCGATGAAACGTACGTACCAACCATCCCGCCGCGCCCGTAAAAACAAACACGGTTTCCGCGAGCGCATGGAGTCGAAAAATGGCCGAAAACTCATATCCCGCCGCCGCAAACAAGGCCGCTGGAAATTAACAGTATCCGACGAAAGACGCCTGAAATAATTCAGCGCCCGCTGCTCCGTTTGCTGTTTGCCAAAATATGACTTCCGAAGTTTGATGTAATCAGACTTCGGAAGTTTTTTTGTGGGAAAATTACACGCTCAAATTTATACGCCCATTTGCCCGCATTCACTTTCACCCGGAGCGAGCGCCTGAAAAGCAAAAAATTGCTCGGCGGTCTATTCAAAGGAGGCAATTCCTACGTTGCTTATCCCATGCGGGTAGTATGGTCGCCGCTTCCGGCCGACCATGAGCCGGCGAACATTCAGGTTCAGGTGGCCTTTTCCGTTCCAAAGCGCAATTTCAAAACCGCCGTAGCGCGCAACCTGCTCAAACGGCGCATCCGGGAAGCCTACCGGCTGCATAAACATGAATTGTACGAAAAACTTGCTACAGAAGACGAGCGCATCGCCCTGATGCTGCTGTACGTAGCCAAAGAAACGCTATCGTTTGCGGAGATCGAGGCGGGGGTGGTGAAAATGATCCGGAAGTTTCCGGGGAAGTAGCGCGTCGCCGCTTCCGGGGAATAACATATATCTTCCTCTAAAAAAAGACAACCCTATTTGTTGGACGCGGCCTCCCTTTTGATACTTGAGTTCTCTTTATTATGTTTGCAGGCAGAAAAATTCTACCGTGCCCCAGGGTACTTTTTTGCAAAACACCGCTCTAACATGACGACACCCGAAATGACTGATGAAGACGTGCTGCCGGCGCTGCTCGAAGGCGGCAAGGCCCGGGACCGGGCTTTGGAGTACTGTACAAACATTGGCGACGCATTTGGTACAACCTGCAAAAAATACACGAATTCTTAGCCGCCCACCCGGCTTTTTGGTTTTGGGAAAAAGGTGAAACCGAAAGACATGAATTTCAAAAACATGAGGAACAAAAGCGGCTGGAACAGAGACGGCTGGATTCGCTGGCAAGGCTTCGCCAGGAAATGACGCAGGCACAAGTAGATTCCCTGCTGCGCGCCCAGCAGGCTCGGGAAGCAGAAATCCGCGACTCGCTGGAACGTGTTGCATCTCAAAAACCAATTTACGCCACGCTTGCCGAGCGGGAATGAGACCGAAATGCGGCCAATTACGGCGTGATTATAGGCGCCAGTTCCGAACCAGATGCCGAAAATCCGCTCGATAAGGACCGCAAAGCCATCGATAAACGGGATTATCCCAAAGCCCAGCGCCTGCTGGAAAGCATTTCCCGGCTGATAAAACGCTTTACCCCCGCGCGCTGGACATGCTGGCCTACGTGTACGCCCGCCGCAGCCGGGTAGATAAGGCGGTGACGACTTACCAACGTTACACCGTCGTTTCCCAAAACTCGGATACGGAATTGCTGGATTGGACGCTGTTGCATTATTATTTGGCGGATTATCCGCAGTATAAGGGCGAGGTGAAGCGGCTGCTGGAGCCAATGCTTAAGACGGGGCATGATTTTCAGGAGGAAGCGGTTGGGGTTAAAGCGGCGTTGGTGAAGGCGGGGATGTGGTGAATTATAGCGCCTTGAATAACTAAAGTAGTTGCACAAAATTAAAAGAACAAGAACAAGATTTTTCACTTAAATAATTGAAAAACAATACTTTGAATCAAAAATCTTGTTAAGATTTTAGCGTCCAACCACTTAACTTCCTTTATTTTCTCTCCATCCCAGAAGCAGGTTGTCATGTTGAGCGCAGCGAAACATCTGGATACTTGCTCTGATTGGAGGCACATGGAGGCCTCTCGGTCCCGAATGAATTCGGGATTCGCTGCGCTCAACATGATAGGGGCCCTTGGTTTGGAGGTAATTGATTAGCACTAAAATACGTCCATTTTGGATATTATTTGTCAGAATATATTTGGTTATAAAAAAAGCATTAATATTGTTTGATGAAACATACGCGATCGGAATTATAAAATATGAGTAAAGCGGAATTGATCAAGTTGATCATATCCCTGGAGGATCGGTATTATGATCGAGTGATGCTTTTATGAGTGTCATCAAAACCCTCCGAAAGCGCGGACAGGATATAATTCAGGGGCTCGAACATGTCATGCGTACCGGCCAAATGCCGAATTTCGCTCCTGCTTGACGCTAAGGAACGGTGTCAAAATAACTTCACTAAAATTTCATTATGATGAAACCAATTTTATGCCTGCTTGCCCTCTGCTTCGTCATGTGTACCTCGAAGAAGCAACCCGAACCCATTGATACAACACGCATCCCTTGGCCGGACACACTGCCGGTCTATGATCACATCGTGATTGTCGTTGAGGAGAATCATGGCTATGACTCAATTGTAGGCAATATAAACGCTCCGTATATCAATGATGTCTTAATAAAAGAAGGCGCCGCAAGCTTTAATTGGATGTTCGGCAACCAACATCCCAGTCAGCCTAACTACTACTGGCTGTTTTCCGGGAGTAATCAGGGCATTATGAATGATGGGCCTGTTCCTGATACATGCAAGGCCTCAAATCTGGGCTATCAACTGATCCAAAACAAATATACGTTCAAAGGTTATTCTGATGGCTTGGACAGCATTGGCGGCACGCGGGGCACTAATTTTGCCCCAAGGCACGTGCCGTGGCCTCGTTTTACCAATGTTCCCAACGGTAAAACATACGCTACTTCTTCCAATCTCCGCCTCATAGACTTCCCCCAATCTCCCAATTACGATAGCTTGCCCACCATAGCCTTCATTATTCCCGATGTGACACATGACATGCACAACGACGACGTTGAAGATGGCGATAATTGGCTGAGGGCGAACATAGATGCTTATTATCAATGGGCAAAAAATCACAATAGTCTGCTGATTATCACATGGGATGAATGCTTGCCACAGTCCCCTATGGGCCTGACAACGCCATCGAATATTCCGTATAGAGCACAAGGGCCTAATGATAGGGGACCCCAGAATCGCATTGCCACCATCTTCGCCGGCGCCCATATTGTCCCGGGAGGTTACGATGAATACCATCCCGCCAAGGGCGTCAAAGGCATTACCCACGTCAACATCCTGCGCACCATCGAGTCCATGTATACGTTGCCCAAATCCGGCAAACAGCAACAAAATGCCCTGGATTTCGGTATCCCTGACGACTTCATTATTACAGATGTGTTCAGTAAGGTGAAACGGTAGAATTACTTAGGCTTCACCATTTTCCTCCTTTGCTTTTTCACGTTGTCATGGCTTTGTATATTTATCTCCGCCGTGGCACTCAAACCATTTTTCAATTATGAAACGATCTCTTTAAAAAATAATCCTGGCAGCAGGATCGGCGATTTGTTTTGCAACACTTTTTTTCACTTGCAAAAAAAGCACCCCGCCCCCAACAAACACCGAAGCTGCCATAACCCCGGCCCCATTGCCTGGCAACTGCGTTCCCGGGCCTGAAAATTTTCCCGTCGCCGACGCTGGATGTGGTCAACTTTGCCACCCAATTACCCGAAGACGGCGAGATCAGCCTGCGCGTGTTCAACCTCAGCGGGCAATTGGTCCGGGAAATAGCCGCAAGCCGCCACAGCGCCGGGGATGTGCTGGAAACGCTTGACGTGAGCGATCTGCCGGCAGGGATGTATGTGGTGAAAATGCAGGTGGGTGGCGTAGAATCGGTCGGGAAGTTTCACAAGTCGTAGGCCGGAGGGCGGAATGATTGAAGTTATTTTTTAAAACGCAGTTATTATTCCTAAAAAGCATTGATAACCAATGTTTTGAAATTATTGACCCATTCAACAAATAGTCTTACAATCTTTTTTTAAACACATAGGGCAGATAGGACACATAGGCGTAGAGGATACATAACACGTAGAATTGTTATGTGTTGTGTCCGCTACGCCTATGTGTCCTATCTGCCCTATGTGTTTAAAAATGAAGCGGTGTGTTAAGGAACGGTGTCAAAACAACTTCAACAAGGCCACCCTCCCTCACCACCGATGCCCCACCACATCCTCATTTGACAAGCCCACCAACCGGTCCCGCTCGCCCTGCTCCAGCCCCACCCACGTCGCCCACATGCCGCGGGCGTGACCGATCCATTGCCAGCGGTCCTCGAAACGCGTCACGTCGCCGAAAGGACAATCCAGAATAAAGCGACGGTGATGCGGGTGGATATTGCGCATGACGAAACGTGTGAAGCGGAAATAGCGGTTGGCATACCGGTCTTTCCGGATCGTTTCGTAGTGCGGCTGGATGGTATCGCGCTGTTCGTTTTCCAAAAGCATCCTGTTGCCCAAACAGATGTCTGCATACACGTTCGAACTGATGAGGGTCCAGCAATCCGCGTATTTATGACGGTGCGTCTGTTGTTGGTCCATTTCTTCGCACACCGACCGGAGCAAATGGGCGTCGGTCAAAAACAGTTCGTGTTGCCAGGCCAGGTTTTCGAAAATATCCTTGGCCACAGCCACGATTTCCCGGGTAAGCACGCATGGGTCTTTGGCAATTTTCACCGCATTCGTCATGCCGAACAAAACCTGCCCGCCGGTAAGCCGCGCTAAGCCGGCCCAGAGAAACCGGTGCGGGTTTTCCCGGTACAATTCCTGGTAATAGAGGTAAAGTGGTTGGAGCATGTGTTCGTTGGCGCGGAAGCCTGCATCGGGCTGCCAGGCTGCGGGGTCAAGGCCTAAGCGGCGGTAGGCTTTGTCCCGGTATTGCCGACGAATTTGATCCAAGTGTAGTGGCATGTCCCGCAAGTATAGCCGGTTTATAGTTCTTTAGAAGTTTAGAGGGTTTAGAATGTTGATTGTGAATATGTTGCAATTCCGTCTCCTTCAAAACCACTTTGCGTCGACTATAACAATGCGTGATTTTGTTATTTATTCCACTACTCCACCACCTTCATCGGCCCTTCCTCCGCCCCTTCCATATTCACGTCGAAGGTGATATCGGGCTCCCACACCCACAATCCCTGCTCGTACTCGCGGGTCATCAGCGCGATGTTGTCGAGGTGGTATTTCAACTGTAGTCTCGGGTAGCGGTAGCGGGTCCAAAGCGATGCATCCTCGAAAGCCACGCCCGTGGCGATACTTTCGCGCAAGGCGTAAATGTACACGAGGCTCTCCGTGCGGCGTTTCAGCCAGTCGTTGATGCTCAGGGCAGGGTCGCCGTGGCCGGGCACTAAGCGGGTAAACCAGTTGCGGTCGTGGATGCGGGGCAGTTTCTCCAACGTTTGCACGTAATCCACGCTGCTATGGTACATAAAGGGAAACTCGATGTTCGACAAATAATCGCCGGCGATGCACAGCCCCAGTTGCCAGATCACCACCATCATGCTGTCGGCCGTGTGGCCGGGGGCGAGGTAAAAGGTCATTTTGGTTTGACCATGCCGGAACTGCACCCCGTCGCGGAACACGAAAAAATCGCCCTCCGGATATTCCAGCGGATAAGGGCGGTCGAGGTAATACTGCTCGTCAAACTGGATAGCTTGTTCGAGCGCTTCTTCGCGCAGGGGATTTTCCGCCATAGCCTTGGACATAAAGACTTTATCCGGCGTAAAAGCCCGGTAGCCCATGATGTGGTCGTAGTCGGAATGGGTGAAAATGAGGTACAAGGCTCGGTTGCCCCGGATGGAATCCACGTAATGCCGGATCGCCATCACCTCGTCGGGCAGCCAGGCGGGATCGACGACGATCACCGCATCGTCCATCCGGATCACCGTAGAATTGGTTTGGAACAGCGCGCTTTGAAAAATGGTTATATGGGGGTCGCGATACGTGATTTTACTCATGTGGCGGTTTGGTTTTGGGCAGGTTTGGAATTTTGTGCAGGCGGGAATGGAGAAGAAACATGGAGTAAATTTAAGAATTTTGGGATAATATTTGGTTTCCCGGTCCATACTTCCACCTTACTTTCACCCATTCCTCCATTCACGCCGATAAATTGACTACCTTTGCGGCGCAATTGGCAGGAGCAAATATAAGCTTATTGACTCCCCACTTTATCCAAAACAATTTTAAGATCCACAATGGGAAATATAGTAGCCATCGTCGGCCGCCCGAACGTCGGCAAATCAACTTTGTACAATCGATTGGTCGGGCAACGGGATGCAATCACAGACGACTTTTCCGGGGTGACCCGCGACCGAAAATACGGCAGCTGCGAATGGAACGGCAAACGTTTTACAGTGGTTGACACCGGTGGTTTCGTACACGGCTCCGACGACCTGATCGAATCGGCCATCCGCAACCAGGTCAAGGTCGCCATCGAAGAGGCCGGCGTGCTGATCTTTATGGTAGACGTACAAACCGGTATCACCGACCTCGACGAGGAGGTGGCCAAGATCCTGCGCCGCTGCGACAAGCCTGTTTTTCTGGTGGTTAATAAAGTCGACAACCACCGCAACCTCATGGAAGCCAACGAGTTCTGGGGACTCGGCTTTGAAAATACCTTTTTCATCGCTTCCATAAACGGTAGCGGTTCGGGCGAGTTGCTGGACGCCGTGGCCGAAAAAATAGAAACGGATACCGAGCTCGAAACAGACCTGCCGAAATTCGCCATCATCGGGCGCCCGAACGTGGGCAAATCCTCGTTCACCAACGCCCTGCTCGGCGAAGAGCGCAACATCGTGACGCCCATTGCCGGTACCACCCGCGACCCGATCCACGCCACCTATAATAAATTCGGCAAAGAATTTATCCTGATCGACACGGCCGGGATCCGCAAAAAAGCCAAGGTGGAGGAAGACCTGGAGTTCTATTCCGTTATGCGCGCCATCCGCTCGGTGGAGGATGCCGACGTGTCCATCCTGATCATCGACGCCGTACACGGCCTGGAAATGCAGGACATCAATATCATGCGCCTGGCTCAAAAACGGCACAAAGGAGTGGTCATCCTGGTGAACAAATGGGATTTAATCGAAAACAAAACCACCAATTCGGTCCGCGATTACGAAGCGGCCATTAAAAGACGCATCGCACCCTTCGACGACGTACCGATCCTCTTTATTTCGGCCCTCGAAAAACAGCGCATTTTCCAGGCCATCGAAGCGGCCATCGAGGTGTATGAAAACCGCAAACGCCGGATCAAAACCTCGGAATTGAACGAATTGATGCTGGGCATCATCGAAGCCACCCCGCCGCCTTCCGTACACGGGCGTTTTCCGAAATTCAAATACGTGACGCAATTGCCGACACCTTTCCCGGCTTTTGCCTTTTTCGTCAACAACCGCAACTACGTGCGCGATTCATATTCGCAGTTTTTGGAAAATCAAATGCGCAAACATTACAATTTTAAGGGCGCGTCGATGGAGATTTTTATCCGGGAGAAATGAGGAATTGTAAATTCATTCATACACTCAAAACCCGCTTCGGCCCATTATGCGGACCTGTTTGATAAATCCTGGCCAAACCAGTGAAATTCCCCGCAACGACTGTCCGTTGCCGGGCGTTTTGATTTGAAACTTGAACGCATGAAATTCAAATTATGGTGTTTACTTGTTCCGGCGCTGGCCTTTTACTCCTGTAAAGATCAACCCGAACAAATTCCGGCCTACCTGCGGCTGGAGCCTTTTACCGTAAATGCGCCGGGCGGCGCAGGCTGGCAAAAAATCACCGACGGATGGCTCTACGTCAACGGCGAATTCCTGGGCGCCTACACCCTGCCCGCTACCGTGCCGGTGCTGGCGGAAGGAGACAGCGACATCTGGCTGTTCCCCGGGGTGAAAGAAAACGGGATCCTGGAAACGCCCAATATTTACGATTTCCTGGAGCGGTTTTCGCAGAAAAAGAACCTGAGTCCGGCCCAGACCACGCTCATCCAGCCGGAAACACGCTACAAAACCGATGCAATCTTTGCCTGGGCAGCCGATCGAACCAGCTTCGATGGCCCCTCCAGCCTCGTGCTGGAAAACAGGGATACCGACACCAGTAATACCTTCGAACTGACCAGCGTCGGGGCATTTGCCGGACTTTCGGTCAAAATAGCCGTAAACAAAGACCATCCTACCCTGGAGATCATCACCGAACAGGCTGATCTTCCCGTCAACGGCAACCAACAGGTGTGGCTGGAATTGCATTACCGCAACGACGTGCCGTTCGTGCTCTATCTGATCGGGACAACCGGCAGTTCTCCGGAAACAATTTTGCCGATCTACCGGTTCAATGCCGTCGAAAACTGGAACAAAGTGTACATGAACCTGACGCAATTTATGGTGCAATCCGGCGAGGCAAAACACCGCCTCTTGTTCCAAACTCTGCTTCCCAGAGGCAGCGACGGAAACTATACGAAGGACGCCGGTACTGTTTACCTGGATAATATCAAATTGGTACATTTTTAACCCACATTTCCCTTGCCTCGCCCACAACGTCAACGCGATACGATCATTTACGGCATTGCCGATTTCATCATGGCCATGCTGGCCTGGGCCCTGTTTTTCCTGTACCGGAAACACCTGGAAGGCGTGCCGATCACGGTTGAAGTAGGTAAAGACCCCAATTTTTACTTAGGCGTGCTACTGGTGCCGACGGGCTGGGTGCTGTTGTACAGCATTTTTGATCATTACGTCGACATATACCGCCTGTCGCGGCTGGCCACCCTGACCCGCACGTTTTTCATGACCTTCGTGGGCGTCACGTTTCTCTTTTTCTCGCTGATCCTCGACGACGTGGTGCGGGATTACCACACCTATTACCGCTCTTTTTTTGTGCTGTTCGGCCTGTATTACCTGCTGACGGCGGTGTCGCGCATGATCTTGCTTACTCGGGCCAGCCAACGGCTGAAAACGGGCAAAGTGACCTTCAACACCTTGCTGGTGGGCGGCAATCAGAATGCCCTGGACTTGTATTTCGACATCAGCCGCCGGAAAAAAGGACTGGGGAATAAATTCGTGGGGTATATCGATACCAACGGTCCACAGGAACCGGGACTCAGCGAACACCTGCCCCAACTGGGCACACTCAGCGACCTGGCCGCAGTGATCCGCACCCAGGACATCGAAGAAGTGATCATCGCCATCGAAACCAGCGAACACAACCTGCTGCGCGATATCCTGAACGTACTGTTCGACTTCGGCGATCAGGTGCTGGTGAAAATCATCCCCGACATGTACGATATCCTGCTCGGCACGGTGAAAATGAACCACGTATTCGGCGCGGTACTCATTGAAATCCGGCAGGAACTTATGCCCAAATGGCAGCGGGTGGTGAAGCGCCTGCTGGATGTCACGGTCAGCACTGTGGCGCTTATTCTCTTGTCGCCCTTGTTGTTGTACGTGATTCTCCGCGTCTGGGCCTCCTCTCCCGGTCCTATCTTTTTTGCCCAGGAGCGCCTCGGCCTTCACGGCAAACCCTTTACCATCCTCAAATTCCGTTCGATGTACCTGGACGCCGAGAAAATGGGCCCTCAACTATCCACAGACAACGATCCGCGCTGCACGCCCTGGGGCGCCCTGATGCGCAAATACAGGCTGGATGAACTGCCCAATTTCTGGAATGTGCTGCGGGGTGAAATGTCGCTCGTCGGTCCGCGCCCGGAGCGCCGGCATTTTATCGATCAAATTCTGGCAAAAAACCCGCATTACAAGCACCTGTTGAAGGTACGGCCCGGCATCACGTCCTGGGGTCAGGTGAAATACGGGTATGCCTCCAACGTGCAGGAAATGCTCCAGCGCCTTCGTTTCGACCTGCTTTATATCGAAAATATGTCGCTGGCGCTCGATTTCAAGATCATGTTTTATACGGTACTGGTGTTGTTGCAGGGAAGAGGGAAGTAAAGGCCGTTTTCTTTTCCCGTATATTATCTTATAACCTATCTTGCCGAATGCTAAATTGTCAATCCAAATATCTTATTGGTTCTTTTAAAAAGTAATGACCTTTGTTAGGAACGGTGTCAAAATAAGTTTCCAATTTCAGGCCAATTATTTTGGCGTCAGCCAACTATCTTTTGAGGCGAATAGCAGCGCTATTTAACGAAAAAGATGGGACGGATGACGGCAAAAGA
>Ga0105046_10007961_pt1 | contig 16652 bp, 15 predicted proteins | sample MAT03_FD_78385 | JGI IMG/M metagenome (GOLD analysis project Ga0105046, IMG submission 78385) | Freshwater microbial communities from Lake Fryxell liftoff mats and glacier meltwater in Antarctica - MAT-03 (megahit assembly) | ecosystem: Environmental > Aquatic > Freshwater > Ice > Liftoff...
CGACTCGAGCACGACGTGGCGGGTGAGGTCGATGAGCGCCTTCTTCTTGCGAGCCGCAGCGCCCCACAGCAGAAACACGACGCGCTGTTGCTTGTCGTTGACTGCGCGCAACACCTGATCGCTGAAGATCTCCCAGCCGTGGCCCTGGTGCGAGGCAGCTTGCCCGGCCCGTACGGTGAGCGTGGTGTTCAGCAGCAGTACGCCCTGACGTGCCCATGGCTCCAGGTTGCCATGGCGTGGTGGCTCGATGTCGAGGTCGGTGCGCAGCTCCTTGTACACGTTGGCCAGCGATGGCGGGATCGCGACACCGGAGCGCACGGAGAAGCACAGCCCGTGCGCCTGATTGGGGCCGTGGTACGGGTCTTGGCCGAGGATGACGACCCGAGTGTCTGCGTAGGTGGTGAGATGCAGTGCGGCGAACACGTCGGCCGCCGGCGGAAAGACGGTGAACTGCGCTCGCTGGTCTGCAACGAACTGCTGCAGCCGCGGCCAGTACGGCTTGGCGAGTTCGTCACGCAGTACTGGGTTCCAATCCGTCATGCCGATACCCGAATCACAGCGCTGAGGCTACGGTGGGGTGATGAGCGAAATTCTGGAAGTCGATCTTCTTGCGTTCGAGAATGGCAGCGCCCAGCAGCGGCGCGCCGTGGTTGACGGTGTGCGCCGCAGCCTGTCGACCGGCTTCGTCTACACGCTGCACGACCTGTCGCCAGACATGCTCGACACCGCCTATGGAATGCTGAAGGAGTTCTTCGAGCACCCGCAGGAGACCAAGCTGGCCTTCGTTGCGGCCGACTCGCATGGCCAGACCGGTTACACCGGTCTTCTGGTGGAGACGGCCGCCAGCAGCGATGTGCCCGACTGGAAAGAGATGCTCAACTGGGGTCTTACGCTTCCCGAAGGGCACCCGCTGCGCACCCGCTACCCGCATCGCTACGGTCCGCAGGTGCTGCCCGAGGCCGCGGTTCCCGGCATCACCGATGTGCTCAACACTTTTCATCGCAAGGTGGAAGACATCCAGCGTCGATTCCTGCGCATCATCGCCGAGGGTCTCGGCTGCCACGAGTCGTACTTCGACGAGATGACCACCAACGGCGCCACTCTTACTCGCGCCATCCGCTATCCGGCGATGCAAGAGGCGCCCGGCGGCGGTGGTGCCGGTCACGTGTGGGCTGGTGCACACGGCGACATCAACCTCATCACGGCCCTTCCGCGTTCTACGGCCCCCGGCCTGCAGGTGCTGGTCGATGGCGAATGGGTCGACGCGGTGGCACCTGGTGGGCAGGTCATCATCAACACCGGCATGATGCTGGAGCGACTGACCAACGGTGTCATCCGCACTGGCATCCATCGCGTGGTTGCCGCCCCCGGCTACAACGGTGAGCGGTACAGCGTGGTGCAGTTCGCGCACCCCACGCCATGGACGTTGCTCAACCCGCTCTCGGTGTGCATCACGCCCGACAACCCGCAGCGCTTCTCTGGCATGGTCAGCGCCGACGCTCTCGACCTGGTGCTGTACGAGATCAACCTGGTGGAGTCGGCGCGTCGCGTCGGCTGACAGATGCCCGAGCCCACCGAAGTCGAGTCTTCAGCCGCCGTTGTCGTGAAAGCGACCGTAGCGGCAGCTGATGTGCCCAAGCCGCGGATGCCCGACGTCGTACTTGCAATCGACATCGGTGGCACCAAGATGGCCGTTGGGTTGGTGACGATGCAGGGCGAGCTGATCGACCGCGACAAGGTCGAGGTCAATCACGATCTCAACGCAGACGCGTTGTTCGCCACACTCAACGACGTCATCGAGACGCAGACGGCTCGGGCGCGCGAACACCATCACATGCGCGTCGTCGCTGTCGGTGTGGGCAGCGCCGGCCCCACAACGCCCGACGTGGAGACGATCTCGCCGCTGAACATTCACTCGTGGCGCAACTTTCCGCTGCGCGAGCGGCTGGTTTCGGCCACCCGCCTGCCGGTCTTCGGCGACCTCGATGCAAAGGCACTGGCCTTGGCCGAGGGGTGGCTGGGCGCCGCGCAAGGCAAGCAGAGCTTTCTGGCGATGGTCGTCAGCACCGGTGTGGGCGGTGGCATCGTGCTGAACGGCCAATTGCTGGACGGCGGCACCGGCAACGCCGGCCACGTCGGGCACATCATCGTCGAGCCCAACGGGCGTCGCTGCCCCTGCGGCTCGCGTGGGTGTCTGGAGGCGGAGGCCTCGGGCGTGGCCATCGAGTCGATCACCGGCCGTCCACCGACGGAGCCCACCTACGAGATCATGCAGCGCACCGGCCGGCTGGTTGGTCGAGCGTGTGCGTCGGTCTGCAACGTACTCGACCTCGATCTGGTGGTCGTTGGCGGGTCTGTCGCGCTTGGCTTTGGGGCCACCTTCTTCAACTCTGCGCAGGAATCACTCGACGAGCACACCAAGTTGGCGTTCTCGCGCGGGGCTCGCATCACGCCGGTGCGTCTTGGCGATCGTGGGCCGCTCATCGGTGCGGGCGCAGTGGCCGTGCGCGGCATCCATCGCTCGCGGCGGCCGCGGGCAACCGCCTGACGCCGGGCGTAGGCTGCTCGCACATCGGCGAGGGGGTTCCCAGATGACAAAGATTCGCAGTACGGACGCTTCCCACATCGACGACCGGCGAGGTCAGGGCGGCGGCGGTGGAGGCAGTGGCTTCCCGTTCCAGATTCCGGGTATGGGCGGTGGCGGCGGCATGCCTGGTCTTCCTGGTGGGCTCAAAGTTGGCGGCGGGATGATCGGCATTCTCGTCCTGCTGGCAGCAATGTTCCTGCCCAAATTGCTGGACGCCGGCACAACCTCGCAGGCAACGTCGCTGCCCGCGCAGTCCACGGGTTCCAGTGCTGCGGGCTGTGTCACCGAACTGGAGCAGATCGTGTGCGGCGTCACCAACGATGTGCAGGACTACTGGACCCGGGCGTTGCCGCAGTTCTTCAACACCGACTACGAGGTCACCGAGACCGTGTGGTTCACCGGAGGGGTCGGCACTGGCTGCGGCCAGGCCAGCAGCGAGACCGGCCCGTTCTACTGCCCGGCCGACAACCTCGTTTACATCGATCTCGAGTTCCTGCAACAGTTGGAGAACACGCTCATCGGCAGCACCAGCGACCTTGCCGAGCAGTACATCCTCGCTCACGAGTACGGCCACCACGTGCAGAACTTGCTGGGTACCAACGCACAGGTACAGCAGGCATCGCAGAACGACCCCGGCCGTGCCAATCAGTACTCGGTGGCGCTCGAACTGCAGGCGGACTGCTTCGCCGGTGCCTGGGTGGGCGACGTGGCTGCGCGAGGTCTGCTCGATGATGCCGGCGAGATTCAAGAGGCCCTCAAGGCTGCCGAGAGCGTCGGTGACGACCGCATTCAGGCACGCTCCGGTGGACGCATCGATCCCGAGAGCTGGACCCACGGTTCGGCCGAGCAGCGCAAGTCGTGGTTCATGGTTGGCTTCGACAGCCAGGACCCGACACAGTGCGACACGTTCGAGGACGTGCTCTAGTTCTCTATCGCGACTCGGTGCTACTGAACTTTCGGTAGACGCACTCCAATGGCCCGACTCCGAACCGTCGCTGGTACAGCGTTGCTGTCACCACGGCCAACAGCCAGTAGATGGCGGCGAAGAGCAGCGCGGTCCCGAGCGCGACCGGTTCCACCCAACCCAGCCAGTGCACCAGCAGGTTGTAGACCAGCACGTGGCCGACGTACAACGTCAGTGTCGTGCGCCCGGCCGCGCCGAGCGACGTCGTCACGAGTGATTGTGCGGTCGCTTCCGCGACCCACCCGACGAGAGCGACCGCCAACAGCGACGAGCCCACGGCGGTGAGCGTGTAGAGCACCCCGCGCTCGGAGGGGGAGATCGAAGCGAGTGTCGGGTGCCAGGCAACCGAGTTGTGGGCCAGGTACCCAAGTGCCAGACATGCCGCTCCGGCAGTGGCCAGGTCGGTCCGCCGCCGCCCGCTGAAGGGCATCAACCTGCCCAGCACCATGCCCATGCAGAAGAACACCAGCCACGGCAGTAGCGGATGGGTGCCGCGCACGAAGGTATCCAACAGCAGGTCGCGGGGGGAACGATTGGTGGCTGCCTCGCCGTACAGCAGCCACGCGGCGTCATGCCCGTTGTTCTGCTGGTCCAGTGCCCACCACTGGATGCCGGCGGCGGCAAGCGCGGCGCCGGTGCCGATAGCCACCAACCACCGACTACGCAACATGAACAGCATCGCGCCGACGATGAAGAATGCGCCGTAGAAGAACAGGATGGTGCCGTTCCATACCCAGTTCAGGAAGAACCCGAATGCATAGAGCAGCACGCCGCGACGAATCAGCGTCCAGCGATCGACGCTGATCGCACGCCGGTCGCCGCTGGCCCGGCTGCGGCGCGTGAGCAACGTGATGCCCATGCCGGCGACGGTGACGAACGTTGCCGCGAAGCGCGTGGACAGTGGCCCATTCCACGGGTCGAAGATTCGTTCGACGAAGTTGGTCGGCGGATACTTGGCGCCATCGAGGATGAGGTAGCCGTGGTAGTTCATCACGCACACGCCGATGAGTGCGACGGCACGAATCACATCGAGTTCGATGTAGCGCGTCGACGCCGCAGGTGCGGTTGCAGTCGGCGACGCGGGTGTCAGGTCCACAGCAATTCGTCCACCGCGGTGCTGATCAGTGGGCGTTGCACATCGACCCAGTCGCCCACCTGCGGGCACGGCTGGTCCACCAGGGCGACTGTTAGTGAGGTGTGCATGTGTGGTCGTTCCAACAATGCCAAGCGGTGCCGCTGATAGTGGAACGGGCTACGTCGTCCGGGATCAGCATCTTCGATCGGTGCCACTCCGTGTGTGGAGCCGGCACCGATGGCAACCAGCCTGCCGTCGAAGGGCACCGGTGTGTGGTGATAGCCGGCCGTCTCGCCGGCGCGCACCTGCTGGGTCTGCAGCACGTCGGCGGTGAGGCGCAGCCAGTCGGCGCGGGGAACGCCATGCCACAGCGCGGTGCCCACACGGATTCGGAACTCGCGATCCGGGTGCGTTGCGGCCAGTCGGTGGAACGACTCTGCACTGAGATGGCTCACCCACAATGGCGACCCAGCGGGCAGCGCTGGCAGCCATTGCTCGATCTCGGCGAGGCGGGCATTGTCGTCACCAGCCAACGGGAGATGCAACCCGAAGCCGATGACCTGCAGGCCGCCCGTCTCGATTGCGGCCAGGAGTGCGGCGAGCTCGGATGGGGCGGCGCCGTAGCGACGCATGCTGCTGGCCAGCTTCACCATCACGCTGCCGGCCCACCCTTCCAGCGCGTGCACGTGCTCGACATTTCCGACGGTCAGCACGGCTCGTGTCTCCGCTGGCGCTGTCAATGTCGGGGTCAGCACGACTGCGGTGAGTTCCGCAGGAACATCCGCAAGCTCATGGGCGGTGCCCACGCAGACGAAGCCGGCACCGTTGGCCGCCACGACGCCGTGGAGCATCGGTCTGGTGAAGCCATACCCGTTTCCCTTGACCACCGCGACGAGACCCTCGCCGTAGCTGGCCGCAACGGTCTGCACGTGCGACGTCCAGGCGGCGCGATCAACGGTGAGACGAACAGTCATGCGCCCGCCACGGTAGCCCCGCTCACGTCCCCGAGCCTCCAGCCGCGCCGTAGGTCACCGAAACCCTCGGGCAATGCTCTCCTGGGCTAATTCCGAGTTGTCTGATCGGATTTGTCGGTCTAACATTTCCTGTATGCGTTCGCGCCTCTTCGATTTCCCAAATCCGGTCAACGAGACCTCGGCGCGACTGGTTGCCGCCGGGGTCGTTGCGCAGGCTGTGGCGTACCTCGTGTTCCGCCAGTGGTGGTTGCTGCTGCCGCTCGCGTACGGTTTTCTGGCTCGGGTGCTCAGTGGCCCTCGGTTCAGCCCGCTTGGCCAGTTCGTCACACGCGTGGTCACCCCTCGCCTTCACACCGAGCACCAGTTCGTCGCCGGCCCGCCGAAGCGTTTCGCGCAGGGCGTCGGGCTGGTGTTCAGCGGCGGCGCGTTGCTGGCCACCGCACTCGGCGCCACATCTGTCAGCGCCGGGCTCATCACGGCGCTCGTATTGGCCGCCACGCTGGAGTCGGCGTTTGCGTTCTGCCTCGGCTGCATGGTGTTCAACCGGCTGATGCGGTGGGGCCTGATCCCCGCCGAGATCTGCGAAGACTGCAACGACTTCAACCGCCGGTTCGCTGCGGCCAGTTCGTGAGTTCGGGCCATAGCGGCCCAACTTCGCGTTCCGCCAGCACACCGGCCCACACTCCGGCGCCGTAGGCCATCTGGTCCACTGTCACGAACGGTACATCCGTCAGCGGTTGTGTCGACTTCGTGCGAGCCGCGTCGATCAGTGCCGGGCCGGCGATGGCGGCGACAACTGCCACCCTCGCTCGGCGGCTCACGACGGCCCCTGCGATCGCGACTGGCCACCAGACGCGGGTGATTGCGTGCGCGAACTGGCGGCCTGCGGCCAGGTGGCCCAGCCCGGCGAGACGCGCCGATTCACTTGGTGGCACGTCAGTGAGTTTGCGCTGCAGTGCGATGGTGGTTCCGCCGGCTACCCCTGCGGCAAGCAGCGGATGTCGGGCGGCCAGTAGTAGCCACGAGAGCGCGCTCCAGCCACTCATCCGCACCGGCGCCAGCGCATTGGAATGGCGACGAGCCAAGGGTGCTGCGGAGCGGCCGTAGCCGAACCGTTGGCGCAACAGCGCCCTCGCTGTCGGGCGCGGTTCGTGGTACACCACCGATGTCGGCTCGTAGCGACAGCGATGGCCCGCCACGACGCAGCGCCAGACGAGGTCGACGTCCTCGCCCAGCCGCATCGCTTCGTCGAAGCCGCCGAGTTCGCGCACCACGTGGGTGCGCCACACCATTGCAGCCGCTGGTACGTAGCTGACCCGCGTGCCGGCAGCGATCCGCGCTGGCTCTGGCCCCAAGTCCAGCGGGCTGTGTCGCTGCTCGTACCCGGCCAGCCAGCCGAGGCCGGGTGCCCCGGCGACGCGTGGCGCCACCAGCGCAACTCGCTCATCGGTGAAGTGGGAGAGCAGCGGCTCCAGCCAGCCGTCGGGCAGGTGCACGTCTGTATCGACGAATGCGACGAGCGGAGTGGTCACCGCCGCGAGCCCGGTGTTGCGAGCGGCGGCCGGGCCTCTGTTCGCGCCATGCCGGAGCAGGGTTTGCCGCAGTCCAGGCATGACATGGTGAGGATCAAGGGTGAGTGGTGGCGATGACGCGTCGTCGACCACGATGACCTGCACTCCGGCGGGCAGATTGCGCGGCAGGCGACCATACGCCGGGATTACGACCGTGACGTGTGCGGCGGTGAACGGGCTGCGCTCGTGCACCGGATGCATTGCCCCGGCGTCGACGAAGCGACCAAGAAGTTGATGCACCGGCGCGGTGTCCGGCTCTTCGCCGACCTCGGCCATCGACACGACCTGCGCGCCGCCGACGGACAACCGAAACAGCCGCAATGGCGAGCCGGCGATCAGTACCCGTCCATCGCCTGGCCGACGCCACGACGAGTCAAGGCGGTAGCTGGTCCCCGACACCCTTAGTCCCACCACTCGTCGACGGCGGCGACGAGGTCGATGTTGAGGCGGGTCATCAGGTTGCGGCCGTGCGAGGCAGAGGCGTGGCGCGGGTCGCCCAAGACGCCGTTCTCGCTGACGGCGCGCACGCCGCCTTCCAACATCTCCTCCAGCAGGTCGGCCAGCGGCTGGGTGTTGCCCACCTCGGCGCGATGCATCCGCACAAGGTCTGGCGCCAGCGCGAGCATGATCGAAGTCTCGGTGTCGCCCGCGTGCGCGTCGCCGCCGGGGATGTTCGGCCACCACGAGAACACTCGCCGCTGCTCCTCGACGAGGGTGCGCACGGCGCGCTCGACAGGCAGCCGATTGCCGCCGTGGCCGTTGACCAGTACGACACCCGCACTCCAATCGGCGCTTCGTACCAGTTCGACGATCACTTGTTCCATGACTGAAGCGCCGATGGACAGGGTACCCGGGAACGACGCGTGCTCGCCGCTGGACGTGATGGTGAGCGACGGCGCAACCAGCAGATCGCCCTCGTCGAACTTGTCGGCAAGGCTCTCCGCCAACGCGACCGCGATACGCGTGTCGGTGTCCAGCGGGAGGTGCGGACCGTGCTGTTCACATGCGCCGATCGGTACCACCAGCAGCGGGCGCAGAGTCGGCTTCCAGTGGTCGCTCCAGGTCGTGCGCCCGAGGTACTTGGTCATCGCTCGCCGCAACTCACTGCGCCAGCCCCACGATGACCGCAGCGGTGGCGTCGTGGTACACCCGCTGCCAATCGACGTATTCCAGCTGCTGATGCTTCAGCTCCAGGCTGATCACGCCGTGGCACGTACTCCACACGATCGCCGCCGCATGAGCGGCATCCATGGATCGCAGGATGCCGGCATCCATCGTGCGCTGCAGTCGAGCGGCCAGCAGATGCAACGTGCCCAGCGCTGCAGCCTGAGCCTCGGGCGTGGGCACATAGTCGGCCACCACCCGGTCGAACATGACTGCGTAGAGCGTGGCGTGGTCGAGGGCGAAACGCCGATATGCCTCACCACAGATGCTGAGGTCCAGCATCGGGTCAGCAGTCTCTGGCACCTCGTTCATCGCCTCGGCCAGCAGCGCGAAGCCGTGCGAAAACAGGTGCTCCACAACCCCGTCCTTGCCGCCGAAACGGGAGTACACGTTCATCGTGCTCATGCCCGCAACGGTGGCAATCCGGCGCACGGTCAAGGCGGAGGCCCCCTCTGTGGCCAGTAGCGTGTCGGCGGCTTTCAGCAGCGCGTTGCCGACGTCGTCGAGGTGATCCACGCGGGTGTAGCTCATTCGAGGTAGCCCCATTTGCGCAGTGCTGCCACGATTCGCTCGGCTGCTGCGGCCGGCTCCAGTACGACTGACTCGCCGTGGGCGGGTGCCGCGCTGCCCGCGTCGGTGAGCGCTCGCAGGCGGTCGAGCGGGTGCGCGCCGCGTGGTGCCGCAAGCGCTCGGGCCCGGGGGCGATAGGGGTAGATGACAGCGTCTTCCGCGTGCGCTGCCGAGGCTGGCTGGCGCACTTCGATCTGCACCTGGGCGGCCGCCCTCAAGGCGCTCAACGCGGCGCGACGTAGCTCGGCGGTGGCACCCTCTACGCTGATGATTGCCGGAGCACTCACCGACAGCACCTCGCGGCGCCCGCCATCGAGGCGTCTGGTGGCAGTGACCGGACCATCGCCGGAGAGCTCGACGGCGATGACGCCGAGAGCCTGTTGAGCGACCAGGTTGGCGGCAAGGAACGCGGGCATGCTGCCGGTGCCGCGGTCGAGGGAGTAGTCGCCGCACCAGACCCACCGCGCCGCAGGCACAGCCGTCGAGATCGCCTCCGCCACCTGTGCGCTGGTGAGCGCGGCTGGCGCGTGGATATGAATCGCATGATGTGCGCCGCACGCGATTGCATCGCGCAGCACCGACTCGGCGGCCGGTGGGCCGACCGTCACAACCGTGACTTCGGCGCCGGTGGCCGCGGCCTGTGCGAGCGCGAACTCCAACGCCGATTGGTCGGCGGGGCTCATGCCGGCGAACCGGGCGTCGTTGGGCTCACCGGGGTGTGTGACCCACTTCAGGCAGGCGACGATCATGTGCGACGGAAGACGACGCCGTGGCCGCCCTCCGGGTAGTTCCAACTGATCGCGCCCTCTCTGTTGCACACGAGGTAGCAGGTGCCGCACTCGAAGCACTGCTCGTGGTTGAAAACGATGCCGCCATCACTGGTGGGAATGAACAGATTGGCCGGGCAGGCGACGATGCACTCGCGTGTGCTGCAGCCTTCACACACTGAACCGTCGACGACGATGTGCGCCTTGTGGTGAATACGGAACTCGGCCGTCGCCATTCGCTCTTGGAACGACATACCGCCCCACTCGTTGGGGGCCAGAATCTGTGCGGGGTGCGATCTGGTGTCGCCGGAATGGTCGGTCATCCGAAGCTCCTGAAACCTGTCCAACCATCACGCAGCAGGTCGCGGCGGCGGATGCCGGCACGCTTGCGTTCTTGGTTGAGGATGCGCCGCACGCCCGGCTTGGGTGTGGGGTTGTCCACGCGGAACATGCGCTCGACCACGTTGGCCACCATGGCGGGATACAAGTGCTGCACGCGGTCGCTGAGCACCAGCTCGGGTGCCCGGCGCAGCTTGCGGTGGTCGCGCAACACGAACGTGTCGCTGAGCCGCCGCTGGTAGCCGACCAAGCCGCCGGCGCTGGTGTCGCCCGCCCGGACCGCCTCGACCGCCGTCTCGCCGGCGTACATGCCGCTGGCCATGGCGAAGTTGACGCCTTCCAACCAGATGCCGGCGGCCAGGCACAGTGCGGCGGCATCGCCGGCCACGAGCATGCCGTCGGTGGTCATCTTCGGCATCATCTTCAACCCGGCCTCGGGGATGAGGTGCGCGCTGTACTCCTTCAGCTCTCCGTCTTGCACCAGTGGCGCGATGGCCGGGTGCTGCTTCAAGGCGGCGATGATCTGCTCGGGTCGTTTCTGTTGCGCACCCAGCTTGTTGATCTTCAGCACGACGCCAACGGCGATGGTGTCGAGGTTGGTGTAGAGGAAGCCGCCACCGTTGACGCCGCCGGTGGCGCCGATGATCTCGATGTCGACTCCTTCGCGACCGCGCACGCCGAAGCGCTCGTCGATCACGTCCTTGGGCAGCGCCAGCGTCTCCTTGACGCCGAGCGTGAAGTGCTTCGCGTCGGTGTGTTCGTAGAGGCCGGCCTCCTTGGACAGGAAGCTGTTGACGCCGTCGCAGGCGATGACCACATGCGCGCGCAGGTCGCCGTCGGGCCGGTCGGTGCGCACGCCGACGATCTTGCCGGTGGCGTCGCGCAGCAGCCCGGTCGCAGTGGTGCTGGTGATGAGTTGAGCGCCGGCAGCGACCGCGTGGTCGGCCAGCCAGTTGTCGAAGTCGGGGCGGAAGGCGGTGGCCCCGTTGTACGGCGGCTTGCCCCAGGCTTCGGAGCGGAAGTCGACGGTGAGCGCCTGCGTGTCGGTGAGCAGCATCGTGCTGCGGCGCGTGACCCACCGTTGGATGGGCGCTTGCTCCCACCAGTTGGGGATCAGCTCGTCGAGGATGCGCGGGTAGACCACCCCGCCGTACATGTTCTTACTGCCGGGGAACGGTCCGCGTTCCAGCAGCACCACCGAAAGCCCGGCGCGAGCGGCAACCAACGCGGCGCAGGAACCCGCCGGCCCGCCACCGACGACGATGACGTCGACATCCGTACCCACGCGTGCCTCGGTCATACGGCCCCGTCGGTGAGAAGCGCGTCGAGCGCGGCAAGGGTCTCGTTGGCGTCGGCGACGATGGCCAGGTCGGCCAGCTGCATCATCGGGCAGTGCTGGTCGGTGTTGACAGAGATGATGTGCGCCGGGTTGCCCAAGCCGCTGGTGTGCTGCACCGCGCCGCTGACCCCGAAGGCCAGATAGAGGTCGGGGTCCACCACCACGCCGGTGGTGCCGATCTGGCGTTCGTGGGCCACCCAGCCGCGGTCGGTGACCACCCGAGTGGCCCCCATGCTGGCGCCCAGCGCAGCGCCCACATGGGCCAGCTGCTCGATGCGTCCCGGCCCGTCCAGCCCGGCGCCGCCGCCGACGATTCGTGGCGCCTCTGCCAGGTCGACCGTTGCCGGGTTGGGCGGGTGGACGGCCAGCACTCTGGCGTCGTGTTCGCCGAATTCTGGGACGGCAGCCAGCGTGAGGTGTGCGGCGGTCACGGTGGGCGCTGGCAGGTCGGGGTTTGGCTCCACTCCGCGGACGCCAGGCTGCATGGTGGCGACGAACTGAGGGCCGGGTGAGCTGGAGTGGAGCTCGCGGCCGCCGTTGCGAGCCATCTCAACACGCTGGGGGCTGATGGAGGTAGCGCCGGCGAACAGCGGACGTTGGAGCAGCGTTGCCAGTCGAGGTGCCAGGTCGCGGCCGTCGGGTGAGCCCGGCAGTACCAGCGCCGGCTCATCGGCCAACAACGGTGCCAGCGCGTGGGCCCAGGCGCCGGGCAGGAAATCGGCCAGCTCGATGGTGGTCACGTCGGTCGCAATCCCCACGAGACTGGTGAGGGCGACTGCCAGTTCGCTGCCGACGAGCAGCGCGCGGCCGTCGCATTCGGCAATGGCTTCAGCCCCGCCTGCAGGGAGCTGTCCCGCGCGAACCACCACCACTGCGATCATGGCTGCAGAGTAGCTCTGATCGGTCATGAGAACCCTGGTGGGAACGATCACGGCTACACGGAGCAGATGCTGAATTGCGAGCGGTTCGCGAACACATCGCGATAGCGGGACATGTGCTCGGCGGTGGGTTGCACCAACTCGCGGTCGTGGGGCCGCACGCCATGCGGGCGGAAGCCGATGAGCTTCAACCGCATCATCGGGTCGAGATCGGCCAGCCAGTCGGCGGTGCCGCGCAGTAGCTCGGGGTCATCGTTCAGGCCGGGGATGAGCAGCAAGCGAACTTCGTAGAGCTTGCCGAGGGCGTCGAGGAAGCGAATGCTTTCGAGTACCTGGTCGTTCGGCTTCCCGGTCATCACGCGGTGGATCTCCGGGTCGAGACACTTCAGGTCGATCATCGCCCCGTCCATCACCGGCGCGAGCCGCGACCACACCTCGCGCGGCGCTTCACCGTTCGAGTCGATGAAGCACGTCAGGTGGTGCAGCGCTGGGTCGGCCTTGATTGCGGAGAACAGCGCATGGACGAACGCCACCTGTTGGGTCGCCTCACCGCCGGACACGGTGATGCCCGACAGGAACGGTGCGGCCCGGCGGATGTCGGCCAGCAGCTCATCGACCTGACGCGGTCGGGCCTTGGGCGTGGCATCCCACGAGCAGGTTGCAATGCAGGTATCGGTTCCGTCGCACACGGCCTCGTTCCATGCCACGTGTCCATCAGCGCCGAACGTGAGCGCGCCTGTCGAACAGGTGGTCAGGCATTCGCCGCAGTCGTTGCAGACATTGATCGTGTACGGGTTGTGGCAGGCGATGCAGTCGAAGTTGCACCCCTGCAGGAACACGACGAACCGGTTGCCCGGGCCGTCGACGCTGGAGAACGCGATGGTGTCAGTGATCAGGCCGCGGGCTGAGCTCATGGCAACCGATCCTCTTCACCGCTCGTTGGGTCAGGTGGTAGGCGTTCTCCGAACCGGCGGCCAGGTAGTCGCTGCTGTGCAACGCGCCCTTGGTGTCGATGTCGATCAGGTCGCTCTTGCGCACGAGATAACCGGTGATGCGGATGAACTCGTTCGAGTCGAGATTGAAAGTGAAATCGCGCATGCCCGAACGGAAGGCACCGCGGATGATGTCGACCACGGCCTGCGGGTTGGCGAGGGCGGTGTCGTCAACGTGGAACACATCGCTGATGCCCGCTTGGAAGAGCCGGTGATGGGGGGCACAGGTGAGGATGTGGTCGAGCATGCCCGGCTCTTCGCCCACGGGGACGCGGGTACCGGCGGTGACGTCGCGGTCGAGGTCGATGCCACTCTGCGAATGCAAGTAGCAGTGCCCGCCACCGCCCTCGCAGTAGGGCATCGGCCGCGCTGCGACCAGTTCGGCCACGCGCTCGATGATGCGGTAGCTCACCGCATCGGCTGCGGCGTCGTGGCCGTACCGGCCGGACTCCCCCTCATACGCCATCAAAAGGTTCACGGCCTCCGCCAGCCCGAACACGCCGAACATCGCCGAGAAGCGGTCGATGGAGATCAGACCCTCGGCGGCCAGCCAATGTGTGTCGAAGAAGCGCTGCTGTTCGACCAGCGAACGGATGCGTGCTTCGGCCAGTTCGGCGGTGAGTTCGACGAAGCCGGGCAGCGTGTCGGCGAGGAACGCATCGACGCCACCGGTGTGGCGCAACACCACCTCTTTCAGATTCAGGCGGACGAGCGTGTGTGCACCCCCGCCGATCTTGAGCGAGTTGTAGCAGCTCACCGCGGCATATGCCTCGCCGTGGTCGACGACCATCATCGGGTGGTTCACGAAGTGCGGCTTACCGGTCTGGAACACGGTGTTGACCGCGTCGTACACGAGGTCGTCGGGTGTGAGTGTGGGGTCGACCCGCAACGTGATGTTCGGCACAACCTGGCGCAGCGAACGCTCGACACGCAGGAGCGACCGCACCACCCGGCCGTCGGTGGGGCCGAGGTCGGTGTGCGCGAACGCGTCGGGCACCATGCGGTCGAGACCGATCCAGAACCGGCGCAGCTTTTCGTCGAGGTCGTGGTCGCTGATGCCGTTCACGAACGGTTCGAGCAGCCGGTCGAGATCGCCGAGGTACACGGGGTACGTGGTCACTGACGGCACATGGGCGTACATCACCTGCAAGAACGCGAGTGCGTCGTCGAGCGTGGTGGGCGGTTCCATTTCGAGGTGCGCAGAGCCCTGCGCCATCGCCTTCGCATAGTCGGGGAGGATGTATCGCGCCGTGTACGGCGCGTTGCCTTCGTACATGTCACAGATCACCCGTTTGTCGAGCGCCTCTCGGCAGGCGTCGGACAGAACTGGGTACTCGATCGCCTCGGTGGCCAGCGCGGCGAGACGGCGCAGCTTCTGGTCGTAGCCAAGCGCACCGTCGCGCACGAGCGCCTCGGCGCGAGAGCGGAACTCCTGCATCTCCATGACTCAAAGGTACGTTTCACGGCCCGGGGCGGGTTAGGGGCAAAGGTCACTTGCCCGGTACTGCTTGCCACCTCGCGGCCTTTCGACTAGACCCGCATCATGACCGTCACCGCCACCATCATCAATACGGCCTGCACTCTTGATTGCCCTGATGCCTGCTCGCTGGCGGTCACCGTGACCGACGGGCGCATCACCGATGTGGATGCGTCGCCCGACAACCCGTTCACCGATGGCTGGATCTGCGCGAAGGTGAAGCGCCATGCGCAGCGGGTGTACGCGCCCGAGCGGGTGATGACGCCGTTGCTGCGAATCGGGCCGAAGGGTGCTGGGGAGTTTCGCGAGGCGACGTGGGACGAAGCGACGGCACTGATCGCCGATCGCATGCGTCAGGCAATCGACCGCAGCGGCGCCGATGCGGTGGTGGCGTTCACTTACAACTCGTCGGCCGCAGTGCTCGAGCGGGCAAGCTTGTCGGAAGCGTTCTTCGCCGCCATCGGGGCCACCATCGTCGACCACACCATCTGCGCAGAGACGATGGGCGCGGCGTGGGCAAGCGTGTACGGCGAGATGGCTTCCGCTGACCCGCGTGATGTGGTGCACAGCAAGTTGGTGGTCATCTGGGGCGCAAACCCGACCGTCAGCAACACGCACTTTCCGCCACTCGTGCACCAGGCCGTTGCTACTGGTGCCAAGGTCGTCGTCATCGATCCGCGCAGGACGGCGATGGCCAAACGCGCAGACCTTCATCTCGCCATCCGGCCCGGAACCGATACGGTGCTCGCGTTTGCGATTGCGAATCTGTGGGCGAGCAACGGTCATCTCGATCGCGCCTTCATCGGGGCGCACGCAAGCGAGGTCGACGAGTTCCTGGCGGCCGCGACCGAGTGGCCGGTCGAGCGGGCCGCCGCGGTCACCGGCTTGCACGCGGCCGACATCACCACGCTGGCGGACTGGTGGGGCACCACCCGGCCCAGCATGCTGCGTATCGGCTGGGGGCAGGAGCGCAATGCCAACGGCGGCGCAGCATGCCGCGCGATTCTGTCGCTGCCCGTGCTCGGCGGGCACTTCGGCCAGCCTGGTAGTGGCATCATCGGCTCCACCTCGGCGGGTGCGGCCAAGCCACGCAAGCGCTGGCCGGCGGAGGCGTTCAACGACCTGCCGCGTCGTTCGCTACCGCTGCATCAGGTGGGCCAGTGGATGGCCCCTCATTCGGGCGACCCGTGTGAAGTGTTGTTCGTGCAGGGCTCCAACCCGCTGGTGATGTGCCCCGACCAGCAGGCCGTCGTGGCCGCCTTCGGTCGCGACGATGTGTTCACCGTCGTGCACGAGCAGGTGCTCACCGACACCACGCGCTACGCCGATGTGGTACTGCCGGCGACCACCAGTTTCGAGATCAGCGACGTCGCGTCGAGCTACGGCTCGCTGATGGTGATGCCGGTGGCGCAGGTGATCGCTCCGGTGGGGGAGAGCCGGTCGAACGATGACACCGGCCTCGCGCTTGCCCGCGCGTTCGGATTCGACTGGACCGCCGCACACATGTCGGAAGCGGTATCCGACGCAGGGCCGCGAGAGGCGCTCGTGTCCTCGCGTCAATTCGTCGATACAAACCCGGCGGGTGGTCGGGCACAGTTGGTCGATGCGGTGCAGGGAGTTCCTCGCCACGTTGCCGTGCCCGTAGCGGACGGCTCGCTCGTCCTGATCTCACCGGCGTCGTCGAAGCTGGTCAACTCGATGTTCGGCGAGTTCCAGAGCCCGTCGCCCGCAATCCTGCTGCACCCCCTCGACGCCGCCGCGTGTGGTGTCAGCGCCGGGCAGACCGTACGCGTATGGAACGAGGCCGGGTCGATCACCGTGCCGGTGGAGGTCAACACCGATACTCGCCCCGGTGTGGCCGTGATGAGCAAGGGCGTGTGGCTACGCAATCACTCAGATGGCTGGGGCGTCAACGCGCTGACGCCCGCCACCGGTGATGCGCTGATCAACGGCGC
>Ga0105046_10007963_pt1 | contig 16652 bp, 13 predicted proteins | sample MAT03_FD_78385 | JGI IMG/M metagenome (GOLD analysis project Ga0105046, IMG submission 78385) | Freshwater microbial communities from Lake Fryxell liftoff mats and glacier meltwater in Antarctica - MAT-03 (megahit assembly) | ecosystem: Environmental > Aquatic > Freshwater > Ice > Liftoff...
AACCCGGATGCACCGGCACGGTGCTCGACGGCTACTGCGACGTGTGCGGCATGGCCGCCGCCAGCCCGGCGGCGATCGCACCGGGCCAGCGCGCCGGCTCCAGCGGTTCGTCCAGCGGGTCCCCGTCGTCGACACGCAGCAGTTCGGTCACCAACCGACTCGGTCAGGTGCCGCTCGGTTCGGCCCGCACCGTGAGCGGCAGTCGTCCCACCCGCCGCCTCGGTGCCCGCGGCGGCGCCTCGCGGCTGGGCGCCGGGTTGATCGACATCCCATCGGTGCCGATCCTCGACCCGCGCCAGGCGTTGATGGACCCACCGGCGGTGGGTGAGGAGAAGCGGTTCTGCTCGGTCTGTCAATCGCCGGTCGGCCGGGCCCGCGACGGTTCGCCCGGTCGTTCCAAGGGCTTCTGTCCGAAGTGCCGTACGCCGTTCGACTTCGATCCGAAGCTCGCGCCGGGCGTGCTGCTCGGCGGTCAGTACGAGATCGTCGGCTGTCTCGCCCACGGCGGGATGGGCTGGATCTACCTCGCTCGCGACCGAAACGTGAACGACCGGTGGGTCGTGGTGAAGGGCCTGCTGAACGCCGGCGACCCCGACGCGTTCCGCGCTGCCGTGGCCGAGAAGCAGTTCCTGGCCGAGGTCGAGCATCCGATCATCGTCGAGATCTACAACTTCGTCGCCGCATCCGACGGCGCGTCGTACATCGTGATGGAGTACGTCGGCGGCCAGTCGCTGAACAACCTGCTGAAGAGCCGGATGAAGGCGAACAGTGGCCTGTTCGCACCGATCCCGATCGACCAGGCGCTGGCGTACATGATCGAGGTGCTGCCGGCGTTCTCGTACCTGCACGGGCTCGGACTGCTGTACTGCGATTTCAAACCTGCCAACGTGATCCAGGTGGGCGACGGCATCAAGCTGATCGACCTGGGTGGCGTGCGCCGCGTCGACGACGACGTGTCGCCCATCTACGGCACCGTGGGGTTCCAGGCGCCGGAGGTGCCGGCCGAGGGCACCTCGATCCCGAGCGACGTCTACACGATCGCGCGCACCCTCGCCGTGCTGGTGTTCGAGTTCAAGGGCTACCAGAACCAGTACGTCGACCGACTCCCCCACCCCGACGAGGTGCCGCTGTTCGCCGAGCACGACTCGCTCTACCGGCTGCTGCTGCGGGCCACCTCTCCACGGCCCGAGGACCGCTTCCAGAGCGCCGACGAGCTGCGCGTGCAGCTGCTGGGCGTGCTGCGCGAGGTGACCGCCGCAGCCAGCGGCGCCGTCACCCGCAGCACCCCGTCGACGGTGTTCGCGACCCCCACGGTGGCCGGCGACAGCCTCGAGTGGCACGAGCTGCCGCGACTGTTGCCCGACCCCGACGACCCGAACGCCGTGTGGCTGCAGAGCATCACCACCGACGACCCGGCACAGCGCCGCGAGATGCTCGCCGCAGCACCGACACCCTCGGCGATGGTGTCGATCGATCGGGCGTACGCCGCTCTCGGTACCGGCGACGCGCCAGCGGCGTGGAGCGCCGCCGACGAGGTGCTCGCCGCCGATCCCTGGGACTGGCGGGGCGTGTGGATGCAGGGGCTGGTGGCGTTGATGAACGGGCATCCGGCCGACTCGGTGGGTGCGTTCAACACCGTGTATGGCTCGTTGCCCGGCGAACTCGCACCGAAGCTGGCGCTCGCCCGGGCGTGCGAGTTGTCGGGCGACCTCGACGTCGCCGACCGCCTGTACTCGGTGTGTGCGCGCACCGATGCGGCATACGTGGCGCCCGCGCTGTTCGGCCGGGCGCGCGTGGCCTCGGCCGCAGACCGCACCGACGATGCGCTCACCGCGCTCGATCAGATACCCACCACCAGCCGTGCCTTCGGCGAGTCGCGTCGCAAGCGGGCCATGATCCTGGCCTCCGTGCCCGACGATCGCCGCACGCTGCAGACACTCGACGCGGCCGCGAGCGAGCTGGCGCAGGCGACGATCGAGCCGCGTGAGCGTGCCGCACTGCGCATCGACATCCTCGACGCCGCGCTGCAGGAGGTGATTGCGAGCGGTGCCGTCACGGGTGCCACGGTCGGGGGCGTGGCGGCCGACGAGGCGAACCTGCGTGACGGCCTCGAGCTGGCCTACCGCGAGGCCGCCTCGCTGGAAACCGATCGTGCCAGCCGAGTGGCGCTGGTCGATCTGGCCAACAGCATCCGAGTGCGGACGCTCACGTGACCTGCACCCACTGCGGTGCTGCGGTCGCCGCCGGCGATGCGTTCTGCGAGGCATGCGGTGGCGACCTGGTGTCGGTCCCCGCGTCAACCGCGATATCGGGCACCGGGTCCGTGGCCGACACATCGGTGCCCACGGGCCCGTCATCGGCGGGGTCGTCGCCGGTCGGGTCGTCACCGGTCGAGTCGTCACCCGGTGCGCATGGCCGGACCCACCAGATCGTGCCCGGCACAGCGGCCGGTCGATCGTCGGCCCCGGCGACCATCTCGGCGGGCATCTGGACGGCTGTCGACACGAGCATTCCCTGTACCGCGTGCGGTGAGATCGTGGCCGACGACGGCTTCTGCACGGTGTGCGGTCACCGCGCCCGCACCCGTCGCGAGCACTGGACCGAGACCCACGGCGATCGGGTGGGCGCGGTGTGCGACAAGGGCATCAGCCATGCCCGCAACGAAGACGCGATGGCGACCGCGATCGGCCCTGCCGGGGTGGTCGTGCTGGTGGTCTGCGATGGGGTGACCACGGCGCCCGAGAGCGATCGGGCCAGCCTCGCTGCGTCGCTGGCCGCTGCCGATGTGCTGGCGGCCCAGCCGGCGACCGAGGGCAGCGTGGCCGCACGCATCTCGGCGTGGGAGCCGAGGCTGGTCGCCGCGTGCCGCGTCGCCAACGGCGAGGCGGTCGGCGTGGCCCGTGCGCTCGGCGACCCACGCGAGCCACCGTCGTGCACCTTCGTCGCCGCCGTCGTCGACGACGACCTCGTCGTCACGGCCTGGTGCGGCGACTCACGCGCCTACTGGCTGGCTGATGGTGCAGGCCCCGATGCGGTGGGGGAGCAGCTGACCATCGACCACTCGCTCGGCACCGAGATGATCCGCAGCGGGATGACGCGCGAGCAGGCCGAGGCGGAGGCGACGTCGCACACGATCACACGATGGCTGGGCGCCGACTCGATCGACGCCACGCCGGAGTTCCGGGCGATGCAGGTCGATCGGGCCGGCTGGCTGCTGGTGTGCAGCGACGGGCTGTGGAACTACGCATCCACGCCGGCCGAGTTGTCGGCCCTCGTCGAGCAGGCACGGGCCGACGGCGCGGCGACGGCCACAGCGATCGCCGAATCGCTCGCCGCGTTCGCGAACGCGTGCGGCGGGCGCGACAACATCACGGTGGCCCTCGCCCGCTGCGAGCCACCACTACCCTGACGCAGGCGGTCCCACCGGATCGCACCGGATCGCACCGGATTCCAACGAGAGAGCGGAGCGCCCGTGGCTGATTTCAAGGCCGAGGTCTTCCAGAACGAGTACCTGAGCGATGGTGCCACCGACGTGCACGGTGTCGTGTCGGTCACCTGTTCAGGTGCCGGTGTCGCGGGGCAGACCGCCGGCACCGAGGCGGCGGAGATCATCATCGTCGACACCTCCGGTTCGATGGACATGCCTCCAGCCAAGATCGCGGCCGCTCGCCGTGCGGCCAAGGTGGCGATCGAGGAGATCGTCGACGGCACCTGGTTCGCCGTGCTCTCCGGTCACACCATCGCGCAGATGGTGTACCCCCCGCACCCGGGCCTCGCGAAGATGACTGCGGTCACCCGGCGCGACGCGAGCGAGGCGGTCACCCGGCTGCGCAGCGGGGGTGCCACGGCCATCGGCGCGTGGATCGCCGCGGCGACCGAACTGTTCGCTCAGGCGCCGGCAGGTCAGCGGCATGCGATCCTGCTCACCGACGGCAAGATCGAGGGCGAGCCCGAGGGGGCGCTCGAGGCGGCGCTCGCGAACGCCGTGGGCAAGTTCCAGTGCGACTGCCGCGGCATCGGCAGCGACTGGGTGGTCGACGAGTTGCGCGCGATCGCCACGGCCCTGCTCGGCACCGTCGACATCGTGGCCGAGCCGGCCGACCTCGAGGCCGACTTCGAGGAGATGATGCGCAACGCGATGAGCCGCGGTGTGCCCGATGTGCGGCTGCGGGTGTGGGCCCCGCAGGGGAGCGAGGTGCTGTTCGTCCGCCAGGTGGCGCCCCAGGTCGACGACCTCACGTCGCGTGCCACACGGATCAGCCCGCTGGTGGTGGAGTTCCCCACGGGCGCGTGGAGCGACGAGTCGCGCGACTACCACGTGTCGGTGCGGGTGCCACCCGCTCCGGTGGGCAACGAACGGCTGGCCGCTCGGGTCGAACTGGTGGTGAACGACCAGGTACTGGCCAAGGCCCTCGTGAAGGCCGTGTGGAGCGCCGACACGAACCTCACCACTCGCATCGACCCCGCCGTGGCCCACTACACCGGACAGGCGCAACTGGCCGACGTGATCCAGCGCGGGCTCGCGGCCAAATCGGCCGGCGACGAGCGAACCGCCACCGTGCTGCTCGGTGAGGCGGCCAAGCTCGCGCACGACACCGGCAACGAGAGCACCACCCGATTGCTCGCGAAGGTGGTCGACGTCGTCGACGTCGATGCCGGCACGGTGCGGCTCAAGCAGCAGGTGGCCAAGAGCGACGAGATGGCGCTCGACACCCGCAGCACCAAGACCACCCGGATCCGGCGAGAGCCATGAGCGCCTCCACCGGCGACGTCTGCCCCAACGGCCACGTGTCGGGCGATCCCGACTGGTGCGACACGTGCGGCGCCCCGATGCACGGTGCCGGTGGTGCCGGTGGTGCCGGTGGTGCATCGCCCCCTGCTTCCGGTGGGTCGTCGGTCGGCACATCCGGCGCATCGGCGATCGCGCCTGTCTCGTGCCCGCACTGTGGCGCGATCAACGCCGCCGACAACCTGTTCTGCGAGTCGTGCGGGTACGACTTCGTCACTGGTCAGGCACCCGAGCCGCCGCCCGCCCCAGCGGTCCCAGCGCCGGCTGCCGCTGCGTCTGTAGCGCCGGCCGATCCCGCTGCCATCGATCCCATCGCAGATCCGGCGGGAGCGACCGCCACCGGGCCCGCACCCGTGAGCCCGAGCTGGGTGGTGATCGTCGAGGTCGACCCGGCGTGGTACGCGCTGAAGGGTGAGCTCGCCGATCGGCCGCTGCCGTCACCGTCGACGAGCACCGTGCCGCTGCAACAGCACGCGTCGATGATCGGCCGCACGAGCCAGTCGCGCGGCGTGCGTCCGGAGGTGGCGCTCGACACCGACACCGCCGTCTCGCGACGACACGCGCAGCTGGTGCTCGAGGGCGATGTGCTCAGCGTGGTCGACCTGTCGTCGACCAACGGCACATACGTCCTCGGTCGCGGTCAGGTGCCCGCCGATGACGGCGTGCCGCTCGCCTCAGGTGTGCCGACCGTGCTCGACGACGGCGATCAGATCTTCGTCGGGGCCTGGTCGCGCCTCACCCTTCGCCGCACCTGACGTCTCGGAGCCCGGTGGCGTGTGAGTCAGGTGTCGAAGCCGACGCCGACCCGATCGAGCAGGCGGAGCCAGAGGTTGCGCCGTCCGGTCTCGTCCTCGCCGATCAGTGAACGCTTCGTCGCTTTCACGGCGAGGGTGCGAAGCGGTTCGGGCGGGAACGGGAGCGGCGCCCGCCGGACCATGCTCAGCGCGGTGCGTTCGGTGGCCCGGGCGTCGAACAGGTCGAGCGCCGCGAGGGCGGCGAAGCGGGACGACCCGACTCCGAGGCCGGTGAACCCGATGGCCCAGCCCACCCGACCATCGACCGCGGTGCCGATGTAGGGCGTGAAGCGCGACGTGGAGTCGATCGGTCCACCCCACGCGTGCGTGACCGTGATGTCGTGCAACACCGGAAAGGTCTGGCGCAGGTGTTCGACCAGCAGTCGATGCGTCGCCGACTGCTGCTCGTACGTGGCATCGATCCGGCCTCCGAAGTGGTAGGTGGCGTCCCACCCGCCGAAGAGCAGCCCGCCGTCCGGTGTCGGACGGTAGTAGTGGAACTGGTTGCCTGCGTCGGTGATGCCGGGTGCCGCGGCGGCGTCTCCACGAGCCCAGCCGATCTCGTCCCACTGCTCGGGCGTCAGAGGCGCCGTGACGATGACGTGGTCGTAGACGGGGATCACCCGAACCCGGACCCGACGCAGGAGCGGGGTCGCGGCGTTGGTCGCGAGGAGCACCCGCCGGGCACGGACCGATCCGGTGCTGCAGCGCAGCCGCACACGATCAGGCTCGTCCTCGATCGCCTCGACGCGACTGCGCTCGCGGATGCGGACGCCGAAACGCTCGGCGACGTCCGCCAGGAGCGCGGCGAGGCGCGTCGGGTCGCACAGGCCGTTCGCGGTCGCGTGCCGATAGCCGGCGTAATAGGTGGGCGATCGCACGATCGTGGCGAGCTCGTCGCGGTCGAGGAGTGTCGTGTCCTGTCCGTACGAGCGGAGGAGTTCGACGGAGTCGGCGAGCGATGGGGCGTGGTGCGAACGCGTCGCGACCGTCAGCTTCCCGACGGGTTGCACGATGCCTGCTCCACCCCACTCGTCGAGCAGACGGAGCGTGTCATCCCACAGCGCCGTCTGGAGCGACACGATCGCGCTCATCTCGTCGGGCCAGCGGGCATGGCCGTGCGGGATCCCGTGCGTGATGGATGCGTTGATGAAGCCACCGCAACGGCCTGACGCCCCGCCGGCGATGCGGTCCGACTCCAACACGACGACCGTTCGGCCTGCGCTGGCGGCCTCGATCGCTGCCCACAGGCCCGTGAAGCCTCCTCCGACGACGACGAGATCGACCGTGCCGTCGATGTCGGCGTCTGCGAGCGAGGGCCGCGGTAGCGGGATGACGCCGGCCCGGTCGAGCCAGTACGGGCGTTGCGACGCGTCAGCGAGGGGGTTACGACCGTCGTCGATCGAGGTGCCGATGAGTGTCACCGCGTCTCGGCGGCCAGGGACGAGAGCAGTCCGGCGGCCTTGCCGATGCCGTCTGCGGCCCGAACGCGGTGCCCGATCGTGGCCATGTGGCTCCGTAGTGAGGTGTTCGCGAAGAGGCGGTCGATCGCGCCCGTCAGCTCGGCGTCGTCGAATTCGTAGGTGCGCAGGCGGACGCCGAATCCGGTCTCGTCGACTCGCTGTGCGTTGTCGTACTGATCCCAGAACAAGGGCAGCGCGATCATCGGCTTGCCGAAGTGGAAGCACTCTGTGGTCGTGTTGTTCCCGCCGTGCGTGATGACGAGATCGACCTTCGGCAGTACGTTCGTCTGCGGTACCTGCTGTTCGCCCCACATGTTGGCTGGCAGAGAAAAGGCGTCGTGCAAGGGGCCCTTGCTGACGATGAAGCGGTGCGGCGTGCGGCCCAGCACGTCGACGAGTCGCTTCATCAGGTCGACGTCGGCCGAACCCAGCGAGCCGAGCGACAGGTAGACGAGGGCCCCCTCGGTACCGAGCTCGGCCGGTACGTCGAAGGGTTGGTCGGTGGTGCGAACCGATGATTCGAGCCGGTGCCACGTGGGCCCGAGCGGCCGCCGTTCGACGTAGTCGGCCTCGTTCGGGTACACGTACAGGTTCAGATGCTCGGACTCGTGGATGAACTCGAGATCGCCGAGCGGCCGTGCCCCACAGTTGACGACCCACTCGTTGTACTCCGCCCACATCGAGCGGTGGGTCCGTTCGTACTCGGCCCGGAATTCGGACCACCCGGTGCGGTCGTCCGCCGCGTACCCGGAGTAAGCGGGAGCGATGTCGTGCCCCTTCATCTCGAGCGGGTTGCACGACATGAGTCGCACGAACGGCACGCCTGCGGTGAGCAACGCCGGAAAGCAGTTGACATTGTCCTCGATCACCACGTCGGGCCGCTGACGCTCGATGATCTCGATGAGCTGCGTCTGGCAGTACCTCGCTCCGTCGATCAGGGCCTGCCACGTGGGTTGGACGAACTGGGCGAGTTGGTCGATCGTGGGCAACCGGAACACGGGCGCGGTCTCGCGGATGAAGTCGGTCCAGAACTGACCTGCCGACTGCGCATGGCCATCGCCGGTGTCCTCGGGTGGCGCAGCGAGGTCGACCAGGTCCTCGTCGAAGCCCAGCGCCTCGAGCTTGCCGGACCACGATCGCTCGGCGGCGAACACGACGCGGTGCCCCATCTGGCGCAATGCGTGACCGATGCCGATGCAGTTGTTGGTCGGCCCGTAGGCGCTCTCGGGCATGAACAGGAACGTGCTCACGACGCAGTGCTCCTCGGACGCTTGGCCCGGCCGCTGCCGGGAACGGGTGTGACGGTTGGGTTCGGACCCGTCGCACCGGCGCGCCGAGTGCGTGCCGGGTGGGCGGGTGACGGCTGCTCGATCCGACGGGGCGGGTCTTCGGCGAGTGGGACGCCGTGATCGCCAGCGCCCCAGCCGTACGCCATCTTGTGGATCTCGAGGATCAGGAACGACTCGGTGCGCACCACACCGTCGACGGCGTTCAAGCCGTGCGTGAGCAGGCGTTGGAAGTGAGCGGTATCGCGACACACGAGCTCGACGAAGAGGTCGTACTGACCGGCGACCGCAGCGACGTAGCTGGTCTCGTGCAGCTGGGTCAGGGCGGCGGCGACGCCGTCGACCTCGCCGGGGCGCACCTGGACGCCGACCATCGCCATCAGATCGAAGCCGATCTTGAGCGGATCGGCGATCCCCACCACCTGCAGGATCGCAGCCTTCTCGAGCCGTTGCACGCGGTAGCGCACCACCGACTCGGCGACGTCGAGTTCGTCGGCGATCGACGCGAACGAGCGACGGCCGTCGGCCTGCAGCGCAGCCACGACCCGCCGATCGATGTGGTCGAGGGCAGGTGCCTGCACCTGCGCGACGTCTTGCGCTTTTCGCAAAATCTGACACCCTCTCTTGCGCTTTCAGCGCATGTGACTAGTATCACTAGCGGTTTCCGCAGACGAGGTCAAGACGGAGCGCGAATCGGGTGTCACGACGCTCGCCCGTGTCGACCGCAGTCCGAGATCCATCCGACAAGAGCATCAGGGGAAGACACACATGATCCGTTCCAGGACCATTCGCATCGCCGGGGTGGCGTTCGTGGCCGCACTCGCCGTCGCAGCATGCGGTGGCGACGACGCTGACGAAGGCGCCGCGCTCGACCCTGACGCCGACCTGTCACAGCAGACGCTCACCATCTCCAACTGGGACGCCTACACCCCCGAGAACCTGATCCCGAGCTTCACCGAGGAGTTCGGCACAGAGGTCGAGCTCGCGCTGCACGCCACCAACGAAGAGATCGTCGGCAAACTGCTGCAGAGCAAGGGCGAGGGCTACGACGTCGCCTTCGTGTCGGGGCAGTTCGCGCAACAGCTCCAAGAGGCCGGCCTGCTGGCCGAGCTCGATCCCGACCTGATCCCCAACCTGTCGAACCTCTATCCCGAGGCGCTCGAGATGAAGCACGATGTGGGCCTGAAGTTCTCGGTGCCCTACGCCTGGGGCACCACGGGCATCTGCTACCGCAACGATCTCGTGCCGGCCCCGCCGACGAGCTGGAACGACATCCTGCAACCAGCGCCCGAGAACGTCGGCAAGATCACGATGCTGGCGACCGACCGCTGGCTGCTGCTGCCGGCCCAGAAGTCGCTCGGCTTCTCGGTCAACACCACCGACGACGAGGAACTGGCCCAGGTGGCCGAGCTGCTCACCTCGGCGAAGGAGGGCCTGCTGGCCTACGATGACACCACCTTCTTCTCCCGGCTCGTGTCCGGTGAGGCGAACCTCGTCGTCGCCTGGGACGGGTGGTGCAACTACGGCATCAGCGAGAACCCGGACATCGAGTTCGTGGTGCCCGACGAGGGCAGCGACCTCTGGACCGACACGATGGTCGTGCTCAAGTCGTCGGAGAACCTCGAGGCGGCGCACGCGTTCATCAACTGGGTGCTGTCTCCGGAGAACCACCGGTCCGTTGCCGAGCTCGTCCTGTACAAGGTGCCCAACAAGGCAGCGATGGACGGCCTCGACCCGGCGCTGATCGAGCAGTTCCCGAACCTCGGGCTCACCCCGGCCGAACTGCTCGCATCCGAGCAGCTGCTCGACGTTGGCGGCGACACCTCGAAGTACACCGAGATCGTCACCGAGGTCGTGAGCAGCTGACGCGGCACCCGCCCGTCTGCTGCCCACCGCTGCTGCCACGTCACCGACACGCATGACCCTTCCTGCCGCGCGCCCGCTCCGGCGCGAGAGCCGTGTCGGGAAGGGCCGCGTTCGTCGGCCGGAGCGGCTCGGCGAGCGGGTCGCCCTGCTCGGACCGGGGCTCGGCTACAGCCTGTTGTTCCTCGCGGTTCCCCTCGGGCTCGTCGCGGTCTACGCCTTTCTGACGGCGAAGCGGTTCGGGCGCGTCGGTGGGCCGGTGACGCTCGCCAACGTCCAACGGCTCACCGAACCGCTCTACCGCGACGTCGCGTTCACGTCGCTCAAACTGGCGGCGATCGCCACCGTCATCGCACTGCTCATCGGCTACCCCGCGGCCTACGCGCTCAGCCGGCTCCCGCGTCGGTGGCGCACCGTCGGGATCATGCTCGTGGTCATCCCGTTCTGGACCAACTTCCTCATCCGCACCTATGCCTGGATCGTGCTGTTGAACGACCAGGGTCTGATCAACAAGCTCCTCGGCAGCCTCGGCATCATCGATTCGCCCGTGCAGCTGATGAACCATGAGCCGGCGATCGTGCTCGGGTTCGTCTACGCGTACCTGCCGTTGATGATCCTGCCGCTGTACGCCTCGATCGAACGGCTCGACCCCTCGCTCGTCGAGGCCGCCGGTAATCTCGGTGCCACGCCGTGGCAGCGGTTCGTCACCGTGATCCTGCCGATGACCGCACAGGGCGCCGTCACCGGGTCGTTGTTCGTCATGATCCCGAGCCTCGGCAACTTCGTCATCCCCGAACTCCTCGGCGGTGGGCTCACCGCCACGCTCGGCACGGTCGCCCGCGATCAGTACCTCACCGATCAGAACTGGCCGTTCGGCTCGGCGATCGCGTTGATGATCCTGGTGGTGATCGTCGGCATCATGGTGTTCCAGTCGCTGCTCACCCGCCGCTTCGGCGACCGCTCGTGACCGGCGGTCGCGCCCTGCGCGCACACCTGTTCGTCGTCTACGGATTCCTCTATCTGCCGATCGTCGTGCTGGTGGTCCTGTCGTTCAACAGTTCGGGGCTGCCGACGGTGTGGAGCGGGTTCACCACCGACTGGTACGGCCGATTGCTCGAGAACGCCGACATCCGCGACGGGCTGCAGAACACGCTCGTGGTCGCCACCGGCGCCACCGTGCTCTCCACGGTGTTCGGGACCCTGCTGGCCGTCGGCCTCCACCGCTTCGTGCGCAGCCCGGTGCTCGAAGGTGTGCTGCTCGCGCCGGCCGTCCTGCCCGACATCGTTCTGGCCGTCGGCCTGCTGACCCTGTTCACCACCCTCGACGTCACCCTCGGGCTGCGCAGCGTGCTGCTGTCGCACACCCTGTTCTGCATGGCCTTCGTGACCGCAGTGGTGCGCACCCGCCTCGGTCACCTCGACCTGTCGTTGGAGGAGGCGGCGCGCGACCTCGGTGACTCCACGGCGGGAGCGTTCGTGCGGATCACGCTCCCGTCCCTCGCGCCCGGCATCCTCGCCGGAGCGCTGTTGTCGTTCACGCTCTCGCTCGACGAGTTCGTCATCGCGTTCTTCACCAACGGACCGTCCGACCCCACGCTGCCGCAGGTGATCTACTCCAGCGTCCGGTTCGGGGTGGAGCCCGACGTCAACGCGCTGGCGACCCTGTTGCTGTTCGTGTCGACGAGCGCCGTCCTGGTCGCCCAGCGCTTCGGTGGGCTCACGGGCGCGTTGGAGCGCAGATGAGTGTGACGAGGGTGACGAGGGTGACGAGGGGGACGAGTGTGAAGAGGGGGACGAGGATGATGAGGGTCACGAGGGGGAGTGCAGATGGGCGATGACGTGCACACGGCAGCAGGGGCCGACAGGCGCGCCACGACAGACGTGCTGGTGTCGATCACCGACGTGCGTCGCTGCTTCGGTGACGTCGTCGCGCTCGACGGGGTGAGCCTCGACATCCATCACAACGAGTTCTTCGCCCTCCTCGGCCCCAGCGGCTGCGGCAAGACCACACTGCTGCGCATCCTGGCCGGTCTCGAACAGCCCGATTCGGGCGCGGTCACCCTCGACGGCGCCGACCTGTTGTCGATCCCCACCCATCGCCGTCCGATCAACCTGATGTTCCAGTCGTACGCGCTCTTCCCGCACCTGTGCGTCGAGAAGAACGTCGGCTACGGACTGGCGCGCGAGAAGTGCCCGAAGGACGAGATCCGCACTCGTGTCGCGGAGGTCCTCGAGACGGTGGGGCTGAGCGGCCTCGGCAGACGGCGCCCGTCCGAACTGTCCGGCGGCCAGCGCCAGCGGGTTGCGCTCGCCCGAGCGATCGTGAAGCGGCCGCGACTGCTGCTGCTCGACGAGCCGCTCGCCGCGCTCGATCGTAAGATCCGGGCCCAGATGCAGATGGAGCTCAAGCGCCTGCAGCACGAGGTCGGCATCACCTTCGTCGTCGTCACGCACGACCAGGAGGAGGCGATGTCGATGGCCGACCGGATCGCGGTGATGAACGTCGGATCGCTCGAGCAGCTCGCGCCGCCGGTCGAACTCTACGAACGTCCACGCTCGCTCTTCGTCGCCGACTTCATCGGCTCCACCAACCTGCTGCCCGGCCGGGTCGCGCCCGGCGGCGTCGAACTCGACCTAGGACTCGCGTGGGCGGTGCCCACCGACGTCCTCGGGACCGGTGTCCGGGTCACCGTGGCGGTGCGGCCCGAGCAGCTCTCGCTCGTGGCCGAACACGACGGCGAGCTGCGCGGCGAGGTGGTCGACGTCAACTTCTTCGGCGGTGTGTCGCACGTCGCGGTGCACGTCGCCGGGCGCGACGAGCCGATCGTCGTCGCGCTCTCGGGATCCACCTCGCACCGACCGGGCGCGCGCGTCGGGGTACACGTACCGGTGACCGACGTGATCGTGCTGCCCGACTGACCGACAGGAGACGTCCATGCGATTGATCAACCCCGCCACCGACGCGTTCATCGACGAGGTGCCCGACGCCTCCGCAGCAGCCGTCGCCCACGCCGTGGCCGCTGCGACAGCTGCTGCCGACGACTGGGGCTCGGCCACCCCGAGCGAGCGGTCGGCCGTGCTGCTACGCCTTGCGCAGCTCGTCGAGGACGACGCCGACGAGCTGAGCCGACTGGAGGTCGAGGAGACGGGCAAGCCGTGGGCGGTGATGCGTACCGGCGAGGTGCCCTTCGCCGTCGACAACCTGCGCTTCTTCGCCGCAGCAGCTCGTTCGCTCGACGGCACCGGAGCGGGGGTGTTCTCCGCGGGCTACACCTCGATGGTGGTCCGCCGACCCATCGGCCCGATCGCCGCGATCTGCCCGTGGAACTTCCCGCTCATCATGGCGATCTGGAAGGTCGGCGCCGCGCTCGCCGGCGGCAACACGGTGGTGTTGAAGCCCGCACCGAGCACGCCGCGTTCGTCGATCCGCCTGGCCGAGCTGGCCCTGCAGGCAGGCCTGCCGACCGGCGCCTGCATCGTCGTCACCGGCGGCGCCGACACCGGCGAGGCGCTGATCACCGATCCACGCATTGCGGCCGTCACCTTCACCGGGTCGACGCAGACCGGCCGCCGCATCATGGCGCTCGCCGCCGAGGCGCCCAAGCAGGTGTTCCTCGAGCTGGGTGGCAAGGCCCCGCTGCTCGTCTTCGCGGACGCCGAGATCGAGGGCGCCGCCTCAGCGATCGCGATGGCGTCCACCTACAACAGCGGCCAGGACTGCACCGCGGCCACGCGCGTCTACGTCGAGCGGTCGGTGGCGGGCGAGCTCGAGCAGGCGATCGCCGCAGCGCTCGACTCGATCCGAGTCGGCGATCCCATGGACGCGGGCACCGACATCGGACCGCTCGTCAGCCGGAGCCACCGCGACCGGGTGCGCGGGTTCGTCGAGCGCGCCGTCGCCGGTGGCGCAGTGGTGCGCAGCGGAGGCACCGACGTGGACGGCGAGGGTGCGTACTTCCGGCCGGCGCTCGTCGCCGGCGCCGATCAGCGCAGCGAGCTCGTGCAGGACGAGATCTTCGGCCCCGTCGTGGCGCTGCTGCCGTTCGATACCGAGCGGCAGGCGGTCGAGCTGGCCAACGACTCGCGCTACGGCCTCGCGTCGTCGGTGTGGACCACCCGGGTCGATCGGGCGATGCGCGTGGCACACGGCATTCGCGCCGGGGTGACGTGGGTGAACGACCACCTGCCGATCGCGTCGGAGATGCCCCACGGTGGTCGGGGCGCTTCGGGCTTCGGCAAGGACATGAGCCAGTCGGCGGTCACCGAGATGACCGTCGGCCATCATGTGATGGTGAAGCACAGCGAGCCCGCCCCACGCGAGGGCTTCCGCCCCGCGTGAGCCCGCTCGCCGTCCCGTCCGATCCGGCGCCGGACGCGTCCGCCGAGTTGGCGCGACGCCACGCGGCCGCGCTGGTCTCGGGTGGGGTCGAGCGGCCGATCGTCGTCGACCAGACGAACCGCAGCGTCGTGGTCGACGAGGCGGTGATCGTGAAGTGGTTCCGTCCGGCTCGCGCGCTGCCGCATCACGGCAGCGAGGTGCTCGCGCACCTGGCCGAGGTGGGCTTCGACGAGATGCCCAGGTTCCTCGGCACCCACCTCGCTGACGGTCTCGTCGTCGCTTCGCTCGCCGAGTACCTGCCCGGCGCGACCGACGGCTGGGAGTGGTACCTCGCCGACGTGCACGCATGGGTCGACGGTGCACTGCCGGTCGAGGTGGTCGAGCGACGTGCGGCGGCGCTCGGCACGCTGGCAGGGCGGCTCCACGTGGCGCTCGCGACCCCGTCGAGCCGCTGGCCGCACCCCGTGGGCACGACACCGGTGTCGCGGCAGTACGACCGGATGCTGGAGCTCTTCGAGCGCGCTTGCGCTGTCACGGGCGGCGTCACCGCCGAGCACCTTGCCCCCCGGTGGGCGGCGATCAGGGCGGCGATCGAGCCGCCGAGCGCGAGCCTCGGGTCCGGAGCATCCGAGGTACCCGCGATCACGGTGCACGGCGACCTGCACGTGGGCAACGTCTTGTCGTCCGGCGAACGGCTGGTCGTCACCGACTTCGATGGCAATCCGTTGAGCGACGACCACGGCGCCCGGCAGCCGGCAGCGGTCGACGTCGCCTCGCTGTTGCAATCGATCGACCACATCGGTCGCATCGTCGACCATCGCACCGGCGGCAGCCGTCGTGCCGACCTGACGACGTTCGTCGACGAGTCGGTCGAACTGGCGCTGGATCGGTACCGCAGCGTGCTCACGGCCGCATCGCTGTCGCATCTGTTCGACGAGCGGCTGCTGCCGGCCCTGCGGGTGGCGCAGGAGTTGCACGAGCTGGCGTACGCGGCGGCCCACCTGCCCCACTGGGTGTACGTGCCCGACGCTGCGCTGACGGCCATGTTCCCATCCGACGTCCCTTCCGACCTCCTTCCCGACGCACGCTGACCAGGAGTCCCATGCATCCCGAACGGTTCCTCGACGACCTGATGCTCAAGCCCGTCATGTTGCGCGCCGTCGCCGATGCGATCGAGGCGGGCGGTGCGTTCGCCTGGCCCGACGTGCGGCCGTCGGACCGCTTCCTGCTGACGGGCATGGGCTCGTCGTGGTTCGCTGCCCAGGTCGCCGCGTTGCGGCTGCGCCGGTGCGGGATCACGGCGGTGGCGGAGCTGGCCTCGGTCGAACGCAGCTGGCCCGCGGCCGCCGACCTGACGGTGATCGCGATCTCGGCCAGCGGCGGATCGGCAGAGACGCTCAGCCTGGTGCGCTCCATGGGCGACGTCCGCGTGATCGCGTTGACCAACACAGCCGAGTCCGCGCTGCGCGAGCTGGCGGGCACGACGGTCGAGCTGCTCGCCGGCCACGAGCACAGCGGCGTGTCGTGTCGCTCCGAGCTGCACACCCTGATCGCGCTGCTGGCGCTCGAGGAACGGCTCAGCGGCTCGAGGCTCGCCCTGGCGCCGGCCTGCCGCGCTGCCGCTGCAGCAGTCGATCACCTGCTCGACACGCGCGACCGATGGTTGCCCGAGGTCGCAGGTCGGCTGGCCGGGCCATACGGCACGTGGCTGCTGGCACCGGGCGACCGGATCAGCAGCGCGCTGCAGGGCGCGTTGATGCTGCGTGAGGTGCCGCGCCGCCAGGCCGACGGCTGTGACACCGGCGACTGGAGTCACGTCGATGTCTATCTCACGAAGACCCTCGACTACCGAGCGCTCGTGTTCCCGGGCTCGGTGCACGACGCCGAGGCGGCTCGATGGATGCGCGAGCGCGGCTCGATCGCGGTCGCGGTACACCCCGACGACCATCCGGGCTTCGCCGCCGCGCAGCTCGCCGTCACGTATCCCGGTGGAGGGCATCCGCTGTCGCCGCTGCTGGTGGAGACCATCGTCGCCGAGCTGGTGGCCCAGCACTGGTACACCGCCGACTGATCACGCATGCAGCGCGACCGCCGGTGACGCGAGCAGCTGCGGTGGAG
>Ga0105046_10007965_pt1 | contig 16651 bp, 18 predicted proteins | sample MAT03_FD_78385 | JGI IMG/M metagenome (GOLD analysis project Ga0105046, IMG submission 78385) | Freshwater microbial communities from Lake Fryxell liftoff mats and glacier meltwater in Antarctica - MAT-03 (megahit assembly) | ecosystem: Environmental > Aquatic > Freshwater > Ice > Liftoff...
CGACGACCGAGCGCTACGTGCACCGCATTCGTCAGATTGCCGCGGAGGGCTGGGCTGGCGGCTTCATCGCACACCACTACACGCGCTACCTCGGCGACCTCTCGGGTGGCCAGGCGATCCGCACGCTGATGCAGCGCCAGTTCGGGTTCGAGACCAACGGGGTCGGGTTCTACCTGTTCGACCAGATCGCCAAGCCGAAAGAGTTCAAAGAGACCTACCGCGACCAGCTCGACGCGGTCGAGTGGAGCGAGACGGAACGCGAGCGAGTAATCGACGAGGTGCTCGCCGCCTACCAGTTCAACACCGACCTGTTCGTCGACCTGTCGAACGCTAAGGCTGCCGCTTAGTTCTGCGGGTTGGGGGGTCTCGACAGGCTCGACCAACGGGGTCCAAGCTCGACCGACGGGGTCCAGGCTCGACCAACGGGGTAGCAGGTCGGGGGGTCTCGACAGGCTCGACCAACGGGGGCCAGACTCGACCGACAGGGTCGGCGGCACCTACGCCTGAATGGCGGGGATCGCGGTCGCGCGGCTCATGAAGCGCACCACGTTCTCGTCGACGATGATGTCGCTCGGTCGCAGCGGCCTCGTCAGGTACAGACCCTCGAGATCGCTGATGCGGCTGAGAGCCACATAGGTTTGGCCCGGAGCGAATGAGCGCTGGCCGAGGTCCACGATGGCGCGGTCATACGTTTTACCCTGCGACTTGTGAATCGTGACCGCCCACGCCAGCCGCAACGGAAACTGGTGAAACTCAGCCACGACATCCTTCCGTAGCGCTTTCGTCAGCGGCGAGTAGGTGTAGCGAAACTTCTCCCAGATGGCGGGCTTCACCTGGTGGCGCTCGCCGTCGAGTTCGACCCACACCGTGGAGTCGATCTTGACCACCGTGCCCACGCTGCCGTTGACCCAGCGCTGGCCGCCACCGCCCTCGTTCGCCACGTCGTTGCGCAGAAACATCACGCGCGCGCCCACCTTCAGCACGAGCGCTTCGTCGGCGGGGTAGGCGCGGCCGCCGAACTCGCCATTGATCTCCGCCTTGGCCGTGAGCACCCGGCCGGGCAGTCGCGCGAGCTCTGTGGCATTGATGCGGGTAACTGTGGCGTTCGTGGTGGCCAGGGTGATCGCGCCATCCGTCGGTGCCGCGCGCGCACCCACTTCGTTGAGGCGACCGGCGATCTCGGCCGTCACCATGTTGTGGCGCACCGCGTTGAGCATGAACTTGAATTCGTCTTCGTGCTGACGGTGGATGGTCGACAGCTCGTAGATGGTGAGGTCGGTGTCATCCCACACCTTGGCGTCAAAGAACCAGATCGAGCGGTAGTGGTCATCGAAGTACGCGCGCTCATCGCCCTCACCCGGAACCGGCGCGAGCTGGTACGGGTCTCCAAACAGCACAACCTGCACGCCACCGAATGCCTCGTGGGGCCGCTGGCGCGCCTGGCGCAGCGACCGGTCGATCGCATCCAGCAGGTCGGCGTTGACCATCGACACCTCGTCGACTACCAGCGTGTCGATCGTGTTGAGCAGCTTCTTCAGCTCGGCCGACTGCTCGATCTCGTGGTCGGCGATCACGCCGATTGGCAGCCGGAACAGTGAGTGGATCGTCTGCCCACCCACATTCAGCGCCGCAACCCCGGTGGGTGCACAAATCACCACCTGCTTCGACGTGCGCCACGACAGATGGTTGAGGAGCGTGGACTTACCGGTGCCAGCGCGCCCGGTGACGAAAATATTGTCGCGCGTCGTCTCGATACGGTCGAACACTGCCTGCTGCTCTGCCGACAGCGTTACCTCCATCACGAATTCACTGTAGCCGCGTGGCCAGAGCCATTACGCAGGCTCGTCGAAGGTGTGGGCGAATTAGGATGAGGGAATGCGCCGAGAGATCATCACCTGGTCACTCGTGGGCGCGGCTCTGCTCTCGGGGTTCGGCATCACCGTGGCGATCCTCAACTCGACGCTATACAGCGCGGGCGGATTCGTTCACTCCTACCTCGACTCGCTCGCGCGACACGATGCCGACGGCGCTCTCGAGCTGTCCGGACCAAGCGCCGCCGGGGGTGGCTCCACCGAGCTGCTGGTCACGGATGCGATGGGTGAGCTTTCTGACATCCAGCAGGTCAGCGACGTGGCCAACGAAGACGGCACCCACACGGTGACGTACACGTATGTTGCCGCAGGCAAGCCCGGGCGCACCACCTTCGAGGTGGAGCACACCGGTGCGAAGTTCGGCATCTTCACGACCTGGTCGTTCGTGACCCGACCGCTCGGCGTGATCTACATGACCGTGCTGCACACCGACGACTTCACCGCAAACGGCGTCGCACTCGTCACGCCCGCTCAGAACGACCCCGCGCCGTACCTCGTCTTCACCCCCGGCAACTACGAGTTCACGCACGACTCCACGTTCCTGGAGGCCAAGCCGGTCGACGTGCTGGCCGACGAGCCCGGTGCCGGGGTGCCGGCTGCGTTGAGCGCGACCGCGAATGCCCGGTTCATCCGCGACGTACAGAAAGAGATCGACGACTACCTCGACGCCTGCGCCGAGCAGGAAGTACTTCAGCCCACCGGATGCCCGTTCGGGCAGCTCATCAGCAACCGCATCGCCTCGACACCCGCCTGGAACATCGCCGAGTACCCCGTGATCGCAATCAAGGGTGGCGACAAGGCCAACGAGTGGGTCGTGCCGCCGACGGCCGGGGCCGCCCATCTCACCGTGGACGTGCGCTCTCTCTTCGACGGTTCAGTCACCACCTTCGACGAAGACGTGCCCTTCGGCGTCTCGTACATCATCACGTTCGTTGCCGAAGACGAGTTGCTGCTGACCGCGCAGTACTAGAGCAACCCGTGGCGCTCAGTCGCGGGATGCCCGTTCCGCAAGCATGCGGTTGTACTCGTCGAGCTCGGCATCCCCATCGCGCTCGGCCTTGCGGTCATACCGCTTGGCCGTACGTTCGTCTGAACGCGACCACATGAACGCCACGATGATCGCCAGCGAGACTGTCGGCAGTTCGCCGACACTCCACGCGATACCGCCACCGGCCTGTTGGTCGGCGAGCGCGGTGATACCGGTATCCCAGCCCATCGCGCCGTACCAGTCGGCGAGCAGCAGCCCTGTGCCGGTCATCAGCGCCAGGCCGAAGAACGCGTGGAAAGCCATCGTCGCCAGCAGAATCAGCAGGCGCACCGGGTAGCTCGGTCGTTTGGGCGACGGATCGACGCCGATGAGCACCGAGACGAAAAGGTACCCGGTGAGCAGGAAGTGGATGACCATCCATTCGTGCCCGACATGGTTGGTTGTCGCCCAGCTGAACAGTGGCGTGTAGTAGAACGCCCACAGCGAGCCCGCGAACAGCACGGCCGCCACCAGCGGTGTCGACAACAATTCGAACAGCTTCGAGTGCACGGCGATCAGCAGCCACTCCCGCCCGCCGCGGCTGCCATCGGTGCGTTTGCGGATAGTACGCAGCGCCAAGGTGATTGGGGCGCCTGGCACCAGCAGCACCGGAATCATCATTCCGAGCGTCATGTGCGCCAACATGTGCGCCGAGAACAGGTACTTCTCGTAGACGTTCACCCCGCCGTTGGTCACGTAAAACAACACCGCCAACCCCGAGACCCACAACACCGTGCGGTACCAGGGCCACGAATCACCGCGCGCTCGCAGCCGCAGCACACCCCAGACGTAAAAGACGATTCCGAAGGCGCACACCACAATCCACAGCAGGTCGAAGTTCCACAGCGTGAAGTAGCGCTCAAACGTGAGCGGAGGCGGTAACGGTGCCCCCGTGAGCAGTTCCGCCGGGGTGGACCCCTCGAGCTCCGAGGCGGGGATGTCGGGCACTGGGGTGGCAGTTTTGGCCAGGGCCGCCGCGACACCCGAGGCGATGCCCATGAACCCGAGCTCTGCGGCGACCACCCACCAGAACCAGTTTCGTGCGGGGTGCTCTGCTCGTTGCATCCGGGCGATCGCCCATCGACGGTAGAACGCGCCGAACAGCCCCAACGCGAGCAGGGCGGCCACCTTGACGAGAACGAGGATGCCGTACGGGCTCAGCAGGTTCGGCAGGTTTTGCACGCGGATCTCGGCGCTCACATAACCGGACGCGGCCACCACGATGAAACAGATCAGCGCTACCGTCGAGTACCGAGTCAGAGCCGCAACCAGGCGCGCTCGATCAAACAGTGGCCGGCACAGCGTGAGGGTCAGCAGTCCGCCGAGCCAGACAGCGGCAAACACCACGTGCAAGAACAGTGCGGTCGTGGCGGCGTCATGGTCGGCGGTGCCGCCACGGTGGCCCTGCGACGTCATCGGCAGCACACCCGCGACAGCCAGCAGGGTGACGAATATCAGGGCGGTCTGGTTGCGCACAGCGAAGCACAGCACGGTGACGCCCGCGGCAATCAGGGTCGTCGCGAGCCAGTTCTGGCCCGTCTCGGTCGTCGTCAGAAAGCTCGCCAGCACGTCACCAAACGCGTCGTCGAACGTAATCTTCTGCTGGTAGACGGTGAGAAATGTGAAGAAGGCGGTGAATCCGGATGCCACAGTCCAAACTCCGGCGGCACCGGCGGCAACATCGAGCGACCGGTTGTACTCGGGTTTCGATGAGTCGAACGCAAAGCAGGCGAGCACGAGGGCGCCGATCGCGCCGGATGCCCCGAGGTTGACGATGACCTGGGCGACGGGCAGCCCGTACCGAACCACCGTGCCTGGGTCGAGGAGAAGCTCAGCCTCGGCCCCGCCGCCAAACGCCAGGCCGGCCAGGAGTGCGCCGAGCGCCGCCAGCAGCAGCAGAACGGCTGGCCCCGCAACCCTCAGGATTCGTGGCACTGAACAAGCTTAAACGACGAAGGGCGGCGACCCTTTCGGTCACCGCCCTTCGGGTGAAGCGATTAGCCCTTGGCCGCGGCCTTGAGCTTGCTGCCGGCGCTGACCTTTACGCCGTAGCTTGCCTTGATCTGGATGGCCTCGCCGGTCTGCGGGTTGCGACCCGTGCGTGCTGCACGGTGGGTGCGCTCGACTGCGAGCCAGCCCGGGATCGAAACCTTCGTGCCCTCTCCAACCGAGCTGGACAGCACGGAGAAGATAGCGTCAACAACGCCATTGACGGCGGCCTGGCTCTGGCCAGACTCAGCGGCGACTGCCGCGACGAACTCGGTACGGTTTAGTGACTTGTCAGCCATGGAATGTCCTCCTCGGACCTCATGCATTTGTTAGGTAGAGCCTGTGCGTTACGGGGGTGTGAACCGCCAGTAACCGCTTGGAATCTACCAGCTTGACTTGGTAATTCCGGGCAATTCGCCCCGGTGCGCCATATCGCGGAAACGAACGCGCGAAACGCCGAACTGCGAAAGGAAACCACGGGGACGTCCGTCGATAGCGTCGCGTCCACGAACCCGCACCGGCGAAGCGTTGCGCGGAAGCTTCTGCAGACCGAGACGAGCCGCCTCGCGGCTCTCGTCGGTACCCGCCGGGTCGACGAGTGCCTTCTTCAGCTCAAGGCGCTTCGTGGCGTAACGCGCAACGATGACCTTGCGTTTTTCGTTCTTGGCAATCTTGCTCTTCTTGGCCATGGTTAGCGCTCCTCGCGGAATTCGACGTGCTGGCGAATCACCGGGTCGTACTTCTTCAGCACGAGGCGATCGGGGTTGTTGCGACGGTTCTTCTTCGTCACATAGGTGTAGCCGGTTCCAGCGGTGGAACGGAGCTTGATGATCGGGCGAACGTCTTGCTGCTTAGCCATTAGATCTTCTCCCCACGGGCGAGAAGATCCTTGACCACAGCTTCGATGCCACGAGCGTCGATGACCTTGATGCCCTTGGCAGACAGCGTCAGCGTCACGTTACGGCGAAGCGACGGTACGAAGTACTTCTTTTTCTGGATGTTCGGATCAAACCTGCGGCTGTTGCGACGGTGTGAATGCGAAATGGTGTTTCCAAAGCCCGGGTGGGCTCCGGTCACCTGGCAGTTTGCTGCCATGGTTGTACTCCTGTTCTGGTTACCGTGTCGTTCGATGAACGGCACCCAAGATCACTTGTCGGCACGCCTTGATCCCTAACACGCCTGTTGAGGCACAGTTAGGAGGCATACGTGTGGGCGGAAATGCCCAACCTGTATAGGCTACGCGGCGTTTGGGCCGGCCGCAACATCCCATCGGCGCGGAACGCGGCGCTATGCACCGATGGGACACTATCGGCCGCGGCATCCGCAACGCCCGAAATGACGGAGTTCTCGACACGTTCGAGACACACACTCGCGAGTTTCCCTGGTCGGGATGCCGCGACCTCCGTCATTTCGAAACTTGAGCGCACCACGGCCAACGGGCGGCACCCCGCGGATCTGCCACAATCAGCCCATGACTGTAGCGCTGCAGCACATGATCATCACCCCGACCGTGGATGGCGCGAGCCTCAACCTGAAGGCACTTCTCGGCATCCCCGATACGCCCGGGCCGTGGCCCGCCGTTGTCGTAGTGCACGAGGCATTCGGCATCGAGGCGGAAATGCGCAAGCAGGTCAGCCACCTCGCGAGCCTCGGCTACCTCACCCTCATGCCTGACCTCTACACCGAGGGTGGGTTTCGCAAGTGCATCGGCGCGACGGCCAAAGCGTTGCGCAGCGGCAAGGGGCGCGCGTGGGCCGACATCGAGTCCGCCCGCTTGTGGCTGACACAGCGCGACGACTTTACCGGTGCGATCGGTGTCATCGGGTTTTGTTTGGGCGGAGGGTTCGCGCTGCTCGCTGCGGCGAGCGGCTACGACACTGACGAGACCGCGTTTCAGGCCGCAGCAGTGAACTACGGCATGCTCCCCGAGAACCTCGACGAGATTGAGCATTCCTGCCCCGTGGTCGCCAGCTACGGCGGCAAGGATCGCGCGATCAGGGATGCCGCGGCCAAGCTCGAGGCAAAGTACACGCAGCTCGGCGTCGCCCACGACGTGAAGGAGTACCCCGACGCGGGTCACGCGTTCCTGAACGAGCAGGTGGCTGGACCGCTCGTGGTGCGGCCATTCATGAAGATCTCCGGAATCGGGCCCAACCCCGAAGCGGCCACCGACGCGTGGGGTCGCATCGACGCGTTCTTCGGGAAGCATCTGGCGGCGAAGAAGTGAGAATCGGCTAACCGATACGCCGCCCGCATGGTTGAGCCGGCTCGAGTCGCGCGCGTGGCTCCCTGCAAGACCGCCGGGCACTCCGACACCCGTGATCGTCACGTTCCGACCACCGCGTCTACGGTGCGGGGCCTCGTGATCGGCGTACCCGGCCACGCTGAGGTTTGCGCGGCGCGCGGACGTTTATTCCGCCGCGCGGCCCACAAACCTCCGCGAGCCGCGCCACGCTCAGCGTCGCGACGCCAGCAGCAGCAGCAGCAGCAGCAGCGCTCTAGTCGAGCAGCAGCGCCGGCTCTTCGAGCACGCTCGCGACGTCGGCTACGAACCGGCTCACGACATCCCCATCGACGACGCGGTGATCGAAGCTGCCCGCGAGAGTGGTGACGAAACGCGGACGCACCTCGCCATCGACGACCCACGGCTTCTGCTTGATCGTGCCGAGGGCAACGATTCCCACCTCGCCGGGATTGAGGATCGGGGTTCCGGTATCCATGCCGAATGACCCGAGGTTCGTGATCGTGATCGTGCCGCCAGCCATGTCGGCGGGCTGGGTCTTGCCGTAACGCGCCGTGATGGTCAGCTGCTCGAGCGCCATCGCGAGGTCACGCAGCGTCAGGGAATGGGCATCCTTGACGTTCGGCACTACGAGGCCCCGCGGCGTCGCCGCAGCGATGCCCAGGTTCACGTAGTGGTGCACGGTGATCTCTTTGTCGGTCCAGGTGCTGTTGACCGTGGGGTTACGCCGCACGGCCCACATCAGCGCCTTGGCCGCGATCAGCAGCGGGGATACTCGGATACCAGCGAAGTCGGGCGAGTTCTTCAGCCGCTTCACGAATTCCATCGTTCGGGTGGCGTCGATGTCGACGAACACGCTCACGTGCGGAGCGCTGAATGCGCTCTGCACCATCGCCGTCGCGATCGCCTTGCGCACTCCCTTAACCGGAATGATCTCTTCGCGCTCTGTTCCCCACTCGGGGGTCTCGATGTTGCGGAACACGCTCGCCTGCGACGCCTCGCGAATCACATCGTCGCGCGTGATCTCGCCGGCGAGGCCGGTGGCGAGCACGGCGGCGAGGTCGACACCGAGATCCTTGGCCAGCTTGCGAATCGGTGGCTTCGCAATGATGGGGGATGCCACAGCCGCCGGCACACTGGTCGGCCGCGCGGCCGGAGCCGGCGGTGCACTGGCAACCGCAGCCGCAGGGCTCGCGCCACCACGACGTCGGGACACCCCGTGTCCGCTGCTTCCGTAACCGACAAGCACCGCGCCCGGCTTCTCTTCCGCCGCGGCCACGGTGGCCGCGGTATCCGCGATCACGGCGCTGAACTCTTGGGCGGACTCGGGAACTTCGGCAGGGTCATCCGCCCCGCTGGCGACCGAAATGATCGGGGTACCGACCTCGACGGTCTGGCCTTCTTCAACCAGCAGGGCCGACACCGTTCCCGCGAACGGCGACGGCAATTCGACCAGGGACTTGGCGGTCTCGATCTCGACGAGCACCTGGTTGATCGTCACCGTGTCGCCAGGCTTGACCTTCCATGAGACGATTTCGGCCTCGGTGAGGCCTTCGCCGACATCGGGAAGTGTGAAATCAGAATTCGCCATGAGTGAAGTCTCCTAGTAGGCCAGGGCCCGGTCGACGGCCTCGAGCACGCGGTCGGCGTCGGGGAGATAGGTGCCTTCGAGCTTGGCGGGCGGGAAGGGGGTGTCGAACCCGGCCACCCGCAGCACAGGGGCCTCAAGCGAGTAGAACGCGCGCTCGGTCACGGTCGCGGCGATCTCGGACCCTATCGACGCGAAGCCTGGGGCCTCCTGTGCGATCACGAGGCGACCGGTTTTCTGCACGGATGCCACGATCGGCGCGTAATCGATGGGTGAGAGGGATCGCACGTCGATGACCTCGGCACTCGTTCCCTCGCTGGCCGCGAGCTCGGCCGCCTGAAGCAGAACAGAAACCATCGGCCCGTAGCCGAGCAGCGTGACCTCGGTCCCCTCCCGCACGACAATACTGGCGTGCAGCGGGATGCCCGGCTCAGCCAACTCGACGTCGCCCTTGGGCCAGTACCGGCTCTTCGGTTCGAAGAACAGCACCGGGTCGTTGCTGGAGATCGCCTGCTGGATCATCCAGTACGCGTCGTTCGGTGTCGACGGCGTCACAACCCGAAGGCCCGGCGTGTGGGCGAAGTAGGCCTCGGGGCTCTCCTGGTGGTGCTCGACGGCTCCGATGTGCCCGCCGTAGGGAACCCGGATGACCACCGGCATCGTCAGAGTGCCCTCGTGGCGGTTGGTCAGCTTGGCCAGCTGCGACGTGATCTGGTCGAAGCCGGGGAAGATGAATCCGTCGAACTGGATCTCGCACACCGGACGATAGCCGCGCATCGCCAGCCCGATGGCGGTCCCCACGATTCCCGACTCGGCGAGCGGGGTGTCGAGCACCCGCTTGTCGCCGAACTCAGCCTGCAGGCCCTCCGTCACGCGGAACACGCCACCCAGCGGGCCGATGTCTTCGCCCATCAGCAAAACCTTGGGGTCGTTGAGCATCGCCTGGCGCAAACCGGCGGTGAGGGCCTTGGCCATGCTCATCGATTCGATGCTCACGCGTCTCCACCCTCGAACGACGCCTCGTAGGCGGTCAGCCATGCGAGCTGCTCCTCCATGAGAGCGTGTGGCTCGGAGTACACGTGCTCAAAGATCTTCGTGATGGGCGGAACCCCCAGCGCGATCGTCTTCTTCCGTACGTCGGCGGCGAGGTCTTCGCCCTCCTGCGCGACATCGGCGAAGAACGCCTCGTCTTCACCTCTGCCCCGAAGGTAGGTCTCGAAGCGGGCGATCGGGTCGCGCGCGACCCAGCTGGCCAGCTCCGCGTCGGTGCGGTATTTGGTCGGGTCATCGCTGGTGGTGTGTGCGCCGATGCGATAGGTGAGGGCCTCGATGAAGCGCGGTCCCGCACCGCTGCGGGCGGCATCCAGAGCCTCGACGGTTACCGCGTAGCTTGCAAGCACATCGTTTCCGTCGACCTGAACGCTCGGGATGCCGAAGCCCTCGCCGCGCAAATACAAGGGTGTGCGCGACTGGCGGGAGACCGGCACGGAGATGGCCCAGTGATTGTTCTGCAGGAAAAAGACCTCGGGGGTCTGGTAGCTCGCGGCGAACACCAGCGCTTCGCTCACGTCGCCCTGACTGGTCGATCCGTCACCGAAGTAGACGACCACAGCTTCGTCGGTGTCCGGGTTGCCGGTACCGGTTGCTCCGTCGAACTGCAATCCCATCGCGTACCCCGTGGCGTGCAGGGTCTGCGAACCGATGACCAGCGTGTACAGGTGAAAGTTGCCGTTCTCCTTCGGATCCCAGCCACCGTGGCTGAGCCCGCGAAGCAACTCGATGATGCGCATCAGGTCAACACCGCGGATGCTGGCAATCACGTGCTCGCGATAGGCGGGGAAAATGTGGTCTTGCGGCTTGGCAGCGAAACCCGAACCGACCTGGGCGGCCTCCTGCCCGACGCTGGGGATCCAGAGCCCCAGCTGCCCCTGGCGCTGTAGGTTGGCTGCCTCAATGTCGAAGCGGCGCATCACCGCCATCTTGCGATGGAAGTCGCGCAGTTGATCGTCGCTGAGCGCGGTGATGTAGGGAAGGTACTTTTCGGATGCATCGCTCGACACAAGCGTGCCCTCGGGCGAGAGCAGCTGGACCGTCGCGGCGGTGGAAGACATTTACCTAATCTAACGTGGGCGCCGGGGGAGCCTCTTGTCGCAGCGAAACAACCTCCGCCGCAGCCTTTAGGAGTTTCTCGACAGACTCGGTCTCTCCCACGCTCACCCGCAGCCCGTCAACAAGAGGCCGCGTCACGATGTCATTGGCCGCGAAGATCTCGGCAGCGCGGGCGGTGTCGTCCGCCGTCGGCAGCCAGACGAAGTTGCCGTGCGGGCGGGGAACCTGCCAACCCTGGGCAACCAGGCCGTTGTAAATCTCCTCGCGCACCGCATTCAGCGCCGTGACCCGTTCGAGGAGTTCTGCTTCGTTGTCGAGCGACACCACAGCAGCGCGCTGGGCCGCATCGGTTACCGACAGGGGGATCGCCACCGCGCGGGCGGCATCCATGACGTATTCCTGGCCGAGGGCGTAGCCGATCCGCAGCCCCGCAAGCCCGTAGGCCTTCGAGAAGGTGCGCAGCACAACGAGGTTGCTGTACGCGTCGAGCAGGTCGGCTCCGTTGACGGCGCTCTCGTCGATGATGAACTCGGTGTACGCCTCGTCGAGGACGACGAGCACGCTTTCGGGGACCCGCGCCATGAACGCGACGAACTCGTCACGCGTGACGATCGTGCTCGTGGGGTTATTGGGGCTGCACACGATCACCAGACGGGTGCGTTCGGTGATGGCGGCGGCGAGCGCGTCGAGGTCGTGGCGGTGGTCTGGCGTGTTCGCAACCTGCACCGCGGTCGCGCCGGAGGCCGCGACGAGCAGTGGGTACGCTTCGAAGCTGCGCCAGGAGAAAATGACTTCGTCGCCGGGCGCACTGGATGCCGAAATAAGTTGCGACAGAACGGCAACAGATCCGGCCCCCACCTGCACCCGCTCCGCAGAGATCCCGAAACGCTGACCCAGCCGGTTCCGCAGTGCAGCAGCGGAGCCCTCGGGGTATCGGTTCACGCTGGCATCGGATATCGCGATCATCACGGCCGGTAGCGGTGGGTAGGGATTTTCGTTCGACGACAGCTTGAAAGCATCTTCGGCTGCCGTGCGGCCCTGACGGTAAGGGACCATTGATTCGATCTCGGGGCGAAGTCGTACTCGTGGCGTGCTCACCGAATTAGCCTAATTGGCTGCGGGCCCGATTGCGGGCGGCCGGATGCACGGGCATAGTTAGCAGCATGAGACTCATCGTGCGCCTGCTGATCAACGCCCTCGCCCTGTGGCTGACGACGCTCATCGTCGCCGGCGTCACCATCCAGGCCTACGCGCCCGGTACGAATGTTGAATTCATCATCACTCTGCTGATCGTCGCGGTGATCTTCGGCCTCGTGAATACCATCATCGGCAACCTGATCCGCATCGTCGCGTTCCCTCTATACATCCTCACCCTTGGGCTCATCGCTCTGATCGTGAATGGCCTGCTTCTGCTGCTCGTCAGCTGGATCTCCTCGACTTTCCTCGGCTTCGGCCTCTACGTCGAGAGCTTCTGGTGGGGTGTGCTCGGCGCCCTCGTGCTCGGCCTCATCAGCTGGCTTATAGGAATCCTGCTTCGCCCGGTCATGGGGCGCGACAAGCGCTAGTCGTCGACTCGCTCGAACTCGTAGACGGTGCTGCTCACCGCGGTTGACCCGGCGGTGAAGGCGTCGAGTTTCGCAACCGCGTCGGTGAGCTGGTCGCTCCGCGCCCGGTCCATAAGCGTCGCGGTCTCTTCGTAGTACTCGTAGTGGTGCGCGGGCACCGCATACGTGTCCGGAATCTCGCGACCGGCAAATACGTCCCGGTCGACGAGAACGGCATTGAGGTTCTGCTGCGTTCCCCCGAGTGCAGGAACGACATCGTCGACGTGCTCGACGATCACTGCGTTCAGATTGTCGGGTAGGTCGACATTTCCGGTGGGGCCGCCGAAGGTAAGCAGCCCAACGACGGTGAACTCGCTCGAGGCGGCTATGCGAGCGGCCGTGCCTCCGCCCTGCGAGTAGCCGGTGATCTGTACCGGGTTCGATTCGTCGATGCCCGCCAGTCGCATCGCTTCCGCGACCGACTCATAGGATCCCGATCCCGCGCCGGCCGCGTTGGCAAGATTGCTGGTCATGTCCCACGGTTCCGTGTCGGCGACGGGCGAGAACGTGACCGTTCCCGCGACGAACACCTCGTATCGATCGGGCTCGCCGGCAATCTCGTACCTCTCGATACGAACCTGACCACCCCCGGTCTCATCGGTGTCTGGCACTCTGGCAAGTCGATCGGCGAAGCCGCTCGGCGGAGCCGCGCCCGGTTTCTGTTGCGTCGACACCAGCCGCACCGGCGTTTCGGTGAGGATGCCGCCCACCGATCCGACTTTCATGGCGGTGCCCGCCGCTACCGCCAGCCCGGTGAGTCCGAGCCCGCCGTCACCGATCGCCCTCGCCACGACGGGCGGTACACCCAGCAGTCCGAGCATCCCGTCGTCTGCAGCCGTCGCAAGATTACGGATGACGCCCACCGTGAAGGGGTTGGTGATGAACCCGTTGTTCTGCCGTGAGAACAGTCGCGGGCCGACCGCGACGATTGTGCCGATCACTCCCAGGGTCAGTGCGGGGTTAGCCAGCATGAGCGCCGGGCCGAAGCGGCCCGCCCAGAATGCGACCGACTCGGCCAGCTGGCTTCCGACCTGCTCGACCGTGCGATCGACGAAGCCGTAGCCGTCCGCTGCCCGGTTCAGAATCCACTCCAGTCGCTGCGCGCGCGTGGCGACATCGGCAAGCGCGCTGGATGCCACGTCAATATCAACCTCGGCCCGCACGCCGCCGCGCGACGCCCCCGCCGCGGCGATGGCCGTCGACGACACCAAGGCGTCGATCACCACAAGCCGCTCGCGCATGGATCCCGCCTGCAGCGCAAGCTCGGTGAGCTTCTGCGCGTTGGCAAACATCTCGTCGGTCGCAACGGCAACCGAACCGCCCCCGGAGATTGTGAGGTCGTCACCCACGAGCGGCCATCGCAGTGATCGCCATGCGCGAGTGGTCGCGGGCCGAGCGCAGGGCATCCGCAGCCCACTCGAGGCTCTGCGCCAACGAGCCCACCGATGCGTCGAAGGCGTAGCGGGCAACGCCGCGCCACTGGCCTACCGCCGTATCCGGCACGAGGTCGCGGCGCGCGCGCTCGAGTTGCATGAGCACCCCGGTAAGTTCGCGGCACTGCGTTTCTAGAAGGTCGAGAGTTTGGGCATCCTGAACTGTGGTCACGCGCCAAGAATGACGCCCGGTAACGCGCCGCGCCGCGCGCAATGAGGAACCGGGGCGAAGCTCCGCAATACCCGTCGTGTTGGGGAGGGGAAACTGCGGGACAATGAACCATGAGCTTCGAGCGGACCTTCGATGAGTCGGCGCTCTTTCGTATCTGCTTCGTCTGTACGGGCAACATCTGCCGGTCGCCGATGGCAGAAACCGTATTCAAAGACCTCGTGAAGAAGGCCGGTTTCGAGAAGAAGATCGCGGTGATCTCTGCAGGCACCGGTGACTGGCATGTCGGCGAACCGTCCGACGAGCGCACTCTCGAGGCCCTTGCCGCCCAGGGCTACAACGGCTCCGGTCACCGCGGTCGACAGTTCGACCCGGCGTGGTTTGCCAACCTCGACCTCGTTGTGGTGTTTGACCGCAGCCAGGAGCGAATACTCAAAGCGTGGGCATCCACCGAGCAAGACCGCTCAAAGGTGCAACTGCTGCTCAGTTTCGACAGCGAGCAGACCGCGCTCGTTGATGTGCCAGACCCGTACTATTCGGATTCCGCGATGTTCGACCAGGTGCTCACCATGATCACCCGGGCGTGCGCCGCGCTATTCCGACAGATCAAACCAGGAATTCGACAGGGAGCCTAGCCTCATGACCCCGCTGCCAGAACAGCCGATCAGCCCGCTCGATGGACGTTACCGTTCGGCGGTGATCGCCCTCGGCGACCACCTCTCTGAGGCCGGACTCAACCGCGCCCGCGTGCTCGTCGAGGTGGAGTGGCTCATCTACCTCACCGACCACGGCATGTTCGGGTCTGAGCGCCTCGACAACGAGCAGCAGCGAGTGCTGCGTGCTTTCGCCAGCGACTTCGGCCAGACACAGATCGACGAACTCGCCCGACTCGAAGCCACCACCCGACACGATGTGAAAGCCGTGGAATACCTGGTGCGCCACCAGCTCACCGCAATGGGACTCACGAGCGTCGCCGAGCTCACCCACTTCGCCGCCACCAGCGAAGACATCAACAACCTGTCGTATGCGCTAACCATCGGTTCGGCCGTTCGCGACGTCTGGCTGCCTAAGTTCCGTGCAGTCATCGAGGCCCTACGCACCCGCGCCGTCGAGCTTCGGGATGACGCCATGCTCGCCCACACGCACGGCCAGCCTGCGACACCCACCACCATGGGCAAAGAGTTCGCCGTGTTCGTGTATCGGCTCGACCGCATCGCCTCCCAGATCGAGGGCACCGAGTACCTGGCGAAGTTCAGCGGTGCAACGGGAACGTTCGCCGCGCATCTGGCCTCGGATGCCACTCAGGATTGGCCGGCGATATCGCATGAGTTCGTGACATCCCTCGGCCTGACCTGGAACCCGCTGACCACCCAGATTGAGTCCCACGACTGGCAGGTTGAGTTGTATCAGCGGATGTCACATGCCAACCGTGTGCTGCATAACCTGTGCACTGACATCTGGGCGTACATCTCGATGGGGTATTTCCGCCAGATCCCGCAGGAGGGCGCCACCGGATCCTCCACGATGCCACATAAGATCAACCCCATCCGCTTCGAGAACGCCGAGGCCAACCTCGAGCTCTCGAGCGCGCTGCTCGAGTCGCTCGCGCAGACCCTCGTCACCTCCCGCCTGCAGCGTGACCTCACGGATTCCACAACGCAACGCAACGTGGGCGTCGCGTTCGGGCACTCACTCCTCGCGCTCGACAACATCGAGCGCGGACTTACCGAGATCGACCTCGATCGCGTGAAGCTCGCTGCAGACCTCGACTCCAACTGGGAGATTCTGGGCGAGGCGATCCAGACCGTGGTGCGCGCCGAGATCACCGCGGGCCGCAGCTCGATCACCGACCCGTACGCGTTGCTCAAACAACTCACCCGGGGCAAACGGGTGGGTCAGGTAGAGCTCGTCGAGTTCATCGACGGCCTCGACATTGGCGACGATGCGAAGGCGCGACTGCGCACCCTCACCCCCGCGGGCTATGCGGGCCTGGCGAGCGAGCTGGTGGGCTACATCGAGCGCTAGCGGCACCGCCCTAGCGCCCTCGCGCTGAGGTATCACGCTAGCGCCCTCGCGCTGAGGTTTGCGCGGCGCGCGCAGGTACAAACACGCGCGCTGCGCGCAAACCGCAGCGCGGCGCGCGGCGCTCAGCGTCGCGGGGTCAGCAGGCGCTAATGCCCGAGGTTGCGCTTCTCGTCGTTTCGGTCCTGCTCGGCGAGGTCGCTCTTCTCCTCGTCGCTGGTCTGCACCGCGAGCGCCAGCATCGCGAGCACAACGAGCGCCACGATAAACGCGACCCCGGTAAAGATCAGGGCAAGATCGAGTTCGCGCGTGGCCATAAACACCACGAGACCCGTGAACAGTGCGAGCACGGCTGACAGGCCGAGCAGTTCCGCAGGCCGGGTACGATCCCGACGGTTGGCCTTAGCCATCATGCCTCGCTCGCAACGGAGGCCGGTGCACCCGACCACTTGAGTGACAGCCCGGCGATCACCAGGTAGACGCCGAGAATGGCCCAGTAGGCACCGAGCACACCAACGACGATGACGGATGCCGTGAGCTGTCCCACCACGACTTCATCAGCCACTACCGGCTGACTGAATCCCGGGGGCACCAGCA
>Ga0105046_10007966_pt1 | contig 16650 bp, 14 predicted proteins | sample MAT03_FD_78385 | JGI IMG/M metagenome (GOLD analysis project Ga0105046, IMG submission 78385) | Freshwater microbial communities from Lake Fryxell liftoff mats and glacier meltwater in Antarctica - MAT-03 (megahit assembly) | ecosystem: Environmental > Aquatic > Freshwater > Ice > Liftoff...
CGTCCGACGATTCCATCCTAATTCTCGTTCTGCCAGCGTTTGTCCCCCGATCCCCAGCCCTCGCACCACTTCTGCCATGAACTGACGTCGGTCACTACCTTTTAACTTTGCAGCCGTTTTGATATAAAGGGCTTTCACACCATCAGTCAGTTGAATCAGTGGAGTTAATCCCATGACGAATGCACCATACTAAACTAATCACTCTTCTAGTATCCCAGGATCAATCATTTTGAGGGGTTCTCTTAGTGGTATTGATGTAAGGATTTTTTGATGGGCGGGCTTTGCCCGCCCATCAAAAAATCCTTAGCAATTTAGGACTACCCAAACGTTTTGGGTGTCTTTGAAGGCAGATCACTACTAGTGACCAAAAATCTCGGTACCATTACCATAGAGGTGCATGTAACACTTCGTCATAGAGCGGTCTTATAGCCATAGTCATAAAGCTTAAGACATGCCAGCGTCATTCCCGCCTGCGCGGGAATGACGCTGGCACCTATCGAGCAGATGGATTCCCGCCTGCGCGGGAATGACAGGGAGGCATCTTATTGATCATGGCTACCGCTATAACTGTAATTCTTTGAAGGTCGGAGCCTCAAACCTAACCGAATGGATTTTTTTAGGCATTACACCCGAATTATTGCCAGTACATTCTTAATTGTTGTACTGGTATCCGTGGGTTTGTTTGCTTTGCAGTTTAGAACTCTCTATGTTCATGAAATCAACATATTACAGAATAGATTTGTTGAAAGTACCATTAATCTTGACTCGATTTTGAAGTCGACTACCGATCAGGTTGATGCTTTAAAGGTGGTTGCTGAAGCCGGATTAGACTTAAATCGGCGAGAACTTCCCTCGAAGTTTTTGTATAGCTTAATACAAGAGAATTCCCCCCAACCTGGTTTTTACAATCTACAGACAGATAAGTACTTTCAACAGAAGGGATTGTGGGGTCGGTTAATGGGTAGAAGTCCGCTTGATAAAGCATCTCAGGATTTGCGCCAAGAGCTGGACATGGCGCTACACCTCTATCCATTGTTTAAAGCGACGATTCAAGATGTCCCCAGTGTGGCGTGGGCGTATTACACCTCTAAGCACTCGTTTATGAGCATCTATCCACCCACTGAGGATTGGATTTACGAAGATGTGATGCTCGACTTGGAGTTTTACAAACTGGGGCTGCCTGAAAATAATCCTAAGCGTGAACGGTTTTGGACAAAGGCCTATATTGATACGGCAGGTAAGGGGCTAATGGTGACAAGTGCCGCTCCTGTGTATGAAGAAGAAGAATTTAAGGGAACGGTGTCGCTAGATCTGACGCTGAATGAGCTAAACACGTTTGTAAAAAACTTCAGCTATCCCCAGGGCAGTTTATTTATTATGGGGCAAGGTAATCAACTGCTGGCTCATCCGACGTTGGTCAGTTCGGCTGAGCAGACGGTTAAACCCGTCGCTGAAGCATTTCCTGCTAAGCTTCAGCCTCACTTAGACCAGATATTTCAAGCTCCGCCGATGACAATGCAAAACGTTGGCTCGTACTTAGTGCTGTATCAGGATGTAAAGTATGCGCCCTGGCATCTAATATTTTGGGTGCCCCAATCGACGATTGTGTTCTCATTGTTAGGTGCCACTATTTTGGGGTCAATTGTGCCCTTGCTAGGGGTTGGAGTGATGTTGGCGATCGCCACCTGGTTAATTCAGCGCGACTTCATTGCCCCGGCTCAGAACTTAGTTAACTATATTCAAACTGAAAACCAAAATCTGGCGACTCCCCTGCCCGACGTGCCAGAAACATGGAGACCCTGGTTTCTCAAGATTTCCACCACTTTTCGAGAGAATCGAAAACTCTTGGAAGAACTAGAGGCAAAGATTGCAGCGCTCCAAGCAGCTCAGTTGCAATTAGTGCAAAGTGAGAAGATGTCTGCATTGGGTAATCTAGTTTCCGGTGTGGCTCACGAAATTAATAATCCGGTTGGGTTTATTGCTGGCAATCTGAAGCCCGCTAAAGAATACATTACGGATTTATTTAGGCTGATTGACCTCTACCAGGTCAGGCTGCCACATCCTGATCCAGAGTTGAAAAATACTTTGGAAGAAATCGATTTAGCCTATCTGCGGCAAGATCTGCCAAAACTGGTTGACTCCATGAGGCTAGGGGTCGAACGAATTCGCGATATTAGCAACAGTCTGCGTACCTTTTCTAGAGCAGATAAAGATGAAAAAGTCTGCTTCAATATTCATGAAGGAATTGATAGCACTCTGTTAATTTTAAAGCATCGTTTGAAGGCAAATAATCGTCGTCCAGAAATTGAGATTACAAAAGAGTACGCTACATTGCCTGAGGCTAGCTGTTTTCCAGGGCAGTTAAATCAGGTATTTATGAATATATTGGCCAATGCGATTGATGCGTTGGAAGAAGCAAATCAGGATCGGAGTTTTGAGAGTCTCTGTGCTAATCCAAACCGCATTACTATTCGGACAACTTTACAGGAGGATGGCTGGATCGCCATTTACATTGCCGATAACGGATTGGGTATGCCGGAAGAGGTTAAGCAGCGGATATTTGATCATCTGTTTACCACTAAAGCCGTTGGCAAAGGCACGGGGCTAGGATTGGCGATCGCCTATCAAATTGTCACCCAAACCCACGGTGGTGAACTCACCTGTTATGCTGCGGCGAATGGAGGAGCTGAGTTTGTGATTCAGATCCCGGTTGGGGGCAGTGAATCAGGCAGCTAAAACCTGAAAAGCTAACGGTCATCGGCTGCACATCATCCTAGTCGAGTTCTAGCTCTTGATCAATCTGACGATTCGACAGGTTCAATTCCGTCAAATACAGCCACAGAATCTGCTTGCCAGCGCTACGGCTGCTTAAACTCACATGACGCGATCGCCACTAAGTAGTTCAACCTAAATAAAAACCAAATTCTAAAACCCTGCGCCGCCCGCTGTGCGGGCGGCGCAGGGTTTTAGAATCTTATATTTAATTAAGCCCACCTACTTATAGCCATAGTCATAAAGCTTAAGACATGCCAGCGTCATTCCCGCGCAGGCGGGAATCCACCCCCGCACCTATCGAGCAGATGGATTCCCGCCTGCGCGGGAATGACAGGGAGGCATCCTATTGATCATGGCTACCGCTATACCTTCCTTGTAGGCATCTGTCTCTGTTCAACTCACTACGTTTACATCGCGGCGAATTGCCTCTCAACGGCTTTGTGATCTTGTTTCCATGCCGCGTAAATTTGAGTAGACATAGGATCAGGAAAGATATCTTCTTGCTCGGCTTCAATCCCTGCCAACACCGCAGCAGCAATATCGGCAGGGCTAGTTTTATCTAACGCAATTTCTGCTGCCATATCTGTGTCTACTGGGCCAGGAAAAACAGCGTAGACTGCAATTCCCTGATCTGCAACACTGGCTCGTAGCGATTGGGTCATTGACCAAGCTGCTGCCTTAGAAGCGTTGTAAGCAGAGACTCCCGGCATACTAGCAAGCGCTACCACACTCAGGATATTAACAATTGCTCCACCCTTGTTGTGCTTGATAACGGGAACAAAAGCACGTGCCATATTCAGAGAGCCGTAGAAATTAGTCTCAAACTGGCTAGCAATCGCCTCAGTGGGGATATCAAGAATACTGCCAAACGAGAGAATGCCAGCGTTATTAATTAGCAAATTGACATCGGCTGCCTGTGTGGGTAGTGCATTCACAAGGTTGCGATCGGTGACATCGACTTGGAGTGGAATAACTCGGCTCGAATCGATTGCTATCAATGCCTCCAGGCTCTTCACATCGCGGGCAGTCGCGTAGACCTTCTCTATACCGTGCTGTAACAGTGCCTCAACTAATGCATAACCAATGCCTCGATTTGCTCCAGTCACAAGAGCGGTTGCTGTTTGGATTTTCATGATCTTGTCGTCCTCTAGATTTATGAGGCTGGATTGGTAAGTTTGTGCGGCACTCGAATCGGGCATTGATGATTTGAAGTATGAAATTTTTTGAGAGGGGCGCTCCGCGCCCCTCTCAAAAAAATTTCATATCCGGATTAAGCAACGCCTCGAATCGAACCATTACAACACTGTACTTGTTGCAAAAAAAGCAATAAATACAAATTTGTGAAGGACTCTCGTGCATTTTATGCATTAACTACTGGCTATTAGTGCAAGAGTATCTCAAGAAAATTATTAGCGCGGTAGATTAGTGCTTACAATGCAGCTATAAATATATCGGTGCTGCAACTTTTTGTGGAGGTGATGCGGCAGGGCAGTTTTGCCGCTGTTGCACGCGATCGCAATCTTGACCCCTCTTCGGTTTCACGGGCGATCGCAAATCTGGAAGCAGAATTGGGCATTAGACTATTCCAAAGGACGACGCGCCAATTGTCGCCTACCGAGGCAGGAACAACGTATTTTGAGCGCGTTGAACCCCTCGTTGAGGAGATGCAGCAAGCCATTGATGTGGCTACAGATATCTCTGGACAGCCCAAAGGAACGCTCCGCGTGACGGCTTCTGTCTCCTTCGGACTCAAGTGCATTGTGCCGTTATTGCCTAAATTTGACTCGCTATATCCCGATCTTACGGTCGATTTATGGCTAACCGATGCCGTTGTCGATCTGTTTGCGGAAAGAATGGATGTGGCAGTGCGGCTCGGATTCCTTACAGATTCGACCCTGATTGCCACACAGCTCATGCAAACTCACTATTCAGTTTGTGCTAGCCCTGATTACCTGAAGCGATCGGGGCAACTAGAAAAACCGATAGAGGTGGAGAATCATAACTGCCTGCTTTTTCCACTAGCAGGGTTTCGGTCAAGATGGATCTTCAAAGAAAAAAATGGAGAACTGAGCGAAGTTTCAGTCTCTGGGCGAACGCTGATTTCAAGCGGTATTGCCCTTCAGCACTGTGCGATCGCAGGAATGGGTTTAGCACTGCTCCCAAACTGGTTAGTTGCCGAAGAGCTACAGGCTGGCACACTCATCAATGTGTTTCCAAATTACGAGGTGACGGCAACGGGTTTCAACACCGCCGCTTGGCTCGTCTATCCCTCTCGTGCCTATGTTCCGCTCAAAGTTCGAGTCTTCATTGATTTCCTGAAAACGTACGCACCTCACACGAAAAACTAAGTAGATGGGCGTAATTAAATATGAAACCTTAAAAGTCTGCGCCGCCCGCGCAGCAGGCGGCGCAGACTTTTAGAATCTTGTTTTTATTTAGGTTGAACTACTTAATGCTTAATCAAGCATCCACTGATTCAGCAAAAACCCGATAAAAAGAACCCAGAATCCGCCAAAAATTAGCACCCAAAGTCCAAGCCAAACCATAACCAACAGGGCAGTCTTTACTCCGTTAAGATCACTCTGTTCAGCAAGGCGAGTGATATTCAACGGCGATCGCCGTTGAATCAACACGGTCGCATTAGTAGCCAGCACACTAGCCAATAGGGTAATTAGCCCTGTCCAGTGTTTGTCACCTATGCCCTGGAGCCAGGGCATCAACGTGCCGCCATTACCGCTATTGGGCTGAAAGGCTGGATCGCGTAAGGGTGAAACCTGGTATACAAAAACTCCACTTACAACCGTCAACAGCAAAAAGAACCCAAGGCTTTTAAAAGAGAAGCTGTGAAATAGTTGGCGCACCATGTCGAGTACCCTCGCGTGGAGATCGGTCTTGAGCTATGGGAAACCGCTCAAGCCTAAAATGTTCCCACCGAAGCACCCCTGTTTCTGAAGCAGCACTGGGCTAAGCGGCTAGCGAATGCGCCCACTCTCCGCCTAACCCACCGTCTCTGAAGCGGTTAAGCCAGCACCCAGTTCACCAGCGTGCGAACCGCAAAGCCTGTCCCTCCGGCGTTGTTGTAACCGCTATCTTTGTCTGTCCAGACGGTTCCGGCTACGTCAAGATGTGCCCAGGGGGTTTCTTTGACAAACTGTTTGAGGAAGAGAGCAGCAGTAATGGCTCCCCCCACGCGAGGCCCCGTGTTTTTCATATCGGCCACTACAGATTTGAGACCGTCAAAGTATTTTTCTTCAAGGGGCATCTGCCAGTATTTTTCGCCAGCCGGAATGCTAGCGGTTAGTAGCTGGGTGGCTAGCGCATCGTCGGTGCTCCAAAGTCCGGCGATGTCGTCACCCAGCGCAACAACACAGGCTCCGGTCAGGGTAGCCAGGTCTACGATCGCATCTACCTCCAGCTTTTCAGCAAACACCAGCGCATCGGCCAGAGTCAGCCGACCTTCAGCGTCTGTATTGTTGATTTCAATCGTTTTGCCGTTCGATGCCGTGAGAATGTCGCCGGGGCGCATGGCGTGACCGCTAATCATGTTCTCGGTAACGGCGCTGATAAAGTGAACTTCCACATCGGGCTTAAGCTGGCCGATCGCCTTGGCTGCACCCAGGGTCGCTGCCGCGCCGCCCATGTCGGTTTTCATCATCTCAATGCCGCTGCCTGAGCCTTTGATGTTGAGTCCGCCGCTGTCGAAGGTTAGCCCTTTGCCCACGATCGCCACTTTCTTGCGCGGTGTCCCGGCTGGGCGGTAGGTCAGGTGAATAAACTTGGGGGGAAGAGGAGAGGCTTGAGCAACGCCCAAGAATGCGCCCATGCCTAGCTTTTCACACTCGGCCTGTTCCAAAATTTCTAGCTCTAGACCGTACTCATGGGCGATCGCCTCTGCCGTTTCGGCCATCGTAATGGGCGTGACGACGTTAGCAGGAGCACTCACCAATTCACGCGCCAGCGTTACCCCCAGAGAAATCTGGCGAGCGCGGGTGAGGGCAGCCTCTTGCCCTGCAAAGCCCAACAGCTCAATGGATTGCAAGAGTAGCGGTTTAGGATCTGGGTCAGACTTGAAGCGGTTGTCTTGATGGAGGGTTAGCTCAATTCCTTCGGCGATCGCCTGAGCGCTGGTCGCTGCATCATCGTGCCAAACGGGAAAACTCATCCCCAGGGTCTTCACCTTTTCTCGTTTGGCAAGCCGGACGGCCACTCCTGCGGCTCGGCGCAACCCATCAACCGTGAGAGCATCGGCCTTGCCTAAACCAACCACGGCAATTTTCCGCACCGAGTTGTTTGCACCCACCCGTGCAACGGCACTGCTGTCAGCCTTGCCCTTAAATTCAGCTTCCTCGATCAGTTCTTGCAGTGTGCCTGCCACGGCTTGATCTAGCGCCGCCAGATCGCCTGTCAGCTCTACACCATCTTCAAACAGTCCAACCACCAAACAATCCCCCGACCAAGACAACAGGGGTGTCGCGCTTCCTCGAAGCTCCATTTTGCAGTACCTAGCCAGAATCTCAATGTCCCTTCCCAGTATTGCGTAATTTCCGCTCAGGAGACGGCAGAAAGTTGAACGTCAGGAGACAGCAGAAAGTTGAATGGCGATCGCATGGGAGAACGGGACAAACTATCGGTAACCCCCGCGTGTCTCCGTTCAAGTGGCTCCAAACGCGATGCTAGGGGCTTATGATACTGCTGTTTGTCTCAGCCAAGATGTCAACTCATGCCGCCTGGTCAATACCCCATCCAGCCAACCCGTCACAATTTACAAAGCTCCTCAACCAAGTAAAGGCCAAACGTTATTAGAGCAGGGGTTTCAACCCGTCGATTTTCCCTACAATCCTCCCCACTTCGACGGGAGGTGCTACTTTGCCGGACCCAACGACAGAAGTATTGCCGAGGAGTTCAACCAGAGCTACAAAGAGGGGATTCTTGAGGTGGCGATTGATCAGGCAAGCTACGAAAAAGATTTCAAGCCGCTTGAGTATCGCTATGATGAAAAGAACGATTGCGAGCGGTTTGAGGTGGTCGTTCCTCAGAGTTTGTTTCCTATTCTCAATCAATTTCCACGAGTCCTTAAGCCGCAGTGAACATCATGGATAGTGCAAATTGGGAGCAAATCAAATCTAAGTACAAGCTAGGTTGGTTTGTGCAAGGCAACGTTGAGTTTCATGCGCCCTTCGGAGTTTTTGTAGAAATAGATGATTTAAATACAGATGAATCTTCAGTCAAAGGGTTGATCAAAATCCCTGACTTTTTAGATGAAGGAGAAATGAGTGAAGCAATGTATCCAGAAATTGGTACAACTGTAGGCGCAGTTGTGGTCGGATATAACGAGAGCAATCACCGAGAGGTGTACCTAAGTGCAAAACCCAGCGTGTTGCATAAAGCCCTTGTTCCCCTGAAGATACCTGCTTTAGCTAGTTAGGACTGAATCGTTGAGCGCCACAGGCTAAGTAATGCTTGGGTAAAAACGGAATGGAGATGGTCGATAGAAGTTCAAAATTATCTGTCGCCATACAACTCACCGTTAGATGCTTTTGAGACGTGCCATTTTGAGACATGCCCAAAGCGCACGTCTCAAAAACTTAGACATTAGAATGCGGCAAACTTAGCGAATGTTAAAGCAACGCAGAACAAAGATTGTGCTAATCGCTGGCGCGGGGCTGACAGCGCTCGTGCTAGGAGCGCTGGTGTCGGCGGCAAAGCTGTCGGGGTTTATGCCCGATTGGGCTGGGCGACTGCAACCGGGTTCGCAGCAGGCTGAAGCAGGATTGCAACCATTGCAGTCTAAATCCTCAGCGGTTTTACCGTTGGTGGTGCGATCGCCTCAAGAACGTGCGGCTGCCCTTCAGGTGTTGGCTCAGGGCAAAAAATCCGTTGACCAATTTCAGGCACGGTACCTGTTGGCAGCAGATTTAATTCAGCAGGGGAATGGCAGTGCCGCCTTGCCGCTGCTAGAAAACTTAGAGCAAGACTACCCTCGCTTGGGAGCGTATGTGCTAATGCAGCGGGCACGGGCGTATGCAGCCAGTGGCGGTAGCGCACCAGCCGATCCAGAAAAGGCAAAAGCCACATGGCAAGAGCTTTTGCAGCAGTTTCCCAAAGAGCCAGTCACAGCAGAGGCGCTGTATGTGCTGGGTCAAACCGATCGCCAATATTGGCAGCAGGCGATCGCCCAATTTCCGGCTCAGCCGCGCTCGATCGAAATTGCCAAAACGCTGCTGCAAGAAAATCCTAACCAGCCTCAGCTCTTGCTAAAACTGGCGCGATACGGGCAACCGATTCCCGCCCACAAGCCCTGGCTCGATCGCTTGGTGCAAACCTATGCCGCTGACATAGAACCCGCCGACTGGGAAGCGATCGCCTTTAACTACTGGGAGCAGGGTCGCTACGGCAGCGCCAGCCGTGCCTATGTCAATGCCCCGCGTACTGCCCTTACCACGTACCGGATCGGTCGCGGTGCCCATCTGGACAGTCGCAGTACCGACGCTATCCCCGCCTATCGACAAACGGTTCAAGATTTTCCCAATACTCCCGAAGCCGGACTGGCGCTGACCCGACTGGCGCAACTAGCCGCCACCCCCGAAGAGAAAATTCCCTATCTGGATCAGGCGATTCGCTATTATCCTGACCGGGCTGGGGAAGCCCTGCAAACCAAACTGGCGCTGCTAGAAAAAGAGCTAAACAGTCCCGTAGCTGCTGCCCAAACCCAAAAAACCTTGCTAGAGCAACACAGCCAGTCTGATGCAGCGGCAGAGCTGCGCTGGTCAATGGCCGAGCAAAAGTTTGCTGCCCAAGATATTGCGGCTGCCTGGGCGCTAGCACAACAAATTACGCAAGACAACCCCGATAGCCCCTACGCACCCGAAGCCGCCTTCTGGATTGGCAAGTGGGCGAAGCAGTTAAACAAGCCCCAGGAGGCCACGCAGGCGTTTGAGTATGTGCTGAGCCGCTATCCGGAGTCGTACTATGCTTGGCGATCGGCGGTGATGTTGGGATGGGACGTGGGCGACTTTACTACCGTGCGCCGCAAAATTCCCACGGTGCAAGAGACAGGCGATCGCCCCCTGCCCTTGGCTGGTTCTGACACGTTAAAAGAGCTATATCAGCTAGGTCAAGTGCAAGATGCGTTGGCGCTGTGGCAGGTCGAGTACACCAACCGAATGCAGCCCACCGTTGCAGAACAATTTACGGACGGCATGATCCGCCTGAGCGCTGGAGATAATTTAGAAGGCATTTACCAGGTTTCTAGTCTGGCTAACCGCACCCACCTAGAAGACCGGGCACAGTACAAAACCCTGCGCCAACAGTCGGCCTATTGGAAAACTCTATTTCCATTTCTGTTCACGCAGCCAATTCAGCAATGGTCTCAAGCCCAGCAAATTAACCCCATGCTGGTAACGGCACTGATTCGTCAAGAATCGCGCTTTGAACCCAAAATTGAATCGTCGGCTGGAGCCAAGGGCTTAATGCAGCTCATGCCTGACACCGCCAGTTGGGTTGCTAGCAAGGTGCCGCTGACGGCATACAATGTCGAAAATCCCAGCGACAACATTCGCATGGGCGTTTGGTACTTGGACTACACTCACGAAACTTACAGCGACAATTCCCTCTTTGCTGTGGCCAGCTACAATGCTGGGCCAAACGCCGTAGCGGGATGGATCGATCGGTTTGGGTTCACCGACGAAGATATATTTGTCGAACAAATTCCCTATCCCGAAACCAAAGGCTACGTTGAGTCGGTGTTCTCTAACTACTGGAACTACCTGCGGCTCTACAACGCCGAGATTTCTGCCCAGTTGGCGACCTCTGCCCCGTCTCATCGAGCATTAACCCAGTCGCCCGCTCCTTAGCGATCGCCCGCTAAGTAGGCGGGCGTAACTAAGCATAAAACCCTAAAAGTCTGCGCCCACAACGTCATTCAACCTTCTGGCCTAATTGACTGACCAAAGCCCTGAAAGTCCCATTGCTCCGGTGTGAACCCGCCCTAAAATAAATTTTGGGCTAATCGTGAAAGTCTATTGAAATAGACTCAGACCCTGATCTAGTCCTCTTGAGAGGACTTTCGCGATGAGCCAGGAAATTGATTTCCTGGCGGTGCAGCAGGTGTTCAAGAGATTTGTCAGTCAACCAGCCTTCTGGGTTCTTCGTGTGACGTGCGTAAGTCCTGAGAGATTTATTTAGAGTGCTGGTTAGAGTGCCGAAAACCCTAGAATTAAGAAGATGCAATAGCAACTGGCTTGGAGGGTTCGTGAAAGTCGCAGTGACGGGTGCAACGGGGTTTGTGGGAACTCGCCTAGTAGAACGGCTTCAAGCGGAAGGGCACCAAGTGGTAGCGTTAACGCGGAGTCTAGAGCGGGGAGAACGGGTGTTTCCAAAGACAGCCTTTCCCAATGTGACCGTAGTGGCCTATTCGCCGCTAGAGTCGGGTGAGTGGCAGGGGGCGATCGCCTGTGATGCCGTGGTGAATTTGGCCGGGGCTGGCATTGCCGACGAGCGCTGGACTCCCGAACGAAAGCAAGAAATTATTGATAGCCGCGAAACAGCAACGCGCAAAATTGTAGAGGCGATCGCCCAAGCGAACCCCAAACCGTCGGTATTGGTTAGCTCCTCGGCGATCGGCTACTACGGCAGCAGTGAGACAGCCACCTTTGATGAATCCAGTCCGGCTGGAGACGACTTTTTGGCGCAGGTCTGCCAAAAATGGGAGGCCGCAGCGCAAAACGTGACCGACAGCGGCACCCGTTTAGTCATTTTGCGTACGGGAATTGTACTGGGAATGGGAGGCGCTGTTGCCAAAATGGTGCTGCCCTTTAAGCTCTTCGCTGGAGGCCCCATTGGCACAGGTCGTCAGTGGTTTTCCTGGATTCACCGCGATGACCTAGTAAGCCTGATTCTTAAAGCAATAACCGACTCCAGCATGACGGGTACCTTCAATGCGACAGCGCCCCAGCCCGTCCGCATGGCTGAATTTTGCACTGTTATGGGCGCTGTTATGAATCGACCGTCGTGGCTGCCCGTTCCCGCCTTTGCCCTAGAAGCGCTCTTAGGAGACGCAGCGCAAGTGGTGCTGACGGGTCAGCAGGTGCTACCCAAACACACGCAAGAAACGGGGTTTCAGTATCAATACCCAGCCGTGAAGCAGGCATTAGAGGACGTTTTAAAAGAAGCCTGAAACTGGGGCGAACCGTAGATAATTAATTTTTGTGCGTGTAATCCAAAAAATCAATCATCAACCCATTTCTCACGACGCACCGCTACGCTGCTGAAGCGTTTTGGCAACCCAGCCAGAAATGCCGCTAATTAGCGCCCCGGCCATCAAAATACCGATAGCAGGCATAAACAGCGGCTCCCAAAGGCTGTACCACAGGTCAAACCCCAACGGCAGGTTAAAGGAGCGTCCTAAAAGGGCGATCGCAAACCAGCCAAAACTAAAGAACACAAAAAACAGGTTCGCCATTAGCGCCAGATTAATCCAGTTCAGCAGCTTATCTTTCATAACCCTTCTTGTTACTTTCTGGGCGGGGTAGTCCTAAACTTGTAAGGATTTTCAGATGGGCGGGCGAAGCCCGCCCATCTGAAAATCCTTACCTCAATACCGCTACCCTGGGCGGAATGCGATCGCCATTTTCCTGCAATCCTACCATCTGTCTGAACATCCCCGCCTGAACAGATTAAGATATCTTCAAACCTGCTACAAAATTTTATTTTTCTTACTGTCATAGGAGATTTCTGTGGATTTTCGGCAACTTGTAAGCATTCGACAGGTCAGGCAAGACGTTAGCGACTTATACAAATCACTCACTCCACTGCTAAAGGCAGACCCTCGCCTTGCGATTGTGCTACTCACCGATTTGGCCAAAGTGGTACAAATTTGTGGACGCAGCAATAAAGAAATTGGCTCCGCAGAATTGTTAGCCTACCTGTTGATCTATGCGCTGATTCAGCAAGATCAAGAAAAGCTAAACGTTGCAATGAAACTGTGGGAATTCTCTGACGAAGAACGAATTAAGTATCAAAAAACCACCCTACAAATCATCTTAGATTCAATTAAGAAACAGCCTCAAGTCGATCAGCTTATTTCTCCTTCAATCTTAAAAAAATTAGATGAAGAAAGAGGAACAAATTACTTAAGTGACGCTGTCAATAGTATCTATAAATTTTCTCAAGTCGTAGCCAAAGCCGACGATGTCATTAGTATGCAGGAAATGGAGGCGCTGTCACAAATTTGGCAGCATCTACACACTTATCAGCCAGTCGAAACCTACGAAAAAGGTTTAGCAGCAGTTTCTACATCAGCAGTTGTTCCCTCTAATAGCAATCAAAACACCCTACCCAATCAGGCAACCGTAGCAGGAGCAAACGCTACACCACCCGCCGAAGCAAAGGTAGAAAAAAGTCCAGAAGAACTGGCTAAAATTTTAGATCAAGCATTAGCAGAATTGAACGATTTAGTAGGAATGGACAATATTAAAGAGGAGGTAAAAACGCTTGCTAATTTCCTAAAGGTTCAAAAGATTCGGGCTGAACGGGGACTAGCCCAAACTCAAGTTTCGCTTCACTGTGTCTTTTGTGGCCCACCGGGTACGGGGAAGACTACAGTAGCCCGACTGACAAGCCGCATCTTTCAAGGGTTGGGCTTTTTAAAGAAGGGACATTTAATTGAAACAGACCGATCGGGCATGGTCGCGGGATACGTGGGGCAAACGGCTAAAAAAGTAGACGATTTGGTCAACTCTGCGCTGGATGGTGTGCTGTTTATTGATGAGGCTTACGCGCTCGTCCCTCAAGATTCGAATCGAGATTTTGGCCAAGAAGCGATCGATATCTTGTTGAAGCGAATGGAGGATTATCGCGATCGCCTTGTGATTATTGTGGCAGGTTATACCGATGAAATGTCTGTTTTCATTGAAGCGAACCCCGGTTTAAAATCTCGGTTCAATCGCTACTTTTATTTCGACCATTTCAAACCCGAAGAGCTACTAGCAATCTTTGAAAAAACCTGTGAAAAAAGTCACTTTAAGCTGACCGCTGAAGCCAAAGAAAAGCTGCGGAAGTACCTGGAAGACTTGTATGTCAATCGAGATAGAACCTTTGGCAACGGCAGAACAGTTCGCAACCTATTTGAGAAAACGATTGAGAAACAGGCCAATCGCTTAGCCGTATTGTCATCTTTAACCGATGAAGTTCTAACGACACTACTGCCCGACGATATTGCAACTGAACAGTCGAGTATGCACTCCGGCAAACTGAATTGGCAAAGCCTAGATGGCAAAGCTTAGATGACAAAGCGTAAGGTTTGGCACTGATTGACTGACAAAAGCCCTGAACGTCTCATTGCTCCGGTGTCAACCCGCCCTAAAATAAATTTTGGGCTAATGGTGAAAGTCTATTGAAATAGACTCAGACCCTGATTTAGTCCTCTTTAGAGGACTTTGGATATGAGCCAGGAAATTGATTTCCTGGCGGTGCAGCAGATGTTCAAGAGATTTGTCAGTTAACCAGGGTTTGGCAATCCAAAACATAGGGGATTGGCAGTACCAATCCCCTACAGATGCTGATCAAAACGATTTGCGGAGACGAAACATCGCTTAACCAATATAGTTGGCTTCTGCTTCTAGGATACGCACCAATTTTTCATCACCACTGGCTCTGGCGGCTGCGATGCGACGCTGAATGTTTTTACGCAGGTTTTCTTTGTGGGTCTGCGAGGCTTGTGTCAAGGTTTCACGACGGTTTTTGTTTGGAGAAAACATTTCTTTGCTGATTTTTGTGCTAGAGACGTACTTTTTGAGATTAACATAAAATCCTTAAAAAGTAGCTTATGCTACAAAAAATAAACTGTGACGGGCGATCGCCACGTCATTCGTAAATGGGGCAGACGCGATGAATCGCATCTCTACGGAATGTGCGATCGCCACGTCAACGGCAAATGAGGTAACGTGCTGTGAAGACGCGATGAATCGCGTCTCTACGGAATGTGCGATCGCCACGTCAACGGCAAATGAGGCAACGTGCTGTGAAGACGCGATGAATCGCGTCTCTACGGGATGTGCGATCGCCACAGCCAATCGTAAATGAGGTAACGTGCTGTGAAGACGCGATGAATCGCGTCTCTACGGAATGCACACTATGCCAGGTTAGAACTCAATGCCTGCTTGGGCTTTGATTCCTTGTTCCCGAAACGGATGTTTGACCAGCGTCATTTCTGTGACCAAATCAGCGCGTTCAATCAGGGCAGTTGGGGCACCGCGCCCGGTCAAAATAATGTGAGATTCTTCTGGTTTTTGCTCTAGCCCTGCCAGCACCGTTTCTACGGCCAGATAGCCGAGTTTGATGGCAATATTTATCTCGTCCAGCAGCACCAGCCGAATGTCGGGATTCTGAATGAGATGTAGCGCCTTGTCCCAGGCTTCTGCTGCTTTTTGAATATCCCGCTGCCGATCTTGGGTGTCCCAGGTAAAGCCTTCACCCATGGCATAAAATTCTAGCTGCGGCGGGTTGCTTTGCGTCCAATGCCCCAGCATCGTTTTTTCGGCAGGCTCCCAGGCTCCTTTAATGAACTGCACAATCGCCACTCGGTAGCCATGCCCTAGCGATCGCAACACCATCCCCAGCGCAGCGGTCGTTTTGCCCTTACCGTTACCCGTATGGACAATTATTAGCCCCTTTTGCTGCGATCGCTCAGCCAGCCGCTGCTCTTGAACTTCCTTGCGCCGCTTCATTTTGCGCTGGTACTGCTCTTCAGACAGAGACGGGGCAGTGGCCTCATGGTCAAGGCGTTCTGCTTCTTGGTCGGCGGCGGGATTCTGGACGTTGGGGTTGAAAGTAGGGTCAGGAGTCATCAAACAGCATCAAATAGTTAGGAGTAGCGCTCAAAAATAAGCAGCAGGTTGCACTTACCAGAATGACGCAAAATTGCCCCCAACTCCCAACTTACTCACCCGTCTCTACGCTTTTTTTGCCCCGATGCTCTAACCACAGCGGAATGGCGATCGCCGCCACACCCAGCAGCAGCGCCACGATCGCAAACTCGCTAACCCAGGTAACCAGCGTTTCTAGCGGCACCAACTGCCCCACAAAATAAGCCAGTGTCACCATGACCGATGCCCACGTCAGCGCCCCCAAAAAATTACAGATTAAAAATTTGGGGTAGGGCATCTGAGCAATGCCAGCTAAGGGGCCAGCAAAAATGCGAAGCAGCGCCAGAAACCGACCAAAGAATACGGCCTTGGCAGCATTCTTACTAAACTGATTGCGAATTCCGACCAGACGCGCTTCGTCAATGCGAAAGAGTTTGCCCACCCGCGTCAACAGCGTCCAGCCGCCATAATAGCCCACCCAATAGCCCAAACTGTCGCCCAATACCGCCCCCCCGGTGGCGATCGCCAACACCCACCAGTAGTTGAGGCTACCATTGCCCGCCAAAAAACCACCCACCAGCGTAATCGTTTCCCCCGGCAGCGGAATGCCCGTATTTTCTAGCAAAATTCCTAGAAAAATGACCCAATAGCCATATTCATGTGCGAGGTTTTCAATGGTTTCGAGAGATACCAATTCAAATGACATGAATCATGGCCTTCACAAAGGTTCACAAAGCTTCTAATCAATCCTGACGCAGCGGCGGGGCAGTGTCAATCTACATGAGGATTTATGAGCCGTGCTTTGGGTAGTGTCACAAGTCCCGATAGCGGTAGGGGCGAAGCATGTGGCCAGTTTGTTTAAGCACCCTCAGAAGATAAACCCGTTGGCGAACCTCTAGCGGGAATGAACGCGCCAACTACCAAATGTTCTTTTCAGAACTGTGCGATGCGCTTGGGGTCGATCGCCCATCTCATCGTCCGTGCTCTGACAGCAACGTTCTGGGTTCAATAC
>Ga0105046_10007968_pt1 | contig 16649 bp, 13 predicted proteins | sample MAT03_FD_78385 | JGI IMG/M metagenome (GOLD analysis project Ga0105046, IMG submission 78385) | Freshwater microbial communities from Lake Fryxell liftoff mats and glacier meltwater in Antarctica - MAT-03 (megahit assembly) | ecosystem: Environmental > Aquatic > Freshwater > Ice > Liftoff...
TATTTTGGCGTCAGCCAACTATCTTTTGAGGCGAATAGCCGCGCTATTTAACGAAAAAGATGGGACGGATGACGGCAAAAGAATGGCATCAAATTGGGAAGTTATTTTGACACCGTTCCTTATAGTCGACGCAAATTGGTTTTGAAGGAACCGGAATTGCAAGATATTTACAAATAACATTCTAAACCCTCTAAACCCTTCTAAACCCTTCTAAACCAACTAAACCAATTCATTCCACGAAAATGCAATTTTGTAACGGGAATCTGTTTTTTATTTTTGCGATTTACAACCAAGTCCAGGCGGACAAAGCGTGGAATATCTTTTCTTGCCGCTCCATACTGCTGAAATCTTGCCCGACTTATCTTCCCATCATCCCTGCGCTTTCAAGGTACACCAAATTTCAATCTGACATGAAATTGAATCTCTTCCTGCGTGTATTTGTGTTTTTGGTCGTTTTTGAAGGCTTATACGCACAAAACCCTGTCTGGCCGGATACCAGTAAAGCCTTGCTTTTATTCCGCGAAGCGAAAATCCTGGTAGATTCGGAAAAATACGACATCGCCGAACCGCTACTCCTCCAGGCCATCGGCATCTGGTCGGAAGTCCGGCCGGGAGGCTCGGTGCCGGAAGCGGCCGCCCGGGTACAGTACGGATATACTTTGCTGCAGCTTGGAAAATTCGACGACGCGCTGGAAGCATTATCCAGGGCGCGTTCCATGCAGGAGCAGTTGCTACCGAAAAACGACCCGGATTTCGTGCACACGTTGCGCCTGATCGGGTTGGCATACAAGGAACAAGGTATGTATCCCCAAGCCATCGGCCCCCTCGAAAAAGCCCTCGAAATTGCCCGGGTAAACTTTGGGGAAACAAGCGCAAAAACAGCCGCGATCCTATCGGATTTAGGCTATGTTTACCTCTATTCCGGGCGGTATGAAAAATCCATCGAATCCCTCGAAAAGGCTTTGGCCATACAGCAAAAAGTGTTGCCTGCGATGGACGAGGATATTGCCGGTACCTGCCATTCCCTGGGGACGTACCACAAAACAATGCGAAAATACACCGAGGCCCAGGGCTATTTTAAACAGGCGCTCGACATCCGGTTGAAGATTTACGGCGAAGACGACGGATCCATCGCCTATAATTACTCGGAAATCGGGCAGGTCTGCCTCGCCGGGAAAGATTTTCAGCAGGCATTGGCGTATTTTGAAAAGAGCAACGCCATCATGATCAGGCTCGGCGCCGAAACGCACCCGGATTACGGGTATGTCTGCAACGACCTCGGCCGGGCTTATTTTGCCCTGGCCAACTATGCTGAAGCCCTCCGCTGGCAACAAAAAGCCCTGGTTTTGTTTCGGAGCGCTTCCAAAACCGACAACGGGCTCATCGGTGCGATCCTGCTGTACATCGGCCGGGCGCAATCGGCGCTCGGCGATTTTCCGTCCGCCCTCGAATCCATTCGGGGCGATCTCCGCATTCTGACGAAATTATACGGCCCGGATTATGCCATGCTGTACCACTCGGAAGCGGCCACAGGCGATGTGTACAAAAGATGGTATCTCCGAACGGGGGAGGACAGCCTGCTCCAACTGAGCCGCGCGCATTTCCGGCTGGCGGAGCAGCACCTCGACAAATGCATCCGTTTTGAAAATTTCTCCGATGCCCGGAGGCGGAGCTTGAATGACGCGGTGATGGTTTTTGAACAAGCTATTTCCGCAGAAAACCTGCAACTAAAAACCGGAGAGGACCCTGCGGCCCTCGAAAATGCCTGGCGGCTCAGTGAAGAAATGCACGGTTTTTCGCTTTTTGCCGCTGCCCAGGAATCCGATGCCCTGCATTTTTCGGGTATCCCGGATTCGCTGCTGGACCTCGAAAAAAACCTGAAATCGGATATGAATACCCTGGAAAACCGCCGGCAGAAACTCATTACGCAGGGGGGGCTTTCCATCACCGATTCGCTCGTGCTGGAAAACGATGCCCGCTATTTCGCCAAACGGGACGCTTACGGCCGGCTCTGCACTCATTTTGAGCAACATTTTCCGGAATATTTCCGCCTGAAATATGCGCTCGAAAACGTGACGCTGGCCGAAACCCAAAAAATGCTGGAACCCCAGCAAACCCTGCTGGAATATTTCACGGGAGACAGCTCCATTTTCATTTTTGTGCTGCATCAGACGGACAGCCGGCTGATGGAAATACGGCGCGATTTTCCGCTGGCCGAATGGATCGCTCAATTCCGGCAGGGCATTTCCGGCTACTACAGCCAGGCGCAAAAAACGCCCGCCCTGTACGAGCAAACGCTGCGGCAATACGCTCAGGCCGGACAAAACCTGTATCAAAAACTCGTCGCCCCGGTAGCGGCTTTTCTCACTTCGGAAGTCATTATCATACCCGGCGGCGAAATAAACTACCTGCCTTTTGAAGCCCTGCTGACAGCGGCGCCGAAGGATTTGTCCAATTTCAAAACCTACCCGTTTTGGGTCAACGACCGCACGGTGAGTTATGCGTATTCGGCCACCATGCTGCGCCAGATGAAGTACAAAAAGCATCTACGACCAGCTTCAGACGATCTGCTGGCGTTCGCTCCTTTCTTTTTTGAAGATAATACGTTGGGAGCGACCGGAGCGGGTGGGATATCCGCCAACCGGGACGTGTTCAAACCCCTGCCCAATTCAGGGGAGGAAATTTTCCGGGCGAAAAGAAGATTCCGAGGCCGCAGCGCCACCTATCAGGGGCAGGCTGCCACCTGCGGGAAATTTATCGAACTGGCAGGCGATGCCCGGGTGCTGCACCTCGCTACACACGCAAAAGCCAATGAACAAAAAGGGGGATTCTCCTACCTGGCCTTCGCCCCTGCAAAGGATAGTCTGGACAACGAACTGCTGTTTGCGGGCGATTTATACCAGATGTCGCTCAACGCGGATCTGGTGGTGCTATCAGCCTGCGAAACCGGGATGGGCGAATTGCAACGCGGAGAAGGTGTGCTGAGCCTGGCCCGCGCGTTCGCCTACGCAGGCGCGAAAAGCGTGCTTACATCCCTGTGGAGCGTCAACGACCAGTCGACCATGCAATTAATGGATGAGTTTTACGGCGAATTACAGGCAGGCAAAACCAGGAATGTAGCCCTGGCCGAGGCAAAGCGAAGTTACCTTGCCGGGCATCCCGGCTTGGCGGCGCACCCGTTTTTCTGGGCGGGATTTGTGCTGCTGGGCGATACCGGAGCGATCAAATAATTCGAAGTAATCACAGGCGCTTACTCAAGGCAATGGCCTGCTCCTGAAACGGGAAATCTGCGTCCGAGGCCATCGCGTCGAGCAGGGCCTGGGTTTCCCGGTCCTGTGCTTTGCCTTGCGCGATGCGGCAGAGTAAGCCGTTCCAACGGGCTTCATATTTATATTGAAAACTGTTTTCCAGCAAATTGAAATCTGCCGCCGCCGCCGCAAACCGGCCCGAGTTGAACCGGGCATGCGCGCGCAGGAAACGGCCGGAATCATCCGCCCCGAGGCTGGCATCGTTGTTCAGGAGATCGGCTGCCAAACGATATTTTTTTTGATCGAAAGCTTTGATGGCTGCCTGCAAGCGGGTCTGCTCTGCCGGCATTTCATTTGCGGAACGAACAAAATCTGTGGTTGGCGCTACATAAAACGTTTGGGCCAGGGTCTTGTATCGTTTGAGGTTTTCCGCTCCGGGCGCTTCTTTAGGGGAGATGTTGCCAGGATTTTGTTGCAGGCCTTCTTCAGGAAGGGGCGTTTTAGCGACTGGCTGCGTGTCTGTGGTCGCAATTATCTCTTGCTGGGCCTGCACAAGGGCTTGGTTTCTGGCTGATTTGCTCCTTTGATCGATAAAAAGCCAGGAGGCGATAGCCAACAAAACGAACGCGGCTGCCAGTTCTACCCGCCATAGACGAAATGGAATTCTACGGGTCTGATTTTCGGTCTCTTGTAATGCAGCGCTGACCTTTTTTCGCAAATGGAGTCCACGAAGGCGTTGCTGCATGGTATGGTGCTGCTCCACGGCCCGGGCGAGTGCCGCATCTTGTCGGAGCGCGTTTTCAAACGCTTCCAATTCGCGGCCATTCAATTCGCCGAGCAGGTATGACTCGATTTGTACGTAAAAATGTTCCATGTCAATTAGTCTTATCCTGTACCGGCGGCTTTAGCCGCCGACACCAAAATGGGTAGTAAAAAGTCGTCTCGTTTAATCATTGGCTTTAGCCGCCGACATCAGATCGGCGGCTAAAGCCGCCGGTACGGGTGGCGATGTCCACTAATTTTTTCATACACTTGGCGCGGTGATTTTTAAGTGCGTCCACCGTCGTGTATTGCGTTAGTTTTCGATCAATCACTTCTTTGTCCCTTAGTTCGTCCAGGTATTTCAGGCGAATCAGGTTCCGGCAGTTTACATGGAGCAGCGCGAGCAATTTTTCGAGCAACTCCGTCGCAGCCAGGCTGGTAAAATCGGGTTCGTCCGTCAGATCGGTGCTTTCATCAAGCGGCGCCGTTTTGTCTTTCAGGTGGTTTCGCTTGAATCGTTTTACCTTGTTTTTAGCGATTTCAACCACGTACGTGCCCGGGTCAAAACCCTGAAAAACATAGTGCCCATCCCTAATTTTTTGCAAAAGCAGGGTAATACAATCACAGATCAGCTCCTCGATGTCCCCATCCGGAAGTTGATACGTTTTCCCGATGTTGAAAACAGCGCCCGAGGTTTTTGAATAAAGGTGCCTGATGGCATCGTTTTCCTCCAGTTTCAAACCATCGAACAGCGTTTTCGCGTCGGGGTATACCGAAGCAAAGTGGTTTTTATTTTGGGTGCGGAAGAAATTCAATATTTGAGCCATGCAGCCTTCTAAAAGATCTAAATGGCAAATTTATTGAAGTTTTTGGTAGTCAGTCATTTCGGGCGGTTTAACGGATGCTTTTGTTGGGTTTTGAGTTAATGCCTGGGGGAGCGGGTTTTGTAACCCGTTGGGAGCGCCTTTTTCGCTAAAAGTAGAAATCATTGCTACTTTTGTACAAAAAATAAAGTTGCTCGAGTCACTCTACACCATACTCTCGCCCTTTTTTATCGGCCTGCTCATCGCGGCGGGCGTGGGGCTCATCATCGGCTTGGAACGGGAATTCAACACGAAGGACAAACCTGTGCACATCGGCGGGATCCGCACGTTTACCCTGGTCGCAATTCTGGGGTATGTCACCGGCTGGCTCGGTAGTTTGGGACATCAGGAGGTGCTTATTCCTGTACTGGCGGGTTTTTTCCTATTGGTTTCTGTGGCATATTTCGCCCAGACCCGGAAAGACAGCATGGGACTAACCACGGAAGTAGCGCTCATTATGACCCTGGTGCTGGGGGGCGTTATTGCTGCGGGCTATGTGCGCGAATCACTGGCCATTGTGGTGATGATGACGCTGGTTTTATCGCTCAAACAGCAGCTGCACTGGTTTATCCAACAACTTACGGAAGATGAGTTGTATGCGTTCATCAAGTTCTTTGTGCTGGCCCTGTTGATATTGCCGATGCTGCCCGATCAGCCCATCGGGCCGGATAGGATACTGAACCTGCGCGACATAGGCTGGATCGTGGTGCTGGTGTTGTCCCTCAGTTTTGCGGGTTATCTACTCTTGAAATTCGGCAGTCCGAAAAAAGGCATCTTGCTGACCGCAGTAATCGGAGGCTTGTTTTCTTCCACACTGGTTGCCTGGGTTTTTTCGGCAAGAAGCCGGGAGCGGAAGGATTTGTCTGTGGTTTTCGGTTCGGGCATCGTACTGGCGTCTTCTATCATGTTTATCCGGGTCTTTGTACTGGCAATGTTGTTTGCTTACCCGGTAGCGCTGATCCTGGCCATTCCTTTATTGATCATGCTTTTGGCAAGCCTGGTCCCCGTTTGGAAAATATTTCGAATACGTCAACCAGACTCAGACGCGCCGCAGCTTTCGCCCGGAAACCCCCTGGATATCAAAAATGCGATCTTTTTTACCCTGCTGTATATTGGCGTCACCTTTCTCATGTATGCCTCGCGCCAATGGCTGGGCACAACCATGACCTACGTCTCGGGCGCTTTGGCCGGCGTTGCCGACAGCGATGCCATCACCATCAGCACATCCAAGTGGGCCGCTTCAAGACCCGACCAAAACCACGAGGCTGCGGGCATTATTCTGCTCGCCGTGATGTCCAATTCGCTTTTCAAGTTGTTGGTCAGTGTTTTCAACGGTTCGCGTGAAATACGCCGCACGGTTTTGCTGGGTTTTGGGCTGGTGTTGTTGGTGGGGGCTGTTTTTTCGGTTTATTGGTTGTTGTAGAGGTATGCAAAGACAAAAACTTGAAAGCATTTTTTGTTTCTTTACCCCAAAATAAACCTGAAGAAGAATGGCGCCTCCCGAAATCTACATTTCATACGCCTGGAACGGCCGCGACGAATCCGGCGACGATAGTCGCGAACACATCGTGGACAAATTCTGCGAGACTTGCGAACAGCGCGGCTTCACCGTAAAACGCGATAAAACCGCCGTCGGCTACCGCGACAGCATCGATGTTTTTATGCACCGTATCGGCGCGGGGAAGTACGTCGTGCCCTTTGTGAGCGCCAAATACCTGTTTTCGGAGGCTTGCATGTTCGAGGCCGTGCGCATGCTTGCCCATGAACGTTTTGAAGAGCGGGTGTTTCCCATTGTGCTGTCCGATGCGGACATTTTCAAACCCGAAAAAAGCCTCGATTACAAGGTTTTCTGGAACGACAAATTGAAGCATTTTTCTCAAAAACTCGATGCTACCGGGCGCGATTCCGGCTCGGCCGAATGGCAACTGAAAGAACGGGATTACAAGCACATTCACGAACATGTCGGCGAGTTCATCACGCGCATAGCCAAACTGAACGTGCTTTCCCCGGGTATTCACCTCGAAAATGGCTTTGCCGACATATTCGCCGCGCTGGAAAAGCAAATGGCTGCGGACAATGCGTCAAGTGTCGGGGTGACTTTGAGTCACCCCGTCACTAACTCCGAGCCCGTTTTCCCGAAACTAAATGTGCGCGATTACAGTTTCGACCATGCGCTGCGCCCGGCAATGACAAAATCCATCGTGTCAAAATTCCCCGGCGCCTTAAACCTGGTGGCTGGGAAAGGCCAGGGCTGTTTTCGCCTGATTGAAGACCTCAAAAATACGGGGCTCCCTCAACCTGTGTGCATCATCAGGATCAATTTGTCAGTTTATCTACCGAGTTACGATGCTTTTTTGGAAGAAATCAGCCGCCAGGGTAACGTCAACAAGGGCGGCGATTTAGTCGGCTTGCTCCACAGTATAGCCATTCAGCGCCAGCGGCCCGTGCTGTTTATCCTGGAGAGCCTGGATGACATGTACGCCGGAAGGCAGAACATAGACGCTCGTTTCGACATCGGTTTTCTGCAAAAAATGAATGCCCTTAAAAATGCCGCCTTTGTCACGCCGCTGGTTTGTTCGCACCAACCCATCAGCGGACTGTCTTTTCATGGTCAATCGTCTCCTTTCGCCCCGGAGACCATCTTACTCAATTCGCTTTCCTACGATGAAATCAAGCGGGAAATTACCCGCCGGAACTGCTGGAACGGATATTTCACGATACCCAAGGTCATCCCTGCCTGCTCCAAAAGATCTGCCGCGAGATCGTGACCATCGCCAACAAAACGGGCCGTGAAAGCCGCGCCATCGTCGAGGCCGACTACGAAGAAGCCCTGCGCCGCACCTTGCTCACGCCCGACGACGGCGTGGTCAATATTTTCTGGCAGCAATTCTGTGAAAACCGGGGGCTGAAAGAGACGGTCCGCCATATCCTGCGCGGGGAGCCGCCTACCGATGAACGGGCTGTGCTGGTGCTGGAGGACCACGGATTTATCGTTCGGGAATCTGCATCCGCTGCATGGCGCATGCGGGTGCCGCTGTTCGAGCAGTGGGTGCGGCGGTATCAGGTGATGTAAAGAAGGGCAATAGCAAGCGCTGTTGTTCAGACAGTATTTCCGGGTGCATGGCGGTTGAAATATAAGCGGAAAAAATTGGCAACTTCCGGGAAATAATTGTGCCGCGAGCGGTTGACCGCTGTCTTGTAAAAAATGGCGGCGGTTCGCGGCAACCCCAGCAGTTGTATCAACTCCCGCACGTCGTCGAGCGTGCCGAAATTGAGCACAGTCTCCACCAGCAGCTCGTCGCTGATGTTCGGCAACTTATCATCGCTTACGGACCAGAACAAGGGGCGGCGATGGCGGATATAGGCTTCTTTTGCTGGCATTACTGCAAATTTACAGCTTTTTCAGCCTTGTTTTATACAATTTTTACAGATATTCCACCTACAACTTATTCTTCTCCACCAACACCTCCATCGCGCTGAAAGCCACCTCATCCTCCACCCTGAATCTCCCCTTCAAATACTGAAAAACGGTATGCTCCCGGGGCGTCACCACCCCGTCGGCCAAAATGACGTCCAGGCAATGGTAAAACAGCGGCAACCGGGTTTGATCCCGGATGGAGCCGATCGCCGCGTCGATGAGCGCCGCCGGGCTGCCGGCCTGTTTGTAATTTTGTGCTGCGAGGTTTACCAGCACAGACGCATCGTACCCTTTGAAAATATTGCGGCTTTTGATCGTCGTGTAAAACGCGGCATTCTCTTCATCGTCGTCCAGCTCGTTGGCGCGCAGACAGGCCATGAGGACCGCCGCGCAGGCTTCCGCTTCGTTGGAAATGTGCAAAGGCCCTTGGCTGGTTGCGGGAGGGGGGAGGAAGAAATCCGGGGTATTTTTCATGACGACATTTTATTGTTTGAACGGAGGATGCAAAACTGCATCCGGAGCGCAAATTTGGGAAGTTTTTGCGTCGTTTTGCCCTCTATTGTTTATATACCTCGCACCGCCATGTTTTGTGCATCGCGAAAAGTGAGAAATACGTTTACTAAACTTTCAAAGTTTAGTAAACGTGGCTATCTTTTTGCCCTCAGCCCCAAGGAAATGACGCGATTTATGATGGAAAACTTCGAAGCAGGTTTCCTGGCATACGAACAGGTTTTAACCGATGGAAGTCCTCTTGAAAAATCAGCCGCAAAGGCAGAATTGGACGAGCATTTTGCTTTGTTAAAAAAGCGTCCGGTGGCTGTTGCATAACCGTTCCTAAAAAACTTCCCGGCTCAATCGTTCAGTACACAACTTCAAAGGTCAACCAATTAGTTGACCCATATCATCTTTTCCCTTCCCCGCTATCTTGAACTTTGCCAACGTCGGTGGCATCTTTCCGTCAGGATAAGTCTTTTGCCTTGCCCTTCTCCCGGCAAACAAAACCTTGCGCCCTTTCCCGTGTTACAATATAAAATACTTGTTTTGAGATACTTATACATCTTCCTGTTTGCCCCATTCCTCTTTTCGGCGTGTAAAAAACAGCCCGAAAAAACCCAGCCCACCCTCGAAAAAATCACCGAATCCGTTTACGCCTCAGGCATTATCAAAAGCAAAAACCAGTACCAGGTTTTTTCCACGGTCGGCGGTTTGATCCAAAAAATAGTAGTCAAAGAAGGCGATCTGGTTAAAAAAGGCGACGCGCTGTTTATCGTTGAAAATGAAACCTCGAAACTGAACGCCGAAAACGCCAAACTGTCGGTCGATTTTGCAGACTGGAACACCCGGGGCGAACGACTGAACGAGGCGAAAGGCGGCATCGAAACAGCTAAAAGCAAGATGCTCAACGATTCAATACTGCTGGTCCGGCAGCGCGGATTGTGGGCGCAACAAATCGGCTCGAAGGTAGAACTGGAACAGCGCGAACTCGCCTACATCAGCTCCCTGAATAGCTACGAGGCCACCCGGTCCCGCTACAAAGACCTGCAAAAACAACTCGAATTTGCCGCCGCGCAGTCCAAAAAACTGCTCTCCATCAGCAAAAATATCGCGCAGGATTACGTTGTCCGCAGCCAGACGGACGGGCGGGTGTACAGTATTTCCAAAGAAGTTGGCGAAATCGTCGGCGCCCAGAGCCCGGTGGCCATCATCGGCGCGGCCGACGATTTTGTGGCCGAACTGCAAATCGACGAAAACGACATCGTCCGCCTCAAACCCGGGCAACGCGTGTTGCTGACGCTGGACAGCTACAAAGGGCAGGTGTTCGAGGCAGAGGTCTCCCAAATCGATCCGATCATGAACGAACGCTCGCGGACCTTTACGATCGAAGCCGTTTTTATCAAAAAACCGCCCGTTTTATACCCGAACCTGAGCACCGAAGCCAATATCGTCATTCAAACCAAGGAAAACGCGCTGACCATTCCGAGGTCGTATTTGCTCGGCGACTCCGTAGTGATCCTGGAAAATAAGGCCACCCGAAAAGTAGAAACCGGCCTGAAAGATTACCAAAAAGCGGAAATCCTGAGCGGCCTGGAGGCGAATGAAACCATCCTGAAACCCATGAAATGAACTACAAACTCATCGCAGATATCGCCAAATCGCTGTTGATGGCGCGCTGGCGACAGTCGATGGTCGCGGCCATCGGCGTCACTTTCAGTATCACCATGTTCATCGCCCTGCTGGGATTTATGAACGGGCTGAACGACCTGCTGGATGGCCTGGTGTTGAACAGAACGCCGCATATCCGGCTTTTTAACGAAATAAAACCCAACCCAAACCAGCCAGTCAACTTGTCCGGCGATTTCAAAAACAGCCATAATTTCATCCAGTCCATCAAATCGAGCGGCGGCAGGATGGAAATTTACAACAGCGCGGCCATCATGCGGGCCCTGGAAGCCGACCCGAGGGTGCTGGGTCTTGCGCCTAAAATTACAGCCCCGGTCTTGTACAACGCCGGCGCCGTCGACATCACGGGCGCCATCAGCGGTATCGACGTAATGGCGGAAAGCGAACTGTTCTTTTTCAAGGATTACGTCCCGGTGGGCAATCCGCTCGACCTTAAAAACGTATCCAACAGCATCGTGCTGGGTATCGGCGTGGCAGAGAAACTGCTGGCCGAAATTGGCGATGTCGTCCAGGTAACCACCTCAAAAGGAGACCGATTACCCCTGAAAGTGGTCGGTTTTTTCCAGTCGGGCATCAAAGATTTTGACAAAATACAGAGTTACGCCTCCCTGTCGACCGCTCAAAAACTACTCGGGGAATCCAATACGTACATCACCGATATTCAGATCAAATTGAAATATCTCAACACGGCGCCCACCGTGGCCAAAGAATACGCACAGCGGTTTCAGGCTGACGCAGAGGACATCCAAACCGCCAATGCGCAGTTCGAGACGGGTAGTTTTGTGCGAACGCTTATTTCATACGCGGTCGGCATCACGCTCTTGGTGGTAGCCGGATTTGGCATTTACAACATCCTGAACATGATGATCTACGAAAAAATGGACACCATCGCCATCCTGAAAGCCACCGGTTTTTCGGGCAGCGACGTGCGGAAGATATTCCTCGGCATCGCCCTGACGATCGGTTTGCTGGGCGGTCTGCTGGGCCTGGTGTTCGGGTTTTCCTTATCCCTGCTCATCGACCAAATTCCATTCAACACAGCCGCTTTGCCGACGGTCACAACCTATCCGGTCAACTACAACCCGAAGTTTTACCTCATCGGGATCGCTTTTTCCCTGATTACAACGTACCTGGCCGGTTTTTTCCCGGCGAGAAAAGCAAGTAGAATTGATCCCGTCATCATCATTCGGGGAAAATAACGGAGCATGGGATTTATGCCGCCTTAAAACCCCATTTTTTATTTCATAAAAAGTTGATAATCATTTTATTGCGGAATAAATTTCGCACTCCACCCACATGGCGCAGATCGTTCTTCAATCCAAAGGCATCAGTAAATATTTCAAGGACCCGGTGACGGTGAAAGTCTTGAAAGACATCGATTTTTCAATAAACCAGGGCGAATTTGTGGCGGTCACCGGCAAATCCGGCTGCGGGAAATCCACACTTTTATACATCCTTTCCACCATGGACACCGATTATGAGGGCGAATTATGGATCGACGGCGCGCTCATGGGCGGCAAAAGCGAAGGAGAGCTCGCCCGCATCCGGAATGAAAAAATCGGCTTTGTTTTTCAGTTTCACTACCTCCTGAATGAATTTACAGTGCTGAAAAACGTGATGTTGCCCGGGCTGAAGCTTCAAAAATACCCGGAAGCCGAAGTAGAACACCGCGCCATGGAACGCCTGAAAACACTGGGCATGGGAGACCTGGCCCTGAAAAAAGCCAATCAACTGTCGGGCGGCGAAAAACAACGCGTGGCGATCGCCCGGGCTTTAATCAACGAACCTATTATCATCATGGGCGACGAACCGACGGGTAACCTGGACAAAAAAAACAGCGACCTGGTCTTCGACATTTTTAAACAACTGTCTGAGGAATTTAAACAAACGCTGCTGATCGTGACGCACGACCAGAGTTTTGCAAGCAACATGAACAGGATTATTGAAATGGAGGATGGGCGGATTATAAATGCTTAATCCTTGAAAATGAGGCTGTTCCAATTGTGCTCCCGGCGTCCTTTCTGCGCTTAGTGGTGATTTATTTTCACTTGTCCTCCACCACATTATCCATTCCCAGTTCTACCCCGGCCCCGAGTTTAAAAACCAATTGACCGCCAAGATAACCCGTTTGGCCCACAGCGCCAATGCAGGCGGCATAAAGTACAAAGGTGGGCAGGGCAACCTTTTGAGCGCCTTAATCTTATCTTAAAATACGCTTAAAAGGCCTGGACCTGATTATTCCCTTCGGGAATTTTGGAGGCGCTAAATAGTTGCTAATAATTTAGGAACGCCATCTCCCGTCAACACTAAAAACCCGAATGGATTTGGTTTGTACGACATGTGCGGCAATATGTTCGAATGGTGCAATGATCGGTATGGTGCTTATCAGCCCGATTCACAAATCAATCCTGTTGGTCCATCTACATCTACAGGCGGCCAACGCGTTGCTCGGGGCGGGGCGTGGGACTACGTAATTATTAATTGTCGCGTTACTTTCCGTGCCAGGCAGAAGCCAAGCTACAGGCGGGATGACTATGGTTTCCGGTTAGTCCGGAATTAATAACACTTTATTGCTTTTACCTTTTAGATTTTTTACGATTCAACATTATTCCAAATGGCTAAACGTCTTCCGCACTTCCTCTACCCGGCAATCCTCATCGCAACCTTAGCCACGACGCATTGCACCCTCGACAAAGAACCCCTCCTCCCCACTTATACCAACGAAAAAGCCCCCATCTTTCTCTCGGAAAACCTCACCCCCATCACCCACGACAGCCTCCGCGCCAAAGCGCGGCTCAGCGCCCGCGGCAATTTGAATATCCTCCACTACGGCTGGGTATGGAGCGAAAATCCTGTTCCTACGCTACAGGATAGCACACTTGAACTGGGCCCCTTGGCCATCGATTCCTTTGAAACGCTGATCCCCGGGTTGATTTTGGGAAAAACCTACCACCTGCGCCCATACGTCCTGACCTGTTCAGGGGAAACATACGGCCCGGAGCAAACCATATTCATGGGTATCCCCAAATTGAACGATATCGCCCTGGTCGCGGATTCCGCGTGTTTTCTGCGCGTACAATGCAACCTGCAAAACCCGCTTCCGCTGCTGGAATACGGCATTGTGTATCTCGCCGGGGCAGGCACCCCTACACTGCAAAAAAAGGACGGCCAGGCGTCGGGCTCGGGTTTGAGTAACGGCAGTTTTCAGGCTGACCTGACCATGCTAAATCCCAATACGGCTTATTCGCTGCGGGCCTACGCAAAGACCGCTTCCGGGACAGGATATAGCAGGGCCATGCCGGTCACCACCCCAACGAGTTCGTTACTGGCTGCAAATTTCAGCATTAACACGGATGCCGAACTTTTTCAAGGCGCGATCGTACAATTTACTAATACCTCCATCGGCGCTATCGCCTATTCCTGGAGCTTTGGAGATGGAGAGACAGCTGCGGAAGATTCCCCTGTCCACATTTTTAACAATTTGGGAAATATGACTGTGCGGTTGACGGCGGAAAATGGCGGCTGCATGCTGACAAAGGATACGTTACTGAAAATTATTCCCGATCCTTTTCAAGACTACTGGGTAGATATTCCCGGGGGGACCTTTATGATGGGGTGTACAGCGGAGCAAGAACCGGATTGTCAACCCGATGAATACCCCGCTCATCAGGTAACCCTTAGTCCTTTTTTTATGGGAAAAACGGAAATAACGCAAGGGCAATGGCTGGCGGTAACCGGTAACAATCCGAGTTATTTTTATCAATGTGGATTGGATTGTCCGGTGGAGACAGTATCCTGGGAACGGATTGTCAATGAATTTATACCGGCGCTTAACCGGAAAACGGGCCTGACACATCGTTTGCCCACAGAAGCAGAATGGGAATATGCAGCGCGCGGCGGACAAGCGATTAAATATGCCGGATCTGATAATTCGGAAGATGTCGGATGGTATGCTGATAATTCTGGAGGCGAAACGCACCCTGTACGTCAAAAATATGTAAACGGCTTTGGCTTGTATGATATGAGCGGGAATATCTGGGAATGGTGCAATGATCGGTATTCGGATGACTATTATGCTGTAAATCCATCTACAACCCCATCGGTCCTCTCGGAGGCGCTTACCGTGTGTTCCGTGGCGGGTCGTGGATCAATAGTTCGTTTATCGGCCGGGTCGCGAATCGCGACTGGAACAATCCGAGCACTCACAGCGCCAATTACGGTTTTCGTTTGGCCCGGCACTTGTAATACTTTGATTTCTTTTACCCTTTTTAAACGTTCGGCGAAGCTGGCGAATTTATTTTTTAAATGAAGACGCCCCTTCCGGAAAACAAGAAGGTGTCCGACTCTTGCACCACAGCACTCCGCAACTCGTCGGCACTTCAAAACCGCTCGAACATTACCCCCCGCTCAATGTATCGCCATCACATTCACCCGCTCCACATTTTTAAGCACCAGCTCAATATGTTTCTCATGCGCCTGCTTTTCAAACTCGCTGATCATTTCCAAAATATCGTAATCGATAAACCGGCTGTCGGAGCCGTCAATCGTCAGCACGGAATAAGGCGGCGCTTTGTAGAGGGCGGCTTGCAGGTTCACCTTGTTGAGGAACGTGACCATCGAGTTGAGTTTGATGTAGTAGACGTCGGTGGCCGATTCGCGGTGTTGCTCGATTTTGTAATCCGCCTTGAAGTTGTTGCGCACTAAAAAATAGATCGAGATCAGCAGGCCGATGGCCACGCCTTCGAGCAAATCGGTGAGCAGCACCATCACGATCGTGATGACGAAGGGCAAAAACTGGTTCCAGCCGAGGCTGTACATATTCCGGTAAAGGGCGGGTTTGGTCAAGTTGTAGCCGGTGATGAGCAAAATAGCCGCCAGCGCCGCAAAGGGTATCAGGTTGAGCGCGAAGGGGATGAGCAGCACGGCGCCGAGCAGGAACACGCCGTGGGTGAACGAGGAAAGTTTGGTGCGCCCGCCCGCGTCTACGTTGGCCGCCCCGCGCACGATCACCGCCGTCATGGGAATGGCGCCTACCAGCCCGCAAAGCATATTGCCCACGCCCTGCGCCATGAGTTCTCGGTTAACCGGCGTCTTTCTTTTCAGTTTGTCCAATTTGTCTATGGCTTCCATACAAAGCAGCGTTTCGAGGCTGGCCAGCATGCCGATGGTAAACGCATCCTTGAAAATTTTGGGGTTGCTGAATATTTTGGAAAAATCGGCCGTGGTCACTTCCGCGAAAATATTGGCGGGAATGGAGACCATTTGAGAGGGTTTGAGCGCCCAAAAAGAAAAAAAATGTTGATACGCCAGGCAAAGCCCGATCCCTGCCAGCACGACAAGCAGGGGAATCGGGATCCACTTGGCTTTCCTTTTTAAAAAAGGTCCCAACAGGGTCAGTATGAGCACGCCCGCCGCACTGATAACCAGTACCGGCAGCGAAAAGTGGTGATAAAAACTGTCGAAGTTTTCAAAAAAACTATTGACGCTGAACAGGCTGACAAAGCCTTCTTTCCAAAAATCGGCCTGGTTGTAGCCGAGCGCAAGCGGTATTTGTTTGGAAATCAAAATGATGCCGATGGCAGCCAACATTCCTTTGATCACCGCAGAAGGGAAATAATTGGCAACCGTGCCCAATTTCAGCAAGCCCAGCAGTACCTGGAATAGTCCGGCCAAAAACACGGACAACAGAAATACCCGGTAATCGCCCGAAGCCAAAATGGAGGCCGCTATCACGGTTGTGAGGCCGGCAGCCGGGCCGGATACGGCTAATTGGGAGCCGCTCACAAACGATACGACCAGCCCCCCGATCACCCCCGACAAAATGCCCGCATACAACGGCGCACCCGAGGCCAGCGAGATGCCGAGGCAGAGGGGCAGTGCAACGAGAAAAACCGTCAGACCGGCAGGCAAATCGTGTTTCAACCAAATCAGGCGGTAATAGCGCCGTTGGTGGGGGTTGAGGAGTGATTTTAAGTTCATATTTAGTGGGTTTAGGGCCCTCCTACGGGCTGCGCGCTTCGGCGGGTAAAAGGGTTTTGTGGGATATTATTAGCGTTTAGGAACGGTGTCAAAATAACTTCCCAATTTGATGCCATTCTTTTGCCGTCATCCGTCCCATCTTTTTCGTTAAATAGCGCGGCTATTCGCCTCAAAAGATAGTTGGCTGACACCAAAATA
>Ga0105046_10007969_pt1 | contig 16648 bp, 15 predicted proteins | sample MAT03_FD_78385 | JGI IMG/M metagenome (GOLD analysis project Ga0105046, IMG submission 78385) | Freshwater microbial communities from Lake Fryxell liftoff mats and glacier meltwater in Antarctica - MAT-03 (megahit assembly) | ecosystem: Environmental > Aquatic > Freshwater > Ice > Liftoff...
CCCCCGCGCCCCTGGGAGATATGCTTTGTCGCTCGAACCATCCGTCCTCCACGACCCGGCGTCCCACACCAACGGGTCTCCGGCCAAGGGCAAGCCCATGTCCGTCCAGTCCGATTCCGCTCCCAGCGCCGCGGCCCACACCGGCCACGTCGCCATGAGCCGCAAGAAGCAGACCGATCCCCACGCCACCCGCTGGGGCAAGTTCCTCCAGGCCGCGATCAAGTTCAACGCCTCGGACCTGATCATCAAGAGCGACCAGCAGCCCAAGGTCCGCCTCCGCGGCGCCCTCAAGCCGCTGGACACCGAGATCGTGACCGCCGACGAGTTCTGGCAGATCGCCCAGCACATCCTCGACGCCGAGCAGGTCGAGGACCTGCACAAGTTCGGCTCGGTCGACTTCGCCTACGACTACGACAAGCACAACCGCTTCCGCGTCAACCTCTTCCAGGCCCGCGGCAAGCTCTCCGTCGCCTGCCGCCTCATCACCAGCAACATCCGCAAGTTCGAGGACCTCTACCTCCCCGCCAGCATGGCCGAGATCGCCATGCAGCCCCAGGGAATCGTCCTGCTCTGCGGCGTGACGGGCTCGGGCAAGTCCACCACCATCGCCGCGATGCTCGACTACGTGAACGAGCGCAAGCCCGTTCACATCGTCACCATCGAGGACCCGATCGAGTACATCTTCGAGGACAAGAAGGCCACGATCAACCAGCGCGAGATCGGGATCGACTGCCTCGACTTCAAGATCGCGCTCCGGGCCCTGGTCCGCGAGAACCCCGACGTGGTGCTGGTGGGCGAGATGCGCGACCAGGAGACCTTCGAGGCCGCCCTGCACGCGGCCGAGACGGGCCACCTCGTCTTCGGCACCATCCACGCCTCGAGCACGACCCAGGCCTTCAGCCGCATCTACGGCCTCTTCGAGCAGGAGGAAGTCGAGCAGGTCCGCAAGATCCTGGCCTACCAGATGCGGGCGTTCGTCTACCAGAAACTCCTGCCCACCCTCCGCCCCGAGATCGCCCGCATCCCGGCCCTCGAGATCCTCATCAACAACAGCGTCGTCCGCAAGCACATCCTGGACGCCCGCGAGGGCGAGCTCCGCGAGTACCTCAAGAGCGTCGAGGCCCGCCAGACCGGCATGACCGACTTCAACGAGAGCCTCGTCCGCCTCGTCGAGGAGGAGTACATCAGCATCGTCGTGGCGAAGGAATCCACGCCCAACGTCGACGAGTTGATGATGCGGCTGAAGAAGCTGGGGTGAGCCGGGCCGGGCGCGCGATTCCGAACGAGCCCCGAGCGTCGGCGAGCTGGAACGCAGGGGAGGCCCGGCGTCCCGACTCGCTCACGCCCGGGGCTCGTTCAGGCCACGGGACGCCTCTCCCTCCCGCAGTCCGTTTCCATCCCCGCGCTGGGTCTGATACCCTGCATTCCCGGCCGCGTCAGTCGGTCCCTTCGCCCCGTACCCGCCCCAGGTGCCCCACGTGCAACACACGGCGCTCACGACCGTCCCGACCTTCACCCTCGCCGAGGGGTTCGTCCTCGTCTCGTGGTGGAAGGCCATCCTGATCCTGATCCCCTTCGTCCCCTGGGCGTGGGTGGTCTCCCGGGTTCTCGACAAGCACGCCGCCCGCTTCTTCCTGCCGCGCGAGGCGTGGAACGTCGCCCATCTCTGCGCCGGGCTCCTGGCCATCCTCGCCGCGCTCTTCATGCCGTTCAAGGGCGAGGGGGCGTTCTGGGCCGGCTTGGGGGCGATGATCCTCATCCTGCTGGCCGACATCGTGATCTTCGCCCTGGTCACCAACAAGGACGAGCGCGTCCCCGAGAAGGAGCACCTGCGGCTCGACTTCTCCAGCTTCACCCGCGCCCGCGAGGCCAAGAAGGTCGCCAAGGAGCAGGGTCAGGTCGCGCTCACCATCAAGGGCCCCGACAAGGCCATCGTCGCCCCGCCCGCCGCGTCCACCCCCGAGTTCGCCGTCCGCATCGCGGCCGAGTCGGTCGTCCTCAAGGCCATGGGCATGCGCTCCGGGCAGGTCGAGTTCATCCCCACCGGCAAGGACGGCGCCTACGGCGCGGCGTACATCGTCGACGGCGTCCGCCAGCCCGGCGACACCATGCCCGGCGCCGATGCCCTCAAGGTCATGGACTTCTGGAAGGGCGCCGCCAAGCTCGACCTCGCCGACCGCCGCAAGAAACTCGTCGGCGACATCAACATCGAGTGGGGCGAGGCCAAGCGCAAGCTCCGCGTCTCCTCCATCGGCGGGCAGGGGGGCATGCGCGTCACCCTCCTCATCGACCCCGAGGGCCAGGTCCGCCGCAAGGCCGCGGCAATGGGCCTCCTCGAACCCCAGATCGCCGCCCTCAAGGAGATCGTCAACGACGGCAAGGGGCTGGTCCTGCTCGCCGCCCCCTCCGACGGCGGCCGGACGACGACGCTCTACACCATCGTGAAGATGCACGACGCGTACACCAAGAACGTGCAGACCCTGGAGTTCGACATCCAGGACGCCCTCGAGGGGATCCGCCAGAACAAGTTCGACCCCCAGGCCGAGGGGGCCGAGTTCGCCACCGTCGCCCGGTCGATCATCCGGCGCGACCCCGACGTCGTGGGCATCGCCGAGCTCCCCGACGCCGCGAGCGCTAAGGAACTGGCCAAGGCCGACGGCGAGCGGACGCGGATCTACGTCTCCATGCGGACCGATTCCGCCCTCGCCGCCATCGGCACGTGGGCCAAGGCCGTCGGCGATCCCGACCTCGCCTCCAAGAACCTGCGGGGCGTGGTGGCCCAGCGCCTGGTCCGCAAGCTCTGCACCAACTGCCGCGTCGCCTACCAGCCCTCCCCCGACATGACCAAGAAGCTCGGGCTCCCGTCCGGGAGCGTCAAGCAGCTCTTCAAGAAGGGGGGCGAGGTGCTGGTCAAGGACAAGCCCCAGACCTGCCCCATGTGCGCGGGCGTGGGCTATGTCGGGCAAGAGGGCGTCTTCGAGGTCTTCCCCTTCGGCGACGCCGAGCGGGCGATGCTCAAGGCGTCGAACCTCAACGGCCTGAAGCTCGAACTCCGCAAGCGGAACCTGCCCACGATCCAGCAAGCCGCCCTGCGGAAGGCCATCGACGGCATCACCAGCGTCGAGGAGGTCATGCGCGTGACCGCCGACGCTTCCGCCGCCGCCCCCACCACCCCCACCGCTCCCGCCTCCCCCGGCCCCGCCGCGGCACGCAAGGCCTAGGCCGGCGTCCAAGACCCCGACGAACTCCCCGCCCGGCGCCGGGCCCGCCACGCGGCCGCCCCAGCCCACCCCGGAAGGTGAATCATGGTCCTGAGCATCCTGAGCATCCTCGTCATCCTCGCGATGGGCTATGTCTGGCTCACCCGCGGCTTCTTCTCCGCCCTCATTCACCTCGCCTGCACCCTGGTCGCGGGCGCCATCGCCTTCGCCGCGTGGGAGCCCGTGGCCTACTTCCTGATCGGGATGGGCGGGGGCAAGGGATACCTCCCCGGCGTGGCGTGGTCGCTGGCGCTCGCGCTCCCCTTCGCCGCCGCCCTGGCGCTCCTGCGGCTGGCCGTCGATTCGGCGCTGCGGGCCAACGTCATCGTCAACAACCTGGGCAACTACATCGGGGGCGGGGCCTGCGGCGCCGCCTCGGGCCTGATCACCGCGGGCATCCTCGCCCTGAGCCTCGGCTTCCTCCGCATGGAGACCGGCTTCCTGGGCGCGACCCACGCCGGCTATGACGCCAAGGGGAACATCGTCCGCCAAGGCGGGCTCATGGTCCCCGCCGACAAGATCGTCGCCGGCCTCTACGGGGCGATGTCCGAACGCTCCCTCGCCACCGGCAACCCCCTCGCCCGCTGGCACCCCGACGTCCACGAGGAGGCCGCGGCCCTCCGCATCAACTACGGCGAGGGGGCCGCCCGCAACACCACCGCTCCCGACGACTTCGAGGTCGTGGGCCGCTTCACCGTCGGGCGCGGGCTCAACCTCCCCCCCGCCGCCCTCCTGGGCGACCGCTGGAACCCCGAAGCCGTCCAGTCCGTCAGCACCTACGACGGAGGCACGCCCGCCCCCGGCTCGCACATCGAGGGCTTCCTGATCAACTTCAAGGCCAGCGCCAAGGAGAAGGAGGGCAAGGTCACCGTCGGCGCCGGGCAGGTCCGCCTCGTCTGCGAGAACCCCGCCGACGAGACCCGCATCACCGTCTACCCCGTCGCCGTCAACTCGCAGGCCGACTCGGCCAACCCCCGCTTCGCCCGCTGGCGGTACGACGCCAAGGACACGTACATCGCCTCCGTCGGCGGGGCCGCGGAGGCCCTCTTCGGCTTCGAGTTCGTGGTCCCGCCGGGGTTCGAGCCCATCGGCCTGTATATCAAGAACTCCCGCCACGTCGTGGGGGAGGGGGCGACGGCCCAGCCGAAGTACCAGTTCGCCACCACCGACGAACGCGACGCGGTGATCGAGACCCTCGGCGGCGGGACGCAGACCACCCGCACCGGTGCCCTCCCCGGTGCCGCGACGACTGCCCCGGCTGTGGCCAGCAACGTCGACACCACCCTGGCCACCGTCATCACGGTCCAGGTCATCCCCGGCGGGGGCACCACCGCCCCCGAGGGGCTCAAGGTCTCCAACGTGCTTCCCTTCGTGATCCAGAAGGGGACCGAGGGGAGCCTCGAGGTCGACGGCGACAACCGCATCGTGGCCGGCCAGGCGACGTACAACCTCGACGTCAAGATCAACAAGGCCCTCGAGAAGCCCCTGCGGATCCAGAACTTCCTGACCACCTCCGACACCCGCCTCGTGCAGCTGGACGTGAGCCTGCCCACCAAGACCAGCCTGCTGGGCAAGGCCGCGGCGGGGGCAGAGTCGGTCGTCACCCCCGTCCTGATGGACAGCGCGGGCGGGCTCTACCAGCCGGTCGGGTACATCTACGAGGACGAGACCAAGATCGTCGTGCGATTCGACCCAGGCGACCCCATCCGAGCCCTGAGCCAGATCCCGAGCCTCAGCCGCAGCCGCCCCGCCCAGAAGCTGACGCTCCTCTTCCGGGTCAGCTTCGGCGTCCAGCTCAAGCACTTCGCCCTGAGCAGCAAGGTCATCGCGACCTTCGACCCGCCCTTCCCGATCGATCAGCCCGCGCCGCGCTGAGGCGACGCCGCGAGTTCAGGGCGAGCGCAAGGAACGGGCCGGGAGAGCGATTTCTCCCGGCCCTGTCCGTTGGTCCAACCGTGTCCGTCCGTTCGTCGCCCCGGGGGCGGAATCAGTCCTTCTTCTTCTTGGCCTTCTTCGCGCCGGCGTCGGCCTTGTCCGCCTTGTCGCCCTTGTCGCCCTTGTCCGCCTTGTCGCCCTTGTCGGCCCGCTTGGACTTGCCCTTGCCCTCGGCCGCGGCGGGGGCGGCGTCGGAGCCCGAGCCCCAGCCGGTCTTGCGCTTGGAGTCCGCGGCAAGGGCCTGCTCCGTGGCGTTGGTGTGGACGATCTCGCTCGTCGCGCCGGCGGGCTCGGAGTCGCGGTCGAGGTCGAGCTCGCGGTCGGGGGCGACGGTCAGGCGGACGATGGCGTCGAGGTCGCTGTCGAGCTTGACGTGGGTGTCGTAGGTGTCGACCCGCTTGATGGTCTGCGCCAGGCGGATCTCGCGGGGCTTGACGGTGTAGCCCTTCTCGGCGAGGGCGGTGGCGACGTCCTGCTGGGTGATCGCGCCGTAGAGGATGCCCTGGTCGTTGCAGGAGCGGACGAGGGTGATCTCGATCCCCTTCATCTTCTCGATCATCGACTCGCGGTCCTTGCGGAGCTGGGCGAGCTGGGCCTCGGCGTCGGCCCGCTTGCCGGCGAGCCGGGCCACAAGCTCCTCGCTGGGCGGGGTGGCGAGATTGCGGGGCAGGAGGAAGTTGCGGGCGTAGCCCACGCGGACGTTGACCACGTCGCCGACGATGCCGAGGCTGTCGACGTTCTCGGTCAGGAGGAGCTTGATGGACTTGCTGGCCATGGAGGGCTGTCCTTTCTCGCGTCCGGATCCCCGTCCGGGGCCGGCGGCGCGGAAGTTAGGAGCCTCGCCGCGCCGCCGGCCCCGGGGCGATGCGCCCCGGCGACAACCGGACGATTCGGGAGAGGCCCCAGCGAGGGGCGGGAACACGCGGCCCGCCTTCTCCGGACGGGCCGCACGCCGCCCGGACCGCGTGAACGGCCCGGGTCGGGATTATTGGCGCGCCGCCGGCGTCGGGCGCGTCGGTACGCTCCCCCCGTCGCCTCCAACGCGACGTGACCGAAGGCGCGCGACCCGTCAGCGGTAGAATCGGGCATGCCCCGCACCAGTTCCACTCCCGCGGAGACCGTCGCGCTGCGCCGTCGGGGGAAGCGGACGATCGATCGCCTCTCCGGTCTGCCGCTTCACCTCGCCGCGGACTTCCTGAGCTATATCCAGGAGCGGCAGCCCGACGAGGCGACGAAGGAGCTTCTGGCGACGCCGGGGTTCGCCGAATCGCTCGCGCGAGGGGAGAAGGACTTGCGGTCCGGACGCGTCAAGGCATGGCGCAAGGTCCGCTCGGATGTATGAGGTGGTGCTCTCGCGCGAGGCCGAACGGGCGTATGCAGCGGCCGACGTCCCGCTCGCCCGGAAGCTCGCCAAGTGCCTGGCTCGACTCGAGGACGATCCACGCTCGGGCAACAACGTCAAGCGACTGACCGGGCCGTTGTCGGGTCTCCATCGGTACCGCGTCGGCGATGCCCGCGTGGTGTACCGGATCGATGAAGAGGCCAAGCGGGTCGCCGTGCTCGTAATCGCCCATCGGCGCGATGTATACGACTGACCCTTCGGCGGTCGGCGCTCGTCGAGGGCGGGATCAGACCCGCGAATCGACACCTCCCGATCCGGATGGGGGCGCATGGCGTTGTCTCATATCCGGGGAGGTATGGGGCGGCCGTGGGGATCGGCTCGTGCGGGGCCGACCTCGTCGAGCTCGTCGAGGCCCTCGTGGATGCGGTCGGTGAGGAAGTGCTCGGCGCGGTGGGCGCCGGCGTGGAGGTGGTCGGCGGGGAGGGCGAGGTGCTTGGCGAGGTAGGTCTCCCAGAGGCGGTGACCCCGGACGAGGCGGCTCGCGCGGACGAGCCCCTCTGGGGTCGCGGCGATCGCGCCGTCCGGGCGGGTCAGAACGAGGCCGCGCCGGGCGAGCCACCAGACCGCGAGTCGGCCCAGGCGGGCCGAGCCGGTGCCCGTGACGACGTCGCGCGCGGTCAGGGGTCGTGGCGGGGTGGTCTCCGCCTCGATCGACCGCTCGTGCCAGCGGTAGAGCATGCCCAGCGCATCCTCCTCGGCGATGCGCATGGAGAGGCGGAAGAGACGGGCCTGTCGGCTCACGACGCCGTAGCGCGGGGCCCCGAGGGCCGTGAGGGTGAAGATGGCGAGCGCGACCGTGGCGATCATCCCGGCGACGGAGGTGTCGACCCAGACGGCCAAGGCGTAGCCGGCGATGGAGCTGAGGGTGGCGACGCCCGCGGCGATCCAGAGCATGCGGGAGAGGCGGTCGGTGAGGAGGTGGGCGGTCGCGCCGGGCGCCACGAGCATGGCGATCACGAGGATCGATCCGACGGACTCGAAGGAGGCGACGGCGGTGGCGGCGACGGCGGTCATGAGGCCGTAGTGGACCAGGGCCGCGCTGATTCCCATGGTGGTCGCGAGGGCGGCGTCGAAGCAGACGATCTTGAGCTCCTTGAAGAAGATCCAGACCAGCAGGGCGTTGACGGCGAGCACGACGGCGAGCCAGGCGAAGGAGCGCGGGACCTCGACGCCGACGATCGCGAGGGTGTCGTACGGGGCGAACTCGATCAGGCCGTAGAGGACGCAGCCCGGGTCGAGGTCGACGTCGCGGGCGACCCACGTGATGAGCACGACGCCGATGGCGAAGAGCGTGGTGAAGACCACGCCCATCGCCGCGTCCTCGGGGACGCGACCCCAGCGCGTCAGCAGGGTGGTGAGGTAGGCGGTCGCGACGCCGACGACCAGGGCGCCCGCGAGCATGGCGAGGGGTTCGCGGCTGTGGGTGAGGAGGAAGGCGAGCGCGAGCCCGGGAAGGATCGCGTGCGAGATGGCATCGCCCAGGAGGGACATGCGCCGGAGCACGAGGAAGCAACCGGGGACGCCGCACGCGACCGAGCAGAGGATCGCGGTGCCGATGATCCATAGGTCGTCGTCGCGGACCTCGTAGCCGCCGATGGTGACCCAGGCGCGAGCCGCGCCGGAGGCGATGTCGGACGACGCGCCGGCGGATGGCGCGGCGAGGGCGGCCGTCGCGACGCCGAGGAGAGCCGCGAGCAGCGAGAGGATGACGACGGGATGGAGACGCCTCGGCATGGCTACGTCGCCCTCCCGAGCGTGGCGTGCGGGGAGGCGGGGACGCCCAGGGGAAGGCGCCCGGACTGGGCGAGCTTGGCCTCCAGCGCGGCGAGCATCTCGGGGGGGAGGACGTGCTCGATCTGGTCGGCGTCGCGGTCGACGTGGTCGGAGGCGATGTCGGCCTGCGTGATGAGGAAGATCTCCCACAGCCGGTGCGCCCGGACGACCCGCGACGCCGCGGCACGGCCCGCCGGGGAGAGCGCGAGGCCGGCGCCGGACCTGACGACGAGGCCGGCGCGTCGCGCCGCGGCGATCTGGCCGGCTAGGCGGCTCGCGGCGGGTCCGTCGTCGCGGGAGAGATCGCGCGGCGTCCACGCGGCGGCGAGGTCGCCCCGCGCTTCGAGGGTCTCGTAGACGCGGCGGAGCAGGTTCTGACGGGCGATGCGGCGACGGAGGGTTGCCCGGCGGAGGACGGCGGCGACGATGCCACGCCGGGGCGCGACGGCGAGGGAGATCAGGAAGACCGCCGCGGCGACGAGGGTGATGAGGGGCCCCGTCGGCCACCCGCGCGAGAGGCCCGAGGCGGGGGCGGGGATGGTCGCGCTCAGGGCCGTGCCGAGCGCCCCCGCGAGGCCGCCGAAGACGCCCGACAGGACGACCATGACGCCCAGCCGATCGGTCCAGAAGCGGGCCGCGGCGGGGGGGATGACCAGGAGCGAGACCATGAGGACGACGCCGACGGCGGGAAGACCGACGACGGTGCAGATGCAGACCAGGGCCATCAGGAGGAGGTCGAGCGCCTGGGCGGGCCACCCCTGGCTGGCGGCGAAGTCGCGGTCGAAGCAGAGGAGCTTGAACTCCTTGTAGAGGAGGGCGATCGCGCCCAGGAGGCCCACGGCGACGATCGCGATGAGCCGTGCGTCGTCCGAGACCATGCTCGCGGCCTTGCCGAAGATGAAACTGTCCAGGCCGGCGCGGTTGCCCGAGGGCTCGTTCTGGATGACGCGGGAGAGGACGATGCCCAGGCCGAAGAATCCGCCGATGGCCATGGCGATGGCGGCGTCCTCCTTGACGCGGGTGGCGGCCTTGACGAAGGAGATGAACGCGACGGCGGCGATGCCCACGACCAGGGCGCCGAGCATGAACGCCGCGAAGTTCCGATCGCCGACGACGAAGAAGGCGATGCAGATTCCCGGGAGGGCCGCGTGGGCGACGGCGTCGCCGACCAGCGAACGGCGGCGGAGGACGGCGAAGGCGCCCACGACGGCGGAGGCGATGCCCAGGAGCGTCGCCCCCACCAGCACGACGCGGGTGTTGGCGTCCTGCAGGGTGAGCAGCCGGGCGAGCTGGTCGAGGGTGGTGGGTTCCATCTAGCGGGGCCGGGCGGGGGCGGGGTCGGCGGGGGCGGCGACGCCGCGCCGGACGGCCTCGGCGGCCTCGTCGAGGAGGGTGAGGCGGCCGCCGTAGGTCTTCTGGAGATTGGCGTTGGTGAAGGCCTCGGCGACGGGGCCGGCCGCGACGAGGCGCATGTTCAGGAGGACGACGTGGTCGAAGTACTCCGGGACGGTCTGCAGGTCGTGGTGGACCGCGACGACGGTGCGGCCGGCGGCGCGGAGGTCGCGGAGGACGTCGACGATCGCCTTCTCGGTGGCGGCGTCGACGCCCGCGAAGGGCTCATCCATGAAGTAGAGCCGGGCGTCCTGGGCGAGGGCGCGGGCGAGGAAGACGCGCTGCTGCTGGCCCCCCGAGAGCTGGCTGATCTGGCGGGCGGCGTAGTCGGCCATGCCGACCTTCTCGAGGCTGGCCATGGCGACCGCCTTGTCGGCCCTGCCGGGGCGGCGGATCCAGCCGAGGCGGCCGTACCGGCCCATGAGGACCACGTCGAGGGCGTCGACGGGGAAGTCCCAGTCGACGGTCTCGCGCTGGGGGACGTAGCCGATCAGCGAGCGGGCCTGGCGGAGGGGCTTGCCGAAGATGGTGATGGTGCCGCTGGCGGGGGGGACGAGCCCGAGGATGGCCTTGAGGAGCGTGGACTTGCCCGCGCCATTGGGGCCGACGATCGCGATCAGCCGCTCGGCGGGGAGGGCGACGTCGATGTCCCAGAGGACGGGCTTGCGCTGGTAGGCGACGGTGAGGTCGTGGACGTCGACGCAGACGGCGTCGGCCAGGGCCAGGTCGGTCCGGGCCGCGTCGGGGCGGCTCGGGGTTGGGGTCGGCGCGGGGATGGGGCCGGGCTGCGAGATCGAGGTCGTCATCGCGCCTCCGGGGCGCTGGCGGCGGCGCCGAAGGCGGCGGTCCAGGCGCCGATCAGGCCGGGCTTATCGCGGGGAACGGCGCCGCCGAGGGCCGCGGCGACGGTGTCGACGTTGTGGAGGACCATGCCGACGTACGTCCCCTCGGGGCTGCCGGCGCGACCCATGGCGTCGCTGAAGAGCTCGCCGCCGACGGCGACGGCGTGGCCGCGGGCGCGGCACCCCTCGACGAGGGCGTCGATGGTCTTGCGGGGGACGCTGCTCTCGACGAAGACGGCGGGGACGCGGCGGGCGACGAGGGTGTCGACCAGGGCGTTGATGTCCTGCAGGCTGGCCTCGCTGTCGGTGCTGATCCCTTGGATGGCGAGGACCTCGAGGCCGTAGGCGCGGCCGAAGTAGCCGAAGGCGTCGTGGGCGGTGACCATCACGCGTGCGGTCCCGGGAATGGTGGCCAGCGTGGCCGTCGCGTACGCGTGCACTTCGGCCAGGAGGGCGGCGTATGCCTGGTGGTTGCGAGCGTAGACGTCGCGCGAGGCGGGGTCCTTCTCGATGAGGGCGTCGCGGACGCGCCCCGCCGCGAGGGACCAGAGGGAGACGTCGAACCAGACGTGCGGGTCGAAGTGCCCGGCGAACTCGGGGGGCTGGCGGAGGAGGCCCTCGTCGATCGAGTCGGTGACCTGGACGACGGTGCGGCGGGCGGCCATCTTGACGATGAGGTCGGCCATGCGGCCCTCGAGGTGGAGGCCGCTGAAGAGGATCACGTCGGCGTCGGCCATGAGCCGAACATCGCCGGGGGAGGCCTTGTAGATGTGCGGGTCGATCCCCTCGCCCATGATGTTCCGCACGCGGACGCGGTCGCCCCCGACGTTGACGGCGAGGTCGCCGGCCATGCCGATGGTGGCGACGACGTTGAGCGGGGCCGAGGTTGAGGGGGGGGAGGGGAGGGGCGAGCGCCGGTCCGAGCAGCCGGGGGCGAGCGTCGCGGCCGCGGCGACGATCGCCAGCGCGAGGCTCCGGAGGCGCGAACGGCGGAGGGCGTAGGGCGTGACGGGCGTGGGCGTGGGGGGCATGGGCGGGCTCCGGAGCGGATCTCCCGGCTGGAACGTAGGCCAGATGTTTGACATGTCAAACCACGCGGGGTGATTTTTCGAACTCCGGTGTTGGCCTATTCTTGTCCATGCCCAGCGCGACGGTGGAGAACTACCTCAAGGCGATCGACGCGTTGGCGCGGGAGTCGCCGGCGGGAGAGGCCGGCGTGGCGCGGATCGCGGCGGTGCTGGGGCTGACCAAGGGGAGCGTCAGCTCGATGATCCGCAAGCTGACGGCGTCGGGGCTGGCGCGGGCGGAGCCCTATGGCGGGGTGAGCCTGACGGCGAAGGGGCGGGCGGCGGCGAGCGATGTGCTGCGGCGGCACCGGCTGATCGAGTTGTTCCTGGTCGAGGTGGTCGGGCTGGACTGGTCGGAGGTGCATGATGAGGCGGAGCGGCTGGAGCACGCCGTCTCGCCCAAACTGCTGGACCGGCTGGACGAGATGCTCGGACGGCCCACGCACGACCCGCACGGGGACCCGATCCCCGACGCGTCGGGGCGGTCCGCGGCGGCGCGGCTGGTGCCGCTGAGCGCGTGCGCGGCCGGGGACGAGGTGGTGATCGGGCGGATCGCCGACCAGGGGGCGGACTTCCTGCGCTTCGCGGATCGGGCTGGGCTCAGGCCGGGCGCGGGCGTGACGGTGGAGCGGGTGGACCAGGAGGCGGGGGCGGTCGTGCTGAAGCCGCGGGGGAGGCGGGCGGTGACGGTGTCGCTGGCGGTGGCGGGAAAGGTGTTGGCGCGGGGAGAGTGAGGGGGGAACGGCCTCGGGGATCGGGGAGGAAGGGAACGAGCCCGAGCGTGAGCGAGTGGGTTGCCGGTGTGGGTGCGATCACCCCTTCAGGATGCGGGATGGAATGGTGAGCGCCTCACGGGTCTGCCGGGGGACTGGCCGACCTGTGGCACCCGTGCGGACCCGAAGCCCGCCCGCCCGGAGGCAGGGTTCTCCACCAAGGCCCGACGCCTGATGTTCGATGCCTTCCTCAGAAGGGGATGTCTTCCTCGCCCATGGACTCGGGGGCGGGGGCGGACTGGCGCGGGGGGGTGTAGCCGCCGCCGGAGCGGGTGCCCGCGGCGGGGGCCGCGGACCGCGGGGCGTAGCCGCCGGACTGGGCGCCGTCGCCTCCGCCACCACTGCCGCCCTCGCCGCCGCCCTTGCTGTCGACGAACTGGAAGCTCTCGATCACGACGTTGAGCTTGGAGCGCTTGCCGCCGGTCTCCTTGTCGTCCCAGGTGTCGAGCTTGAGGCGGCCCTCGATGAAGACGGGGCGGCCCTTGGTGAGGTACTTGGCCATGACCTCGGCGGTCTTGCCCCAAGCCTCGCAGTCGACGAAGGTGACCTCCTCGCGCTTCTCCCCCGCGGCGGTGGTGAAGTTGCGGTTGATCGCCAGGCCCATCTTGGCGACGGACTGGCCGCTGCCGATGGTCTTGAGCTCGATCTCGCGGGTGAGGTTGCCCATCAGGATGACTTTGTTGTAACTGGCCATGAGGCTGACTCCACGGGTTTCAGGACGCGGATTGCGGAGGGGACGCGCGTGCTGGCTGGGATACGAAACCATATCCCCTATCATACACCTTCCTGGCGGTTTGGCCAAGAGAAGGTTGCGCGGATTTCGGGAAGTGTGGGGGTCCGGCCGTCCGTGGCTTCAGGATGGTCGCATGACGGGAGCCTCACGGGTCTGCCCGAGGGCGGGCCGACCGGTGGCACCCGGGCTTCAGGCTTGGGCGGTTTCGGTCTCCTCGGCGTCGGCGTCGGCCTCGGCCTCGGCGGCGGGCGCGGCTGGGGCAGGGGCGGTGGTGGTGGGGGCCGGGCCGGTGCCGGGGGCGGGGGTGGCGGGGCGCTCGGCGCGCATCTTGGCCTCGATCTCGAGGTCGCGGCGGGCGTCGGCGGAGGTCATCTCCTCCATGGTGAGGTGGTCGGCGCGGAGGATCATGACGCGGAGGATGCGCTCGGAGAGGTTGGTGTCGCGCTCGATGTGGGCGACGTCGGGGCCTGGGGCCTTGAAGTAGACCAGGATATACATGCCGCGCTTCTGGCCGCGGATCTCGTAGGCGAGGCGGCGCTCGTCCCACTTGCGCATGGCGATGACCTCGGCGTTGGCGCGGGCGAGGATCTCGTTGATGTGGGCGATCGCGCCGGCGAGGTCGGCGGCGACGGCCTGGCTGATGATGAACATGCCTTCGTACTGGTACGTGCGCTTGGCGGCCATGGGGGTCCTTTGGGGAGAGGCACTAGGCACTGGGCATCAGGCACTAGGGCGGAGGGGGAGGTCGGGAGGGGAATGGGTCAGGTGGAATATCAGGGTGCGGCGGAGGGGGGCGGGCGGCCCGCCTCGGCTGGAGGGGGGCGCTGGAGGGGGCGGGGCTTGGGCTCGGGGGGGGCCCCGGCGTTGGCGAGGTTCATGGCGTGGGAGAGGCCGCGGGTGATGAAGAGTTCGGCGGCCTCGACGGCCTTGCGGATGGAGGCGTCGAGGAGGGGTTCCTCGTCGTCGGTGAAGCGGCCCAGGACGAAGTCGGCCTGGTCCATGCGGGGGTCCTTGCCCCCCGAGGGCTGGAGGCCGACGCCCACGCGCAGGCGCGGGTAGGCGTCGGTGCCCAGGAGCTGCTGGATGTTGGCCAGGCCGTTGTGGCCCGCGGTGCCCCCCTCGCCCTTGAGTCGGATGGTCCCGGTGGGGAGGTAGAGGTCGTCGACGACGACCAGGAGGTCGTCGACGGGGTCGAGCTTGAAGAAGCGGGCGGCCTCGGCGACGGCCTGGCCGGAGCGGTTCATGTAGGTGGTGGGCTTAAGGATGAGGACGCGCTCGGAGCCCATGGTGATCTCGGACGCGGCCCCTTGGAAGCGGGCCTTGACGGGCTCGCCGGTTCCCCGGGCCGCGAGCAGGCGGTCGACGACCATGAACCCGGCGTTGTGCCGCGTCTTGGCGTACTGGGAGCCGGGGTTGCCGAGGCCGACGAGGAGCTTCATGGGGGAAGGCACTAGGGGGGAAGGGAGGGGAGAGAGGACGCTCTGCACTAGCGCCGGATGCCTAGTGCCTCGTGCCTCCCCCCCTTGGGGGCTTACTTCTTCTTGTCGCCTCCGGCGGGCTTGGCGCCGGCGGCGGGCTTGGCACCGGCGGCGGGCTTGGCGCCGGCGGCGGGCTTGGCGCCGGGGGCGGCCTTGGCACCGGGGGCGGCCTTGGCACCGGGGGCGGCCTTGGCATCGCCATCGGCCTTCTTGGCGGTGAGGACTTCGGGCTCGGCGCCGCCGGCGACGGCCGTGGCCTCGCCGGTCTTGATCTCCTGCTGGATCATGATCTGGGCGAGCATGGCGTGGGAGTCGGTGATGAGCTTCATGCCGTCGCCGGGGAGCTTGACGTCGGCGGCGGTGAAGCCGTGGTCGACGTCGAGTTCGGAGATGTCGACCTCGATGAAGTCGGGGAGGTCGGCGACGCGGCACTCGACCTCGATCTCGCCCGTGGGGTGCATGAGGATGGCGCCGACGGTCTTGAGACCCTTGGCCTCGCCGATGAAGTGGATGGCGACGCGGGTGCGGACGCGCTCGTTGAGGTCGACGCGGGCGAAGTCGGCGTGGACGATGTTGGTGCCGAGGTAGTCGAACTGCAGCTCCTTGAGGAGCACGACCTGGCCGGTGAAGCCCCCCTCGAGGTCCATGCGGAAGATCTTCTCGCCGGCCATGATGTGGGGGAGGGTGGACCTGGAGTTGAGGGAGACGGGCGTGGGCTGCTCGCCGTGGCCGTAGACGATCGCGGGCAGGAGGCCCTGATCGCGGAGGCGCTTGGAGTAGCGGCTGCCGAGGCGCTCGCGCTTGGTGGCGGACAGCTGGGGGGACTTCTCGTGCATGGCTGGCTCCTTGGGTCGGCGTGAGTTCGGTTGGCGTGGTTCGCGTGGATTACGGGTTGGAGGACGGGGTCGGGCGCGTTCGGGGCGCGGGGCTGGTCATCGCTTGGTGCCCGCGGTGTGCTTGAAGAGCTCGCTGACCGAGCGGTTGTTGTGGATGCGGAAGATCGCCTGGCCCAGCAGCGACCCCACGCAGAGCTCGACGAGCTTGTCCTTGAGCGGGAGGGCGCGGGCGGTCAGGGGGATGGTGTTGCAGACGATGATCTTGCTGATGGGGCTGGCGAGGAGCCGCTCGATGGCGGGGCCCACGAGCACGGCGTGGGTGGCGGCGGCGATGACGTCCCTGGCGCCGCGCTCCATGACGACCTTGGCCGCCTCGCAGACGGTGCCGGCGGTCGAGATCATGTCGTCGAACATCAGGACGGTCTTCCCCTTGACGTCGCCGATGAGGGTGCCGGTGGTGACCTGCGAGCCCGAGAGGCGGCGCTTGTTGATGATCGCCAGGTCGCCGCCGAGCAGGTTCTGCATGCTCTCGGCGACCTTGACGTTGCCGACGTCGGGGCTGACGAGGCAGAGATCGCCCATCTCGCCGCGTCGCTTCCTGAGGTAGTCGATGAAGACCGGCGTGGCGGAGAGATGGTCGACGGGCAGATCGAAGAAGCCCTGGATCTGGGCCGCGTGCAGGTCGATCGTCAGCACCCGCTGGGCGCCCGCGGCGGTGATGAGGTTTGCCACCAGCTTGGCGGTGATGGGCACGCGGCCCTCGTCCTTGCGATCCTGGCGGGCGTAGCCGAAGTACGGGATCACCACAGAGATGCGTCCCGCGCTCGCCCGGCGGAGGCAGTCGATGTAGATCAGCAGCTCCATCAGGTTGTCGTTCACCGGCTCGCACGTGGAGATGACGACGTAGCAGTCGCGCCCGCGGACGTCCTCGTCCAGCTTGACCAGCAGCTCGCCGTCGGGGAAGACGGTGGTGCGGGCGGCCCCCACCGTGACGCCCAGCGTGCGGCAGATGCGCTCGGTGAGCGCGCCCGCCGAGCGGCCCGCGAAGATCATGAGGTTGTCGCTGGAGAGGTCGGGCATCAGGCGTGGGCTCCGGGTGGCTTGGCCGCGGTGCCTTGCGGCTTGGCCAGGGCGGCTTGCGGCTTGGCCGGCGCGCC
>Ga0105046_10007971_pt1 | contig 16647 bp, 19 predicted proteins | sample MAT03_FD_78385 | JGI IMG/M metagenome (GOLD analysis project Ga0105046, IMG submission 78385) | Freshwater microbial communities from Lake Fryxell liftoff mats and glacier meltwater in Antarctica - MAT-03 (megahit assembly) | ecosystem: Environmental > Aquatic > Freshwater > Ice > Liftoff...
AATTCGATGGGATTAAAACCGGTGTTGTCATCCGCATGTTGCATCACAACGGCTCCCCACCTTCATTAAGAATACTCAGATAAGCGCTGTAGACAAACACGCGGTTGCGGCGCTGGCCGGTCAGTTCGTGCACCAAACCCAATTCCGCCAGGTTTTTCACGGCTTTGGATATCGTCGGAAAACTTAAAGTACTGGCCTGCGCCAATTGTTTGAGCGCGCACACCGGGCGCTGGCGTAGGCAGTTCAACACCTGCAGCGTGCGGGCGGCGGTGCTGGCGCTGGCCTGCACACGCTGGGTGTCTTTTGCAAACATTGCCACTAGCCGCTGGGCGGTATTGACGGCACCGGTGGCGGTTTGCTGCACGCCTTCGAGAAAAAAATCGACCCAAGCTTCCCAGTCGCCATGCGTGCGCACGCGGTCCAGCAGCTCGTAATACACGGCGCGATGCTGCTTTAGATACAGGCTCAGGTACAGCAGCGGCTGGTTTAGCAGGCCGCCATAGTGCAGCATCATGGCAATCAGCAAACGGCCGAGGCGGCCATTGCCGTCCAGAAATGGGTGGATAGTTTCGAACTGTACATGCGCTAGCGCCGCGCGTACCAGCGTCGGCAGCCCATCGTCGGTGCTGTGCAGATAGCTCTCCAGCGCGCCCATGCAGGCGTCCAGCTCGTGCGGAGGCGGCGGCACAAACCGGGCATTGCCAGGGCGGGTGCCGCCAATCCAATTTTGGCTGCGGCGGAATTCCCCGGGGGCTTTGTCGTTGCCGCGCGCACCTTTCATCAATTGCGCGTGCATTTCGCGCAGCAGGCGGTTGCACAGTGGAAAGCCAGCGCGCAGGCGCGCTATGCCGTGTTCCAGTGCTGCGATGTAGTTGGACACCTCTTGCACGTCGTCAAACGGCACACCGGGCGCTTCGTCCAGTTCAAACAGCAAAAGGTCAGACAAGGATGACTGCGTGCCCTCGATCTGGGACGACAGCACCGCCTCGCGCCGAACGTAGGCATATAGAAATAGCTGCGGATCGGGCAACAATGTGCTGATAGCGTCCAGCCGCCCGACCGCAAGTGTGGCTTGCTCCAGCAGTTGCTGACGCACGCCACCAAGATCTAGCGCGGGTTTGGGCGGCAGTGGGTGCGGCACAAAAGCGCGCACTGCCTCAGACCCTGCGACGCTGGACGCATAAATTCCGGTGCTGTCTCGTTGCATTACGGCTAGCCTTTAATAAGAAAACGTCTTATTAAATATTTTGGCATTATTTTTAATAAGAATCACGCAGCAAAGCCCATTTTGACTAAATGCCCCGCCACTTTGGCCTCCAGCGCCGCCACCCGACTCACCATTTGTGGCATCGGCGTGTCATAGCGCTCGGCCAATTCTTTCACGCGCTGGGTCAGCGCTTGGCTAATGCGGTCCATTTCGCCGTGGATCGCGGTGCTCAGGTGTGCCAGAGATTTGTCGTCGACCACCAGTGCGCGTGCGCGGCGGCATCGAGGACTGCGTCCAGTTCCTTGACGCGGCGTTTTTAGCTGAGCCTCGTCACCAGCAAATTTGAGCCAGCTATTGAGCACGGCGGTTTCATCGCTGGCTGAATCGCTTGAGGATTTGTCCGCTTTAATTTCGCGCAGGCGCTCGGCCACGCTGCCTTTATAGATTATATCGAAGCCGGAAAACACGGCATCCTCGCCGCCGTGTTCTTCTTCCAGCTCGGTCAGTTGCGCGGTCACGCTTTCTAATTCTGCGGAAAGTTGCTCGATGGCGGCTTGCTCTTTGGCGAAATAGCGCGCCACGATCAGCGCTTTCGACACCAAATCGCAACTCCAGCCTTTGTCTTTCTCCTTGCCCTTTTTGTCCCGCTCAATCACGCGATAGGTTTCCGCTTTTCAGCCATCGGCGGCAATCAAATAGGCGTCGTCCTGCATGGTTTGCGCCCAATAGTCCATCAGGTGTTGATAGACATCGTAATGGTCAATTAGCGGCTTGGCGGGTAGTGCGCCAACGCATTGGCGGCTCTCGCAAGGCAACTATGGGGTGCAATAATCCCAACAAATGAAACCTGTTGTATCGCGCGCAACTGCGATGATTGCGCTGAAACGAGTGGAAGTGCTAACCCAATTTCGTGGCGCTTTCGCCAACAAACGTTTCGCCCGCAGCATCCACTCGCCCATCCAGCAGCGTGATCCGCCTAGAGCAGCGCGCTGCGACTTTTTCGTCGTGGGTGCAGATTAGAAAGGTGGCTTTGTCTTCACGGTTTACCTCACGCATTAGATCAAGCACACGCTCGGCGGCGACGCGATCCAAGCTGCCGGTGGGTTCATCGGCTAACACCAGCGCTGGCTTATTCATCAGGGCGCGGGCGATGGCGACGCGCTGCTTTTGCCCGCCGGATAAGCGTGCAGCGGGGAAATCCATGCGCTCGGCCAGCCCTACCCGTTCCAGCAGTTCGCGGGCGCGCTTGCGCATGGCGGCGCTAATGCCGCCAGCGGGTGCCGCAGCGGGAAAGGCGACGTTTTCCATCGCGGTAAAATCTGGCAGTAAATTGTGAAACTGGAAAATAAACCCTAGATGCTGATTGCGAAACAGCGTGCGCTGGAGCTCAGAAAACGCTTCCACGCGCTCACCGCTGATCATGAGGGTGCCAGCCGTTGGTGCCAGCAACAATCCAACGATCGACAACAGGGTCGACTTGCCCGAGCCCGAAACGCCCAAGAGCGCGGCTAGTTCGCCCTCCTCAAGCGTGACATCGACGCTTTTCAACACCTCGGTCAGCTCGTCGCCATTGCGAAATGACTTAGAAATTCCACGGGCTTCTAAAACGTGCGTCATTGCTGGATGGCTTCCAAAGGATCAAGGCGCGCCGCAGATCGCGCGGGAATAAGGGACGCCAACACCGCGCCCATAGTCGTCAACACCATTACCGTGACATAGCCGCCTTCGCTAGGCGCAATCGGCAGTGCCATGGTGCCGTCAGGCTTGGTTAAAGTGGCGAGCCAGGAACACAAACCGTATCCGGTGATACAGCCGAGCGCAGCACCGAGTAAGCCAATAAGCAGTCCTTGTAGAATAAACACCGCCGCGATAAACCCGCGCGACACGCCGAACGCGCGCATGATGCCGATCTCGCCGCGCCTGCGGTTCGCCGAAAGAATCAGTGCGCTGGCGATACCAATCAGCACGGAAATCAGCGAAAACAGCTGGATCAGGGTTCCAGTTTGCGCTTGCGCGGTTAGCGCGCCCTCAAGATTGGCATTTTTCTCCTGCCAGGGTGTGGCGCGTAAGCCTGTGGCACCGTGCAGAAATTCTGCGACTTGGCGCGCACTGCCGGGGTCGGTCAATTTAATTTCGATATTGGTAACGCCCTCGGGCAAGCGAAACAGCGGGCGCGCGGTTTGTAGGGAAATATAGGCCACCCTTTCATCGACGCTTTGCACGCCAGAGCGAAACACGCCGCGCACTGTCAGCAAACGATCTATGCCGCGATCGGTGCGAAATAAAACCGGCTGCCCGGCTGCAAGCCCCATATCTTGCGCCAGCCGCACGCCAATCAGAATACCGTCGGCACCCAGATTGGCATCGCCACTGATAATCTGGGTGCTGACCGGCGTGATGGCATTCAAACTTTCGACCTCAACGGCATTTACCGACACCGGGGCCACCGCTTCCCCTTTCACTAAGAACGCGCTACCGGTAATTTGCGGGCTAATCGCTGAAACCGAATCCTGATTGCGCAGCAGCGCTACTGTTGAGCGCCAAGTGCGGATTTGGCGGCGCTGAAACGTCGACACCAGCGCCGCCGCTTCGGTATGCACAGCAGGATTTTGCAAAACGCGAGCGACACGGGTCGGCTGTTGAAGGGAAACATGCGCGCTGTTCGCGGTAACGTCTGCGGTTAAGCGGATGGCTAAGCCTTGGATCAACGCGGTGATAAATACGAAAGCAGTTACGCCTAGAGCAACGCCCGAGATCAGCAGTGCCGTCTGTGACGGACTGGAATACAGGTAACGGCGCGCGACGGTAAAGGCAAACATGCTAGCGCCCGGAACCCGGCGGGCTCGGAGTCTGAATGTCAGTTTCAGTCTGAGTCGGGCTCGGAGTCGGGCTCGCGCTCGGTGCGCTGCTAGCAGCATCAGCGCTGTTGATGGGTCGAACCTTGACAGATAGCCGCGTTGCTGCGGGCGCTAAAACCACGCGATCACCGGCCGCCAGCCCGGCGTCGATAATGGCATTCAGCGACGGCCATGCGGCAATACGCACCGGCTTTGCGCGCACCACGTCCTCTTGATCGAGCACATAAACTTTCGGTTCTGTGGTGGCGTCTACAATCGCCTGACGCGGCACAACAATCCCTTTCGGCCGCACGCTGACCACAATGGTGACATCGACCGAGCGCCCAGAGGGAACGTGCATCGGCGTATCGGCAGCCAGCTTCACCAAGCGCCCGCCAGTGAGCGGATCAATACGCGCCGATATTTCGGTGATATGCGCCATAAATTGTGCCTCTGAGCCAGACAATGCAGCGCGCGCGGCCATGCCGACAGTCAGTGCATCGGCGTAGGCTTCGTCCACTTCGGCATGAATTTCGTCGCCATCTAGCGAGCCGAGTTGAAACAAGATGACGTCGGGGGACACGACCTGCCCGTTATCAATCGGGCGCACCAGGATTTCACCCGCCATTGGTGCGGTGATCGTGAATTCACCGCTGCGCGCTGCGGCGGCCCGTTTAATCGCGGCAGCGGCGGCCAAATTAGCCTGCGCCGACAGCAGCGTTGCACGCGCCTCGTCCAACGCTGCCTTTGCCACAAAACCACGCTGCGCCAACGTTTGTGTGCGGTTGAAGGCCAATTGCGTGCGGGTGACTTCAGCGCGCGCCGCGCGTTCACGCGCAGCGTCAGCATCGGTTTGTGCTTGCTCAGTTTGAGCCCGCAAAATCGCGAGCGGGGCATCCTCGGCGACGATATCGCCATCATCATGCAGCAGCTCTATCACTTGCCCGGCGTTGGGTGAACGCACATCGACTAAATTACCCGGCCGCGCGCGCCCTACAACCGATAGTGCCAACTCAACTTTGCCTTGCACGATGGTGATGAAAGTGACCTTAGCAGGGCGGAGGAAAAGCCACGCGCCAATGCCAATCGCGCCTAAGCCCAAAACTACTGCCAAGAGAACAGCTACGCGACGGCCTAATTTGGGGCGCTGCGCGTTTTGTTTAATCTTTTCAACCGGTTGGCGCTCAGCACTTGTTTGATCCGGAACGGACTTCTCTGCGTTGCTCATGGCTTTTGACTTTGGTTTTTAACCATTTTAATGGCGCGCTCTTAAGTCAGTCATAACCATATCGATAGTCAACTGATCGGCTCGTCTGTTCTGTTCGTCACCACACCGACTGTAGCGAATGCCGAGCGCATGCTCACCCCTACCCGCTAACCGATCAGCTAGATCGCGGGCACCACACTTACCCTAGGAGTAATTCATGTTGCATTACGCGCTCGTTTTTTTAGTCATCGCATTAATTGCCGGCGTTCTTGGTTTCGGCGGAATCGCTGGATCTGCGATCGGCATTGCCAAAATTTTATTCTTCGTTTTTTTGGTCCTGTTTGTACTTTCACTCTTGTTTGGCAAACGTCTACGCGGGTAACGCCGCCAAAACACACCAACTTAGACTTCGCCTTTGTTCGCGAAGTCGTTTCCCCTTGTGAAGAGCCGACAAACTGAGCGTAGCTAATGCCAGCGGATTTGTGCAATTTCTGTGAAAACTCCGATCGGTCGGAAATATATTCGGCAACATAGCTAAGTCGTACAGGCGCAGCGTGTAAACTGAGCAAAGGCAAGCACGGACCACGACTCTCTGGGCATCATTTACCGGAGCAGGCGCGTGGCAAAAGTCATCACGCTCAACAGGTCTAAAACTATCCCCACACCGCGCTCAGTTAAGAGCTCAATTCCCGCCACACGCTACGCGAATCATCTGCTAGCGGCATTGCCCGAACCAGATTGGTTGCGCTTGCAGCCAAAGTTGGAAGCGGTCGTGCTGCCGTTAGGTTTCGTGCTGTTTGAATCAGGTCAAAGCCTGAGCTACGCCTATTTTCCCACGTCAGCAATCGTTTCATTACTGTATGTGATGGAGGACGGCGCTTCGGCTGAGATTGCTGTTGTCGGCAACGAAGGCATGGTTGGTATCTCGCTGTTTATGGGTGGTGATTCCACTCCGAGCCGTGCTGTGGTGCAAAGTGCCGGGTATGGCTATCGCGTTCGCGCCGCAACGCTAAAAAACGAGTTGCAACTCCCTGGCGCGCTGATGCGCTTGCTGATGCGTTATACGCAGGCACTACTAACGCAAATGGCGCAAACTGCAGTGTGCAACCGCCATCACTCACTGGATCAACAGTTATGCCGGTGGCTTCTGTTGAGTCTGGATCGCCTCGATGGATCAGATTTAACGATGACCCAAGAACTAATCGCGAACATGCTGGGCGTTCGACGTGAAGGCGTCACCGAAGCCGCTTTGAAGCTCCAAAAAGCGGGAATCATTCGCTATTCGCGCGGGCACATCAGCGTGCTAGACCGGCCAGGCTTAGCCGCGTTGAGCTGTGAATGTTATCGCGTCGTCAAAGATGAATATGATCGTTTGCTTCCGCCAGCACTTTTGCATGAGCGGCCAGCCGATGTTTGATCAAACGACGCGGCATTTAGACGAACATGGTATTCGCCTCATGATCTTTGCCACGGCGAACACATTGCCATGATTTCGATATCAAGCGCCCACAGCCCACTCCTAAACTCGTTGTTAGCAAGCTTAACAAACGAAGACTTTACTATCTTATCAACGCACCTTGAATGGGTTGTGATGCCGCTCGGAACAAGTTTGCATGGCCCAGGCGAGCTGATCAAATTTGCGTATTTCCCGTGCACTTCAATTGTTTCACTGCACTACATAACCCAATCAGGCGCGTCCGCCGAAACGGCGGGCGTAGGTTCTGAGGGAATTGTTGGCACGTCTATTTTTATGGGCGGAGAAAGCACCCTAAGTTCGGCCATGGTACACACCGGGGGTTACGGATATCGCCTCGACCGGCGCACTTTGCAAAACGCATTTGAGCACAGCCCTACGCTGCAAAAGGTGCTACTGCGCTACATGCAGGCGTTGATGACGCAAATTGTACAAACCGCCGCGTGCTACCGGCACCACAGCGTTGAACAACAGCTCAGTGGCTGGCTTGTGGCGACGCATGATCGAATGCGCCAGCCCGATGAGCTGGTAATGACACAGGAACTGCTAGCAAACTTACTAGGCGTGCGACGCGAAAGCATCACGCAAGCGGCCGGTAAACTGCAGGCCTTGGGGCATATCAGCTATCGACGCGGACACATTCGCGTCAATGATGTGAGCGGCCTGCGGCGCTGCGCATGCGAGTGTTACAACGTGGTACGAAAAGAATTGCTGCGCCTAGCTCCAAGCAAGTAGCGCGGCGGAGTTACAACACAAGCACGACAACGACGACTACAAGCAAGGTGCTAATGCCGCTAGCAGGCCCATAACCCCAGTTGCGGCTGTGGTTCCACCGAGGCATTACCGCTACCAATATCAACAGTAAGAAAATTAACAATATACTTCCGAAAATCATCACGTACTCCGAGGTGATTGTGAATATCGACTTACCTTAACGGCCTTGGTTGACCTCGTCGGTGCGATGGCGAACGTCAAGATGCGCGCCGTGAAGTTTCAAACAAAAACCAAGCGCGTCGCTCGCTTTCATCAATCCATGGCTCAATTTGGCTGACGCTTGCAACATCGTTATGTTCCTGACATATTGCATGTACCTTTCGCAGGTTAGCCGCCAAAAATTGATTGTCCGCACACAGCTCAGCCAACATCGCATTTGGTTCGACAAATTCGGCGTCATTATCGACGATGCGTTGGATGCGCGAAATATGGCCGGTAGAGCGCAGCGTGGTGCCACCCAATTTCCTGCAGCGCTCCGCCAGCAGATCCGTCATCGCGTAAAGCTCGGCGGCTTGCTCATCCAGCATCAGGTGGTAATCCCGAAAGTGCGGGCCGCTCATATGCCAGTGAAAATTCTTGGTTTTCAAAAACATCGCAAACACGTCAGCTAGCACCGTGCTCAACTCCGCTGAAATTTCCCTGATTAAAGTTGAATTCAACGCTTGCGGTGTCACCGGTGCCAAATATTGGCGCTGTGCTATTTGCTGCTCTTTGGCCTTAACTTTCATGGTGTAACTCCTTCGCTGCGCGTCGATGGAAGCATGGTTGCGGGAGCCTAACTATCCCGCTTTGGAACGACTAGGGTCGGTGCGTTAACACACGAAAATTGGATCACGCCTTAAAGAATTGACCGCCGATTACCAACCCAGTATCCCTCGGTTGCTAACAGCTGTTGGTGCGTTTGCGAACAGACCAAACCTCATCATAGGCCCACGATGACCGTTCCAAACACTGCCGAGCACAGACTCATGACAAGCAAACGCGACGAATACACGAAGAAAATGAAAGCGCAATTAGACGAACTCAATGCCAAAATTGATGCTATCGAAGCCAAGGCGAATGAAGTCAAAGCTGACGCTGTCGAAGCCTACAAGGCGGAAGTGAAAAAGTTGCGCGCGCAGTCTAAAGTCGCGGTCGACAATTTCAGCGAATTCAAAGCTGCTGGAGAAGACAGCTGGGACAAAATGACCGCCAAAATGGAACAGGTGCGCGACGCATTCGTCAGTTCCTTTCACTATTTTAAATCGCAGGTCTAGTTAGTTTTTTTCGAGTCTAGCGCCTTACTTATTCTAGCTATTGATTTCATTATTCTAGCTATTGATTTCATAAGTAACAAAAAAACGCGCCGCTGCATTAGTCAGCGGCGCAGCTTTATTTGGGATTCGGCTTTGCGCTTAAGCAATTCCATCAAGCGCATGAGTTCACGGCACCAACTCCGCTCGCGGGCCGTCTTGCAACCACTTCAGGGTATCACGCAGGGCCTGCTCGCAAGCCAGCTGCCAAGCTGCACGCACAGTCCCTGAGCCCAACGAGGCGACCGGCACTTTCACTTCGATGCGCGTCGCGCGCGGCTTTTCACCGGTCAAGCGGATGCTGTAGGCCAGATGCGCCTGCATGTCGCGCTCGTCACGTTCTAGCGCAAACGCGCGCAGCTCGATTTCAATGCGCGCACTGTTGTCCATCTGATGGGTCAACACCGCACCCGCCACGCCGCTTTGCTCAAGTCCGTCGGCCAACATATTTTGCAGCAACTCAGCCGGCGTCGCTGCGAAACGAAAGCCTGGGACACGCAGCCAACTGCCGTCCACGTCAATCAATTGCGGCTCGCTAGTGTCCAAATATACCGGCGCGGTCGGGCGAATAACGGTTAGCCGGGCAAAGTGCGGCACGTCTGTCGACTGAACAACGGACACGCGTGGCACAAAGGCGTCAACTGCAGGCAAGGGCTTTGGTAGTAGTCCGCAGCCTGCTATTGGCAAAACCAACGCGAGCAGCCCATAGACGGCCATCTTTGATAGTTTCATTTGCGTTCCTCGGCAGTGCGTTGTGGTGGCGGTTTGGCGATCCAGCCCTGCGGATTCGCCTCTAAGGTGCGGCTAAAGCGTTCCAAACTGCGCGCAAGACGCTCCAGTTCGGCTAGAGTTTTGGTCATTTGCGGCAGGCCTTCGCCGGAAAAGCGATCAAGGCCCGGGCCTGCCGAGGCCAGCGTGCCTTGCAAAGCCCCAGCGGCCTTGTTGATTTCGGCAAGCGTGGCGCGTGCATCCACCGGCACTTTTGCCCACACGTCGGCAGGGAAGCTCTTTTCCAGTTTATTGATCATATTTTTACTGCGATCCGCCAGCTCGCGGATTGAGCGGAGCGTGCCGCCGGCTTCGCCGCGCAGGTCCGCGCTCAGCGCCTGGATTTCGCTCAGTGTGGTGTCCAACTTGCTCAGATTTTCCTCGCTCAGCACTTTGTTGACGCGCGCAAAAGCATCCGCGCCGTTGGCAAGTAGCGCCTGCGAGCTTTCGAAGAGCTTGTCGAGCTGACTGGCTTCAGAGTGGATCAGCGGCACCTGATGGCCGGGCAAAATTTCCGTCAGCGGCGCACTTTTCTTGGCACCGCCTGACAGACGCAGCACTGCAAGGCCGGTTAGCCCTGTCAACACTAGTTGCGCGCGGGTATCCACGGTAACCGGCAGGTCGCCCTGCACGCGAATCCGCGCGATGACCTGATTCGGGTCGGACGGTGCCAGTTTTAAGCGGCGCACCTCGCCGACCTGGATACCGCTGAACTCGACCGCAGCACCCACGCTCAAGCCGCTGACCGACTGCTCAAACAGCACGTCGTAGTCGGCATATTCTTTGGCAAACTGGACTTTGCCAATCCACAGCGCAAACAAAACGCCAAGAGTACCCAGGCCGAGCACGAAGGCCCCAATCAATACGTGGTGTGCTTTCGTTTCCATCACTCTAGCCTCAATTTATTGTTATCAACGGTCGGCGCAGCGTTCTTGTCGCGCGTTTCGTCAGGCCTTAGCGCGGCGCGCTTGCCGCGCGTCCCGCTAAACGTCTCGCGTATCCAAGGGTGATCGAATTTCGCCACCACTTCAGGGGTATCGACCACGATCACCTTACCGTCCCCCAGCACTGCAACCCGGTCACAGACTGCAAAAATCGTGTCCAAATCATGTGTGACCAAAACGACGGTCAGGTTCAAGGCACGCTGCAGCGTTTTAAGCAGTGCGTCGAAACTATCTGCGCCAATCGGGTCCAGCCCGCTGGTCGGCTCATCGAGAAAGATGACCTCTGGATCGAGCGCAAGCGCACGCGCTAGGCCCGCGCGTTTGCGCATACCGCCGGAAAGCTGCTCAGGGTATTTATCCGCGGCATCCGCTGACAATCCGGCCAGCTGCAATTTGAGCCGCGCCAGTGCCGTCGCGAAATCCGAGTCGAGCTTCGTGTATTCCTTGAACGGCACCAGCACATTCTCGAGCACCGTCAGCGAGGAAAACAGCGCGCCCGCTTGGAACAGCACACCAATGCGCTGCTCCAGCGCGTTGCGTGCTGCATCATCAAGCTCCGCCACGTCCTGGCCGAACCAGCGAATACGTCCTGATGTGGGTTTTTGCAGGCCTAAGATTGAGCGCACCAGCACACTTTTTCCAGAACCCGAGCCACCGATCAGTCCAAGTATCTCGCCGCGCCGAACCGCCAAGTCCAGATGATCGTGAACGAGCTGCTTGCCAAAGCGATTGACCAGCTGCTCAACCTCAATCACTGGCTTATCAATCACTGGCGTATCAATCACCGGCGTATCAATTACCGGCGTATCAGTAACGGAGTTGTCCACAGCTGCTGCGTTAATAGCGGGTGTGCTCACAGCGCCAGCTCCCGAAACATCAGGGCGAACAGTGCGTCAAACATAATCACCAAAAAGATCGCCTGCACCACGGCCGTAGTCGTGCTGCGCCCAACCGATTCCGCGCTGCCGCTGACGTTCAGGCCCTGACGGCATCCCGTCAGCGCGATCAAAAAAGCGAATACCGGCGCTTTCGACATGCCCACGAAAAAATGCCGAAATTCGGTGGCGTCATGCAACCGTGTAATAAACAGGCTGGGCGAAATATCAAGCGCAAATGTGCAGACCAGCGCACCGCCCAGGATGCCGGTCACCATGCCAACTAAGGTCAGCAGCGGCAGCGCGATCAGTAGCGCCAACATGCGCGGCATCACCAGCAGCTCAATCGGGTCCATGCCAAGTGCGCGAATCGCATCGATCTCCTCGTTTGCTTTCATCATGCCGATCTGTGCAGCGAACGCACTACCCGAACGCCCAGCCAGCAGGATTGCCGCCAGCAGTACGCCGAATTCGCGCAGAAATGAAAACGCCACCAGCTCAACAGTCAGCACTGCGGCGCCGAAGTCAGCCAGCAGGTTGGCACCCAGAAAGGCAATCACTGAGCCGACCATAAAGGAAAGCAGCGCAACAATCGGCAGTGCATCCAACCCGGCCTGCTCCAGATGAAATACCGTTGCAGTCATACGCAGCCTGCGCTTACGAATTAGAATCCAAAACAATGTTTCGAGTAATTGCCCCGTGAATGCAACCAATCCCAAAGCCTCGCGATAGGCAGTTATGGTTGCGCCGCCAATACGCTCCAGCAATTGACGCCACGCGGGAACATTCGGCACAGGCGTTGTCGGTGCCAATATGTGGCTTTGCACCAGCTCCAGCAGCGCCTGAGCTTCCGGCTTGAAATTCTGGAACTCGACTTGTTCGGCGCGCGCGTAGCGGGTTAGCAACAACAGTGCCCCGGCGCTGTCCATCGTTTCCAGGTCACTGCCGTCCACGCGCTGCGCCATACCGTGCGGCGGCGCTAGCTTGGTCAGCTCAGGTAATGTCCAGCGCCCGGTCAAGCGCAGTGCTGCTTGACCGGGAATGTCTTCAACTTCGGCCATGAAATGGGTTCTGGGCTGGGGCATGCCAGGAGCTAGCGTGCGGAACGGAATTTTAGCCTAAAAGTGCTAAAACAATCGGTGCGCTAGCTCGCTTATAAGCTAGCTCGCTTATAAGAACGTGCAACTGGCCTAAACCAGCGCCGCCACAAACCAAAATCAGGGGTGTGTTAGCCCACAGAGAAAGTTAATGGCTTCTGGTAGCTTGGAGTTGGCTTTGCTCAACAATGGCACGTTAGCCACATTAAGCAAATATTCCGCAATGCAAGTTATCCGCAGCTGCGATCTCTGCATCAAATTAGGAGCTTTACATGTACGCACAATCTTTCAGAAATTTAGCCGCTGCATTTGTCGTGGTTTTTGGCGTTGCAAACGCGCCTGATTCCCTTGCAGCCAACCGCGCCGAGCTTAATAAGCGTGTCACCGCAACGATCAGCGAATTTCGCGCGCTCAAACCGGCCAATGCCGCACTCATCAACAAAGCGTCCGGCGTACTCATCTTCCCGCGCATTACCAAAGCTGGCGTTGGCGTCGCAGCACAATATGGCGAGGGCGCATTGCAAGTTGGCGGCAGAACTGTGCACTATTACCGCATCAGCGCAGCCTCGGTTGGCCTTACTTTAGGTGTAGCGCAGCACAGCGAAATTTTGATGTTTATGACACCCGCATCGCTGAAGAAATTCACCCAGAGCGAAAACTGGGCGATCGGCGCTGATGCAGGCATTACCATCGTCAGGGAATCAGTCAATGGCGATTATGACAGCCTGACTGAAGACAAGCCCATTCTTGCATTTGCGTTTGGGGAAAAAGGCTTGATTGGCGATTTGTCGCTGGAAGGCTCAAAGATTACAAAATCGAAGAATTAATTCGTCGAATACAAAACTGCAAACGCTGCCCTGGTGCAAAGCCAGGGCGGTCAGGCGTCACATGAAGGGCACGCGGTAGGAATTGTCCTAGTCTAGGCCAGCAATATCCCATACGCCAAATCAGCATCTGCTGATGGATTGAAGGATCCGTTCAGCGCACGCTCTCTCCACGCCAATCAGGTAGCTCGATATGCACGCATTCCAAGATATTACTCAAATTGCCAACTCGCCAGCCCACGCAATTGGTAACGGCGGCCGTTCGCGTACTGCACAAGTGTCAAACATTCATTCGCTAAATGAAGGGGGCGAAATTGCGCTATCTGCGGTATTCGCGATGCTCAACATTGATTGGCGCGGCGACCCAAAATGTGCGCAACAGAACCTGCCCAGAAAGCGTGTACGTGCTGGCCAATGCTTGATTACCGACACCTGCACTGCGAATGCGATCTATGTAATCCGCACGGGCGTGTTCAAAGTGGTTGCGCTAGACGCCGAAGGTATGGAACAGGTTATTAGCTTCCCAATGTTGGGCGACATTATCGGTCTTGAAGCCTTTGGTGATGGGCACTATCGGGCCAGCGCTTATGCTTTGGAAGACAGTGAGGTGATAGTGCTTAACCTAACGCGGCTTGCGGCACTTTCCAAACAGTATCAAGGCATCGAACAGTTGATGTATCGCTGCATGGCGCAAGCGTTGGTGCGCGAACAAGATCATTTATGGGCCTTAGGTAGCCAAAGCGCGCAAGCACGCGTGGCGCAATTTTTACTCAATACCGCCAATCGCTATGGTGCTGCGGGCTATTCAAGCAAAACGTTCGTGCTGCGTATGTCCAGACAAGAGCTAGCCAGCTTTCTAGGACTTACCATTGAAACCGTCAGCCGCACGCTTTCAGCGATGCAAAAGCTAACGCTAATTCAAGTTTCCGGGCGGCAAATCGATCTTTGTGATGTCACGCAGTTAAGGAAACTTTGTCGGTCTGGCGAACGTGTGCCATTGCGTGCAATGACGCAGGAACACAAAGCGATCACGAGCATTGGCAGAGCAGCATTTAGTAACGTTGCTTAGAAGCGGCGTGATGCACGCCAGCACAATCAAGGTGCTGCTCGGCATTTAACAGCTAATTGAAACGGCGGGAATTGAACTTCGGTCTAGTGCACCCATTCCAATTGAAACCAAATTTTTTGCGTATCGCGGGCATAGCCATCGCTGCGAAAATCTGCCAATTTCACCATGCCTGACCAACCGTGTCCCAAGGCTGCGCCTACTGAGGCGTCCCATTCGCTGCCGAAGTCGCGTGATCCTTGATCTGCACCAAAATCGTGATAGGCAAGCGCCCAGTTCAATTGATTTTGCCAAGCGCCGCTGCCGAATTTTGCACCGGCCCCGACGTAGCGATCTTCCAAACCATCATTTGGGGTGACTAGAAACTTGTCGGCCCAACCATTAAACGCGTGCAATGTTGCCAGTGGCGTTTGCAACGCGTGTCGACCGTTGCCGCCTAAACGTTCGTAGCCAAGCCGCCAGGTAATGCCGGAATAACTTAAGGTAGGCTCTGCCAAAATGTAATTGTGGCTGAAATTCGCAGAATTATTCGCATAGTCGCTTTGCTGTGCGAATTCCAAAGTCCAGCCCCAGCCGAAACCGGAGCCCTGAGGATCCGGTGCGTGGTTACCCACCCAGCGCAAACCCAAGGTGCGGGTTGATGCCGCCGCTACATCTTGGTCTTTCAAGAAATAGCCGTAGCCGGTTAACGCGCCACCGGTGTGCGCATAGGTTGCGTTGACGCTGTGCGCTGCCAAGTTGCGTTCTTGCGCTAAAGGATCGATCGCTTCATCGCCATTGACCCGATGCGCGCGATCCAAAAACGCATAGCGCACGGTCATTGCAGTGTTGAGCTTGGTATCAAGGCTCAGCGCATCGAAAGTTTGCTCATTTTGACGCCAGCCCACGTTGCCAATGAAGCGTTGGTTGTCCAACACATAGCGTTGGCGGCCAAGGGCTGCATGGCTAGTATCGTCTTGCCACGCCAATACGGCTTGATTGAGCTCCAAAGCGCGTGCGTCGGGAACGACTGGATAAGCGACCTGACGATTTGCCGTTGAATTAAAATGATCGCCAAGCTCAGCGACGCCCTCGCCTTCAACAAAAATGCTGAAGCCCGATGCCAGTGGTTGGCGCCAGCCTAATCGTAAACGCGCGGTATTGGCATCGGCATCACGCGCAAAAGCATCGTCGGAAACACCTTCATAGCGGTAGCGAAACGCGGCGTTCCAAACACCGGCATCGCTTGCTTTATTTGATTGTGCTGGCAAGGCATCACTGACCGCAGGCGGATCTGCGGCGAAAACGTGCCCGGATAACAAAGCGGTGATAACAACGCAAAGCAATTGACGGCGTGTGCTGAACATAAAGAACTCCAAGGCTTAAGAAAGCGTGAGGGTGATGAAACCCAATACCTATAAGCCTGAGCGCGGCAACGGAAATTTGAATTGACGTGAGTCAAGCGCTCCGCAGCAAAGGCGTTGAAAGTTTCAAATGGCGACCGGTAATTGCCGAACAAACCTTGATACTTACTTGACAAGGATCAATGCGGAGTGACGCCCAATCGTTCAATCTCTACACCGAAAACCACTTTTATCTATCGTCGTCGGAGTCTAGTTATGAACCGCAAAAGCACCGCCCGTACCGCCCTGTTTTCCGCCCTTACGATCCTGGGGCTAGCCGCTTGCTCCAATGAGAGTGCGAATACAACAGACGCAAAAGCAACCGTAAACACCACTGCTGTGAAAACCATCAGCGACACCGGCGGCTCAGCCAAAGGTGATTTTGGTCCGCCAGTAGGGGAACCCATTCAAGCCATTTTGACCAGCCCGCCGATGGTGCCACCCGCGACCGGGCGCACCGCTCCGGCAAAAGTGATCGTTAATTTGGAAGTAAAAGAGATTGAAAAAGAGATTTCCGAAGGCGTTAAGTACACCTTTTGGACTTTTGGCGGCACGGTTCCGGGCAGTTTTATTCGCGTGCGCCAAGGTGACACGGTGGAGTTTCACTTAAACAATCACCCCGACAGCAAAATGCCACACAACATTGATCTGCACGCCGTTACCGGCCCTGGCGGCGGTGCTGCATCCAGCTTCACCGCCCCCGGGCACGCGTCACAATTCACCTTTAAAGCGCTTAATGCCGGGCTCTATGTTTATCACTGCGCCACCGCACCCGTCGGCATGCATGTTGCCAACGGCATGTACGGTCTGATTTTAGTCGAGCCACCAGAAGGTTTAAGCAAAGTGGATCGCGAGTACTACGTCATGCAGGGGGATTTTTACACGGTCGGCAAATACCGC
>Ga0105046_10007972_pt1 | contig 16647 bp, 13 predicted proteins | sample MAT03_FD_78385 | JGI IMG/M metagenome (GOLD analysis project Ga0105046, IMG submission 78385) | Freshwater microbial communities from Lake Fryxell liftoff mats and glacier meltwater in Antarctica - MAT-03 (megahit assembly) | ecosystem: Environmental > Aquatic > Freshwater > Ice > Liftoff...
AATCCGCAATCCCTTTCCTGGATCTCATGCGGCCTCATCGGCTCGGCGGTGGCGGTGTTGGTGTTGACGGTGCGGGCGGCGTTGGACCGGACATCGGAGAGAGCCATCGACCCGGACCGGTTCGATGTGGTACGGCTGGCTGATCTGAAACAGGCGAGCCTGACGGTGCGGCTGTTTGAGCCGCTGGTGCGGTTGATGAGCGAAGTCTGTCGGCGAATGCTCTCCGAGGAGCTTCCGGCTGTGCAGAGGGACTTACATGTCTCCGGAGCTTCGCGGGCGTGGAATCCGGAGGAGTGGCTGGCAGCGACGGTCATTAATGCAGTGCTGCTCTCGCTGCCTGGTGGCCTGTGGTGCTTAAGGGAGTTTGGTCTTCCAGGGATGGTCATGGCGATGGTCCTCGCCATCCTCATCGCGATCCTGCTGCGTCGTCGACTCCACTCGCAAGCGGTCCGTCGGATGTGGCGAGTGAAGACCCGGCTCCCGTACTTTCTCGATCTGGTGAACCTCCTAATGGAGGCCGGGGCGACGTTTCTCAATGCACTGCGAGAGGCGGTTCGCGAGTTTTCCGATCAACCGGTGGGCCAGGAATTCGGGCGTGTGCTGACCGAACTCAGTCTTGGGCGGAACCGCTCCGCAGCTCTGGAATCGATGCGGGACCGCCTGCAAGACGACGAGATCACGAGCCTGGTCGGGGCCATTATCCAAGGTGAAGAACATGGGTCCCCGCTCGCTCATGTGCTGCGGGGACAAGCTGATTTCCTGCGAATCAAACGCACGCAACGTGCCGAAATGATCGCCGGAGAAGCGGGCGTGCAGATGCTCTTCCCGGCCATGCTCGTGATGATGGCGACGGTGATCGTGATCCTCGCACCTTTTGCGATGGAGTTCGTCTCCGGCAGCTTTTTCGACCGGTGATGGTCACTTGCTGGCGGCTGTCAGGTCCGCGATCTCTTGGGCAGTAAAGCGGTGCTGCAACCTCGCTCCCATCTGGGCCACGACTCGCGACGCTGCGTGTGAGGCCAGATGCCCCGCTTGCTTCCAGCTGAGCCCGTTCGTGATCCCGTAGAGAATTCCCGCGGCATACATATCCCCGGCCCCGGTCGTGTCAATGGCTTTGACGGACACCCCCTCAATGGGGATCACTTGGCCCTCATGCATCAGAATTGACCCATCGCCGCCGAGTGTCAACGCGACATTCTCAGCATGCTTGTGAATCTCATGAGCGCATTCCACGGCATCATGCCGACCCGTCAGGGCGCGAGCCTCATCCAGATTACAAAACAACAGATCGACGGGGCCTTCAATCAGTTGGAGGAACAGATCGCGGTTGTACTGAATCAAGAACGGGTCAGAGACCGTTAAGGCGACTTTCACGCCGTTCTTCTTCGCCAGCTCAATGGCCCGCAGTGCAGCATTGCGAGTCAGTTCGGCTCCGAACAGGTATCCCTCGACGTAGACGTACTTCGCCTGCTTGATCTCGGACTCCAGGATGTCATCCGGTCCGAGCTGGCTCGATGCCGCCAAATTCGTCAGCATCGTTCGCTGAGCGTCTTCGGTAATGAGGACGACGCAGGTCCCGGTCCGCCCCGCGGTCGGAGTCGCATCAATCGAGACCCCCATTTTTCGCATGTCACCGAGGAAGAATTCGCCCGTTTCGTCCTGACCAACCTTTCCGACATACGCCGTTTTTCCACCAAAGTCAGAGACACCCATGATGGTGTTGGCAGCAGAGCCTCCTGCGCAGCGGTGGAGTCCAGCGGTGTGCAGCTTCCCGAGGACCTGCTCTTGAGTTGGCTCGTCGACGAGCGTCATGATCCCTTTGGCAAAATGGAGGTCGGTCAACACGGAATCCGCGACTCGGGCCTGAATGTCCAGGAGCGCGTTGCCAACCCCATACACGTCGTACTTCATCTGTCAGTCACCTTGAATCCACACCACCCCGCGAGTGAGCAACATCGCTCTCTCGAATCTGCAAGATCTGCGTCCGCCAAGGCCGTATGATAGGCTGGCCCCCAGCCAACAGCCATCAGGCCGATGCTGGCGTAACATGCCATGTGTGCAGATCGAACGTTTCAGGCTCCCTCGCCCCCACGATCGACGTGGTAACCGAGGTTGGCGTCTCTGCGGGAAAGCGGGTGCAGGATTCATTGATCACCGATGTTTCAGACGCACACACAGACAGCCAATCTCTCCGCGACTCGCATCAATCGACAACACTTTGTCTATACTTGAGCAGATTCAGAATCTGTCTTCAGTCGAGCAGACATGCCTGTCTGCTGTTCTCACTGAAGACGATTTCTGAATCGGCTCTAGAGAGGCCTGCCAAACGAACACTCCGAGTGAGACCGCCACACTGAGGAGTTCCTGCCCCACCTTGCCCGCTCTCTACGGAAGTCCTCCATGCCACGACTTTTGTGTTCACTCGCAATGGTTCTCGCCGTCTGTTTTGCCTCCGGCGAGTTCGTGTTCAGCGCGCCCCCCGTCGCCGATCCGGGCCAGCAGTTGAACTATTCGACAGAGATCCGCCCGCTGCTCATGAAGTACTGCGGCGAATGTCACCAAGGCGAGCAGGCCAATGCCGGCGTCGCATTCGACGAACTGACAGAAGAACGGGCCTCGACCCGCGATCGGTCGAATTGGAAAAAGATCCACGTCCAAATCACCAACAAAATCATGCCACCTCTCGACGAGGCACAGCCGACGGACGAGGAGCGCCAGAAGCTCCTCGACTGGGTCAGCTCGCACGCTCTCACCGTCAATTGCAGTGACGTGGTCTATCCCGGACGAGTCACGATCCGCAGGCTGAACCGGGCGGAGTACAACAACACGATTCGTGATTTGTTCGGAGTTGATTTCCAGCCCGCCAGCACGTTTCCAGCGGATGATACGGGGTACGGATTCGACAACATCGCCGATGTACTGACTCTTCCACCGGTCCTATTTGAGAGATATCTCGAAGCCGCTGAGCAGGTCACGCGTCGCGCGATCCTGGCTCCAGACGAGGATTTCATCGTAGAGACCGTTCAAGAAGGGGGCACTCTGGCCTCCAGCAATGAAGTCTCCAAGGAGTTCGATTTCCCGGCGGGAGCGATGTACTTCCTCCGAGTACGAGCCTATGCCGATCAAGCGGGGCCGGAACTGGCGAAAATGTCGCTGCGGTTGGATGGCAAAGAAATCTCCGACTTTGAAATCAAGGCCAAGAATGCAAGCGAGACGGAGATGGTTGAAAAACGCATTCGAGTGTCCCAAGGGAAGCACACTCTCTCCGGAGCATTTTTGAACGACTACTACAAACAGAGTGATGGGAAGACGGAGGATCGAAACCTGCACATCGTCTCCCTGTCCATCGCGGGGCCGATCGGAGCGCTGCCGTCGGAACTACCGGAATCGCACCGGCGTCTCATGATCAAGGCGACCCCAAAACTGAAGACCCAGTATCCAGCTGCGGCCAAGGCGATCCTCGCCCGCATCGTTCCGCTGGCGTGGCGCCGTCCGACGACAGACGCCGAGATCAAACGGCTGGCAGCACTCGTCTTGCGGGTCACCACCGATGGGGGCTCGTTCGAGCGCGGTATACAGACCGCATTGCAGGCGGTCCTCGTCTCTCCCCGGTTTCTATTTCGCCTGGAGCAGGATCCGCTCGACGGGGCACCCGACGCTCTTCGCACACTCGACCACTTCGAATTGGCGAGCCGATTGTCGTACTTCCTGTGGAGCAGTACTCCTGATGAAGAGCTGTTCGAGGCCGCACAGAAGGGGACACTGTCAAAGCCGGAAGAATTGGAACGCCAGACGCGGCGAATGCTGGCCGACCCGCGCTCCCGATCTCTCGTCGAGAATTTCGCCTCGCAGTGGCTCCAGCTGCGATCATTGTCCAACGTCAGTCCCGATCCAACGCGCTTCCCCAAGTTCACCAAAGAACTGCGGACTGACATGCGACGAGAGACAGAGATGCTCTTTGAGACGATCGTGCGTGAGGACCACAGCGTGATCGAGTTTCTATCCGCAGACTACACGTTTGTGAACGAGCGGCTGGCTGCACACTACGGAATCGAAGGGGTGACCGGAGATGAGTTTCGCCGCGTCTCGGTCAACGCTGATCAGCGAGGCGGTCTGCTGGGACAAGCCAGCATTTTGACGGTGACCTCGAACCCGACACGGACCTCGCCGGTGAAGCGTGGCAAATGGATATTGGAGAATTTGCTGGCAGCACCACCGCCCCCCGCACCCGCGAATGTGCCTCCACTGAAGGAGCAGACTGACGGGAACTCGACCGATCTTTCTCTCAAAGAGCGGATGGCTCTGCATCGGACGAATCCCGCGTGTGCCTCGTGTCATGTGCTGATGGACCCGTTGGGGTTCGGGTTGGAGAACTATGATGCGACGGGTGGGTGGCGAACGAATGATGGGCATACGGACATCGACGCTACGGGTGATCTGCCGGATGGGCGAAAGTTCACAGGCCTGAAGGAACTGCGAACGATACTTCTGGAGCGGTCAGACGATTTCCGAGGCTGCTTCACCGAACGCTTGCTGACGTACTCCCTGGGACGCGGGCTGGAGTATTTTGACGAGTGTGCCGTCCGGAAGATTGTTGACCGGGGGCGAGCGGATGGAGACCGGATGTCGGCCTACGTTCTCGGGATTGTGAACTCGACCGCGTTTCGTCAGCGGGGACGGTCCGCGTTGCCGGAGTGAGTTTTGCTTGGCGATGCGGAGAAAGTTCCTCCGCTGCGCGCCGTGTCGACATTCCTCGACCCGATTCCGTCCCGGCGTCCGGGTTTCTATGATGCCGAAATTGCCCACGCTTTCTCTCGTTGCAGTTTCCGGAGCCAGTCCCGATGGACGCCGTCCAAGCCAATCGCCCGTACTCTCAAGAGTGGTTTGAACACCTGCACGGGATTCTGGGTGATGCCGCTTGCCGTCAGCTGGGGATCTACACGATCCCAGACAACTTCATGCTTTCCGTCGTGATCCCCGTGTACAACGAGCGGAACACCTTGATGCAGTTGCTCGATCGTGTCCGGCAAGTTCCCGTCCGTAAGGAGATCGTCTTGGTCGACGACTGCAGCAAGGACGGAACTCGCGATCTTTTAAAGAGCCTTGAGCAGCAGCCGACTGACGATCCGATGAATCGATTGTCGATTCTGTATCACGACGTGAACAAAGGGAAAGGCGCTGCAGTTCGTACCGGGCTGAACCGGGCAACGGGCGATGTCTTCATCATTCAAGATGCTGACCTCGAGTATGACCCCTCAGAAATTCCCCGTCTGTTGCAACCCATAATCCAAGGGCAGGCGGATGTGGTCTTCGGGAGTCGCTTTTTGGGAGACCGGCCCCACCGGGTGCTGTACTACTGGCACTCCCTGGGGAATAAGGTTCTGACGACGTTTTCGAACCTGATGACGAATCTGAATCTGACGGACATGGAGACGTGCTACAAGCTGTTTTCTAAGGAGATCATGCAGCAGATTGCCCCTCATCTCCAGCAGGAGCGGTTCGGGATCGAGCCGGAGCTGACCGCGCGCGTCTCCTCGATCCCCTGCCGGATCTTTGAAATGTCGATCAGTTACCATGGTCGAACGTATGATGAAGGAAAAAAGATCGGGATGAAGGATGGGTTTTCCGCCCTGTGGTGCATCGTCAAGTACGGCACTCAATCGATCCTAGCCCGCCGCCGCGCGAAGAAGGCTCGACTGCTCGCGAGCCGCTGAACGCGAGAGCGGTCCGGAAACTTGGTATTTCCGCGTTCAACGGCCCGCTGCATTCAGCACTTTCAAGAGCACGTTGTCGTGCGGGTAAGGGTGACCCCGATGCTGACGGAAAGCCTCGCCGTAAGCGACGCCGATCTCCGCACCCCGAAGTGCTGACCATCGGCGGCAGCCGTCGAGATATTCATCTAAACCATGTTGCTGCCGCAACCATTCTCGCTGGCTGGAGTGGCAAGCGAGCGACTTCAATTTCAGATCGAACGTCTCGCTGATGTCGACAATGAACTCGGGAGCGATCGGCTGGCCATACCAGTCGATCCCCTCAATCGGGTCGACATAGTACAACGCCGGAATCTTGCTGGTCGCCGGAGCGGGGTCCCATTGTTGTGTCTTGTAGTTCGGGCATGATGCATTGAACGCCGCATCGCGCACCAGCAAACTGGTCACTTCGTGATCCGACATGTAGTCGACCGGAGGAGCAGTCAGCACAATGTCGGGCCGAGCCTTCCGCATCAGCTCCGTGACCCTGCGGCGGCTCTCGTTGTCATGGCTAATCTGCAAGTCCTTAAACTCCAGACAATAATACTTCGCTCCCAGTAAATCCGCAGCCGCCTGGGCTTCCCGGCGTCTGACAGCTGCGATCTCATCCGGTCCGAGAACCGCGCTACCACAATCGCCGGCGGTCATCGTCGCTACGACGACTTCACACCCCAGTTGTTTTAACCGACCGAGTGTTCCAGCACACTGAATCTCAATGTCATCAGGATGGGCATGAATCGCCAGAATGCGGGGCAGGGACATGGGGCACCGGAGAGGAAAAGGAGGGCATCCACCGAGGATACGTACAGGCTGAGTTTAGTCAGTCGTGTAAGAGCTGTCGTCTGGGTGTGGTCCGTCTGTATTTCGAGCCTGGAGTCACCCACGACAGATCACGTTCTGTGGGTTGTCCAAGGCTTTGACAGAGTTTTGAGACAGGATGAATCTGCATCGGATGGACGGGATTTCCAAGATGGGGTTCCGGCATCCTGGAATGCCTGTCAAATTCTTCGAGTTCCAGCCTCAATGCTTCACAGTCAGCATTGGCACCGTTCGCATCAAACTCCTCTGCCCCTGCCTCGGGTCTGTCTGGACCTCCGTCGGTGCGTGGGCAAGATCACCGAATCCGCAACAACACCCCGGTCGTCCTTGAAGAGTCACCAAGCGTTGTTCGACTCGACTCTCTGGAATAGAGTGTAGGTATCATTGAGACGCCGAACCTTCCCCTTCCGCCTGAGCCCCGCGAGCTTCCTGGATGTCTGAATTCCGCAATCTCCTGGGGATGTTCCTGCAGCTCGTGGCGCTGACATTTCTGCCCATATTGATTTTTTGGCAACTGAACTTTGGGTTCAATCTGCTTTGGATGCCGGGATTGACGCTTGTGGGCGTCGCAGTCTTTATCATCGGTCACAAGCTGCGTGACCGCGTCTCATGAGAGGGGAATTTCGATGAGGCGTCCCCTCGTGGTTGTGGTGGTACTCTTCGCAACGTTGTTGTGCAGAGGAAGATCGTCCCCTGCCGATGAGATCTCGGGGGAACTCGTGGGGCTGAACGTCTCACTGGCGGCTGAGAAACAGCTGGTCGTTCACGATCAGCTGGTCGCTGCCGAGAATTGGGCGGCAGCGCTCGACTTGCTGGATCGACTCCGGGTCGATGGCGGCGATGCGCTGGTCAAGGTCTCCCCCGGACGATTTGTCGGACTTCCGGTCGCCATTCAACAACGGCTCTGCCGATTGCCAGCTGCGGGGCTGGAGGTCTATCGCCGACGGCACAATGCGGGTGCGTCGACACGACTGAGTCGAGCCCGCCTGGAGCATGACGAGGTGGCCTTGTGGCGGATCGTCGACGACTCCATCGCCACCCGTGCGGCTCACGCGGCGATCGATGATTTGGCAGCTCAGGCAGCGTCTCGAGGTGATTTGGAATTGGCACTGCGTCTGTGGGGGCGCCTCTGGAAGGAGCGCAGTGATACGCCTCGGGTTTTCCCGACTCCCATGTTTGCACTGACGACGACTGACTCGGAGTCATCCCCGTCGGCCCAAGTGAAGTCGGTCGTGGCTCGACACCGCGTGGGAGTTCCCCTCTCTGCAGAAGAGCTAACGACGCTCGGGAGTGATTCGAAGGAGTCGTGGAACCTGGCCGGACAACCAGTTCGCGAATTGCTCATGGACTCCACCGCTGCGCCAGCACGAGAAACCTCAATCGGTTCGCTCCGCTGGTCGACGATGGCGACGCCGAACTGTCGACTGCCGGACTTTCAGGCTCCGCAATCAGTCACTCTCGGACGTGGCGGACTGCTGTTAATTCACTCCGGGTCAGTCATTCGCGCTTTGAATGCCGAGAGTGGAGAACCCTACTGGCCGACGGAATTATCTGACGATGCGGGAGTCGTGGTGGAGGACGAAATCGTCTTCGGCGAGCCGAATCATGAAGTCCCCTGCCGCATCGCCGGCGGAGTCTGCAGCTCTGATCGATACTTCGGAGTCATGGGGGAGGCACCGCGTTGGAGGCCGCGTCCGGGACTCGTCCCGTTATCGGGAGCGCTGCTGGCTCTCGACCTGGATCAAGGGGAAGGGCGAGTCCGATGGCGAGTGGAGTCGCGCGACCTCCCGGAGCCGGAGTGGCTATTTCACGGGTCGCCCGTACTTTCGCGAGGCCACCTGACCAGCGAGGATTTGGTGCTTGTGCCGCTCTGCCGACCCGCCCCCCAAGTGGAGCTGGCGGTCGCGGCGTTTTCTCAGGACGATGGTCACTTCGTCTGGTGGACTCGCATCGGAACGTGTGCAGCTGATGCGGGGCAACCGTTGGCGAACTCCCAGTTGCTCACACGGGCGGGGCTGGTGGTCGCCCGCACTTCGACGGGAGTGATCGTCGCACTCGATGTCCGGCAAGGACGGGTCCAGTGGGCCTCGACCGCGATGGTTGCATCGCCTCCGAAACAACGCGGCTCGCACACACCACTGATCGACTGTCGGGCGGGTGTACTCGTCGTCGGAGATCCGGTGCAGTCGCAAGTGGCTGGTTTTTCGCTCGACAACGGCGAAGAGCTGTGGCGGCAAGACCTCGCCTTTCCGATTCACGGAGTCGTCTGTCCGCCTCAGGGACAGGCGCTGATCGCCGGTTCGAGAGTGCGGTCGGTGTCCCTGCTGCGGGGGACCCCACTGTGGGAGTTCGGAACCGACGATTCCTCAGCCGCGGGGGCTGGCGTTCCCGTGGTTGACGGTGCGACGGTGCTGTGGCCGACGCGCACAGGAATCTGGGGACTCGAACTCACGACGGGGACAATCGAGTTTGAGCGGCGACTCTTTACGGGACCAGTGGCCGCTCCGATCCAACTGACTCAAGCCCACACCCACTGGATCATTTCTCGGCCAGATTCGATTCTGTGTCTACAAAGAGATGGTACCGCTGGACCATAACGCTGATGGAGAGGGAGAATAAAGTTCGCGCCGCCCCGCTGGCTGGGGTTGTTCTTTCCTCCCGACGTTCGGTCTCCTAAATAACCCTCAACCCTCCTCATTCCACATGTCTCGTCACGATCTTCCCCTGGACCCCCGCATCTCCGCCCCAGTGATCGAGAGACATGCCGAACTCCGTAGTCAGTTAGCAGTGCGGTTTGTTGGTCTGACGTTCGGAATTCTGAGCGTTGCGTTTGCGTTGGCAGGGGGCATGACACAGCTCTTCGGGCGAAACCCCGATGCGTCCCCCTGGACCATGGTGTTCCATCCAGCGTTCGCTGTCAGCAGTGCGCTGCTGGTGCTGGGGAGCTACTCACTGAGCAAGTCGCTGGTGGCTGTGAAGCAGGAACGCCAGTCAGAGTTCCGCCGCTGGCTGATGGGCGGATTGTGGGCCGGCGGGCTGTTCACAGCTGTGCAATGTTACGCCTTGTGGGCCATCAGCCCTTTTGAGCGTAACGCAACCGCGACTTCGCTGGGGGTGAGACCGTTCATCCTGTTGCTGTGTACGCTGCACGCGCTCCATTTTCTGGTAGCGATCATGAGTCTCTCGTATGTGACTGTGCAGGCCTGCGCCGATAAATACGACCACGAGTATCACTGGGGTGTCACCGTTTGTAGTTGCTTATGGCACTTTCTAGGAGTCGTCTGGATCGGAGTCCTGCTCGTCATTGCGATCGCGTTGTGAGCGAGCGCTCCGCGCCAGTCACCCGCCGCGCCAGCAAGGTCTGAATTTCCAGAGCTTCTCGCGAATTCACTCGCGAGTCCGATACTTCTTCCGCCCGCGAGTGATACGAAAACAGGGGCAACGCTCTCACGTGCCCCTGTGCGACCAATCGATCTGACTGACTCCGGACGTTCTCTGGCATCAGACGAACTCAGTGACGCCGGGCATGGCGACCTCGGGGAAAGGCAATGGGCCAAACTCATATTTCTCGGGGCCGAGCTTCTCTTTGGAGTTGATCGCTTCTTCCCACGTGATCCGCTTCCCCGTGTACGCGGCCATCCGGCCCAGGATGGCCAGCATCGTACTGCGGGTCATGTACTCGCCATTGTTGATCGGCTCGCCCTGGCGGATGCTGGCGAATAAGGCGTTGTGTTCCAGCTGATACATGTTGTGATCCTTGCCCTCGGGAGCGGTATAAGACCATGCATTCGGTCCCTCGATGCTGGTGTTTTCGCTCTTGATATGGCAAGTACCATTCGTCCCCCAGAAGTGGTCAGACACATCGTTGTGGCAGCTTCCCTGCTGGCGGCAGCGACTAAAGCCCTTTAGCCCGTCGGCGTATTCGAACTGGATCGCGAAGTGATCGTAGATGTGGCCGAATGCGGGCTCGGTGCGAACTTGACGCCCCCCTGTTCCGGTCGCGGCGACGGGTGGTTGATCGTGCATGGCCCAGCCGAGTTTGTCGATGCTGTGGATGTGCTGCTCGACGATGTGATCGCCGGAGAGCCAAGTGTAATAGAGCCAATTCCGCATCTGGTACTCCGTGTCGCTCCAGTTCTCCTTGCGACCGTGATTCCAGAGGAAGCCCGTATTGTACGAGCATTCCATCGCCACGATCTTACCGATCTGACCATCGTGCATCCGCTTGAACGCTTCCACGACCGCTGGGTGATATCGCCAGCAAAGCCCCGAGACGACTGACAGTTTCTTGTCTTTGGCCACCTTGCAGGCCTCAATGACGGTCTGCACACCGGGTGCATCGACCGCCACAGGCTTCTCGCAAAACACATGCACACCCGCAGCCACGGCGAGCTTCATCTGGGCTGGGCGGAAATGCGGCGGTGAGCAGAGCAGAATCACATCGACGCCCGACGCCAGCAGTTTTTCCGTACAATCGAAGCCGACGAACTTGTGATCTTCATCCACCGCGATCTTGTCAGCGATATCTTTTTGAGCCTTCAACTGGACCAAACCCGAATCCAGGCGGTCCGCGAAGGCATCGCCCATCGCGACGAGCTTGACGTTCTTGTCGGCTCGTAAGGCCTGACTGGCTGCACCGGTGCCGCGTCCCCCGCAACCGACGATCCCCACTCGCAGCACATCATCGCCCGCCGCATGGAGGACGCTCGGGCTGAGAGCGGACAACAGCGTGCCTCCCACTGTGGCTAGGGTGCCGGTCTTGAGGAATTGACGACGGGATGAAGCAGCAGGTGAGTGGGTCATGGGCGGTGGCCTCCGATTGAGGTGGTGTCAACAGGCGAACAAACTGCAATTGCAGTCCGTCATTCTGTCCAACAGACAAATCGACGATCACCGATAATAGCAAGGGGACTATATTCAGTTACAGCCTGAATCCGGAGGAGTCCCAGAAGTGTTTGCAAGACGCTCTGTGCAGTTTGGATTCTCGCGTTCGTGTGAATTGGCCTACCCACCTCTTGTCGAGAAAGAGACACTTCGCCACGGGATCACTGCTTATTCGACGAGGCCGACAGACCTGCATTGTGAGTGAAGCGCACGAATGTTTCCGCAGGGTCGGCCAGTGAGACACGGTCCCCGAGCGGTCAGCCTCGCTGATGCTTCGGGTTGGTGGCTCAAGCGAAACCAACATTCAAACCGCTCTAATCCAAATGGCCGAACTGTCCGCCGTCGACTTTGCTGTCTTTCGAAATGATATCGGGGCCTTTGCCGCAGCGCTTCTCGTAGATGCCATCGCCCGCTTTGACGTATTTCGTAAACCCCTGTTGCCCCAGTTTCTTGTCGTCTTTGACACGTTTCCCCATGGAAGCTTCGGTCCAGGCTCCGCCGATGAAAGGAGCCTGAATTACGCGGCGGATCGGTTCGCCAGTCTCGGGGTGGACCGCGAGCGGCTTCTCCGAGATCCGCTGCACCAACTCGAAAGTCGGGCCGGGGGCATCGTCGGGTTGAATGATCTCGTACACGTAGACAGGCATGGACTCACCAGACGAGGAGGCTTCGCCCCGTGGTCCGAGACTTGTCTTGGCAGACGAGACTCGGTGAGGCAACACTTATGATTCTATCTCTTCTGCGACGCTCGTGTAGATCACAATGCCAATTGGGACCGATTCGGCGAGCCCCGTGGACTGGCGGGTAATGCTCAACTTCGCCCCATGCCGGTACGTTGCATCGGTGGTAATCGTGACTTCGCAGCCAGAATCGAGCGGCTCACACTCGATTTGCGGCACCTCGGGGAGTGGGGGCACGAATGGCAAATGCACCACCGCCAGCTTGGACCCCTCGACAAAACGGGCGAGGACGACAGCTTCAATCGAGACCTCACCCTCCCTCTCTCGACGGGTCCAGCTCTCCGTCGCCAGTAGCTCGTCGGCAATCTCTTGAGGAGGAGAGAGACTCTCGCTGAGCTGCGGCTCGGGTTCAATCGTAGGTTCAGGGCGCTCCTTCTGCTCCCTCTCCTCGACAATCGACTCCACCCTCGGCACAGACTTGACTGTGGGGGAGGGGGCTGGGGTGAGGGGGGCCAAGTATGAGTCGGCGACGATCGTGGCTTGATGCTCCTCGAAAGGACTCTCATTCGCGGGGCGCAAGGCGACTGTCGTGGACCGCAGCGCGACATATCCAACAGCGAGAGTTCCCACTCCGATGATCGCAAATTCAGCGAGCAACAGCGGCACGCTGCCTTTCCCACCGACGATCAATGTAATCAGTGCGGGGGCCACGCAGTTTCTCCACTGCCCGGTCAAAGGACTCCCAGTCAGTCGGCTCCAATGTGTCGCGAAGACAGCTGCGGCCCACATGCCGCAACTGACGAAGACAACCGCCCACGCTGGGAGCGACCGATCGAACGCCCCGCCATGCATTCGGGCGAGCAGGACCACAGCGATAAAGGCCAAGCCGGCTCGCAAGCCCTCGGCGATTGTCTCCGTCATCACCGGTGGCCGTTGTTCAGACACAGCATATGATCCCAAGCGGACGAACCTGACAGCCGAAACCCGATCCAGCGTCTGCGCGGATTAGAGCGATTCGGACTTCGCCGGTAAACTGCGGGCCGTGGGAGAGGCTTACAGCGTGTCTTCGCGGCGAGGATGGCAAAGTCACCGGCTTCTCGGAAGCCGGTGTATCGTCGCCCAATTCCACGGATCACGCTCGAGCCTGTCGCCGATGACCACTCGGGGCGAACGCCAGCTACGAAGATGGGGATACCGGATTCGGAGAATCCGGCGACGATCAGGCAGTCTCCTTGGCTTGTCGGCAGACATGGATGTCCCTCTCATCACCGGAACCTCGGATGTCTCGTCCTTACGATCTTGTGATTCTCGGTTCTGGTTTCGCGGGGAGCCTGCTGGGGTTACTACTGCAAAAACGGGGACTGTCGGTCTTGGTGATCGACCGGCACAGGCACCCGCGATTTGCGATCGGCGAGTCATCGACCCCGGCTGCGGACTTCATTTTGGAGTCGCTGTGCGATGAATACGACTTACCCGAACTCCGGCCGCTCAGTCGGTACGGCAGTTGGTGCCGTGAGCGGCCACAGGTCAGTCGAGGACTCAAGCGGGGGTTCAGCTATTTTCACCAGCGTGAAGGAGAGCGCTTTGCCACTGGACCCAACCACGAGCGAGAGTTGCTCGTCGCCGCGAGTGCGAACGACGAAGTCGGCGACACCCATTGGTATCGGGCCGATGTTGATCGCTTCATCGCTCAGCTGTTCGTCGAAGCCGGTGGGCAGCTGTGGGAGGGGACAACGGTCGAGTCGATCGAGTCGGGATCGAACTGGGAATTAATTTGCGGTCATGAGGGGATCTCGACTCGCGCCCAGGGACTGTTTCTGGTGGATGGCACCGGCGGGAACTCGGGGTTGGTGAAAACCTTGGGACTGACCTCGAAAGTCGAGGAGTTATCGACTCACTCGCGCTCAGTGTTTGCTCATTTTCAGGATGTCAGACATTGGGCCGAAGTCCTCGACGAGCTGAGATTCTCTCGATCCGATCATCCGTATCCCTGCGATCAGGCTGCGCTGCACCACATCATTGATGGCGGCTGGATGTGGATGCTGCGTTTCGACAATGGGATCACCAGCGTCGGCTGGACGCTGGATGAGCGTCGCCATCCGCTGCCGACGCAGGTGACACCCCGCGAAGAGTGGCAGCAGATTCTGGACCGCTACCCTTCGGTCTCTCGCCAGCTGCGATCGGCGACGCCCGCTCTACCCTTCACGGCTGCGGCCCCCATCGCGAGGACGGGTCGGTTGCAACGGCTGGTCAGTCCCGCCGCGGGGGCCAACTGGGCGTTGCTGCCACACACAGCGGGGTTTATCGACCCGTTTTACAGCTCGGGAATCGCCCAATCACTGTTGGGGGTAGAGAGCTTAGCTGCGATCTTTAGCGAGAGTCATTCCACCGAGAGAGGTGAGAAGGAACTGCTCCGGTACGCGCAACGACGGCAGCAAGAAACGAGATTGATCGACCAACTCGTGGCCCTGGCTTACCAGACGATGGGCCGTGACCCGCGTCTGCTCCATGCTGCGAGCATGCTGTACTTTTCCGCTGCGACGAGCTTTGAAGCCGGTCGCCGTCGCGGTGAGAAAGGAGCGTTCCTGCTGGCGGATAACGCTGCGTTTCGGGGAATCGTCGATGAAATCTGCCGCACTCTTCCGGGGGAGGAGGCAGCAGCGGGACTGATCGACGAGTGGATCACTCAAGTAGAGACAATGGTCCGACCGTGGAATACTGTCGGCCTTTTTCATCCCCAGCAACCGCATATGTACTGGCACACAGCGGCGAAGTAGCGATCCGGGACTTGGCCTGGAAGATCGTCGTCCTTCGCCCGGCGGAAGAACGCTCTTTCGCGGAGCGAAAGTCGACTGTCCCGACCTCGAGCATACGCCTTAGTCCTGGATGATGCTGTCGGTGCCCCCGCCCCCGATGATACTGTCGATCCCGAGCCCACCGCGGATGATGTTCGCTCCGCTGTTCCCGGTGAGGAAGTCATTGAAGTTGGAACCCGTCAGGTTCTCAAACCCGACCAGTGAATCGGTTCCTGCCCCACCGACGGCACGTCCATTGGCCAGGCTCACTTCGACTCGGGAAGTGGCTGTGGCATAACTGACGGTGTCGATGCCCGCGCCTCCGTCCAAAACATCGTTGCCCAGATTTCCAAGGATCAAATCGCTGCCGGGCCCGCCGAAGAGCTTGTCGTTGAGGTTGCCCCCGATCAGCGTATCCGCCCCGCTGCCGCCCGTGACATTCACGATCCAGGTCGCACCAGTCGCATCGAACTTGTTCGCAAAGGTCGAACTGGAGGCGTTGACTGTCTCGAGTTTCGAAGTCAGGAGATTCAGGGTGATTGCCCCCGTCGTGCCTGCGGCATTGGCACTATCGGTTCCCGCACCCCCGACAACGGCGGTGTCCAGGTTGTCGAACTGCAGCGTGTCATTCCCGTCGCCGCCATCCACGGAGTCCGCTCCCGTTCCGCCGAGGAGGGTGTCGTTGCCCAGTCCACCGATGATCGTGTCCTGACCAGCCCCGCCGCTGAGGATGTCGACCGACTTTCCGCCGAGGATCAAATCGTTCCCGGAACCGCCGTAGATGTTGACATTCCACAGGGCGTCGCTGGCGTTGAACGTATTGTTAAAGGTCGACGACGTGGCATCGACGATCTCAATCTGGCCGATTGCCAGGTTCAAGTTCGCCCCTCCGGTGGCATTAGTTACCACAGCGGTGTCCTTGCCCGGCCCGCCGACTACGCTGGTGTCGAGGTTATCGAATCGCAACAGATCATTCCCGTGGCCCCCCCCGATCAGATCCGCTCCCGCTCCTCCGGCGATGACGTCGTTCCCGCCGCCACCTTCCAGGGTATCGTTCCCGTTTCCGCCCGTGATGGTGTCCTTGCCCGTGCCCCCGGTGATCTTCACATTCCAAGACGCACCGGTCGCATCGAGCGAATTGTTAAACGTCGAAGCACTGGCATCGACGATCTCAATTTGCCCCGGCAGAAGACTTAACGTCACAGCTGCGCTCGGATTGACGAGCTTCGCGGTGTCGATCCCGGCAGCCCCCAACACGCTGGTATCGGCCGTGTCGAAGATGAGCAGGTCATTGGCATCGCCCCCGGAAAGGGCGTCTGCACCCTGTCCCCCTTCGAGGGTGTCATTTCCGAGCCCTCCATTGAGCGTGTCGTTCCCGAGACCGCCAAGCAGGAGATTCGCGTCCCCGTTACCTGTCAGCACATCGGAGAAGTTCGAACCGGTCAGGTTCTCGATCGCAGTCAAGAGGTCTAGACTCGCCCCACCCGTGTTTTGTGAGCCGCTCAGCAGCAGACTGACTGTCACACCCGACACCGCTTGCAGGTAGGAAGCCATATCGATTCCGAGGCCCCCGTCGAGGGTATCCTGGCCCAGGCTCCCGCTCAGCGTATCATCCCCGAGTCCGCCCGAGATCGTGCTGATTTTGGCGGTTCCCAGCGTGCCGTCGAGCTGAAGCTTGTCGTGGCCCGCCAAACCGAGCAGGTTGATTTTCGTCACGCT
>Ga0105046_10007973_pt1 | contig 16646 bp, 14 predicted proteins | sample MAT03_FD_78385 | JGI IMG/M metagenome (GOLD analysis project Ga0105046, IMG submission 78385) | Freshwater microbial communities from Lake Fryxell liftoff mats and glacier meltwater in Antarctica - MAT-03 (megahit assembly) | ecosystem: Environmental > Aquatic > Freshwater > Ice > Liftoff...
CCGTATGACCGAACCCAGAGACGACGCTTCGTACGCCGACCGGCTGACGTCGCCCAACGATGAGCCTGCGGTCGCGAAGCGAGCAGCCAACGATCGGTTGCTATGGGTCTTGATGGTAAGTCGTTAGTGTTGACTATCGACGGCGTGTGGTCTTCTTGTGCATCGGATTGAGAGTCCGTCGCGTCGTTGGTGGAGCGGATTCTTTCGCCAGCTCGACCTCTGCTTTGGCGGCTGCAACACGCGTTGCCTGAGGTTTTGTATCAAACCCTTCCATCGTGTCCCTGAACAACTGTTTGTTTATTCGCTGTTCAATTGATGTCAGTGTGTCGCCTTCGCCAGGAACAATGAAGGTGTAAGCGACCCCTTCACGTCCCATTCGCCCCGTTCGACCGACGCGATGGACGTAGTCATCACAATCTTGTGGCACATCATAGTTAACGATGTGCGACACGGTGCTGACATCAATACCGCGGCCAACCACGTCGGTTGCAACAAGGATCTTTAGCTTTCGATCGCGAACTTGCTGCAAGACGCGATCTCGCTCTCGCTGCGCCATATCACCATGCATGCATCCTGTCGCCGGAAAGTCTTCCGATAACTTGCGTTGCAGCTTGTCTGTTCCACGGCGAGTACGGCAAAAAATAATGGCCTGCTCCGGTTTCTCTCGATGGAGCAGCTTCCGCAACAAGTCAAACTTCTGGTCCTGTTCGACGGTGAAGTAACGCTGTTCAATCGTCTCGACCGCCATCGCATTTTGGCTGCAATCAATGATCTTGGGATTGACCATGTATGACTCGGCGAGCCTGCGGACGGTCTCGGGCAACGTTGCCGACAGAAGGAGCGTCTGACGGTCCCGAGGGCATTTTCGAAGAATACGTTCGATTTGAGGTCTGAATCCGATATCGAGCATTCGATCGGCCTCATCCAGAACCACGCACCAAATTGAACTCGTCCGCAATGTTCCACGCTGAAGATGGTCGTGAATTCGGCCAGGAGTGCCGACAACAATTTGAACGCCATTTTGAAGCTGGCGTAGCTGTCCGGTCATGTTTTTTCCACCCGAAAGTACGACGATTTCCGTTGGAACGCCGTGCGCAAGCCGGGCGGCTTCTTTAGCAACTTGATCCGCAAGCTCGCGAGTGGGAACGATAATGATCGCTTGAGGGTCGCGAATCATTTCCAGTGAATCGAGCTGCTCCAGGATCGGAATGGAAAAAGCGGCGGTCTTTCCGGTTCCGGTTCGGGCTTGTCCGATGACATCGTCACCTGCAAGAGCAAGCGGAATCAGGGCCGCTTGAATCGGGGTCGCATTGGCAAAACCTGCCTTCTCCAACGCTCGCTCCATCACGGGAGATAGATCCAGATCAGCGAATAATGCGGGAGCGGGGCCTACAGGCTTGTCCATCGACGAGGAGATTTGTTGGGGGCGTTCACAAGAAAACGCGCGGTGAAGTACGATCGAAACGGGAAGATAATTGACAACGATCTATCTAGTCTACGCGATTTTGTCATCCGATTGAATGGCGTCGTTTTTTTGCAGTCCATCGAAGCGTAATTTCGTCAAAGGAAACCGCTGAAAGCAACGCGACACCGATGATGACCATTTCCCATTCTTGAGAGATGCCGAGCACCACGATCGCCTTGTACAAGCATCGCATCACCGCGGCCCCCGCGATGACGCTCAGGACTGCACCTCGCCCTCCGCGGAGACTGCAACCGCCAAGCACTGCCGCTGCGATGGCATAAAGCTCGTAAAATGAGCCACTTGAACCCGGTTGTACGGAATTCAACTCCAGTGTGAACATGATCCCCGTTAGACCGGCAAGCAAAGAACAGGCAACATAAGCAAAGACGACTAACGATCGAGTTCGAACTCCACTGTAACGAGCCGCTTTCTCGTTTTCACCCGTTGCCAACAAATGTCGTCCCCAAACCGATCGATTCAAAAAAACCCAACCCGTAATCGCGACAAGACCAAGAATCGCTCCACTAAACGGAATTTCGATCCAGGATATTTCAGTCCACCTCGAATCGGTCGATCCCAATCGGGCAACAAAGGGAATAGGCAGCTCAAAAACGGACCCCGTGAATCTGGCTTTGAACTCTGGTAACGCCCCAAGTAGCCCAACTTGATTGTCACCTGTTAACACTCGTGCCAATCCTCGATAGATGAGCAGTCCGCAAAGGGTAACCACAAACGGCTGTAAGTTGCCCCAGGTGATAAGTAAGCCATGAATCAGGCCGATAAGACCCGCGATGCTTAGTACCAGACCGCAGGCAAGGTAAGGGTTCATGGAAACGACTCGCTGGAGTCGTACTGGCACGCCAGGGCGAAGCAATTGCAATCGATCGCGAAGCTCAATAAATGATTGATCGCCGACATTGACGATTCGTTCGATTGCGACGCTGGACGTTCCTGACGTGCTTGCGAACGTCAACTGATCGCCTTTGGCAATCTCAGGCAGCGGATCTTGGAGCAGAAGAGCTGGTCCCGAAAACGGCTCTACGATCGTCGCCCGTGTTTCGACAATCTTGCTTTCAAAATCGGTATCGACAAAGCGAACGTTAACAACCTGGACCAGCAATACGCCTGAGAGGGCAACCAGCGAACCGATCGACAAGTCAATCCCGCCGGTGATAATCACAGCAGCGACTCCGATCGATATCAATCCGTAGAGACCTGTGTCGCGAATTAGCGAGCGAAGGTTGGCTGGAGCGGCAAAGCTGGGTTGGATCATCGTGGTGATGATCACGATGGCCGCAAGTAAAACAAAAATACCGGTATTTTGAAATCGCATCGGTGATATTCAGGGAGTCATTGATACAGAATTGTTTTGGGATTCGATCATCCCACCGACCGCAAGTTGCATGATGTTCCTTTCGCAAATCTCCTTGCCGACGAGAATGCGCTGAAGGCAGCCTTCGTGCATCACGACAACGCGATCGGCGATTGCAATCACTTCTTCCATGTCGCTAGACGCAACCAATATCGCGACATTCTCTAACGCAAGCCTAAAAAGGATGTTGTAAATCTCTTGTCGAGCACCGATGTCAACACCTCGCGTCGGTTCATCAAGCAACAGAACTTTCGGGGAATGAATCAACCATTTCGCGATCGAAATTTTCTGTTGGTTGCCGCCCGACAGCGTTGCAACGGTTGTTTGTTGAGACGCGGTTTTGATTCCAAGTGCATCGATTTGTAAATCCGTTTGTTGCCGCTCCCATCGGGGACGAATGAACGGAAAACCAGGTGCATCGTTTAGTGTCGCGATCGTTGTGTTTGATCGCACGCATGACTCAACCAACAACCCGGTTGACTTTCGATCCTCGGTGACCATGGCAAGGCCGGCTGCGATCGAATCAGTAACGCGATTGCGTGGGACGGTATGACCATCCACTTTGACGGTTCCCTCCACCGCTTTTCGGACACCGAAGATCGCTTCCAGTAACTCACTTCTGCCAGATCCTACAAGTCCTGCCAGGACAACGATCTCGCCGCCCTTTACATCGAGCGTTGCAGGCGCGTTGACGTCGTCTTTTCGGTTCTTGATGACAAGATGATCGACTTCAAGACGAATTTTAAGGTTGCTAAGTTTCTCGCTCTTTTTCAATGGCCGCGGATCTCGGCCAACCATCAATCGAACCATCGCATTGTGATGAATTGCGTCACCAACGAGTGAGCCGGCATTTTTGCCATCCCGCAAGACTTCGACGCGGTTCGCCAGTCGATGCACTTCGCCAAGACGATGCGAAATGTAGATGACGCTAACACCATCACGACGGAGCTCATCGACAACTTTAAACAGCCTATCGGTTTCTTGATGAGAAAGGCTGCTTGTCGGCTCGTCCATAATGAGAACACTTGTGCGAGTTGACAGCGCCTTGGCAATCTCGACCATCTGCTTGTGGGCCACGGACAGCGACCCAAGCGGCGTATCAGGCGACAGAGGCAACCCGACCTTTTCAAGGTACATATGCGATATGTCGCGCATCTTTACCCGGTCGATCCATCCGAAACGATTGGGTTCGCGGCCCAAGAGCATGTTCTCTGCGATCGTCAGATTGTTGGACAGGTTTAGTTCTTGATGAATCAAAGAAATGCCTCTTTGCATCGACTCTGCCGGCGAGCGAAGTGTGACAATTCTGCCGTCTACGAAAATCTGTCCGGAGTCCGGTTGTGCGCTTCCGGCAAGGGCCTTCATAAGCGTGCTTTTTCCCGCGCCGTTTTCGCCGACAACGGCAAGTACCTCGCCCGCAAAGACGTCCAAGTTCACGTCGTCTAAAGCGCGAACGCCTGGATAAAACTTGCATAGGCCGCGAACGGAAATTCGAGGCGTTGTAGCGCAAGGAGAAAGATTGAGCGACATCGAGCAGTGGCTGGAGTTTGACGAAGGTAGAGACCGTTCGGATTAGATAAGTCGTGCAAAAACAAAATTCGGGAACGTCATTGTATCTAATACAAGCCTGCCAAGTCGAATTGAATCATCGATTTACCTGCCGCACACGAGAGAATTGGTGAACCCCAAAGCGGTCGCATCCCGATGGACGAAAGACAGCAGAAGCCGTGGTTGCTTAAACCACGTTCTCAACGAAAAAACAGCGTTTATGACGATTACCTTAAACCCAACCACCGACTCAGTGATCGACTACGCCGCGAACACGAATCTCGGACGCGCGAAATCGTCACGTCGTCCTTCACGATTGGCTGCGAGCCGAATCATCAGCGAGACGGCTCATGATCTTCGTTCGCCACTGACTTCGGTACGAGAATCGATCCGCTTAGTAGCAAACGGCGACTTGGGGGAGATTAACTCAGATCAGACAGCGTGCTTGGTCGCGGCAATCGATGTTTGCGATTCGATGGACCGCCTAGTGTCGGACATGTTGCAGCTCGAGAGACTGCAGGCCGGTAGGTCTCGTCCTCGAAGGTCTTGGTTCTCGCTTGAAACGATTCGTCAAACGGTGACGTCGTCGCTTGATTCGCTGCTTCGTCCCCGACAAATCTCGATTGTATGGATTGGGTTTGAAGCCTCTGCTTCGCTCGTCTTCGGCGATGCCGACAAAATCGCTCGCCTGCTGTCCAACCTGATCAGCAATGCGGCCCGTGAAATCGGTGAACGCCAAAGCCTCTTCGCTCGCGCGATTTTGTCAACCGATCAGCAGTCGATGATCGTTTCGGTGATCGATTCAGGGCAGGGGCTCAAGGCGGCGGACTGGGCGAGAGTTTTCCAACGAGGAACAAGCGATAGCGGAAGCGAGGGCTTGGGTTTGGCAATTTGTCGACAACTGACTGCTGCTCATTTTTCACCGCTGACCATTCTCAGTCGAGTTGGAAGGGGGACCGAGGTTAGTTTCGAACTTCCCGTTGCCGGGGCGACGGCAGTTGCCAACCAGTGGTCGCATTGGCGATCGCTACAAAGAGAAAGAGTGACTCCAAGACGAGTTACTCGGATCGACTATGATTCGGCTTTAATGAAGGATCCGCACCGGGTGTTTGAGGATGGCGAGACTCGTTTATTGATGTTTCACAACGATGGCCCGCTTCCGCAAGTTCCAGCAACGTCGATGATCCTCACCGTTTCCGCCGGTGCGGCCGTTGCCAGGAAAGCGGTCGAAGCGTTCGACGATAAACTACAGCGGGACCAGCGTAGCTTTGATTTCGTCTATCGTGCGAGTGAACGCCGTTGGGTCGTTGTCTGGGACTTGCTTCACGAAGACGTAGCGGATCGTATCGATAGTTTATCGGGTTCCCACGGCGACTCGGACGATGGAATCTTACGACTGACGTGGTCGGATGCTCGTCCACTGGCCGTAGGAACGCGTCAGACGGCCACGGTTTTAGTTGACACGATTACACGAGAATCACTTTGCGAACGCGAGCCAATCGGCTTCTACGATGACGACATGTCACTGGATGGTTCTAACGATTTTTCCCGATCATTGGTGCCTGAAGAACGTCTGCGAGAGGAGTTGTCTCGGCTATCGGTCCGCTTAAGCACTCGTTCCGAACAGCTTCATCGTCAAGCAAGAAGCATCCGTAGCTAGTCGTTAGCGGGAAGGCGGAAAGTTGCTAGCGATTCGATTTTGTTGGTCGATCAGAGCAAAAATGGTCTGTCGGATAAGAGAGCGCCTTTGATACATCCTAACGAAGTCGGAAAACTTTTGAGTAGGTTTATAATGAGCGATTTCCCTGTGACCGAGCGACAATCAGGCACACTAGTGCTCACTGGTTTACCCTTTCCATCGCGCAGCCTCAGCGTCGTTCAGCGTCCAGGCCTACTTCTTTGGGCGGCGAGTGTGGCGATGCTCTGTGTGCCGTTATTCACTCTGATTGATGTGCCCGTGGCCCGTTGGTTTGACCAAGGACCGTTCTCAAGCGATTTTTCCGACGCGATCGAGCTAACTCGGGGCTACGCTCACGGCAGCGGCGTCTTCTTTATTCTCGTGGCGGTCATGCTCTTGGCCCCCGACCGTCGCTGGCTGATACCAAGAATCGCCGTTATGACCTGCGGCGCTGGGGCCATCGCAACCATTATGAAAATGTTTGTGCTTCGCCCAAAACCATCGCAGATCAATCTGGACTTCGCCACCGTCGAGTCCGCTTGGCTGTGGCGTTTCGATTGGACGCTCGATCAAGTCGCAAGCTTCGACGCCGGGACAAGGGCGTTTCCCAGTGGAAACATGGCGACCGCAATCGCAATGACCATCGGATTATGCATCATCGCTCCACGAGGGCGTTGGCTGTTCCTTCTATTTTGCGGCTTGACGGTACTTCAACGTCTTCATAGCGGCTCCCATTTTCTTAGCGATGTACTGGGCGGTGCTGCAGCCGGTTTCGGGTGGAGCTACATCTGTCTCCATCCGAAGCTTCTCGGTTCTCTTTTTGACAAGATGGAACCTGAAGGAAGGCTCTTGAACGACGAGAAGGCAATTCCGCCGGTTGAATCATTTGCAATGCCGTCTCAAATCGCGGGAGAAAGACGCCGAAGGGCAGCTTAGAACCTATCCGAAAGGGGCTGGCTACTTCCGAGGAACTTCGATGCCTTGGACTATCACATTCAGTTCTTGATCGATACTTCGGCCCTCCACTTCGGCTTCCGCAGTTAATTGGACGCGGTGTCGAAGCACTGGCAAGATAATGGAAGCGACGTCATCGGGAACCGCGAAGTCCCTGCCGGCAAACGCTGCTAACGTTCTTCCTGCTTGCATCAATGCAAGACCTGCGCGTGGGGACGCACCGAGATGAAACGCTGGCCAGTTTCGAGTCGAGCGCACGATTAGATTGATGTAATTGACTAATTCATCTTCGACTCGAACTTGACCACAAGCCTGCATCATTGCTCGAACTTGATCGGGATTCGTAATTGGACGTAACTCATCTAACAACCGTTGATTCAAGTCGATTTGTTTGCTGTGCATCCGTAAAATTTCCGACTCTTCCGTTGCGGTTGGATAGTCAATGCAAAGCTTGAACATAAAGCGGTCCAATTGCGCTTCCGGCAATGCGTAAGTTCCCTCGCTTTCAAGCGGATTCTGGGTGGCAAGGACCAAAAACGGAAGCGGGACTTTGTGACTGGTTCCGTCGATCGTGACTCGGTACTCTTGCATGATTTCCAATAACGCTGCATGCGTTTTCGCAGGTGAGCGATTGATTTCGTCCGCAAGAAGTAGCTGTGTGAAAACCGGTCCAGGGCGAAAACGAAACTCGGAGCGTTGCATGTCAAACACGGGTGCTCCCGTGATGTCCGACGGCATCAAGTCGGCCGTGAACTGAATGCGTCCAAACTCGCAGCCTAAAATGCGTCCTAAAGTTCGAACAAAGAGAGTCTTTCCAAGCCCAGGAACCGATTCAATCAAAACATGGCCGCCGCTTATCAGCGCTGCCAAAGTGCCCAACACAAGTTCATCTTGGCCGACATAGATCTTCCCCACCTCGGCAACGATTGCGTTATAGATTTCTTTAACATCAGCAATTTCAAGACTCGCCGAAGGTTGACTAGCGATGCTCACAGTGCTTCTTTCTTGTTCGACGTTTCGGGATTGATCGAGGGGATTGAATTTTCTTTTGTGGCAGTACTTGTTGTCTCGGGCATAATCCAGTCTCCCACCACATCTCCACGAATGCGTCGCATGTAGTCACTTACCCGCCGACGAGCAAACTCCTCACCTCCAGACCGGTGCATCAGCGACGCGACTGCATCCAGGTGGTCGCGAAAATCGCTAGCCGTTTTGCCTTCGTCTTCACGAGGACGCCCAAATATAGGCAATAGAATCATGCAAGCGACAAACCCGATCACGGCGAGGTGCAGCATCACGAGGCTAAGCGGCCAAACGGTAAACAGTTCCATGCCCGTGACCGCATTAATCTCAGGATCGATATCCGAGATCATCGCACCAAGGGCACCGGTTGACATGAAGCCGACCAAGCCCGGTACCATGCTTGTCTCTTCAATCAATTTCTCTGCAATTGATTGCCCAAGCGGAGTTGAAAGCGAGTAATTGCAAAGCAGTGACGCGTTGCCAACGACGATGATCTTCGACGAGCCCCATTGGTCGGCCGTGATTCGTGTAACGATCGCCGAACCATCGGTCGCCGCCAGCAGCGTTTCTTGCATCATTTGCGCCGTTGATGTCCCTTGGCTCATGCCATACATCGGCGGTGCTGAAGTAGGCGGTGCTGAAGTAGGCGGTGCGTTCGAGTGGACGGGCGGTAGGATCTTGAACGTGATCCCTAAGTTGCCAGTTGTTTGCGGATATTCCTTCGCATTTCTCGGTGGCTGATTGTTGATTTGCCACTCGCCCGAAGCCTTGTCAATCAGTACGCCCTCGGAAACGTGGTCTAACGAAAACCAACCGTTTTCGGGTATCGATTCATTGCGAAGACGCTGGAAAAGCCGATCGGTCTGAAGTCTGGCCAGTCGACGTCGATACTCAATTCGTTGCTCTAATTTCGAAAACGCATGGGCATCGACGAAGTATTGCGATTCGCAGCCTCCATCAGGAACAAGATAGATCAAGGTTCGCTCGTCCTGGGCGAGCCAATCTTCGAGCCACTCGATCGCATTGCCGTATAGGGCATCCCGTGTATCGGGGATCCAAATTATTGCATTGGTCTTTTCCAAACGTTCATTGAGGCGTTTCACGTCGCTGGTTGACCATCCGCTGTTCTTGTAGGTGCGACGGAGAACTCCAAAGCCACTAATGCTTTGGTCTCCCTCGACGCCTCGCGATGCTCCGTACTCGGTACGAAGTTCACCGCTGCACCCGCAGGTGACCAGTAAAGCGAAGATGATCATGTTGCCGGCGATCGTTCTCTCCGCCAACGATTTGTTCATCATCGTGTCACCATCAAGTCGTTTTTTGCCACGGACTCGAGCCGTTGATTGCCAATCCACAGACTTTGAAACACGGGGGCAGTTGGCGTGTGTCGTCCGAAGTAGGATGCTTCGAACGTCGCGACGGTGGCTTGAAGCAAAATCGCCGCGTCGGATTTGCTCTTGCGAGTTTCGCTCAAGTACCGTCCGTTCGTTTTTCCCCTGGTCAGACGGAGGAAGCCGCACTGGTCAAGCAGCAGTAGCTGGTGCCCAAAAAGACATTTGATCGCTTCGTCATAGTTACCCTGATTCATCAATCGCTCCGCTTCCGATCGCAAATCAACATCGCTTCGTCTCAACTCGGCCGGTAGCTCTTGCATCTTTTTGAGCGTCTGTGCACTCAGCCCTTGAGTCTCCGTTGTCGACTTGCGGTTTGTCGCAATTGCCGACTCAGGATTGATTTTCGCAAACGCATACAGCACCACTGCTACCAACGCCGCAAACGCTGCAGTTAAGATGGACCAACCGATAATATTTGCTGTCGTCAAGCCAGTATTGAACCAGCCATTTGAGATTGAACTGCTGGGTGCCGATGGTTTGGCAATTTTTTTTGCTTTAGGGAGCCACCGGCTAGAGCGATGAGCAGATTCTGATTGCTTATCGCTTAATTCGACGGGCACGAGCACGTTGCTTTCAGGGTCAAACCATGGCGTTTTTCCGATTTCTTCCAAAGCTTTGGAGACTGGCTGATCGGCTTCAACTCGATCTTCACTCGCTTGAAGGCCGGTCGGGAATGTCAACGTTAGCTGAAGACACAAAAGTGCGATTGCGAAACTGGTTGAAGTGATCTTCATATTCTTCCTTCGATCACGTTTTTAGAAGGCACCCGCCGCGTTTCAACGAGTGTTTGGTCAGTGTCTCCAAACTGACGCGTGGTTTCGGCAAGGACGGCGAGCTGTACTTCCCACCCCTCCAATCGAATTCTTGTATCGAGGTAACTCAAGAACCGAATGAGGACACTCAATGCTCCAGCAGCCCATAAGGCGATCGGGTACAACACGACATAAACGATCGCATCCCATTCCCACATCCCGAAAAGGATACCACGAGCCCATAGCAAACTGTAAAAACCAAGCATCGCCATAGCAGTCAACAGAATCGTCATCGCAAGGAACCGCCCGAATAGTTCGCCAGCAACAGGCCGATGAAGTGCTTTGCTTCGCTGATTCGCGGTAATCACCAACGAACCTTTCTTGCTTCTCAACGGACACCGTTCCAGCAGCAGGATCTCTGGCATGAACGGTCGATTGCTGCGAAGTAACAAGACGATAATAGTGAGTGTGATCAGCCAGACAAAAAGCAGTTCATTGAAGTAATCCTGTTCCCAAAATAACGCTACAAACAACATCACGGGAACCGGCCCACGGACCACGCCAAGAGACCAGAACCAGCGAAGGAAAGTTATTCTCGTCTCATGGAATACGGACCGCCATGTAGGGCGACTTTCGAAGATGGCTTGCCCGATATAAACAGTCGTAAGGACTCCCGCCGCTGGAATTTGTACAAAAACGAGAATCGCCATCAAGAATTGGTACGACCATAGGTTCGTTTCCATATCTTCATCGTAAGAGGCGATACTATATTCGTTGATCGGAATCGACGCCAATATAAACATGTTCAGTATCGCCCATGGCAACGCACCAACGACGAAGCCGACCGAGATCGCTAATGGGTAAGATCGAATCAAGACCATCGCCAAGTCGCCGATCTCGGAAAGCGTTCTAGCGCGAATCGTTACATGAGTTTGATCGAGCTGCATTACTATTTATGGGCTTTCGTCGTTTGCCAGAGGGTCGATCGTCCCGTTGTGACCCGGGTCGGATTCATCGTTTCGTGGAAAGCCCAGCACTACAAAGTAAAAGCTAATCAAGCCCGCCGAGAGGATCGCCCAGAACGCTTTGAAAAGATAGGGTAGAGGACTAGGGGAAATGAACCCCTCGGTGAATGCCGCCAGGAAAAACAGCGTCGCGGACGCGGCCATGATCGGAACCGCACGCGTGGCAGCTTGAAGAAGTGATTGCATTCGTGTCAGGCCATTCGTATAGAAAAGTCCCAGACCGAATCGAAGGCCCGCCGCCCCAGCAAGTGCGATCGCCGTCAATTCAAAAGGTCCGTGCGCGGTCACGAAATGCATGAAGTTGTCACCGCCTGTGGAATCCTCGCGAGACATATATCCAAAGATCGCACCGAGAGTGACCGCATTGAAAGCAAGCTTGAACAAACAAGGAATGATTAGGATGCCGAAAGCAAAGCACTGCAGCCCAATTCCGGTATTATGCATGATGTAAAAGCCCGCCATCGTGACATAATGATTCAGCGACCCGCCGACCGGCTTCTCATACATCGTTTCCATTTGCGTGATCTGTTCCTGTCCAACCAGTTGTTGGACGAAATCAGGGAACCATTGTTCGTTCGCACCAATCAAGGCCGACAGCGTAAACAGTCCGAAGAATAACAACGTAGCGACTCGTACACACGGATCTACAAAGATCTCTTGAGGTGCGATCCTAAAGACCGTGTCCGTCCAGGTTGTCGGATCGATCCGACTGGCTCGATACAAACGGTTGTGAGCACGAGCAACCAGACGGTGTAAATAGGTTACGGTAGCGGGGGGCAATTGATAAGAGTCTGCCAGCGCTAAGTCGGCGCAGGCTCCTCGATAGAGCGTCGCAAACCGGGAAATTCCAGCGGCGCCATGCTTGCGATCCTTGCCACGAACCTCAAGCGAGTCACAGAGCTTCTCTAGCTCCGCCCACTGCTGCTGACGCTTCTCCAAAATTTTTGCTATGTTCATGGCTAACTTGCTTTTTGGCTCGGAGCAGTATTCGAGATCGCTTCACGAATTTCAACGGCGGTCGCAAGCAGCGGCGGTTCTTCCAGTCGACTGTCAGGTGGCATGTTGGCTGACTCGGGCGCTTCAATCGCTGGGGAATGCATGTCGCGGAGCAGTGGACTGACGCCGGAAAGCGGTCCGATCGGAGCCGCTTCGGTTCTTGAGTCCGAAAGAAACGTGTTGTGGTAAAGCGAGACCATCAAAAGGTCCGGATCGATGTCGGGTCGGAACTCGAAACGTTTGATCAGCGGAGTGGTAAGGTGCATTGCAATCTCACGACGTCTTGCAGGTGTCAAGTAAGCTCGGCGTTCACAGTAGATCGCCAAAGTGCGTGCCATGCTTCGAGTCACGCGGTAGTCACCGGGAATGTAAGAGGCAAGCGCCGGGACTCGAGGGTCTTCGATCTTGGTGATCGGCAGACGCCAGCTTTTTTCATCAACGACCACCATCGTTCCCGCAGCAAGGTCGCCCAATCGTTGCATTCGCCGCGTACAAATGACAGTGATGAAACCAACCATTCCGGTCGGTATCCAGATTACAGCCCCAACGTCGTCGGAAAACTGAGTTGCGGCCGCAAAGGGAGCAATGTCTGCGATTCTGACAAGGTTGCGGATCACGGCTCTCGTGCCGTCGATTGGTCTGCCATCGACGCATATGACTCGTAACCCACAAGCCCATTTACCGACCGTGCGTCCGTTGAAATAGGTTTCCAGGAACGTGCCGTAGAACCAACTGATAACGAAGTAGAGCACCATACCTGTCGCCAGCAGGAACGATCCGGCCGAAGTCGAACTGGCGAGTGCTCCGGTAAACAATAGCAGGCAGATGAACAGAAAAATCACTGCCCAGCGAGTCGTCACGTCAATCAAATAGGCTGGTAGGCGTCGGAATGGACCGGCGAGTTGATACTCAAAGGCGATGTTTTCGGGCGTTACGACCGCGATCGTCGTATCCAGTGCGTTCGCGGTCGGCATTGAAACTCATCGATTGAAGTACGGAACACATGTTTTTGGCGCAATGCAGAACAGTGGGCATTTAGCTTATCTGCGAAGTAGCTCCCCGTCTGCAACGCCCGCCGCGGATGGCGCGGCCGTCGACGTCAGGTAAGCTTGTCACCCAAAGTCATGCCAAATTCCAATTACCATTCGAAGCCAATAGAAATGCTTGATCTTGCCAATAAAATCGTCGCAATCACGGGCGGCGGCACGGGAATCGGCGCCGGAATTGCGAAAGAACTGGCGCTTGCCGGTTGCCGAGTCATCATCGGCGGGCGTCGTGAAGAACCGCTACTTAAGCTTTCAAGCTCGATCCCGTCGCATCATCGAATTGTCTGCAAACGCCTTGATGTTGCTGAACCTGCCAGCATTCGCGAGTTTTTTGAAGCGACCAAGACGCAACTTGGCGACGTGGATATCTTGGTCAACAGCGCTGGAATCAATATCCAAAACCGCACCATGGCCGCGATGGATCCAGACGATTGGGATCGCGTCATGAAGATCAATGCAACCGGAGCGTATCGTTGTATGCTGGAAGTATTGCCAGCGATGCGCGCACGCAGGGATGGCTTGATCATCAACATTTCGTCGGTCGCAGGCAAACGCGCGATTCAACTCGGAGGGATCGTTTATTGTGCCTCGAAGTTTGCGATGACGGCCCTTGGCACGGCGGTGAGTAACGAAGTTCGCGAAGAGGGCGTGCGAATCACGAACGTTTATCCGGGCGAGGTGAATACGCCGATTCTCGACAATCGCCCGACTCCGGTTTCCCAAGAGCACAAGGACGCGATTTTGCAGCCCGAAGACATTGCGAGTGTGATCGTGTCGATTTGCAAGCTGCCGCCTCGCGCGAATGTCCCTGAGATCGTAATCAAGCCGACGATCCAGCAGTGGTTTTAGGTCATGCCCCTTGCCTCGGCTTTCACAATAGCGATCGATCGGTACATACGCCAAGCATATGGCAAGTCCGACATTCGCTTTACTCGTCATCTGTAGAGAAACGGCTGAGATTCCTCTTCCGAGCTGCGGCAAAGATTTGCTACGAACCAACGAGAGATGATTTCCGGTTGGAAATTGCATTCAATATTGACGAAGTGGGAGCCAAGGATGGCGATGCGAAAGACGTTTCTTGCGGTGAGCGTGGTTGCCACCTGCGCGTTGGCGATGAGTTTGCTACCGGCTAACGCCGCCCCTCCTGGATTCTTGAAAATTTTTGGACGTGACCCGGTAGCTGCGAAGCCGACAAGCTCTCGCCAATTGACGGAGGTCGATGGGCCTTGGATGATCCTTGCCGGGTCATACGCCGGTGAAGAAGGCGAGCAACAAGCCAACGCATTGGCGGATGAGCTAAGCAAGGACTACGGTCTTCAGTCGTTCATCCACGAGGAAGACTTCGACTTTAGCGGACGCCTAAACTTGACGAGTCCCGATGGCCGCACGGCTCGATATGCGAATCAAGCAAACTACAAGGCTTTCGCGGTGCTGGTTGGTGAGTACGATTCGGTCGACCATCCGCAACTGATCAAGGATCTCAAGCGACTCAAGGCCTCCAGTCCAAAATCGTTAAATGGTTCCGGAATCGAAGATTCGAAAGAGGACAATCCGATGGTTGCGGTTAGGAAGCTTCACAAGAGCATCGTGAAGCGAACCGGCAAGGCTGACGAAGGCCCGCTTGGAGGAGCGTTTGCGACCACCAATCCAATGCTGCCTGAAGAGTTCTTTACAGCACCGGAAGTCGATTCTTTTGTAATGGAACTCAACAATCAGGTCGAATTTAGCTTGCTCAACAATCCCGGTCGTTACACGGTTGTGGTGCGAACATTCACAGGTCTGGGGACGATTGTGGATGGCAAGCGGGATAAGGAGTTCGAGCCCAGTAGCAAACGGATGGATAGTTGCGCTGAGAACGCGGATAAAATGGCTCGCGAACTGCGAAAGCAGGGCGTTGAGGCTTACCAGTTTCACGATCGAACGCGCAGTTTAGTCACGATTGGAAACTTTGATTCTTTAGGACGGCAATTGCCGGGCGGCGGTTTCGAGTATGATGCGGCGATTCGCCAGATCATGCAAACTTACTGTGCTGGGAACGCCTCCAAGCCAGCGCCGACACAGTTTGGTCCGGGGATCGCAGCCAATCATGTTGCGAGTATTCCTTACGATCTTCAGCCCACTCCCATCGCCGTCCCCAAGAAGTCCAAGCGAAGCCTGTATATGGGCAAACTCGGAATGCGATAAAGCTTAGCAGTGAGCGGGAAATAAGTGTCCGGTACCGTTTGTGCGAAGCACCCCAAGGGCCAGTTCCTGGCAAATGGTACCGGACACTTATTTCCCGCTCGACCCTTATAAGTTTAGGTAACTCGTGTTTGATCTCGTTCTCGGTACTGGCAATCAACACAAGGTGACTGAGCTTCGCGAGATGCTCCCGAGAGGTCTGTTTCGATTGCAATCTCTTGCGGAAGTCGATAACGCGATCGATGTCGACGAAACGGGTTTAACATTTGGCGAAAATGCTCGACTGAAGGCAACCGCGCAGGCGTTGCATCTAAAGCGATGGGTGCTTGCTGAGGATAGTGGTTTGTCCGTCGATGCCCTTGGTGGCCGTCCGGGGGTTTTTTCGGCTCGTTTCGCGGGAAAGCATGGCGATGATGAGGCAAACAATCGTCTGTTATTAAGCGAACTCAAAGCCATTCCATTGGACAAGCGTGGGGCATCGTTTAGCTGCCATATCGCGGTCGCCGATCCGCTGGGGAATTTGGTTTTGGAAGCGATGGGCATGTGTCGCGGCACGATCGCGGTTGAACGTTCGGGGCAGGGCGGTTTCGGATACGATCCGCTGTTTACGATTCCTGAGTACCACCTCACTTTTGCCCAGCTCGGCTCTGCGGTAAAAAATGTTCTTAGCCACCGTTCGCGTGCCTTGAGGTTACTCGTTCCCAAGCTTCGGACTTTGCCGCGTTCATCCCACGACTCCGTACCCTGAATCGTTGTAGACTTCCATGCTTTCTCGATCCGAACAACTTCGCCGAGAAAAGTATGAACGAGTCCTTGGCGTGATCGGAACGCTCGGCGAGTTCACCAAGATCGAACTGCAGCAACAGTGTCATGAGGCCAGTCCCGGTTTTGTGACGGCGGTGCTCAATCAGTTGAGCAAAGATGGCATGATTGAAAAGATTCGCCAAGGACGGGAGACTCGGCTTTGCTGGAAAGCCGCAGCGGACTTTACTCCGGATACGTGGATCTATCGACAGATTGTCGGTGATCAGGTGACACAGACGCCCAAAAATGAACGTCCTCGCGAACGTTTGCTAACGGAGGGAGCCGATCGACTGCGCACCGCTGAACTGTTAGCGATTCTCATTCGTTCGGGTCGCAAAGGCGAATCAGCAGTTCAATCGGGACAGCGGATCACCAATCATTTCGGTAGTCGGCTTGATAGTCTTCGCA
>Ga0105046_10007977_pt1 | contig 16642 bp, 12 predicted proteins | sample MAT03_FD_78385 | JGI IMG/M metagenome (GOLD analysis project Ga0105046, IMG submission 78385) | Freshwater microbial communities from Lake Fryxell liftoff mats and glacier meltwater in Antarctica - MAT-03 (megahit assembly) | ecosystem: Environmental > Aquatic > Freshwater > Ice > Liftoff...
GAACATGAAGCCACCCAGCAGCACGGGTGTCCACTTCCAGAGCGTGGCGAGAATCGACGGATGGCCGGCTCCGGCTTGCGCATGCGCAACGCCGAGTCCAATCATGAACAGCACCAGCAGCGCAACGCCGTGCGCCGGTTGCAGCCGCAATGCAGCGCTGCCTGATCGGCGCTCGGTGGCCGCCTCGGCTGCAAGGCGCATCGCCGATGGCATGAGTACCGGCAGGTCGGTGCCCCGCGGCAACGCTTCGGTCCAGCGCAGACGACTCATGTGCCGAATCCCGGTACGCGGATCGCGCGTTCCCAGCGGTGCATCACCCAGACGAGCGAACCCACGAGCAGAAAGTACGCGACCAGCAGCACGTTCATCATCTCCGGGACGTTGAGCGCATCCGACCAGATCTGACTCGACACGTAGAGCATTTCCGGCACGGCGATCGCATAGGCCAGCGTGGTCGTCTTGACCAGGTTCACGAGATTGTTGTTGAGCCCTGGCAGGCAGATGCGAAATGCCAGCGGCAACACAATGAAAAGGTAGGCGCGCATGCGGCTGAAGCCAAGCGATTCGGCGGCCTCGATCGTGGTCTTCGGCACGGCTTCGATGCCGGACCGAAATATCTCGACATTGAAGGCCCCGGCAAAAAAAGACAACGACACGATCGCCCACATGACGTTGCTGACGAGGGGGACCACAGTGCCGGCCGGGTTGGTTACGGACAGCAGGCTGCCGATGCCGAAGTAGAAGAAATAGATTTGAACAAGCGGGGGCGTGTTGCGGAAAAACTGGATATACCAATGGACGAGATTGCGCGTTACGCGAAGGCGCGATCCCTGCAGCCACGCACCAACAATTCCGATCAGCACGCTGGCAATGATGCAGATTGCCGACAGCTTGATCGTCATCAGGAAGCCGCTAATGAAGCGGCGACGATCGAACGCATCGTAGAAGATCGGGAGATTGATTCCAGTGGCGTTGTACAACGCCCGAAACCAATCCCAGAATGACTCCATCAGCGTGATCGGTCAGCCGGCGTTGCCGGCCGCGCGATTCACGAAATGCTCGTGCCCGCGCGGCCCGCCGAACGTCATTTGTATTTGGCGTTCATGTCCTGACCGAACTTCGTGGCCTTGACGCCCCACTTCTTTTCGAGCTGCTGGATGAAGCCGGTCTTGTGCCAGTCGACGGAGGTCTTGGCCATGAAATCGACGAGATCTTTTTCGCCCTGTTTGGTGGCGATGCCCCATGGCACGAACAGGATCGTATCGAGCGGCATTTCGTAGGCGCTCCATTCCGGCTTCAGCATTTCGCCGACGATGGCGGTGTCATCGTAGGCAAAGGCCACGCAATTACCGTTGCGCAGCGCGGCGTACGCTTCGGCGGTGCCCGGAAAGGCGACGCCTTCGACACCATATTTTTCCTGCAATTCCTTATTGTAGAACGCGCCCTGGATCAGGCACACCTTCTTGCTTTTGAGATCCGCCCAGGAGGCGAGTTTCGCCGACTTTGGCGCCAGCACGTTGGTACCCGATCCGTAGTAGTTGGGATCGATGAAGTCGACAATCTTGCGGCGCTCGGGGGTGTCGCTCGTGGTCGCGATCATCAGATCGATCTTGCCTTGCTGCAGAAACTGGATGCGGTTGGAGGCGACGACGGGCACCAGTTCGAGCTTGACTCCGAGCCGCTTCGCCACATCCGCGGCGAGGTCGGGCTCGAGGCCGACAATTTTGCCGGACGGATCAAGGTAGCCGAACGGCCGGTAGTCGGCCTTGGTGCCAACGACGAGAACGCCCTTTTTCTTGATGTCGCTCAACACATCCGCGTTGGCCACCGTGGCACCGAACGCGCCTAGCACCATGGCGGTTGCCACGAGCGAAACAATATTCTTGAACATGACTTGATCCTCGATTTGGTGACGTGATTGTTTCCGGAAAATCGTTGAATGCGATGCCGCCGCATCCAGTGGTCTCACGCGCACTGACGGATGCCGCATCGCCGCAATGCCGATACCCGAGGAAGGTGCGCTTGCCCATGAGCGACAATGCCCTGCGCGCTCCTGCCCGTCAACACCCGGCCGGCTGCACCATTTTTGAATCCGTTTTGATGCCCCCGCCGCCCCGCCCTTCGCGCGGCTACGCAACGCGTCGGCCTGCTGCCGCCGCCGCTTCCGGCCGCCTTGGCAGCAGGTCCTTCGACTCCCGCAGCGCCTGATCAAAGATGGTCATCGCCAGATCGATGTCTGCGGGCAGGACGGTCAGCGGCGGCGCGATGCGCCACACCGAGCCGCGCTCGGGCCGGCGCCGGATATTCATGCTGAGCCCCAGTTCGAGGCAGCGGCGCGTGGTCATCGCGCCGAGTTCATGATGGGGCGCGCGGGTGTCGCGATCCTTGACGAGTTCGATGCCGCGCAACAAGCCCATGCCGCGCACGTCGCCGATTTCTTCATGACGGCCTTGCAATTCGCGCAGGCCGGCAGCCAGGTAAGCGCCCATGTCGCGGCTGCGTTCCAGCAGGTGTTCTTGCGCAATGGTTTCCAGGACCGCCAGGCCGATGGTTGCCGGCAGCGGATCGGAAACGTGCGACGTATAGAACGCGAACCCGCGTTCGTGACACACTTCTTCGACGTCGTCGTTGGTGATGACGGCGGCGAGTGGCATGCCGCCCCCCAGGGTTTTCGATACCGTCATGATGTCCGGCGTCACGCCAAGATACGAGGCTGCGAACCAGTGACCAAGGCGGCCGAACGCCGTTTGCGCTTCATCGAAAATCAGCAGCATGCCGCGCTTTTTTGCTTCGGCTTGCAACGCCTCGAAGTACCCGTCGGGTGGGACGATGACGCCTCCGGCGCTGATCACGGGTTCGACGATGACAGCTGCTGGCGCCCCGGCCGACTGCATGTCGTACATCTCGAAGCCGATTGTCATGCAGGTGCGGTCGCATCGGTCGCGACAGTGTTTCACCGGGCAGCGATAGGCGTTGGGTTCGGGAATCACGAAAGACCCGGGCATGCCGGGACCGTAGCCCTTGCGGTCGCTGGCGAACGATACCGATCCCGCGTTGCCGGTCACACCGTGCCACGAGCCACCAAGCCCGATCACTTCAAAGCCACCGGTGTACAACTTGGCCATTTTGATTGCGGCGTCGTTGCTTTCACTGCCGGTGTTCAACAGCAGCGATTTGCGCAGCGGCCGGGGCACGATTTTGGCCAGCGCCTCCGCCAGTTGCACGACGCTGCGCGGTATCATTCCCGAAAAGAGATGCAGCGCGGTGTCGCAGCTTTTCTTGATGGCCGCCACGATGTTCGGATGGCTGTGGCCTACGGTGGCGCACATCTGGCCGGACGTGAAGTCCAGTATTTTCTTGCCGGTGGCGTCCCAGACATGGCAGCCTTGCGCCTTCTCGACGATTTCCGGGTAGACGTCGCCACCGTATCGAATCAGGTTGTGGCGGAAGTCCTGCTCCGTGGCGTTTTCCGTCGTCATTGGGCGATCTCCGTATGCGGCGATCGTTGTGTCCGCAGTATGGTATTGAAGGCGTCGAGACCATGCAGGATGTGGCGTTCGACGGCGCGCGCGGTGCCGTCAGCGTCACGTCGCGCGAATTTCGTCGCGATGTCGCCGTGTTCGTGAATGGATTGACGCACGCGCTCGGGCCTTTGCCAAAGCATGTAGCGCGGAAACTGATCCCACATCTGCTCGATCAGTTTGAGCAGCACCGGGTTGTCCGCCGCCCCGTACAAGGCCTGATGGAACCGCGTGTCGGCGGCGCTCAAGCGTCGCAGGTCATGGTTGGCGAAGGCCGTTTTCATTGCCTGCGCGTGCCGCCTCACGCGTTCGATTGTTTGCACAGTCGCCCGGCTGGCAGACAGCCGCGCCGCTTCCGCTTCGAGCAATGCGCGCACACCGTAGACGTGCGCGACGCGCGCGAAATCGAGATCGGCCACGCGCATTCCGCGATGCGACTCGTGCACCAGCAAGCCCATCGCCACCAGTTCCAGCGCGGCTTCGCGCGCCGGCGTTGCGCCAAGGTCGAGGTCGGCCATCAACTGCACCTGCTTCAGCGATTGCCCGGGCTGGTAGCGCCCCATCATGATGGCGTCTTTCACCTTTGCGACAGCCTGTTCGCGTTTAGTGTGAAATGAGGCCTTGGCGTCCAGCATGGGCAAGTATACTTTATATTTTATAAAATAACGTGCCTATAGAGAGTAACGAGAGCTGGTTCGAGAAAATGAGACTGGCGATGCTGCTGGCCCGCACCGAAGTCAAAAGTGCAGATCCACACGCACGACATGCACCGGGTGGCGGCGCGGGCGAACCGCGCGGACAGACGTAACGACTACCTTGGGGGCAGGCACGGGCATCGGGATATCGAGCATCGCCAGCGCCCGTAGGTAATGGCCCGGATTACGTCCGTCGCGGCCGGCCGATACGATTCACGGCAAATGTCGAACAAGCCACTTGCGGAACGACCATGGGTTCGGACGCGCAGTACTCGATCAGAAGAAACCGAACCCAACGCAAATTTGTGCGGGCGCGGAGTCGTGCGTCAAGAATGCCGAATACAAGGGAAAGCCGCTATGCACGCTCGTGACGTCCAACAACGACCTTGACCCGACACAAGTGGGGGTGCTGATGCAACAGTGCCTCAAGTAACTCGAAAATCCGAAGCGCCCAGGAGAACCCGAATGCTCATCGTCACCGCCACCTTCGATTTGACGATCCTCTATTTTGTTGCCGCCAACGTCATAGCGATTCTGGGCTATGTCCTGATCATTCTGCACCGGAAACGTGCGCTCCGTCGGAACGCGACGGTCGTTGCCAATGCGATCACCGACTATTTTCGGGACAGCGGCGCGGAAGTGGCGGTCGAATGTATCGGCCGACCGGGAGCGCGGCATTTTGTCGCCCTCATCAGTTCCAAGCCCACGAAACGCTTTCGCCACTCGAACATCGTCGAAATTGTCCTGGCCACCCATGTGCGCAAGACCTGCGGGCTGGAACTGGAAAAGGTTTACTGGTGCTTCCCCATCAAAACGAAGCAAGAAACTTCTCAGCGGGACGCCGCAACCGCCAGCAGCGACATGCCCGCGACGGTCGGCAGGTACGACGAGTATGTCGAGGAAGGCCTGGAGAACCTGGAACAGCTTCCGGGCTATGGCGTGAAGGTGCTCTCCCTCGATGAGTACAAGAAGTTTGCCAACAAACAACAGGCAGCCTAGGAAGGACGGCCGTGCAGCCGGCGCCCGCGCCGCGATGCGCAGTACGGGGGATTCGACGAGGGCAGCTACTCCAGAACGCGGCGAGGAACGCGATTGATGGCTTGACGCTTGTTCGGACTCGGCGTACACGCATATAACACGGCTCAGGTTCTGGTGGTTGAAGCGGCCGGCACACTGTCCCTCAACGGAGGCGGACATGTCTGCGGACCCGCATGGTTTGCCCGCCACGTCCGCCCGAGGCCGCGAATTCCTCCGCCGCTCGCCAGCCGCGTCTGCAGAAAGGTGGCTGCAGTGAGCAAGTCCGCCAGGTTGGCGACCGCGATCCTGTCCATCGCCGTCGCGCTCGGTCTGGCCACGGCAATCTGGGGCCTCGTCGATTCGCGCCGTCCGAACCAGCCGTCCGGTCCCCCCGAACGACTGACGATCGCCGTGGTCAAGAGCTACGTCGGCAGCGGCCTGGTGATGGTTGCCGCGGCGAACGGATATTTCCGGGACGCGGGACTGGACGTCACGTTGCAGCCGCATCCCTCCGGCAAGGCCACGCTCGAAGCCGTCTTCGCCGGGAAGGCCGATCTGGCGACGGCGTCGGACACGCCCTTGATGTTCGCGATCGTTTCCGGGCGGCCGCTGCTCATCGTGGCGACGATCGCTTCGGGAATCACGGATCACGGCATCGTCGCGCGCAAGGACAGGGGCATTGCGATCCCGGGCGATCTCCGGGACAAGCGCCTCGGCGTGACCTTCGGTACCAGTGCACACTTCTTCCTCGACGTTGCCCGATCCTTCTATCGCCTCCCTTCAGCGCCGGTCGGCGCCTTGATCGACCTGCAACCCGAAGCGCTCGAAGCCGCCCTCCTCGCCGGGGAGGTGGACGCGATATCGACCTGGAGCCCGATTCTGGATCGGGCCGCGCGCGACCTCGGGGACAACGCGATCCGCTTTCCCGGCAAGGATCTCTTCCAGTACACATTCAATCTCGCCGGATCGGCGACCTACGTCAGGACCAACGAAGAGACCATGAAGAAGCTGGTACGGGCGCTGGACCGCGCGGACCGGTTCGTCGCCACCCATCGCGCCGAGGCGCGGGCAATCGTCGAACAGGCCACCGGTGCGGGCTACGGGCCGAACGACAAGAGATGGGACGACTACGACCTGCGCCTCACCCTCGCGCAACGTCTGCTCATCATGCTGGAAGACGAGGCGCGGTGGGCCATCAAGCAACGATTCGTGCAGAAGGCCGAGTTGCCCAACTTTCTCGGCTTCATCTACTTGGACGCGATGGCCGCGGTGAAGCCCGAAGCACTGACCATCATTCACTGAATACCCTCCAGGTGAACATCAGGACCCAGCAGCATTCGATGGTGATCGTGTCTACGATCATGGTGCTGATCATCGGCGCCATGCTGGTGGGTGCGGATCGGGACGTCGGCACCGCGATGAGGGAGACCGAGCACTCGCGCAAAATCATCTACGGGATCACCCAGCAGCGGTTCCTCATGGTCGAATACATCCTGCATCACCACGAGCGCGCCAAAGTGCAATGGCGCGCGAGCCACGAGTCGCTCGCCAGGGATTTCCGATCCGGGATACCGGGCGGCTCCGGCGAGCAGGTGCTGGTTGAGGTCCTGCGGGAACGGCACGAGGAAATCGGGGCGGCCTTCTCCAGGCTCATCGAGAACCATGAATCCAGGAGCAGCACCGTCGACGGGATTGCCGCGTCACAGGAACTGGAGGCAAGGCTCGTCGGCCGGATACTGGACATGTCGCAGGCAAACATCGACAGCACGGCCCAGCTGGAGAAGCTTAATCAGGCCGGTCTGGACGACGCGCGGCGTCGCGTAAGGACGCTGGTCGTCCTTGCGCTCCTATTCATGGGCGTCCTCATCGTCGGGAGTGCCATCCTTACGCTTCACCATATCCTGAACCCGATCGCGCGCCTGCAGCGAGGGATTAACGTCATTGCCGACGGCGACCTGGGCTTCCGCACGAACATCGCCAGCGGCAACGAAATCGGCGCGCTTTCCCGGGCGTTCGACCGGATGGCCGATGGCCTTGAGAGATCGCGTGCGAAGCTGGAGGCAAGGACGAGGCAGCTGGTCGAGGCGAACACGGAGCTGGAATCATTCAGCGATTCGGTGTCCCACGACCTGCGCGGGCCGCTGCGGAGCATGGACGGGTTCTCGCTCGCGTTGCTGGAGGACTACGCCAGCCGGCTGGACGACGAGGGCCGGGACTTCCTGCACCGCATACGTGCGGCGTCCCAGCGCATGGGATGCCTGATCGACGATCTGCTCGGACTGTCGCGTCTGGGACGTACCGAATTGAAACTCGCCCGGGTGGACCTGAGCGGGCTCGCCCGCGAAATCGCCGCGTCGCTTCCCGGCGCTTCGCCCGGGCGGACCGTGCAGTGGCAGATCGACGATGGCGTCCAGGTCCGCGCCGACAAGGGGCTGATCCGCATCGCGATGCAGAACCTGCTCGACAACGCCTGGAAATTCACGGGCAAGTCGCCGGGGGCGACGATTCGCGTCGGCGCGGTCGAGCGTGACGGCGAGCAGGTCATCTTCGTCGCCGACAACGGCGCGGGATTCGACATGGCCCACGCGGACCGGCTGTTCGGCGCGTTTCAGCGCCTCCACCATGCCCGCGACTTCCCGGGAACCGGAATCGGCCTCGCCATCGTGCAGCGTGTGATTCGGCGCCACAACGGCAGGATCTGGGCCGAAGCGACGGAAGGCAAGGGAGCGACGTTCTTTTTCACCTTGGGAGAAGCGGACCATGATGCCCGCGGGTAAGGCCGTCCTGCTGGTCGAGGATGATCCGGACGACGAGATGCTCACGCTCCGCGCGTTCAGGCAGAGCAACTTTGCCAACCCGATCGTGGTCGCGCGCGACGGCATCGAGGCACTGGACTACCTCTTCGCCCGCGGCCAGTACAGCGGCCTCGCCGACGAGCGCGGGCCGGCGCTCGTCCTGCTCGACCTGAAGCTGCCCAAGCTCGACGGGCTGGGTGTGCTGAGGGCGATCCGGGCGGACGAGCGCACGCGGCTCATTCCGGTCGTGGTCATGACGTCGTCGAAGCAGGACGATGACGTCATCGACAGCTATAACTGTGGCGCGAACAGCTACGTCCGCAAGCCGATCGACTTCGTCCAATTCGTCGCGGCGGCAAGGACGCTGGGCACGTACTGGCTCATGCTCAACGAGACCCCGCCGGAGCAATGGGCGAAATGAGCGAGGCAATCAAGGTACTCCTAGTCGAGGACTCGGAGGACGACGCGCGGCTCGTCGTGCGGTTGCTGCAGCGCGACGGGTTCGACGTGCTGCACGAGCGGGTCGACGATGCGAAAGCCATGGCCGCGGCACTGGCGCAGCAGCCGTGGGACTTGGTGATCGCGGATTACCGGATGCCGGGATTCACGGGGCTCGATGCGCTCAGGATCCTGCGCGCGACCGAACGGGACATCCCCTTCGTCCTCGTCTCCGCGACCGTCGGCGAGGACACCGCGGTGGAGGCGATGAAAGCGGGGGTCAACGACTATCTGATGAAGACCAACCTTACCCGTCTCGCGGCCGCGGTGCGGCGCGAGCTGGGCGCGGCCCGGTCGCGGACCGAACACCGCAAGGCGGTAGAACGTGCCGCTGTGGAATTGCAGGCGAGCGAAGGGCGGCTGCGCGGCATCGTCGACTCGGCAATGGACGCCATCATCACCGTCGACGACCAGCAACGAATCGTCGTTTTCAACCCGGCCGCCGAGCATATATTCGACAGTCCCGAGGCCGAGGCGCTCGGCCAGTCGCTCGACCGGTTCATCCCCCAGAGGCTGCGCACCGCCCATGCGGAGCACCTCGAGGATTTCGGTCGGACCGGGATCTCGGAGCGCAGTATGGGGAAGCGGAAGCCGCTTGCGGCGCTGCGCGGCAACGGCGAGGAGTTTCCCATCGAGTCGTCGATCTCGCAATACACCCTCGACGGGCGCCGCTTCTATACGGCCATCGTTCGCGACGTCAGCGCCCGCGTGCTGGCTGAAGCGAACCTCGGGCGGCTCAACGCCATGTACCGGACACTGAGCGAGACCAACGAAGCCCTGCTCCGGATCAGGGAGCGCCATGCGCTGTTCGACGAGATCGCGGCAATCGCGGCGCGTCACGGTAGCTTCAGGATCGCGATGGTCTGGATCCGGGATCCCGGGACCACGCGGGCGCGGGTCGCCGCCGGCGCCGGTGAAATCGGCAACTACCTCGACCAGGCAGCGCTGACGATCGATCTGGCCACGGAGGAGGCGCAAACGCCCGCCGGCGCCGCATCGATCGAAGGCTGGCCCGAGGTCTGCAACGACCTCGGCCAGGACCGCACGAATCGCTGGGGGCAGCTCGTGGCGCGCTCGGATCTGCGCTCCTGCGCGGCGTTTCCGTTGCGCGAGGACGGCGAGGTCGTCGGCGCGTTGGCCTTGTACTCGACCGAATCCGGCGTCTTCGACGCAGATCTCATCGACCTGCTATCGAGGATGGCGGCCAATCTCTCCTTTGCGCTTGACGGCATCAAGGGCGAACAAGCCCGCGCGGTCGCGGAGGCCTCCCTGCGCGAAAGCGAGGCGCGCTACCGTGCGCTTACCGGCCTCTCCTCGGACTGGTACTGGGAGCAGGACGAAAACCAGCGGTTCACCCGGCTCTCCGATCAGGTCCTGGAAAAATCCGGAATCGGCAAGGACGCGCTCCTGGGCCGGACCCGCTGGGAAAACGGGATCGACTACGATCCGGCGGACCGGGCAGCGCTCGAGGCCCACATCGAGGCCAGGCGTGACTTTCGCGATTTCCAATTCAGCCGGACCGACGCGCAGGGCAGGCCATTCCACGTGCAGGTCAGCGGCGAACCGATGTTCGATGCCGCCGGCCGCTACGTCGGATACCGCGGTGTCGGCAAGGACGTCACCGAGCGCAGGCAGCACGAGGAGGAACTTCGCCGTTTTCGGACGGCGATGAATGCGACCTCCGAAGGGATCTTCCTCTTCGACATCGCGTCGTGGCGCTTCGTCGATTGCAACGACGCCTTCTGCCGGATGCTCGGCTATGAACGCACCGAAGTGCTCCAATCGCTGACGCCGGAGCGCATCAAGGCCGTCCCGCGGGAAGAAATCGAGCGCCATTTCGAGGCGATCGTCGCTGGCAGCACGGATATCTTTCCGCCCGAAACCCTTTACCGGTGCAGGGACGGGGCACAGGTGCCGGTCGAGGTCCAGCGGCGCGCGGTGCGGTCGTCCGGCGCCTGGATCATCGTCGGCGTGGCGCGCGACATCAGCGCCCGCCTGAGCGCGGAACGCACGATCAAGACGCATGTCCGGCAGCAGGAACTGATCGCGGCATTCGGACAGATCGCCCTGACGAATGCCGACATCGACGTACTCCTGGACCGGGCAGTGGGAGTCGTCGACGAAGGGCTCACCGTCGACTTCTTCGAAATACTGCAGCTCACGTTCGACCGGACGTCGCTCGTCTACCGGACAGGCTTCGGATGGGAAGACGCGCCGAAGCATCGGCATGCGGCCGACGCCGGCCCGGGAACGCAATACGCTCATGTCCTCTTGGCGCGCGAACCCGTTCTCGTCGAGGACTTCCGACAGGAGACGCAGTTCACGCCCGCCGAAACCCTGCTTGCCCACAGCATACGCAGCGGCGTCCAGGCGGTCATCGGCGGCGCTGACGGGCCGTTCGGCATCCTCGGCGCGTATTCGACCAGGTTGCGTCATTTCCCAACCGAAAGCGTCAATTTTCTTCAGGGCATCGCCAACATCCTGGCGGCCGCGAACGATCGCAGGGAATCCGAGGAGAAGGCCGCCTACCTCGCCCAGTTCGACGCCCTGACCGATCTTCCGAACCGGATCCTGTTTCTCGACCGCCTGGCGCAGACAATCGCGCAGGCGCAAAGGAACCAATGGCAAGTCGGCGTCGTGGTGCTCGACTTGAACCGATACAACGTCATCAACGAGACCTATGGGCACGCGGCCGGCGACGGATTACTCCTGCAGGTCGCGCAGCGGCTGCAAGCGTGCGTGCGCATTGGCGACAGCGTGGCACGCCTCGCCGGAGACCGATTCGGGATCGTGCTCACGCAGCTGGCGGCCACGGAGGACGCCAGCATCGTCGCGCAGAAGCTGAGCGACGCGGTCACACTTCCTTACGAACAAGGGGGTCAGGCAATTCGCCTGACCGCAAGCCTCGGCGTCGCGCTGTACCCGAACGACGCCCAGGAAGCCAACGCGCTGATCCAGTGCGCCGATACGGCGACGTACCGGGCCAAGGATCACGGCACGAACAACGTTCAGTTCTACACCGAGGCGCTCAACGCCCGGATGAGGGCCCGGGCGGCGCTTATCCAGGCGCTGCAGCACGCTGTCGAACGGCAGGAATTCGAGCTGCACTACCAGGCGCAGGTTTCGCTGCACACGGGCCGCGTCGTCGGCGCCGAGGTGCTCGTGCGCTGGCGGCATCCCGAGCGCGGCCTCATCGCCCCCGGCGAGTTCATCCCGCTGGCCGAGGAAACCGGTCTCATCATCCCGCTCGGAGACTGGGTTCTCCGCGCCGCGTGCGCCCAGGCCGCCGCCTGGCGCCAGGCCGGTCGACGCGAAATTCAAGTTGCGGTCAACGTCTCTTCACAGCAGCTGCGGCGCGGCGGATTCGCCGCCGCGGTCCGCGCCGCTCTTGAAGAAACCGGACTCGAGCCCTCGATGCTCGAGCTGGAGCTGACCGAGACCGGAATCATGGAAAGCACCGATCAGTTCATCGCGGCGATGAGCGAGCTGCGGTCGCTCGGCGTGTCGATCGCCGTCGACGATTTCGGCACCGGTTACTCGAGCCTGAGCTACCTCAAGCGGCTTCCGATCGACACGATCAAGATCGACCGGTCGTTCATACGCGACGTCATCGTCGATCCGGGCGACGCCGCGATCGCCCGCGCAATCATCGCCATGTCGAGCCACCTCAAGCTCAAGGTCGTGGCCGAAGGCGTCGAGACCGCCGAGCAGGCCGCATTCCTGCGTCGCAGCGGCTGCGACGAGGTGCAGGGATTCCTGTTCGGCAAGCCGGTCGCCGCGGAGGCGTTCATCGAACTGGTCGACAGCTCGGGCATCGGGCCTCTGCTGCCTGCCGCCGCCGGCACGACGAGGGCGCTGCTGCTGGTCGATGACGAGGACAACAACCTGCGCGCGCTCCAGCGCGTGCTGCGCCGCGAAGGTTACGAGGTCCACGCCGCCACTTCGGCACGCGATGCCTTCGCGATCCTGGCCGCCATGCCGATCGGCGTGATCGTGTCCGACCAACGGATGCCCGAGATGAGCGGCACCGAATTCCTCGTCCGCGTGAAGGCGATGTATCCCGAGACCGTCCGCATCGTCCTGAGCGGCTACACCGATCTGGCCACGGTCACCGCGGCGATCAATGAGGGCGCGATCTACAAATTCCTCACCAAGCCCTGGGATGACGAGTCGCTGCGCCGCGATATCCGCAGCGCGTTCCAGCTGTACGACGAGCAGCGGAGGGCCGCGTAGCCCGGCAGGGGGGCCGAACTGCGCTCACGCCGATCGCCTCGACAGACGGCGCGCCGCGGATCGAAGCGTTGGCCAGGTTCTCCGGCGGCGTCCGCTTCGCCGTTCGGACGCCTGCAGCCCCATTCTGGCACGCAAATTGCAGGGTCTCCGGCAACACTGCCCCCCAGGGATCGACGCGCATTCGCGATACGCCCGCAAACAGGCCATTCAATTCAAAGTCCCGCAGATGTCGACGAACAAGGCCCCCAGAACCCACGGTGCCGCAACGTCTGCGCTGCCGCGGGCGGTCCGGCGCGCGCCGCCCGACACGACATTTCGGGCGGCGTTCGATGTCGCCATTTCCGGCATGGCGTTCCTCGACGTCGATGGGCGCATCCGGCGCGGCAACCCGGCACTGGCGACGATGCTCGGTGCAACCGAGGAACAGTTTGCCGGACGGATGTTTGCCGAGTTCGTCGGCGCCGAGGACCGCGCCAAAGTCGACTCCGCGTTCCTGCGGCTGCGCGAGCCCGGAAGCCGGGCGATGCAATTCGCGCTGATGTGCCAAGGCTCGGACGGCAGGACGGCCTGGACCGACTGCAACCTCACCCGGCTCTGCGCTGGGGACGCCGGTGACTTCATCGTGGAATTGCGCGACATATCGGCCTGGCGACAATCGGAGGACGATCTCGTCTGGGCGCAGGCACAACTGGTGCACCAGGAAAAGATGGCGTCGATCGGCCAGCTTGCCGCCGGAGTCGCCCATGAAATCAACAATCCGCTGGGATACGTCCATTCGAACCTCGGCACGCTGTCCGATTACCTGTGCGATGTGTTGCGACTGGTCGACGCCTACGAGGAGATCGAACGAAGCGTGGCGCCGGAAGCTCCGGCGTGGGAAGGCGTCCGCAGCGCGAAGCGCTGCATCGACCTCGACTACATGCGCAAGGATCTGCTCGCCCTCGTCGACGACTCGAAGGCAGGGATGCAGCGGATGGAAAAGATCGTCCGCGACCTGCGCGACTTCTCGCGCGCCGAATCCAGCGAGGAATGGACGTTCGCGGACCTGCACCGCGGCCTGGATTCCACGCTCAACATCGTCAACCACGAGATCAAGTACAAGACGACCGTCGAGAAGAACTACGGCAACCTGCCGCTGGTCGAATGCCGATCGTCGCAACTGAACCAGGTGTTCATGAACCTGCTGGTCAACGCCGGCCAGGCGATTCCGGAACGCGGCGTGATCCACATTGCCACCGGCGTCGAGGGCGACGAGGTCTGGATCGACATCAGCGACACCGGCGCCGGGATCCCGCCGGCGTTGATGCCGCGCATCTTCGATCCGTTCTTCACGACGAAGCCGGCAGGCGCCGGAACAGGGCTGGGCCTTTCGCTGTCGTACGGCATCGTGAAGAGGCACGGAGGGCGCATCGAAGTCGACAGCGCGATCGGGTGCGGGACGCGGTTCCGCGTCCGGCTTCCGATCCGCCAGCCGCCGGGCCCGGCGGCCGCGGGATCTGAAGGCGCCTCCCGGTACTTCGCGCCGCTCAGCAACAGGTGGACCGCGGCGGCCGGCTGAATCGACCCGATTGCAGGATGCACACCGACCCTCCTCGTGGAAGCCCCAGCGTGACAACATCGTCGGCCCTGATGCCCGAAACGATCGGCGAACCCACGGTGTTCGTGGTGGACGACGAAGAGCTGATGCGCAACGCGTTGCGCCGATTGTTGCGGAACGCGGGATTCGACGTGGAAGCCCATGCGTCGGGTGCCGAATTCCTGAAGGCCTTTGATCCGCGGCGGACCGGCTGCCTGCTGCTCGACATCGCCATGCCGGAGATGAGCGGACTGGAGCTGCAGGCCACGCTCGCGCAGCGCGGCATCGGCCTTCCCATCGTCTTTCTCACCGGTTCGAGCCAGATCTCGACGGCGGTGGCCGCAATGAAGGCGGGGGCGTTGGACTTCATCGAGAAGCCCTTCGCCAACGACCTGCTGGTGGCGCGCATCCGCCACGTGCTGCAGCTTCGGGCCGACCGGGGCCGGGCGCACGCCGACTCCCGCGCGATCAGGCAACGCGCCGCGCGCCTGACCCCGCGGGAGCGCGAAGTGATGCAACTCGTGGCCGCCGGGAACACAAGCAAGATGACGGGTCGCCTGCTCGGGACAAGCCATCGTACCGTCGAAATCCATCGCGCCCGGATCATGGAAAAAATGCAGGCCGCCTCGCTCGCCGACCTCGTGCGCATGGCAATGGCCGCGGAGTGGAACGAACGCGGGCCATGACCGGAGTTCCGTAACAGGTAGGTATTCGCCCGGATTACGCGCATTGCGGCAAATCGATGGTCATGTGCTTTCGTACGCTGTCAAGCTCAATCACAGCCCCGACACTGCGTCAAACCGCAACAGTCACGCGCAGAAACGTTGCGGGAATCGAGGTGGCGTCCTTGTGCTCACTTTTGTTCTGGCTGTTGAAAAGGTCAAACAGTTCCCTGTGCAAGTCGGCCGCTCGACCGCCCTTCTCCGCCGCTTCAAACGCATTCATCGTCGGCCCGTAGAATTGCTTGAACGAGTCGACCAGCTCCGATGGCGAGCCTGCCGTGTTGAATAAATACGTGTCGCGCGCAAAGGAAATATTCTCCGCCTTGGCCCCCGCGGCAACAAACCGCTCGATCACGTTGCTTTCGACTCCCCACGTCATCGGGCTGACGAAACCTTCCGGCGGAGGCGGCGAATACGAGGCGCTGATCTTGAGAATCTGCGCCACCAGCGTCGGATCGTTGGGAATCCAGTTGCCCATCACGATTCGCCCACCATGACGCGTGACGCGCACCATCTCCTTGGCCACATCGAAGGGCCGCGGTGCAAACATCGCGCCAAAGATGCTGACCACGAGGTCGAACGATTGGCTTTGCAGTCCTTCCAGATTCGACGCATCGCCTTCCTGAAACCGGCAGTTCGCGAGACCGAGGTCCACTGCGCGCTTGTTGCCGGCCGCGACCAAGTTGCTGGCGATGTCGACACCCAAAACGTCCGCGCCACGTTTCGCGGATGGGATCGCAGTCGTGCCATCGCCGCATCCGAGATCGAGCACATTCATGCCTTTGCTGATGCCGAGGCTGTTGACGAGCGCATCTCCGCTTTCGCGCATGCTTGATGCGATGCGGGTGAAGTCACCTTTTTCCCAGTGGGCTTTGTTGGGGTTCATATTACTCAGTAGTCGCCAACTTAGACGACACGTTCCCAGCTTCGGCGCTCTGTGATGGACGCGGCGTTATGTCGCGCAAGTTACCGACTTCTGAGTAGGTTTTCCTTTCGAGTCAGAGCCACCACCACCAACCACGCAGTCTTTCTTAGAAAGCGTCGCCGAATTTCATTGCCAGCAATCCGCACATCATGCCCCCATTCCATAGCGAGCGTATGGATCCCAGTAGGCGGCACCGGTGACGGCATGGACACCGGGCGCCAGGACGAGTGAATTGATCGAATAGGGGTCGCGGGGGAGGCATCACGGCACCATCGGCCGCATCTTTCGGCGTCATCTGCGTGCTCCTCTGCCGGCTTTTCTACCCGAAGCTTCTATTTTTGGCGCCCGCTACCGAGTATAGGAGCTTCGCTCCCATGGCGGTGGTCCACCGTTGGGGACTCCTCTGGCGGGGCCGGTGGACCAAGCAGCGCTCTTGCAGAGGCATCAACCTACAACGGCGCACACATCGCCACGACGCCCCACCCCTCCGGTTCGGAGGGTCCGCTACCCACCACCATCCGGTCGCGTATCGCCCTGTCCGTCGTGTATCGATAGTTCACGGCGGTGCCGCCACGCTGCACGCGATAGACGGGTACCGTGCCGGCCGGACAGGCACCGGCCTGCGGCGGCACCATGCGCGCCGTGAAGTTGGGGGATTCA